>WNGB01001010.1_pt1 | contig 47974 bp, 51 predicted proteins | sample 5400681 | NCBI WGS metagenome assembly WNGB01 (sample SAMN13153367, study PRJNA577476) | soil metagenome | isolation source: 115 cm soil or saprolite under grassland replicate 2 | place: USA:California | collected 2016-06-15
GACTCGAGCGGTCCGAGGGAACCCGTTCTGGGCCGAAGCGCTCCGAACCTACGAGCCGTGGGGAGGCCCCTACCATCTACGTCTCTGGCTTGACGCTCCGGAAGGACATGGACGGATGGTCAGCTTCGTCCGACACAAGCGGGACTTCAGCGATCGTGATCGCACCCTGCTGCAACTGCTACGGCCGCATCTGACGAAGCTGCGCGCAAACGCCGAGCTGCGTCGGCTGGCAGTGTCGAGGCGCCGGACGGAATCGAGCTCACGCCGCGGGAGCTCGACGTCATGCGCTGGGTGGCGCGCGGCAAGACGAACGCCGAGATCGCCGGGCTCCTCTGCACCTCGACAGGAACCGTGCGCAGGCACATGGACAACGTATTCGCGAAGCTGGGCGTTCACACGCGGACGGCGGCCGTGGCGCAGACGTTCCCACGTCTGGCGCAGCCAAACCAGCCGTCGCGCTTCGCGGGCGTGCCGCTTCAGGCCAGGTCCGCCCGCGTCGCACTCCCGCCTATCTCGGTGTCGTAGAGTTCGCCGATGGCGTCAGATGCGTCTGCGGCACTCGGCTCGGCCCAGCTCGCGGGCACCTTCGTCAGCCCCAAGGCGTCGGGAAAGAAGATGGTCGGCCGCGTTGCTGGACAGGTCGCCGGAGGCGTCCTCGGCGGTCTCGCTGCGGATGCGATGACCGGCAAGAATCCAGAGGCTGCGCCTTCCTTCGGAAGGATCGGCTACGTCGCGATTACCGAGAACGAAGTCGCGATCGTGCAAGGGAAGAGCGGCCTCATGAAGCCGAAGGTCGGCGAAGAGGTTGTTGCGCGCGTTGGCCGGAGCGAGGTCGCATCGGCCGAGCTCGAGCGGGGCGCGCTCCAGTCGACTCTCACGATCGCCTTCCACGACCGCAACCCGTGGCAGTTCGACGTGGCGAAGATCTATCGGAAGGGCGCCGAGCAGATCGTCGGCGAGCTCAGCGGCCAGACGGCGTAGCTCCGAAAGCGCAACCGCGGCCGCCGGGGAGCTTGACGACGGCCGCGGCTGCTGCCCTCCCCCGTTCTGCCGAACCTACGACGATTGCCTCCGACCGGATTTACGCTGCCCCCATGCCGGATGCCCGCCGAGCGCTCTTCACGGAACTGATCGACCACGCCCCCACCTTCCCGCCGGCGCGCCTCCCGCTCGACGAGGGCCTCGCCGAGCACCGGCACGTCCGCGACAGCGAGTCGGGCTGGCTCGTGAAGCGGTTCGTCTGCCCCTCGTCGAAGCTCGGAGACCTCGGCGACGAGCCGCTCCGGATCTCGGTCGTGATCGACGACGGGAAGCTGCCCGCCGGGGATGGGCGCATCGAAGCCGTCGAGGCAGCCGGGCTCGATCCGGAGGTCCTCGTCGACGCGGCGCCCGAGATCTACTGCGAGCTCCCGCTCCGCGACGACGTCTCCTTTCGCATCCTGCGCCTGGGCGAGCTCGGGCTGCGCGCCAAGGTGCGTTGCGGGGGCTCCGTCCTTCCCAGCGTCGGCCCCCTGGCCGAGCTCGTTCAGTCCTGCCGCCGGCTCGCGGTTCCCTTCAAGGCCACTGCCGGGCTCCACCACCCGCTGCGCGCCGGCGACGAGCACGGCTTCCTCAACCTGCTCGCCGCGGCGGTCTTCGACAGCGACGAGGAGGAGGCCCTGGCCGAGGACGACGCGGCCGCCTTCGCAGTGACTGCAGACGCCTTCAGCTGGCGCGATCGCACGGCGAGCCCAGAAGAGATCGCCCGCGTCCGGCGCGAGCTCTTCGTCGGCTTCGGGAGCTGCAGCGCGCAGGAGCCGATCGACGGGCTCCGGGCGCTTGGCCTCCTACCCGACTAGCGATGCTGTTCCTCACCGAGGCCGATGTCCACCGACTCCTCGATCTCGACCTGCTCATCGAGTCGCTGGAGCGGGCCTTCGTCGAGCTGAGCGCGGGTCGCGCCTCGGTCCCGCCGCGAACGGCTGCCCGGGTGGAGGGTCGAGGGCTCCTGGGCGCGATGCCCGGCTACCTCGACGGCGTGCTCGAGACGAAGCTCGTCTCCGTCTTTCCCGGCAACGAGGCCGCAGGCTTGCCGACGCACCAGGCGCTGATCGCCCTCTTCGACGACGGGACGGGCTCGCCCCTCGCTGTGATGGACGGGACGGCGATCACCGCACTCCGGACGGGGGCGGCCTCCGCCGTCGCGACCCGGGCGCTCGCGCGCGAGGATGCTCGCGTGCTCGCGGTGCTCGGCGCCGGCGTGCAGGCGCGCTCGCATCTCGAGGCGGTCGGGCGCGTGCGCGACTTCGCAGAGGTGCGCATCGCGAGCCGCACGGCGGCGGGGGCGCACGTGACGTCGGTCGGCGCCGCCGCGGAGGGAGCCGAGCTCGACGCTGAGACCGTTCGGGCGGGCTTGCTCGTCGTCGAGTCCCGCGTCGCCTTCGAGCCCTATCCGGCGGGCGCCCACGAGCTGCAGGGTCTCTATCCGCAGAGCGCGGTCGAGCTCGGCGAGGTGCTGGCGGGGACGCGCGAGGGTCGGACCTCCCCCGCGCAGATAACCGTTTACAAGTCGATGGGGCACGCGGTCGAGGATGCGTGCGCCGCGGGGCTCGTCTACCGCCGTGCGGTCGAGCTCGGCGTGGGCACCGAGGTCGAGCTCTGATCCCGCTCGCCGAGATCGAGGCCGCACGCAAGCGGATCGCCGGCGCTGCCCTGCGAACTCCGCTCGTTCCCCTCCAGGTGGCAGAGGCCCCCGGCGAGGTGTACCTCAAGCTCGAGAATCTCCAGCCGATCGGGTCGTTCAAGCTGCGGGGCGCAGGCAATGCTCTAGCTCTCGCCTCGCCGCAGGAGCTCGAGCGCGGCGTCTGGACGGCGAGCGCCGGCAACATGGCGCAGGGCGTCGCCTGGTGGGCCCGCAGGCTCGGCCTGCCCTGCAGAGTCGTCGTGCCCGAGACCGCTCCGGAGACGAAGATCGCCGCGACCCGCCGGCTCGGAGGCGACATCGTCAAGGTGCCCTTCGACGACTGGCTCGACATCTTCCGGACGCACCGCCACGAGGGCTTCGAGGGCTTCTTCGTGCACGCCTTCAGCGATCCGGCCGTGATGGCGGGCAACGGGACGATCGCGCTCGAGATCCTCGAGGATCTCCCTGACGTCGGGGCCGTGATCATCCCGTACGGCGGGGGCGGCCTCTGCTGCGGGATCGGCTCGGCTCTGCGCACCCTCGCGCCCGCCTGCCGGGTCTACGCCTGCGAGGTCGCCACCGGCGCGCCGCTCGCAGCCTCGCTCGCGGCGGGGGCACCGACGAGGGTCGACTACGAGCCGAGCTTCGTCGACGGGATCGGAGCGCCGGAGGTCTTCCCCGAGATGTTCGAGCTCACGCGCCAGCTCGTCGAGGGCTCGCTCGTCGCCGAGCTCGACGAGGTCGCGGAGGCCGTGCGCCTGCTCGCGGAGCGCGCGCGGATCGTCGCCGAGGGGGCGGGCGCGACGCCCGTCGCGGCCGCTCTGGCCGGCAATGCCGGCGGGGGCAAGATCGTCTGTGTTGTCTCTGGCGGCAACATCGACGCGTCGAAGCTGGCTGCGATTCTCCGCGGAGAGACCCCCTGAGCCGGCGGCACGTCCTGCTGGCGCTGCTCGTGGTCGCGGCCCTCGTCGCCTTCCTGCCGGCGATCTTCTCCGGCTTCCTCGCCGACGACTACATGCTGCTGCGAACGCTGCGGCGTATCGGCGACGTCGGCGCGGCCTTTCGCAAGAACGACCTGGGCGAGGCCGGAAACTCGGGCCACTTCTACCGGCCGGTCTGGGTGCTCTGGAACGCAGGCCTGAAGGAGCTCTTCGGCGCGAGGGCGCTTCCCTTCCACCTCGCCAGCCTCGTGCTGTACGCCGTCATCACGGTCGAGGTCTGGGTGCTCGCCCGGCGCCTCGTGGGCGAGTCGCGGGCCTGGATCGCCGCCTTCGCTTTCGCGCTCTACCCGCGACACGGTGAGAGCGTCGCCTGGATCTCGGGCAGCACGGATCTGACCGCGGTCACGCTCGGCCTTGGCGCGCTGCTCTGCGCCACGGCGCCGTGGCGGCTGTCGGTCCGGCTAGCGACGGTCGTCTTCCTGACGGCTCTCGCCGGGCTCTCGAAGGAGATCGCGTACGTCCTGCCCCTGCTCGCCACGCTGATCCCGCTCGCCTTTCCGGAGCTGCGGCGGCGACGCTGGTGGCTCGTCCCGGGCGCGATGGCGCTCGTCGTGCTCGTGATCGCGATCGTGCGGCTGCACATCGTCGGCGGCGTCGCCGGCTACGTCGCCTATCCGTGGACGCTGAAGCGCATGGGAGCCGCTCTGGGCTCCTACGCGCTCGCAAGCGTCACGCCGCCCGACCTCGAGGTCCTGCGGCACAAGGTCTACCTGCTGCTCCCCGCGCTGCTGGTCGCGCTCGTCGCCGCGCGCGTCTGGGTGCTCGTCAGGCGAAGGTTGCGCGACCCGGTTCGGATCGTGGCCTTCGGACTCATCTGGTTCCTGCTCACCCTCCTGCCGACGCTCAACCTCGCCGTGGACATCTCGACCGCGAACGGGGAGCGGCTGATGTTCCTCGGCTCGGTCGGGCTTGCGATCGCCTTTGCCGCCCTCGTCGACGACCTGAGCGACCGAAGGCTGCGCGCGAGCCTGCTCGGCGCCGCGGCTGTCGCGGGCCTGTCGCTGTCGCTGCTCTCGGCCTGGAACTGGATCGAGGCAGAGCGAATCTCGTCGCGCGTCATCGACTCGGCCGCAGCGCTCGCGCCGCCGCGAGGCGAGCTCGTCCTCCTCAGCAGCCCCGAATCGTTCCGAACCGCCCACATCTTCCCGGGGAACTTCGACGCAGCCCTCGAGTGGGCAGGGCGCCACGACGTCGTGGCCTCCTTCTGCGCGCCGGTCATCGTCCGCGAGAGCAATCCGGGGGTCGTCTCCTTCGAGCGCATCGACTCGACCCGCTACCGGGGCCGGACGACCTGGGCGGCGCCGTTCGACTTCCCCGTGCTGAGAAAGCCGTCACCGCTCTCGCCGGACTGCTCCTACACGCGCGATGCGAGCGGACCGCCAGGGCTCGGCCTGGCCACGGTCGTGACGCCCCTCCCGTCGAGGCAGCCGGCCGTGCTCGCCTACTTCGACGGCTACTCGCTGCGGCGCTGCTGCTGAAGCGGGCCCGGCTCGACATAGACCTTCTCGCCCCGGAAGAGCTTCCGCTCCGGATCCCACGGGAAGAAGATCGCGACCCGGAATGCGACCTGCCCGCCGCCGGCCGGGAAGTCGAGCCAGTCCGCCTCATGCGTTCCGGTCACGAGCGCCTCCTCGCAGACTCCCTGCGGCCCGATCACGATGTCGGTCAGCTCGAAGTCGACGTCGGGGAAGGCGCTCAGAAGCCCGGCGTAGAAGCGCGCGGCTCCGTCATGGCCCTTCCAGACGTGGCCCGTGCCGGCGATCTCGTAGACGCAGTCCTCGGTCAGGGTGGCCAGGAGACCCTCGATGTCCCGGTTCTCCTCGGCGATCGAGTGCCGTTTCCAGAGCTCGCTGATCGCGCGGTGCTCGGCGGGGTCGGCCTCGCGGCGCAGCAACTCCCGCACGTCGCTCATCTAGGCTGTCCTCCATGGCCACTCGGGTTGCAGAGGACACGCTCTCCGCGTCCTGGCTCGCCGCACGGATCGGAGTCGAGCCGCTGAAGCTGGAGGCGATGCGACGAGCGGGCGAGCTGATCGCCTACCGGCCCGAGGGGGCGCGCGAGCACTATTACCCCCTCTGGCAGTTCGACGAGGACTGGCGGCCGCTTCCCATCGTCCAGCGCCTCGTCGAGGACGCCCGCCGGCGCGGCCTGCGCGGGAATCGCCTCTACGAGATCCTCACCGCACGGGCCGGCGTCGCCAGCGGGCGGAGGCTGGCCCAGAGCCTGCGCGAAGGCCGCGACGACCACCTCTTCGCCGCGATCCGGCAGGCCCGTCCCTAGCATCACAGCCGGGCCTACTAACCCTCTTCCCGGCGACGTGTGCCGGCAAGCTCCTCGAGCGCTGCGGGATCGATCTGCTCGGCGGGAACCGTGATGACCTTCGCCGGCGTGACCGCCCGCAGCGTCGCGGTCCGTGTGCCGCCCTCGAGGAGCGCGCGCTCGCCCAGGATCGCGCCCGGCCCGATCTCCGCGACGGTCTCGCCGTCCACCTCCGCGGCGAGCACGCCGTCGAGCAGCAGGTAGAGCTCGTTCCCGGGCTGGCCTTGCTCGACCAGGGTTTCGTCGACTTCCAGCTCCGCCGGCTTCGAAGTCGCGCCCTCGCGCATGATCGACCTGGAAAGCTCGCGCTCGAGCGCCGACTCGACCTCGGTCACGAAGGCGGGCGAGTCCTCGGCGCCCCAGGGCGTGTTCTGGCCGAACGACTCGCGGTACCACTCCTCGAAGTCGATCGTCCCCGACTTCTGGACGAGCTTTCCGTCGCGGTCGTAGATCCAGTGCCGTGGGAACGGGCTCGCTCCGGTCAGCTCGTGCTCGGATGACCCGTCGGCCTTGATCGTCAGCGCCAGGCTTGTCCAGGCGATCGCCGAGTTGATCTGGAAGAACGGCTTGCCGCGAACGCGGCGCGGCGCCGGCATCCCGGTCCGGCCGCCGCAGGTCTGCGTGAAGCGCACCCAGCCTTCCCCGACCTCGGGCTCCCCCTGGATGGTCGGCAGCGCGACGGCCGGGACGCTGACCTCGCGCGGTCCGAGCTTGAGCCGTGTGACGCCGAGATGCCCGCGGCCGAGGTGCCCGTAGTCGGTGACCTTCCCGTCCTCGACCTCGACGAAGGCGCGGAGCTCGTTCGCCTCGCGGAAGGCGTCGGCCTCCCGCATCGCGTCGAGATCCTCGATCGCGTCCGGGGGCGGATCGTCGTAGTGGGTGACTCCGATCGAGAACGGGACCTTCGGGAGGCCCTCGATCGCCTCCGAGGGGATCCACGAAACGGCGGTGACGGACGATTCGATGCGCATGAGACTCCTCTCCGGGGATGCTTAGCCTAGGCCTCTGCGGGAAATGATTCCCTGTGTCCGAGGGCGAGGGCAAGGATGAACGTCTCGACCGGGAGCTGATCGAGCTCCTGAACGAGCTGCGGGTCGCGCTCCCGGGCGTCCAGGTTCTCTCGCGTTCCTGCTCGGGGTGCCCTTCACCCAGCGCTTCGGGCGCGTGACCGACCTGCAGAAGGACGTCTACTTCCTGACCTTCCTCTGCGCCGCCGGCGCGACGGCGCTGCTGATCGCGCCATCTGCGTACCACCGGCTGGAGTGGCGGCGCGGCGACAAGGAGCATGTGCTCGTGGTCTCGAACGCGCTCGCGATCGCGGGCACCGCCTTCCTCGCGCTCGCGATCGCCGGCGCCGTCTTCCTCGTCTCCGACCTCCTCTTCCCGACGGCGGCCGCCGCGCTCCTCACCGGCGCGACCGCCGCCTTCTTCGGCTGGTTCTGGTATGCGATGCCCCTGCTCCGCCGCCTGCGCAGCGGGTGAACGACTATTTCGTCGGGGCGGCCGAGCCCGGCGTGTGGAGCAGGTTCTCGACCTCCTTGACGCCCTGCACCTTCTTCGTCCTCTTCTCGAGATCCTTGATCAGCTCGGCCCCCTCGACCTCGCCGCGAAGCACGACGACGCCGTTCTCCGCGTTGACGTTGATCTGGCCCTTCGGCACGTCGGCGTCGCGGAAGATCTCCGTCTCGACCTTGCGGGCGAGGGTCACGTCGTCCGGCTGGGGCTTCTCCTGCTCCTTGACGTGCTTGACCTTCTGCTTGACGCCGTAGGCCTCCGCCGCGACGCCTCGACCGGTGCGCTCGAGGCGCTCGGAGCCGCGCCGGAAGAGAGCAGGAATCCGATCACGGGCGAGCGCTCGCCGGCGCCTTCCGTTCTCGGGGTCGAAGAAATAGGTGATCAGGGCACCTAGGCCCACATATCTGAGCACGCGTAGCATCTCACTCCCCTTCGAATTGCTGACTGCTGCGAACGGCCTACCCTAAACGGCAGGGGTCAAACGGGCTAGCCGGGGTTTCAGTCGCCCCAGTCGAAGTCGCGCGAGCGCCCCCAGAGGGTGTCGTCGTCGGGAGACTTCTCGGTCGGCGGGGCGAGGCTCGCCAGTTGCTCGGCGGGGATGGACTCTTCTCCGTCCATCGTCTCCTCGATCCGGGCCTGCTCCTCGGTCTTGAAGAGCGGATGGTTCTCGAACGGGTCCTGCGTTTCATACCGCCTCAACGGCATCGCGGGCTCGAGCTCGGAGTTGCGGCGCTTCAGCTCGAGGTGTTCTTGAATTATGTGGGCAAAGACGGAAGGCGTCTCTACCGGCATAGGTCCTCCCTCGGTCGGTAGGTCGCTGTTTGACGGGTGGCGCCGGATGATAGCGGGGTTGGAGGATTCCGCGAAGTAGGATGGCGCCGTGCCGAGGCTCCGCCGTCTCTTCGTCCGCAGGATGGGGCCGGTCGGAATCATCCTGACTGCGTTCGACATCTGGCGCCGGATTCCGCCTCGCCATCGCAAGCGGATCCTCGCCGAGGCGCGCAGGCACGGGCCACGGATCGCGAGGGCGGCCGCCGAGTCACGGCGTCGCCGTCGGCGTCGGCGCCATTGAATTAGGAAACGGTGCGACAGTCGCGACAGCGATCCTTTTGACCATGCGGATTGATCTCCGCGTCATTTCAGCCGACGAGATCTCGGCGGTGCTGGAGCAAGTCGCTGTGCTTGCAGTGTCGGACGTAGAGCTACACGGGCACGGTGTTCCGATGTCCGACCGGGACTGGGAGAACGGGCTCGGAGAATTCTCCGCGAGCTGTCTCGAGCTCCCGACAGGCGAGCAGTTCCTTCTCCGACGCCTCGATTACGGCCCGGGCGGGCTGGACGTCTTTGCGCGACTCTCGGGCGATGCGCGGGAGCTGACGGCCCGACTGCTCGCGGCCCACGATCTTCCAGCCGAATGTGTCACGTGGGAAGTACCGCTCGAAGCGTGGCGCGATCTTGAGGAGAAACTTCGGGACTACCCGGCTGGCGAGTAGCTCCCGATCCTCCACGAGGAACGAACAGCTCTCGCATTTAGGCAGTCGTCGCCGGCTCCGGAGCGCCGAGGACCTCGCGCACGATCCTGTCCTGGGCGCGGGCGTGCGCGGTCGGGTAGCCCTCGCTCGGGCTCGCCCGCCACGGCCGGCCGACGTAGCCGAGCGGACGGCCGCGGACGGACTCCTCCAGCCGGTGCCGGATCGCCCGCCACGCGCCCATGTTCTGCGGCTCCTCCTGGGCCCAGACGACCTCCTCCAGCGCAGGATAGGACGCGACGAGACGGGACAGAGCCTCGACCGGGAACGGATAGAGCTGTTCGACACGGGCAACCGCGACCGAGGTCGCCTGCGCTCGGAGCTCGTGTCCCGCGATGTCGTAGTAGAGCTTGCCCGAGGTCAGGACGAGCCGCCGGACGCGCTCCCGATCCGCGACCGGGTCGTCGAGCACCGGCTCGAAGCGGCCTTCCGCGAGCTCCTCGAGCGTGGAAGAGGCCTCCTTGAGCCGCAGCAGCCCCTTCGGCGTCATGCCGATGAGCGGGCGAGCGTTCGGATCGAGCGCCTGCCGCCGGAGGAGATGGAAGTGCTGCGCCGAGGTCGTGGCGTTGACGATCCGGAGGTTCTCCTGCGCCGCGAGCTGGAGGAAGCGCTCGAGGCGCGCGCTCGAGTGCTCGGGCCCGTTGCCCTCGTATCCGTGCGGCAGCAGCAGCGTCAAGCGCGACGTCTGGCGCCACTTCGCGATCCCCGAGACGAGGAACTGGTCGACCACGACCTGGGCGCCGTTGACGAAGTCGCCGAACTGGGCCTCCCAGAGGACGAGCGCCTCGGGCGTCGTCACGGAGTACCCGTACTCGAAGCCGAGCGCGGCGAACTCGGAGAGCGGCGAGTTGAAGACCTCGAACGACGCAGTCGCCCGCGAGAGATGCCTGATCGGGGCGTGCTGTGCGCCGGTGTGCGCATCGTGGAGGACGAGGTGGCGGTGCGAGAACGTGCCGCGCTCGGTGTCCTGGCCGGTCAGCCGGATCGGAATGCCTTCCACGAGCAGGCTCGCGAAGGCCAGCGACTCCGCCTGGCCCCAGTCGATCCCACCGGCTTCGAGCGCCTCGATACGACGCTCGAGCATGCGGGCGAGCTTTGGATTGACCGTGAATCCCTCCGGCACGCTCACGAGCTCGGCGGAGAGCTCGCGCAGCCGGTCAGCCGGAACGGCCGTCTCGACGACCGCCTCCGCAGCGACCGGCGTCCCCTCACCGACGGCATGCTGGGGCGCGGCCAGCGCGGTCTTCAGCGTCTCGTGTGCCGCTCGCATCCGCGTCTGGATCTCCTTCGTCAGCCGCTCGGCCTCCTCGGCGGAGACCGTGCCCTGCTCGGCCAGCTGCTTCGCGTACAGCTCGCGAACGCTCGGGTGGGAGGCGATCCGCTCGGCCATCAGCGGCTGCGTGAACGCGGCCTCGTCGCCTTCGTTGTGGCCGTGGCGCCGGTAGCCGACGAGATCGACGACGACGTCACTCCCAAACCGGCGCCTGAAGGCGAGAGCAAAGCGGACGGCGGAGATCGCGGCCTCGGGATCGTCCGCGTTGACGTGGACGATCGGCACGTCGAAGCCCTTGGCGAGGTCGCTCGAGTAACGCGTCGAGCGGCCGTCCGCCGGATCGGTCGTGAAGCCGATCTGGTTGTTCGCGATCACGTGCAGCGTCCCGCCGACGGTGTAGCCGATGAGACCCTGGAGGTTCAGCGTCTCGGCGACGACACCCTGGCCGGGGAAGGATGCGTCTCCATGGATCAGCACGGGCATCGCGACCGCCGGATCATGGACGCCGGCCCGCGAGGAGCGGTCGGTTTGCTCAGCTCTCGTGATGCCCTCGACGACCGGGTCGACGGCCTCCAGATGGCTCGGGTTGGCAGCGAGCATGACGGTCGTCTGGCCGGCGCGCGTGTTGCGCCGCCCGACGGCGCCGAGGTGGTACTTGACGTCGCCGCTCGCTCCTTCAGCGGTCGCCGCGACAGCCTCGATCGTCCGCTCGCCTTCGAACTCGCGCAGGATCTCTTCGTACGGGCGGCCGATGATGTGCGCGAGCACGTTCAGGCGCCCGCGGTGCGCCATGCCGATCACGACCTCGTGCGCGCCGGCCTCGGCAGCGAGCTCGACCGCCTCGTCGAGCATCGGCACGAGCACGTCGAGGCCCTCGATCGAGAACGACTTCTGGCCGAGGAAGGAGCGCCGCAAGTAACGCTCGAAGCCCTCGACCTCGGTCAGGCGCTCGAGCAGGCGCCCGCGCTCGTCCGTCGAGAGCGGCCGCCGGTAGCGGCCGGACTCGATCGCCTGCCGCAGCCAGACCCGCTCCTGGTGGTCGGAGATGTGCTCGATCTCGTACGCGATCGTCCCGCAGTAGATCTCTCGCAGCTTCGGCAGGACATCGGCGAGGGTCTCACCCTCGACACCGACCCGCAGAAGCGAGGCGGGGATCTGAGCCTGGAGCTCCGGCGTCAGCTTCGGGACGAGGTGCTCCGGCTCGAGGGCGGGATCGCCGACCGGCTCCGACCCCAGCGGGTCGAGCTGGGCGGCGAGGTGGCCATGTGTGCGATGGGCCCGCACGAGCGAGGACGCGGCGGCGACCGCGCCGAGCAGCGTCTCGTCGGGCGCGGCCGGCGCCGGGGCAGGCGGAGCGGGAGGTGCCTCGGCTCGCGCAGGCGACGCAGCCGGGGCAGGTGCTTCCACCGCCGGCGCGGTGCCATCTTCCTCGCGCAGGCTCTGGAGGAGGCGGGCGAGGCCGGGCAGAGCCTCGACCAGCTTCGGGTCGCCGCTCTCGAACAGCGCCCGCCATTCCTCGGGCACCGCCTCGGGGTTCTCGAGGTACTCCTCGAGCAGGCCCTGGGCATAGCCAACGTTCAGTCCGTCGACGTCACGCACGCTCATCACGTTCGTTCTAGCACTCGAACCCCCTCCGGGGGGCTCAGTACAGCGGATTGCTCGTGATGACGGCGATCGTCATCCCTGCCAGCCAGCAAACCGTGCCGACCCCGACCGCAAGGGGCGGAAGCCGTGAATCCCGGCCGGCCATTCCTGCCGCGATCAGCGCCACGAGGATCGCAAACGGTGCGAGCCGGACCGGGCGGTAGACGAGGGCGATCGCGCTGGCCGCGAGCGAGATCGAGGCCAGCAGCCCGGCGGCCACCTCCGCCGGGCGGGCACGCTCCTCGAACGGCGTCTCGCTCACGCGGAGGGCCTGACCGGCGTCGGTCGCGCGCGCCGCGCCTGACGACGAGACGGCCCGCCATGGGAACGGGGCTGCCTCGGCCTCTGCCGTAGAGGTGCCTCCGGCGCCGGTGCGACAGGGACCGGGACCGGGACACGCACGTCCTCGGGAGGCCGCGGCTCGGCCTTGATCGCCCAGTAGCAGACCCCGGCGAGGTAGAGGATCGGCAGCTTCAGGATCAGCATCATGAACAGAAGCTCGACCACTCCGGGAGTGTAAGCGACCGCCCCCAGGACGCGACCGGGGAGCGGCGCCTTCTGTTTCGCAGCGCAGCTCAGCTCCAGTAGAGCCTCCTCGCGGCGCTGTAGTCGGGGTTCCCGCGGTACGTCCGCGGCCAGGTTCCGGTGCCGCAGGCCTCGCACTTCGCCTCGATGATCCGATCCTCACCGTAGGTCGTACCGGCCCAATAGATCATCCCGATGTGAGACCACGAGGCGAAGGCATCCGCGAAGATCGCGTTCGCTTTCGCCACGGTGATGTTCGGGGCTCCGGCCCCAACCTTGAAGTCGCCCGCCGTGTACGGCCCGTGGACGTTCTGCATCAGAGCGTGATACCGGAACCAGGGATCACCCGTCTCGGCCCGCTCGTACCACGCCTTGAAGGTGAAGCCGGAGCAATCAGGCCCCTCGCCGCGGGTGTTCGGGTTCTCCGGTGGATCTCCCGGTGACTCGTCCTGGTTGTTGTTGTTCCAGCACCCACCTCCCCACTGGTAGCCCTCGGCGGCCGCGCTGTACGCGTAGTTCCTCGATTCCGCGCGCGTGATGGGCTCGAGGTTGACGAACTTGTTGTTGCACGTGCCCTGGAAATTCGTGTGGTAGGCAACTGCCGGGCCGACGAAGGCGAGCAGCGTCAGGATCAGACCGAGGGCGAGCCCCGGCAGAAAGCGAAGCACCTTGCCGCGCTTTGTCATCTCTTCCCTCCGATCTTGTAGGCCGCGACCTCGATCCCGGCCGGATTCGAGCGCAGCTGATAGAGCGTGTCGCCGTGAAGACGAAAGCGGCTGAGCGACGCAGATTCCGCCCATTCGGCGCGGTCGACGGAGAAGCCCTCGCCGAGCCCGCTGGGCAGCAGCCGCAAGACCTGAAACTCCGCCTGGTCCTCCGTCCAGATCCGCAGGACAACGAGCAGGCCGTCGCCGTACGGCTCGGCGAGCTGCACCTCGCCGAGGCTCGTCGCGCTCTTCACGAGCCAGCTCTGCACGACCTGCTCATCGCGCACGAGCGCAAACCTCGCCGCATCGGGCCCGGCGCGGACCACCACCGCGAGCCCGTCCTCGACCTCACGCGCCGGACGGCCGAGGCCGGCCTGCTCAATCGGCGAGAGCGGCGGCGTCCCTCCGGTCGGGAACCACAGCTCCGACGGATAGGTGTGCACGAGAGGTCCCCGAGGCCCCATGCGCAGCATGTCCGCGACCGGCTCGGCGAGCGGAGTCGCCGCGATCAGCCGGCCTGAGCCGTCGAAGGAGCGGACGAAGGGCGTCGGGGTCTCGGCGCCGCCGTCGTCGAGGACGTAGATCGGTCCGTAGTCCGAGAACACGAGATCACCCTCGCCACCCGCAAAGGGGATCGCGAACTCTCTCGCGGACGTGCCGCGGTCGAGGACGACGAGCCTGTGGTTCACCTGGTCGAGCACGACGACCGAGCCGTCGTTCCCGACATCGAAGGCCGATGGGCCGATCAACGCTTGCTCGCGCCCGCTGATCAATCCGACCTGGCCGTGGTCTCGGCCCCAGGCCGCCTTCGCCACCACCGCGTCGGGCGGACGCGGGCCGCCGAATTCGTGCGAGCCGAGATCGACGACGGCGTCGGAAGAAACGGTCCAGACGTGCTGAGGCGCTTCACGGCCGCTCGCGGGCAGGCTCTCGGCTCCACCACGCCCGTCGTCGATGTCCGCGTAGTAGTCGAACCCGTGCGCGAGCGTGTAGCGATCGGGCACGCTTGCCGTCAGGCGCCCCTCGTCGGCGACGAGAGACACGTCTGCGAAGTCCTGCTCCCCGGCCGCGCGGATGTGGACCGAGCCGGACGGCGAGCAGGACGGCTCAGGCTCGTCGGTGCGAGGCGGACACACGAGCTCGTAGACGAGATCGACCGGCCGACCGACGGGAACGAGAGCCGGAGACGTATGCAGGATCTCGTCGAACCCGGTCTCGATCCCGGCGGGCGCAGCGGCTCCCCGGTCGCCGACGAACGCGCCGACGGCGTTGACCGTGAGCATCGTCGCTCCGACCAGGCTCCCTACGATGAACCCGGCCAGGGGCCACCGCCATGAACTGATCATCCGTTCCTCCTTGTTGTCTACTTAGACAACGTAGAGGAAGCACCGTCACATGTCTGTCACACCTTTGTGCCGGAAGCGCGACTAGGAACGGCTCGCGCTTCGGACCTTCAAGCGCAGCACATCCGGCCGGTGGTAGTGACCGGCCGGATCGAAGCGCTGCCGCTCGGCGCGCAGCACCGCCGGCTCGAGCTCGGCGTAGAGGATGCCCTCCTCGTCGTACAGCGGGCCCGCGAGGTAGGAGCCGTCCGGCGCGAGAACCGCGCTCCCGCCGCGGCCGAGGACGTCGTTGCCCTCGAGCTCGTCGCGAAGCGGAAAGTCCGCCGGATAGGCCGAAGCTCGCTGAAAGTGCGACGGGGAGATGACGAAGGCGCGTGACTCGCGCGCGATGTGGACGAGCGTCGATTGCCAGGCCTCGCCGTCGTCGGCCGTCGGGGCGACGTAGATCTCGATGCCCGACTCGTAGAGGGCGAACCGCGCCAGCGGCATGTAGTTCTCCCAGCAGATGAGGCCGCCGATGCGACCGAGCTCGGTGGGGATCGCCCGGAGACCGCCTCCGTCCCCCTGGCCCCAGACGAGCCGCTCGTGGTTCGTCGGCACGAGCTTCCGGTGCCGCAAGGCCAGCCGCCCGTCCGGCGCGTGAAAGAGCAGCGTGTTGTAGAGCGTGCCCGGCCGCTCCGGGTCAACCTCGGTGACGCCGGTGACAATCCAGGCGCCGTGCTCCCGGGCCGCCTCGCCGATCCGGTCGGCCGCCTCGCCCGGCACCGTCACCGCCTGCTCGGCCAGGCGCGCGAAGATCTCCTTCGCCCGTGGGTCGGCCCAACCGGCGAACGCTTTCGCCCACGTGGACGACGGGTAGACGGGGATGAAGGCCTCCGGAAAGACGATCAGGGACGCGCCTTCGCCGGAAGCCTCGGCCACGAGGGCGACGAGCTTGTCGACCGTCGCCTCGCGATCGAGAACCACAGGCTCGGCCTGCACGCACGCGACTCGGACAGGCGCATCCACGCCTCCGATTCTAGATCTCTACCTCACGCGCATCGACAACGTGCCGGGGGCGAACCCCTGCTTCGTTGCCGTGAAGAGCAGCCGCCCGCGCTTCTTCGGGCGAAGCTTGAAGGAGACCTGCCCGAGCCGGTTCGTGCGGGCCGACCGCGGCCGGAGTCCCGCGCCGGAGACCCGGACAGTTGCCCGTGCGACGCGCTTGAAGGTCGGATCGGAGACCGTCACGAGGACGCGGGTCGTCCGGCGGCGCTGCGGCGACCGGTTGACCGCGACCCGCAAGCGCTGGGCGATGTCGATCCGCTGCGCCTGTGTCCAGTCGCCGATGTTGAAGGCCTTGTCGCGGGCCGCCACTCGCCAGTAGAAGGAGCCTCCGTTGACGTAGTACGGGTGCGTGAGCAGCGGGGCGTAGCTCGTGTTGTCGGTCGTCACGTCCTCGACCGGCGTCGAGAAGTCGGGTCGCTGCGAGACCTGGACGCGGAAGTCCTTGGCTCCGAGCTTCCAGTTCCAGGAGAGGAGCACGTGATTGCCCGAGGAGCTCGTCGCGGCCCCACTCGGCTCCCCGAGCGTGCGCGTGAAGGGCACGTACGGGGACCAGGGCCCCGTCACGAAGCCGGCTGTCTTCGGAAACTCGGCACGGACCCGCCAGCGCCAGATGCCGGGGCCGAAGAGATAGACGAATGCGGCGTTGGGCACCCGCAGGTTCGACCATTCATGGTGGCTTCCGTCTGGCCCGTCGATCGAGAACGTGTAACCGGAGGCGCCGGTCACGTTCGACCAGTTCCAGACCGGAGTGAAGTCGCTGATCGTCACGTTGCTCGAGCTCGGTACCGGTGCGGCCAGCTTGCGCTGGAAGGTGCGAGTTGCAGACCAGTTGAGCCCGATCAGGTTCTCGTCGTCGGCGCGAACACGCCAGTACAGGGTCGTGTCGGCCGGGTGCGTCGTGAACGGCGTGTACGAGGTCGCAGGAGTCGTGACGTCTTCGATCGGCGCGGCAAAGGTCGGCTCGTTCGCCACCTGGAAGCGGTAGCGGCGCGCCCCCTCGACCTGCGTCCAGCGGAAGACGGGCTGCTCGGTGGCGAGCGCTCCGTCATCGGGTGAGGTGAGCGTCGGCGGAATCGACTGCTTCTGGAAGTTCGACGCGGCCGCCGAGAGCGGATCGGTCACGGCACCGCCTCCGTCGAAGTCGGTGGCCGGCAGGACCGCCCAGTAGTAGAGCGTCGTCTCGTCGGAGTACGTCGTCGGCTTGATGAAGTTGCGCGGCGAGTAGGCCGGCAGCTGCGTGAAGGCGTAGTCGACGATGTTGCTGAAGTTCGCGTCCTTGGAGACGAGCACGAAATAGCTCTGGCGTCCGGAGAGCGGCCGCCAGGTGACGAGCGGCGTAAGGCGAGTGAGCGTCCCACGGGCCGGCAGGAGGTAGTCGTCCGCGCCGAGGTAGCCGGGGGTGCACGTCGGCGTGCAGGCGCCGCCCGCCGGAGGCCCGCTCCACTGGAAGCCCCAGCCCTCTGCGTTCGCGAGAGAGGTGAAATCGCCGTAGACCTCCTGCAGAGTCGAATCGCGCTCGCCTCGTGCCCGAACCCGGACGCAGTACTTCTCGTTGAGCACGAGACCCGGGAAGTCATAGGCCATCGGAGTCGCGTCCGGATACGGCTTGACGTTGTTCCAGTTATGGCCGAGCGGCGTCCACGAGGGGGCCGAGGTCGTGACGCGCCACGCACCGACCGCGCCGTAGTCGCAGCTCAAGCCGTTGAAGGCCGCCACGTCGACGAGATAGCTCGAGGCTCCCGGCACCGTGTCCCACTTGAGAACGGGGACGTTGGTCTGATAACCGAACGTGCCGGGGTCGACGTCCGTGCCGGGGTCGTTGAGGTTGTCTCGCAGGTGGAGGTTCTTGATGCTCGGCGGCGTGACCGGCGGGACCTTGTCGAACGTCTTCACGAAGTTCGGCCCCTGGTTCCAGACGCCCGCGTTGCCGGCCGCATCGAGCGCCCGCACCCGCCAGTAGTACGTGTTGTCCCTGAAGACCACCGTCGGGGCCAGCGAGGTCGAGACCGTCAGCTGCGAGCAGCAGACCTTCGAGCCCGGGGCGAAGTCGACTGAGGAGTTGACCTCGACCTCGTACTTCGTCGCCCCCGGGACGGCATCCCAGGAGAACTGCGGGTCGAAGAACTCATCGGCCGGGACGAGGTCCGTGACGTGCGGAGTCGTCGCAGAAGGCCAGGTCCAGGTGAAGGACGAGACAGGCGAGGGCGTGCCCCGGTTTCCCTCGGAGTCGACCGGCACGACGTTCCAGTAGTACGCGCCGGACGGCAGGAGCGAGAACGACGGTGTTGCGTTGGTCGCCCAGGTCTGAAGCGGCTGGCCGCCGTTGTAGACGATGTTGGCGAGGCCGGGGTCGCTGGCGAGCGAGAACATGTAGCTGGCTGCGTACGGAACGGGCGACCAGCCGGCCGCGATCGGCGAGATCGGGAAGGTGAAGGGGAAGCCCGGGGCGGGCGTCATCGACGTCGGAGTCGCCGTCCAGAGCTTGCGGAACGACCGCCCCGCCGTCCAGGGCGAGACGTCACCCGTCTTGCTCGTGGCGCGCACCCGCCACCAGTAGGTCCCGTTCGGAAGCGTCTTCTTCAGCGTGGCGCGCGTGTTGCGGGTCGTGAAGCTTCCTTCGCCGCGCCCGAGCACCGGGGAATTGAAGTTTTGGTCGGCGGCCACCTGGAACTCGTAGCTCTCCGCGCCGGCCACGGGGGCCCAGGCGAAAGAGGGCAGCGCCTCGACCGTGGCGCCCGGGCCAGGATTGAGCAGGACCGGTGTGTTCAGCGCGCCTCGCGCAGGTGCTGCGAGGGCAAGCGCTGCGCCAACCACTGCAGCGGCGAGGACGGGGACGAAGTATCGACGGTCGGCAGCCATAGAGGCGGTGAGTCGGGCCGCAGGACTCGCTTGGAACATCGGATTTGGCGCAGGCGTTCCAATCCCTCGCCCGAGGGGTCTCAGCGCGGCGGTCCGAGGTTCGGCCCGGTGCGCGATTGTTGCTGCCGGAGGCGCTTTCAGCTCGTCAAGGAACCGCGGTCTGGGAGCGGAGGGTCGTCCGAGACGAAGTCCCCTGGGGGCGTCGACTCGGGCTCCTCGTGGTTCTCTTCCTTCGACATCCTCCGCAGAGAGATGCCTGCCGCCGGTACCGCTTGCGGTGACTCAGCGAGCTTTTCGCGCTCTTTGCGGACTACGGCCAGAGCGCGATGGCGACTGCACGCGCGGCCGATGCCGCCCGCACCGTCCGAACGCGCTGTAGACGAAGGTCGAACTCGGTGACCCGCCCGTTCAGGAGCGACGTCGTGACGACAGTGCGGTCGAGCGTCGCCAGGTTGAAGGACCCGTACGGAGTCCGCGCCGAGGCGACGATTCGGCCGTTCCTCGGATTGACCTTGACGATTTGGCTGCCGTAGCCACTCGTCACGAATCCGGAGCCGTGGGTGAACGCCACGTGTTGGGGAGCTGCGCCGGCGTGCACAGTGAAAGCCTGCTTGCCGGTCAGGGCGTCCACCACGTGCACGAGCTCGCCGACCCCGGACGTGATCCACACCTTGCGCCCGTCGGGGCTGAAGCTCAGGTCATGGGCGATGAAACCCGGAGAGAAGTGCCGGAGAAGACGTGGCTGCGCCGACCGTGAGACGTCGACGATCGCAATCGTCGAAGCACGCTCGCCGAGAGCGATCCAGAGGCGATGTCCGCCAGAGGGCCTGAGCGCCATGTGGTGAGCGCCCTTGCCGACGAACGTGCGAGCGACGATGCGCCGGGAGACGAGGTCGATCACGATCAACTCGCCGCTCCCGTCGGCCGTGACGTAAGCCAGGTCTTTTCCGCGATTCACGGCAACGATGTGAGGGTCGTCGAGGCCGCGAAAGACCTTCCGGACGCGACCCTGCTGGTCGATGAGCGTCACCGCTCCGGCCCTTGTGCTGACGACGGCGGTCATGCGCCACGAGGCGGCGACGTTCTGCGGGTCGGCGGGCAGCGAGACCCGCCTCACCACCTTCCCCGACGAAAGCTCGACGGCGACGAGCTCGTTCTGCTGCTCCGCGGTGACGAGGGCGACCCACGTGCCGCCGGTCTGTTCCGCGGATGCGGATGTCGCCAGCACGAGAGCCGCGACGAGGACAATCCGCTTCATGCTCGTTGTACGGGCACGCCCACTCGAGAGGTCCGAGAAGATCTGCTCGTGACGCGCGTCGGCCTCCTCTTCCCCGGCGAGATGGGCGCCCTCGTGGGCTCGGCCGTGCGGGGAGAAGTCCTCTGGGCGAGCGAGGGGCGGAGCGAAGCGACGAGGGGGCGGGCGGAGGCCTTCACCGACGTCGGGACGGTGCGCGAGCTCGTCGCGGCCAGCGAGATCGTGATCAGCCTGTGCCCGCCGGCGATCGCCGAGGACGTGGCAGGCGAGGTCTCCTCCGAGGGTTTCGAGGGCATCTATCTCGAGGCGAACGCGATCACGCCCGAGCGCCTGGAGCGGATCGCGGGCTACCTCCGCTGCGTCGACGGCTCGGTCCTCGCGCGAACGGGCATCAACCTCTATCTCTCCGGCGATCCCGCCGATGTCGCAGAAGTCGCGGCGCTCTTTGCGGCCGGCGAGGTGACGGCGATCCCGCTCGAGGGCGGCATCGGAGCCGCCTCGGCGCTGAAGATGGCTTTCGGAGGCTGGAACAAGATCGGCGTCGCGCTCGCCGCTCAGGCGTACGCGATCGCGCGGGCCTACGGCGTCGAGGATGCGCTCGCGGGCGAGGGGGTCGAGAGCGACCGGATCCTGTCCGCGGCCCCAAAGGCCTGGCGCTGGGCGCCGGAGATGGAGGAGGTCGCCGAGACATGCGAGGCGCTCGGGCTACCGGACGGCATTCCCCGCGGGGCTGCGGATCTCTACTCGCGGTGGGACGTTCACCGGGACCGGCCCGCGGAGCTGGAGCAGCTGCTCGACGACCTCACCGCGGAGGGCTAGTCGAAGATGGAGCCGACGGGGCTCGAACCCGTGACCTCTAGCATGCCGAGCTAGCGCTCTCCCAACTGAGCTACGGCCCCTTGGTGTCGCCCCAGTGTAGCCGCGAAATCGAAATCGTCGGCCCTCGCGGCGGCTAGCTGAATTGCGAGCTCCGCGATCGCTCCCTTCTGATCCGTTGTCATACCAGCCAACGTAGCGGGTCGCATCGGCTGGGCCGTGTCCGTCTCGGACACCCGGGTTCCGGGCTACACTGCAGGAGGAAAGAAGGGAACCCAAGAGCCTCTGAACTCACTCGAACAAGCACGCCGAATCGCCGGCCTCGCCGAGGAGAAGCTGGCCCAGGAGATCGTGATCCTCGACATGCGGCCGGTGTGCGCCTACACCGACTTCTTCGTCATCTGCTCGGGCCAGAACCCCAGGCAGACGAAGTCGATCGTCGACGAGGTGCGCTACGGCCTCAAGCACGGCGAGGGAGTGCTGCCCCACTCGGTGGACGGCGAGCGCGCGGGCGACTGGATCGTCGCCGACTACCTCGACGTAGTCCTCCACGTGTTCACGCCCGAGACGCGCGCCTACTACGGGCTCGAGGAACTCTGGGACGACGTGCCCTCGATCGAGCACGCGACAGCGGGTTGAGCCGCGGCGTCGAAGAGGCGCGCCTCGAGGCCGCCGACTCGGGCGCCGTGCCCGTCACGGACGGCTGGTTCGTCGTCAACGTGCGCGACGCGGCCTGGGTGTCGAACGGCGTGTTCGGCCACCGCTGCAGCTTCGAGGGTGATACTCCGGCCCTTCGCGGGCGGCCCGACCTCGAGGGGTACACGTTCCCCCAGGTCGGCTTCACCTTGGCGGTGCTCGAACCCGGCCGGCCGAGCGGCATGTACCACGCGGAGTCGAACCAGGAGGCCTTTCTCGTGCTCTCCGGCGAGTGCCTGGCCATCATCGAGGGAGAGGAGCGCCGGCTCCAGGCCTGGGATTTCTTCCACTGCCCGCCCGGCGCGGAGCACGTCTTCGTCGGCGCGGGGGACGGTCCCTGCGTCATCTTCATGACGGGCGCGCGGGGGTCGGACAAGGAGATCGTCTACGCGCGCTCCGAGACGGCGCTGCGGCACGGGGCCGGCGTCGAGACCGAGACGAGCTCGGCCGCCGAGGCCTACGCGCCGTTCCCGGACTGGCAGCCGAAACGCCCCGAGAGCTGGGACGGCCTCCCCTGGGACAGCTGATGCCGCCGCTCGTCGCCACGTTCAAGCGCGAGGAGGAGGCCGAAGGCGAGCCGATCGGGCCCGTGATCCTGTCCGACCCCGAGGATGCGGACTTCCGCGAGGAGCTCGAGTGGATGCCGCTCTCTGATGCGAAGCGGCTGGCAGAGATGAACGGCTGGATCTTCTCCGAGGCCTAGCCTCGGTAGAGACCCAGCTCCTCGATCAGCTCCGCGACCCTCAGCGGGACGAGCTCGTCGATGGGCTCCCCGCTCGCCACGCGCGTGCGCACCTCGCTCGAGGAGATCGGGGGCGACGCGAGCTGAAACGGCACGACGCGGTCGCCGTAGCGCTCGAGCTCGGGCACCGGAAAGCCGGAGCGGGTCCCGACTCCGAGCTTGACCCACTTCAGCACCTCCGCGGGATCCTTCCAGGCCTCGAAGTCGCCGCCCTGGTCGGCGCCGACGACGAAGATCGCCTCGCCGAAACGGCCCTCTCGCACTGCGTCGACCGTGAACGGGTGCGGATCCAGCTCGACCTCGCGGCCGGGGAAAGCGGCGCGCGCGAGTTGCAGGCGCACCTCCGGGTCGGCGACGACCTCGCGATGCCCGGGCCGCTCGGCGACGAGCACGACGAGCCTGTCGATCGGGAGCTTCGAGAGCGCCGCCTCCGCGAGCGCGACATGACCGTTGTGCGGCGGATCGAAGGTGCCGCCGAGGAGACCGGTCACGAGAGCTCGACCAGCTCGTCGCCGATCTCGACCTCGTCGCCCGTCTTCGCCCCCGCCGCACGGAGCGCCTCGGCGAGCTCCTCCTCGCTCGGGGGCCGGCCGACGATCCGGTAGCCGGTATCCGTGCGAAAGATCCGGAACCGACGGCCGTGCGGCTGTGGGCGGTAGACGAGGAAGTCCGCGAGCCCCTCGGGTTTCGCCTCCGGAAGCTCCTCCGGCTCCTGGACCTGCTCGAAGAGACCGCGCCGGAACTGCTCGATGCCTGCGCCGGTCGCGCATGAGACGGCGTAGACCGCGACGATCCGCTCGTCCTCGACGCCGAGCTCCGGCGGCTCCGGCACGAGGTCGATCTTGTTCAGCACGACGACCTGCGGCAGCCTGTCGAGCCCGGCGCCGTACGCAGCGAGCTCGCGCTCGATCGCCGCCCAGCGGTCGGCCGGCTCGCCGTCCGCAGCATCGATCACGTGCACGAGCAACCGCGCCCGTTCGAGGTGCGCGAGGAATTCGTGTCCGAGCCCGACGCCTTCGCTCGCGCCCTCGATCAGACCGGGCACGTCGGCAACGGTCAGCTGGCGTCCGCCGGGCGCGCCGACCGTGCCCAGAACGGGCTCGAGCGTCGTGAACGGGTAACTCGCGACCTTGGGACGAGCGTTCGAGATCCGCGTCAGGAGCGACGACTTGCCGGCATTCGGCAACCCGACGAGAGCGGCGTCCGCGAGCAGCTTGAGCCGCAGCTCGAGCTCGGCTTCCTCCCCGGGCAGGCCGACCTCGGCGAAGCGCGGCGTCTGACGGGTCGAGCTCGCGAAACGCCGGTTTCCCCTTCCCCCCGCCCCGCCTCCGGCGGCGACAACCTGTGCGCCTGGGCTCGCGAGATCGCCGACGAGCTCGTCGTCCTGGAAGATCTGCGTTCCCGCAGGCACCCGCAGCTCGACGCTCTCACCCGCGGCGCCGTGCTTGCCCGTGCCTCCTCCCGGCCGTCCGCGGCCCGCCTCGATCCAGCGGCGCCTCCGATAGGCCGAGAGGTCGCGCAGGTCGCGGTCGGCGACGAGGACGACATCTCCGCCGGGCCCGCCGTCGCCGCCGTCCGGCCCGCCCTTCGGGACGTGCTTCTCCCGCCGGAAGCTGAGCGCGCCGTCGCCGCCGCGCCCGGCCTTGACCCGGATGCGCGCGCGATCGTGGAACATCGCTCTAGCCGGGTCGCTCTAGCCGGCTTCGGGTGTGACCCCGACGACGCGGCGCTCGCCGCTCGCCTGGAACTCGACCATGCCGTCGCGCTTGGCGAAGATCGTGTGATCGCGGCCGATGCCCGCACCCTCTCCTGGCCGGAACTTCGTGCCGCGCTGGCGGATGAGGATCATCCCGGCCTTCACCGTCTGGCCGTCGTAGATCTTGACGCCGAGCCGCTTGGCCTGCGAGTCGCGCCCGTTCCTGGAGGAGCCGAGGCCCTTCTTGTGTGCCATTTAGGTTTCCGCCTTCTTTCGCGTCGAGGCCGCCTTCGGCTTGGCCTCGCTCGTTTTCTTCGTGGTGCTCGCCGCGCGCTTCGCGCCGATTGCCGTGATCTCGATCTGCGAGAGCTTGCTTCGGTAGCCGGCATGGTGCCGGTACCCCTTCTTCGCCTTGTACTTGCCGATTCGAATCTTGTCGCCGAGGACGTGGCCGAGGACCTTCGCGGTCACCTGGAGCCTGGGCTTCAGGTCGGCCTTGCCGTCCCCGCCGACGAAGAGCAGCGTCGGGTGAAAGGTCTTGCCCTCGTCCGTCCCGACCCGGTCCACGAGCAGCTTCTCGCCTTCGTGGACGCGGTACTGCTTTCCGCCGACTGAGATGATCGCGTAGTTGGCCATGCGTGGAAACGCGGGCTCGGGCCCGCGACGCGGCCAGTGTAGCCGAATGTCCACTCGCAGAGACCAAATCGGGCGCAGCGCGGGTTGGGCGCTCCTCGCCTTTTCGGCCGCGATCTTCGTCTTCCATCAACTGCCCAGCCTTGCGGGCAAGGACGCGGGCGACTGGATCGATCTCCTCACGCCTTTCGCCGTCCTCGCCGCAGCCCCGTTCCTCCTCGGACGAGACGTCTCCGTGCCCGCCCTCGTCGTCGCCGTCGTCGGAGCGGCGCTCTATGTCGACGGTCACGGGATTCACCTCGCCGCGAACTCGATCGGACACGAGCACGTGACGGGAGACGCGAAGGACGTCACGCACTTCTGGGACGAGGAATGGGGCCACGCTGAATGGCACCTCGGCTGGTTCGTGCTCGTCTTCGCGTTCTGCCTCGCCGAGCGTGGCCGGGCCGTTCGGCTCGAGCGCTGGCAGGCTGTGCTGAGCGCGCTGCTCCTGGGCTGGACGCTTTTCGTGAGCACCGTCGAGGGTAACACCTGGTGGCTCGAGCTCGCCGCCGCGGCGCTGTTCGTTCCATGGGCCATCGCCGCCCGGCGTCCACTCCTCATGACCTGCGCGGCGGGGTTTGCGGTTGGCGCGCTCCTGATCGGCATCTGGGCTGCCTGGCACGGAGGCGTTCCCCAGCTCAGCGACGTCGGCTACATCTGATGCGCCGCAAGCTTCGGCTCGCTCTCGCGGCCTTGGTCGTGGTGCTCGGCGCGCTCGCAATTGTGGCCGTTCTCGAACGGTCGTGGACCGCTGCTCAGCTGCGCGCGGTCGTCGTGCTCTCGACCACCGAGCAGACGCCGGTCCTGGCCTGGACCGTGCGCGTCCTCACGCACGAGCCGCGCGTCGAGGAAACGACCGTCGGCGGCGCACCCTCGACGGTCGTCCGTCCCGGCAAGGGCGACGGTCCCTGGCCGGCGATCGTCTTCGTCAACGGCGCCACACGCGCCGGGCGTCACCACGAGAAGGTGCAGCGCCTGGCGGAGGGGCTGGCGCGGGCCGGCTTCCTCGTCGTCGTCCCCGATCTGCCGGGCCTGCCGCTCGGCGAGATCACGCCGGCGACGAAAGCCGCCACGATCCGCGCAGCCCGCGCAACCGCCGACCGACCCGATGTGCGCGACGGCCGCGTCAGCCTCTACGGGGTCTCCGTCGGCGCGACGCTCGCGCTTCTGACTGCCGAGAGCTCCGCGCTTGCCGACCGAGTCGACGTGGTCGGCGGCGAGGCCCCCTGGGCGGACCTCGAGCGCGTCGTCCGGCTGGCTACGACGGGCTTCTACGACGGCGGGCGCTACGAGGTGGATCCCTATGTCGAGCTGGCCGTGGCCCGTTCGCTCGCGGCCGGAGGGCATCCGCGCCTCCTCGAGCGGCTCGAAGCGATCGACGACGAGGACCCGCAGCCGCTCGCGACGCTCCACGGGACGCAGCCGCTCGTCCGCCTGCTCGTCAACCGCAATCCGGCTCGGTTCGACGATCTCTACGGACGGCTGCCGGCGCGGATGCGGCGGTCCGTCGAGCTCCTCTCCCCCATTCGCCGAGCGGACCGCCTGCGGATGCCCGTCGAGCTCGCCACGGCGCCGCACGACAAGTACTTCCCGCCGGCCGAGTCGCAGGCACTCGCCCGCGCAGCGCCGAACGTGAGCGTGACTGTGACGGCCACGCTAGACCACGCCGTTCCGGCCCTGTCCCTCGGCGACGTCGCGGACCTCGCCCGCTTCGACGGCTTCGTCGTGCGCTTTCTGCGGGCCGCGCGGGGCTAGTAGAGGCCTGATGCGAAATTCGGCCGGGCCGGATGACGCCCCAGACACGGCGCCGGATCAGCACGGTCGCCCGCGACCCGTAGCGCTGCTACGCGCCGCGACCGCCCGCACTGCCCGGCTTGGTCTGGCCCCCGGCTGCGGCCGAATTTCCCACCAACCCTCTAGCTGGACGTCTTGTCGGCCTGGCTGGCTGCAGCCGGCTTCTTGCGCCGCCCCCGGCCGCCGCGGCTCCCGCGCCGCGTTCGCTTCTTCTTCGGCGGCTGATCTCCGTCCGGACTCGCCTCGGCGTCCTGGCCGAGATCGGGCGCCGGGACGTGGATCGTGGCCACCGGGGCCGGCTGCGCAGGCTGGGCCCGCCCGTTCCCGGCTGCAGCTGCGGCGCCGGCCGGCTTCTTCTTGCGACCGCGGCCGCCGCGTGAGCCTCTCCGGGTCTTCTTCTTCGGCTTCGGCTGCTCGCCCTCGGCGGCGGGCGCTTCCTCGACGGCCGGCGCCTCCTCGGCGACGGCGACGGGCTCCTCCGGCGCCTGCTCGGCCTCGGGCGTGGGCTTGCGTGCCGGAGCCTCTCGCGCCTCCGGCTCCTTCTTCCTGCGCGGCGCGCGCGTCGGCTTCTCGGCCTCGGCCTCGGCCGTGATGGGCCTGTCAGGAGCGGCCGGGGCCGGCTGGACGAGAGTCGCGTACGCGGTGCCGTCCAGCACGCGCTCGACCCGAGCCTTGACCTTCTTGCCGACGAGCTGGGCCGCGCCGGCGACGCAGACCGCAAGGCCGTCGATCTTGCCGACGCCCGCCTGGACGTCGTGCAAGCCGACCTCCACGAGCTCGACCCGCAGCTCGGCCCCTTCCTCGACGGGTGTCTCGGGCGCGAGGTCGGCGAGCTTGCCCTCGCCGAGGACCTCGAAGTGGTCGAGGGGGACGCCGCCCTTGCCTTCGACGAAGAAGCGGCGCTTCGCGAGCTCCTCGACCTCGCTCAGCCGCGCGGCGCCCGCACCGATCACGTGCGCGGCGACGTGCTCCTCGAGCTCGACCCTGAACGCTTCGACGCCGCGCTTCGCGTTCTTCGCGAGCGCGCGCAGTCTTCGCTCGGCGTCGATCGCCGCCGAGTGAGTCGAGAGGACGATTCCGTCGCCACCGCAGGCCGGGCATTTCTGGGTCAGGATCTCGCGCGGGCCGTCGGTCACGTTCTGACGCGTCATCTCGACGAGCCCCAGAGGCGAGATCTCGACCACGTACGTCTTCGTCCGGTCGCGCTCGAGCTCGGTCTTCAGCGCCTCCTCGACGGTGGCCCGGTTCTTCGGGTTCGCCATGTCGATGAAGTCGATGACGATGATCCCGCCGATGTCGCGCAGACGGAGCTGGTGCACGACCTCCTTGACGGCCTCGAGGTTGTTGGCGGTGATCGTGTCCTCGAGCCGCCCGCCTGAGCTCTTGGAGCGCGAGCCGACGAAGCGGCCCGTGTTGACGTCGATGACCGTGAAGGCCTCGGCGTAGTCGAAGACGAGATAGCCGCCGGAGGGGAGGTCGACCCGGCGTGAGAGCGTCGAGCGGATCGCCGCGTCGACGCCCTGAGCCTCGAAGAGCGGCGCCTTCTCGCGGTAACGGATGACGCGGTCGACCATGTGCGGCGAGGTCTTCTTCAGGTAGCCGACGATCCGCTTGTACGTCCGGTCGTGGTCGACGAGCACCTTCTCGAAGTCGTCTGTGAAGAGGTCGCGCACGACCCGCAGCGGCAGCTCGGACTCCTGGTAGACGAGCGCGGGAGCCTTCGCCTCCTTCGTGCGAGCCTCGATCGACTTCCAGAGGCGCTGGAGGAAGACGACGTCGCGCTCGATGTCCTCGGCGGATGCGCCCTCGGCGGCGGTGCGGACGATGACGCCGCCCTTCTTCGGCGCCACTCCCTTGAGAATGTCTCGGAGGCGGTTGCGCTCGTCGTCCTCGAGCCGCCGGGAGACCCCGAGGCCCTCGCCGCTCGGGACGTAGACGACGAAGCGGCCGGGGAGCGAGATCTCGGTCGTCAGGCGAGCGCCCTTCGACTTCATCGGGTCCTTCACGGCCTGGACGAGGACCTCCTGGCCCCGCTTCAGCAGATCCTGGATCTTGCGCTGGCCGCGGCCCTCGAGCTCGGGGGTGACGATCTCGTCGACGTAGAGGAAACCGTTCTTCTCCAGGCCGATCTCGACGAAAGCGGCCTCCATGCCCGGGAGCACGTTGTCGACGGTGCCCTTGTAGATGTTGCCCGCGATCGACCGGCGCTCGGGCCGCTCGAGGTAGACCTCGGCCGGGCGGTCGTCCTCGACGACGGCGACTCGCTGCTCGCCGACGTCGACCGAGACGAGGAGCTCGCGCTTCGCCTTCGGGAGGGGCGGGCGGCGCACGGGCTGGCGGCGCCGCTGCTGCTGGCGCCCGCTGCGCTGCCTCTGGGCAGGCTTGCGCTCGGGCTTCTTCTCCTGCGCGGGGACCTCGGCTTTCGTCGTGGTGGCGGTCGCCGCGCCGGCAGGCTTGCGCCGGCCGCGCCCGCCGCGTGATCCGCGTCGCCGCCTGGGCCTCGCCGGTGTCGGTTGTGCGCCCGCTTCAGCGGGCGGCTGCGTTACTGCAGGTGGTGCAGGTGGTGCTTCCGGAGGGACAGTCTCACTGGGTGCCTTCTCCGCGCGTAGTTTGCGCCGAAACAACTTCAGCAAACGAAATCTCCTTCTGTGGCGCGCGCGCAGTCATCACCCGGAGGGCGGTGCGCGCGCTGCGTGTGTGGTTGGAAAGGCTCATGGAAACCTCATCTCCTAGGCTAGCAGTCGCGTTGGACCGACCAGCCGGCCGCAACCTGGCAGGATCCGCGGCAGGGCCGCGAAGGAGGAGGCGAAAGGCATGGAACCCAAGACGACAGGTGAGCGCTACCCGGTGCAGTTCTCGGTCGAGTACCCGGACCGCGATCTCGACCGGCTGACAACCGCGTTCAGGATCTTCGCCGCGATCCCGATCCTGATCGTCGTCGCAACGCTCACGGGCACCGGGCCCGGCTGGCACTGGCCATGGATGCTGGCGTTGGGGAGTGGAGGCCTCCTCTTCCTGCCGACCATGCTGATGATCGTCTTCCGCCAGAAGTACCCGCGCTGGTGGTTCGACTGGAACCTCGAGCTGCTGCGGTTCACGAACCGCGTTGGCGTCTACCTCGCGCTGATGGACGATCGCTACCCGTCGACCGACGAGAAGCAGGGCGTGACCCTCGACTTCGCCTATCCGGACGCGGCGCGCGATCTCAACCGCTGGCTGCCGCTCGTCAAGTGGCTGCTGGCGATCCCGCATTACATAGTGCTCGTCTTCCTCTGGATCGCGACTCTCTTCGTGACGCTCTTCGCCTGGTTCGCGATCCTCTTCACAGGCCGCTTTCCGCGCGGGCTGTTCTTCTTCGTGGAAGGAGTGATCCGCTGGGCGAACCGTGTCGCGGCGTACGCGTTCGTGCTCGTGACGGACGAGTACCCGCCGTTCCGGCTCGAGCCGTAGCTGCGCTAAGCAGCGCGCGCAGGCCGGAGCTTCTGGCGCTTCGTCCGGATCGCGCGCAGGCGCTGGCTGAGCCGCGCCCATGCCCACGGCTCGAGCTCCCGGTAACGCACGGCCGCCTGGCCTCTCGTGGCGGCGAGGTACTCGAACCAGGCGTCGGCTTCTTCGATCAGCAGCAACTCGTGTGCCTCACGCTTCGTCGTCGCCATCCGCTATGCCCTTTTCTCGCTGATGCGGGACGATGCTAGGACCCGGGCCGGACAGACCCCTCCCGACTTTGCAACAGTCTGTTGCTAAGTCCTAGGACTTAGCGGCGTCTGCCGCAAAGTACCTACCGGCGCCGGATGCAGATCGACTGCAGGACGCCCATGGCGAGGAGGTTCGCGACCATCGACGAGCCGCCGACGCTGACGAAGGGGAGCGGGATGCCGGTGATCGGCGCCATTCCGATCGTCATTCCCACGTTGATGAAGATCTGGATCAGGAGCATGAACGCGATGCCCCCGGCCGCGATCGCCGCGAACGCGTCGCGGGCGAGCGTGATCACCTTGATCGCGCGCCAGATGACGAGGAGGTAGAGCAGAAGCAGGACCGTCACACCGAGGAAGCCGCGCTGCTCGGCGAGCGAGGCGAAGGCGAAGTCCGTCGCGTGCTCGGGGAGGTAGCCCTTGGTCGTCTGCGTCGCGCCGTTCGGGCACGGGTCGAACCCGTTCTCCCGACGAGCGAGAGGGCACGGGCCGCGGCCGTCCACCTGCCCTGCGCCGACGGCGGTCATCGACTGCGTGATGTTGTAGGTCGAGCCGCCGGGATCCTTCGACGGGTTCGTGAAGCCGGTGATCCGTTTCAGCTGGTAGTCCTTGAGGACGTTGACGTTCATCGCGGGCCCGAGCCAGAGGACGAACGCGGCCGCAGCCGCGCCGAGGCCGAGCAGCGCCGCCAGCTGGCCCCAGCGCGTGCCCGCGACGAAGAGCGTCGCTCCGAGCACGGCGGCATAGACGATCGCGGTCCCGAAGTCCGGCTGCAGGAAGACGAGCACGACGGGCACGAGCGCGAGGCCGGTCGCGGCGGTCGTCGTCTCCCGCTCGGCGATACGCCTGCCGCGCTCGGCGAGGAAGGCGGCGAGGAAGAGGACGAGCAGCAGCTTGCCGAACTCCGAGGGCTGGAAGCGGAACGGGCCGATGTCGAGCCAGCGCCGTGTGTTACGCACCTCGGTGCCGAAGAGCGGCGCGATCACGAGCACAAGGATGAGCACGCCGTACACGAGCCGCGCGTTCCTCCGCCAGAAGCCGGGGTCGAGCAAGGTCATCGCGACCATGCCCCCGGTGCCGATGAGCGCGAAGACCGTCTGGCGGACGACGTAGTAGTTCGCGTCGCCCGTGACGTCGTTCTTCGTGATGCCGGCGATCGCCCACAGGCCGTAGGCGACGAGCGCCGCGACTCCGAAGAGCAGGACCCAGTCCACGTTGCGCAGGTACGAGGCTTCGCGCGCGCGCGCGCGTGATCTCGCCGCGACTCGCCGGCCCACCACGTAGTCGGTCATCAGTCCGCCTCCTTGGGGGTAAAGGAGGTTGCCTTGATGCCGAAGTTCTCCTCGAAGACCTCGAGCGCCGACGGCGCCGCGGCCTCTCCGCCGAAGCCGCCGTTCTCGATCACCGCGCAGACGACGAGCGACTTCGGAGATGCCGGGTCGTCGAACGGCCCGAAGCCGCACCACCACGAGGTGTTGGCAAGGACCGTGGAGTCACCGACGTCGACGATCCGCTCCGCCGTCCCGGTCTTGCCGGCGATTCCGATCGGGAAGCCGCCGAAGACGCCCGAGGAGGTGCCGAGTGTCGAGTGCGTCGCCCCCCAGAGGCCGTCGCGGATGACCTGGATCGCGCTCGGGTCGATGTTCAGCTCCTTCGCCGGCGGATTGAAGCGGCGGAGAACGAGCGGCTGGGCGGCAGTTCCCTTGTCGGAGCCCGGCTGCTCGACGTCGGCGACGACGTGCGGCGTCACGAGCTTCCCCCCGTTGGCCAGCAGGGCGTAGAACCGTGCCATCTGGAGCGGCGTCGCCAGCATGTCCTTCTGGCCGATCGCGAGCTGCACCGAGTCACCGGACTTCCAGATCCGGTCGATCTGCCAGTTGGTCGGATCGGTCTTCTTCGTGAAGGTCTCTTGCTTCCACTTGATCGTCGGCAGGAGGCCGGCCTCCTCGGGGCCGACGTCGAGCCCCGTCGGCTCGCCGAAGCCGAAGCTCTTGGCCCACTTCTGCAGGGGCTGACCGCGATCCGGCGGCAGGTCGTAGAAGCTCTTTCCGACCTGGTAGAAGTAGGTGTCGCACGACTGGGCGATCGCCGTCGGCAGCGTCATCCACTGGTTCGCGTACAGATCCCAGTTCCTGAAGACATGCTTGTCGATCGTGAGCTGGCCGACGCAGTGCAGTGAGTTGTAGGGCGCGAGGATGTGCTCCTGCATGGCGGCGAGCGCCGTCACGGGCTTGAAGGTCGAGCCCGGCGGATACACCCCGGCGATCGCGCGGTTCAGCGCGGGGAAGTTCGCGTCCTCGGCGGCGCCGGGATCGAGGAGCGGCCTCAGGTCTTTCCTCTTGCGGCTCGTGAAGACGGCCGGGTCGTAACTGGGATACGAGGCGAGGGCCCGAATTGCGCCGTCACGGGGATCGAGGGCGACGATCGCGCCGGCCCTCGCGTACCAGTTCTTGTTCTCCTGGGCGCGGTTGATCCCGTTGACGATCGCCTGCTGCGCGGCCTGCTGAAGCTTCGCGTCGAGGGTCAGCCGCAGCGCGTAGCCGGGCACGGGCTGCTCTTTGACCTCGACAGGGCTCGTCGGTCGCCCGAGCGAGTCGACGCGGAGCTGGGCGAGCCCGTTGCGTCCGCGCAGCTCCTTGTCGAACGAGGCTTCGATCCCGCCCTCGCCGATCTTGTCGCCGGAGCGGTAGCCGTGCCGGCTCTTCAGCTGGGACTCGGAGATCTCGCCCACGTAACCGAGAAGCTGCGACCCCAGCGCGCCGTGCGGATAGCTCCGCACGTAGGTGTTCGTGATCCGCATGCCCGGGAACTCCGCCTGGTGCTCGGAGAGGTAATAGACCTCGGGCTCGCCGAGGAATTGCTTCACGATCACCGGGCTGAGCGGGTCCCCGAGGTGCTTCTCGATCTGGCTCGTGATGTCCGCCAGCGGAACACGGAGGATGTGCGCGAGGCGCCGCAGCTCGGCATACGCGCCCTTCTTGGGCAGGTCGGCCGGCCAGATCAGGACGGCGGTCGCGCTCTTGTTGGAGACGAGCACTCGGCCGTGGCGATCCTTGATCGGCCCCCGCGGCGCCTCGACCCCGAACCCGACACGCGTCTCGCGCTGCTGGTTGTTCTGTGCCGCCTGGAGGAACTGCGTCCCCGAGAGAACCTGAAGCGACCAGAGCCGGAAGAAGAGGACCCCGAACGCAGCGAGCGTGAGGAAGCCGAGGACTCCGATTCGAAACGCGAGCTGAGGCGTCAGCCGGTAGGGGGTCTCGACGCGCGGGTCGCGAGGCAGGAACCGTCCCGGACGGACCGGTGCCGGGCGGCTAGCCAACGAACTCGACCTCCGGCGGGCGGTGCGGCTGCGCGAAGAGCCGCCGGATGAGGGCGAAGACGGGGAAGGTCAGAACCAGGTTCAGCGCGACGGTCGCAGGGAGGGCGTCCACGAGCACGGCCCGGGCGGGAGCAGCCTCGCGAAGCATGAAGTGGAGGACGATCGCGCCCGCGGTGTAGAGGACGGTGACGACGGCGACGGAGAGCAGCGGCGCGTGCGCGCGGTCCCGTCCCGTCGTCTCGCCGTAGCGCCCGATCCAGAAGCCGGCGAGCGTGAGCAGCAGGGACGTGAAGCCGAGCGTCCCGAGCGTGGCGACGTCGAGCAGGAGCCCCGCCCAGAAGCCGGCGGCGGCCCCGAAGATCGAGCCCTGGGTCAGGGCGACCGCGACGAGCGTGACGAGGACGAGGTCGGGCGAGCCGCCGAGGATCCCGATCGAGCCGACGATCGTCACCTGGAGGATCGCGGCGAGGAAGAAGAGGGCGGCGCCTTTCGCGACAGAGGCAGTCACGGCATTCGCGGCGGGGGCTTGTCGCTGGCGAGGACGAGTACCACCTCGAGCGATCCGAAATCGACGAGCGGGACGAGCAGCACGTCCTGGAAGGACTCGATGTCCGTCTGGCCGACCCTCGTCACGGTTCCGATCGGGATCCCGCGCGGGTAGAACGACGACAGCTCTCCGTGCTGCTGGCCGGCCGTGAGAATGAGGTCGCGCTCGTTCACAACCTTGTCCTTGGCGACCCGGTCGAGGAAGAGGATGTCCTCGGGGCCCTGGCTGTGGTGGACGATTCCGATCGCGCCGGTCTGGTGATCCTTGGCTGTGACAGCGCTCTCCTTGTCGGTGAGCAGAGTCACGCGGGACTCGTCGCGTGTGACCTTCGTCACCTGGCCGACGAGGCCGAGGTCGGTGACGACCGCGTCGTGCACGCGGATGCCGTCGCTCCGGCCCGCGGCGATCACGATCGACTGGTCGAACTCGCTCGCCGGGTTGGAGATGACGCTCGCCGTGACGGCCGTCTTCGAGAAGTCGACCGGATACGTCAGCGAGCGCTTGTACTTCAGAAGCTTGCGGAGCTTCTCGGCCTCCTGCTGATATTGCGCATTCAGGATCACCTGCTTCTGCAGCGCGTTCACCTTTTCGCGGAGATCCTTGTTCTCGGATTTCGCGTGGAAGAGGTCGGCCGTCCAGTCGTAGGCGTCCGTGAACGGGCGCGCCACCCGGTCGGCAGCGATCTCGAAGGGACGGAGGACGCTTGCCCCGACGCTCTGGAAGTCGTGCATGCCGCCGCTCGGGGCCTCGCGGAAGTAGACGGTGATCATCGTCAGCGACGCGAGCACGAGCAGCCCCACGACGAGCCGCCTGCGCAGGGGGCCTGTGGTCCGCGAGGAGTATGGAGGGGCGACCGCGCGCCGAGCCGGGGAGGTCAGCGCCGCCACCCGCGCGCTGCGGTTCCTAGGCACCGCTTGCGGTGCCGCCCTCAGGACGCTCGGGTTCTGCCCGTGCGTCCGTCTGAAATGACCGGTCGATAACGAATGAATCCATCCCTGCGGCCCTAGGCACGGGCCTTGAGGTTAGCGCAGGGACCGGAAAGGTCAGCGCCTGTAGCCGTTGCGGCTTCTGGCGCGTGACTTCGCGGCCCGGTTCATCATCTCGAGCACCTCGAGGCTGCGGCCGGAGCCGACGGCGACGCACGTGAGCGGCGACTCGGCGAGCTGGGTCGGCATTTGCGTCTCGTGGCGGAGCCGCTCGTCGAGCCCTGTCAGGAGCGCTCCGCCGCCGGCGAGGACGATCCCCCGGTCCATGATGTCCGCGGCCAGCTCGGGCGGCGTCTTGTCGAGTGTCGAGCGAATCGCGTCGAGGATCTGCCCGACCGGCTCCTCGAGCGCGTGCCGGACCTCCTCGGAGCTGATCACGATCGTCTTCGGGAGTCCGGTGAGCATGTCGCGGCCTCGGACCTCGGCCTGAACCTCGTCCTTCATCTGGAAGGCGGAGCCGACCTCGAGCTTGATCTCCTCGGCCGTCTGCTGGCCGATCAGGAGCTTGTACTCCTTCTTGATGTGGCTGATGATCGCCTCGTCCATCTCGTCCCCGCCGACGCGCAGGGACTGGGAGACGACGATGCCGCCGAGGGAGATGACAGCGACCTCGCTCGTGCCGCCGCCGACGTCGACGATCATGTTCCCGGTCGGCTCGCTGACCGGGAGGCCGGCGCCGATTGCCGCCGCCATCGGCTCCTCGATCAGGTGCGCTTCTCGCGCGCCCGCAGAGAGGGTCGCCTCTTCGACCGCGCGCTTCTCGACGCCGGTCACGCCGCTGGGGACGCAGACGACGACTCGCGGGTGCGCGAAGCGATGCTGGTGCACCTTCTGGATGAAGTGGCGGAGCATTTGCTCCGTGACGTCGAAGTCGGCGATGACACCGTCCTTCAGCGGGCGGATCGCGGAGATCGTGCCGGGCGTGCGGCCGAGCATTCGCTTGGCCTCGACGCCGACAGCGTGCACGTCGCCTGTGCGCTCGTCGATCGCGACGACGCTCGGCTCGCTGAGCACGATGCCGCGCCCGCGGACGTAGACGAGCGTGTTCGCCGTGCCCAAGTCCACGGCCATATCGCGGCCACCGAAGCCGTTGAAGTACCCGAGGAAACCCATGCTCTCCCACCCCGAGTGTAGTGATTCTGTGGAAAAAGTTCTCCGTGCAGCCCTTTCGAGCCATGCTCGGTGCCAGGCACCGGACATGTCCACGCCTTCGCGCCAAGACTGTGACGATCGCTGCGCGCCAGGGGCGAAAAGGGTGGTCTGCCCGTACCGTGGGCTGCGTGCCCCGCCCACCGAGAATCCAGATCGCCGGAGGTCTCTACCACGTGACGTCCAGAGGCAATCGCCGCCAATCGATCTATCACGACGATGACGACCGCAGGCTCTTCCTAGCATTGCGAGACCGGGCCGTTCGTCGCTACGGCTGGCGCGCGCACGCGCACTGTCTCCTGACCAATCATTTTCACCTGCTAATCGAGACGCCGGCGCCCAACCTTTCGCTTGGGATGCACCAGCTCAACGGCGGCTACGCCATCTACTTCAACGAGCGCCACAAGACCGATGGCCACCTCTTTGAACGCCGGTTCTCGAGCCGACTGATCGACAGCGACGAATACATCGCCGATACGCTGCGCTATATCGCGTACAACCCCGTCGAGGCTGGGTTGTGCGCCCATCCCTGGGACTGGCCGTGGAGCAGCTTCTACCGAAAGCAAGAGTTCGCGTTCGACCGATGAGCTAGTCCTTCGGGGCCCTGTCCGGTGCCTGGCACCGGACAGGGCTGGATTAGCCGAAGCCGTACGTGCCGGGGAAGCGCTTGACGAGGAGCCGGATGAGAAGGACGGCAGGGAGCCCGACGACGTTCAGGTAGTCGCCCTCGACTCGTTCCACGAGCGAGGCGCCGAGACCCTGGATCGCATAGCCGCCGGCTCGATCCTTCCACTCGCCGCTGCCGAGGTAGTGCGCCAGGTCGCGCGCCGTCAGCCGCCTGAACGTGACCCGAGTCACCTCGTGCTCGAGCTCCTCCCACGCGCTCGTGACGAGGCAGAGCCCGGAGACGACCTCGTGCGGCCGGCTCGACAGCAGCTCGAGCATCGCCTCGGCCTCGGCCGCGTCGGCCGGCTTTCCGAGCGATTGCCCGTCCACGACCACAGCGGTGTCCACGCCGAGCACCGAGCGCTTGTCCTGCGGCCCCACCGACAGCGCCTTTCCGCGCGCATGCTCGCGGACGAGCTCCACAGGATCGGCCTCCGGCGAGTCGTGCTCCTCGTAGCGCGGCGCGACCACCTCGAACGGCAGGCCAAGCTGCTCGAGGATCGCGCGCCGCTGCGAAGAGCCGGATGCGAGCAGGATCGGCGGAGCCGGCTGAACGCTCACCGCTTGCGGGCCTTCCAGATCTCCTCGGCGGGCCACTTCCGCGCCCACTCGGCGGAGACGAAGCTGTAGTAGCTGTGGGTCTCGGCATCGGCGGGCGCTTGCAGCTCCCAGAGCCCCTCGACCTCGAGCCCGTTCGCACGCAGCAGCCGGATCCACTCGCCGTGCGGAAGCTGGAAGTCGACACCCTCCTCACCGGACCACTCCATCCGGTGGAGCCCGAACTGCGGCCGCAGAAGCTGTTCGCCGACCTGGCCCTCCGGATCGTCCGGCGCGCAGAGCACGGAGAGCGTCGAGTTGCGCATGAAGACGAGCTCGCCGCCCGGCCGGAGCAGGCGGGCCGCCTCGGGGATCCACCTGTACGGATCGCACCAGATGGACGCGCCGTATTCCGATAGGACGAGATCGAAGGACCGGTCCCCTAGAGGCACGTCCTCCGCGTTCGCCTCGATCAGCTCGAGCTCGATCCCGAACTCCTCGCTGCAGCGGCGCCCCGTCTCGAGCTGAGCCGGCGTCAGGTCGATACCCGTCACACGAGCCCCGCGCCTAGCAAGCCACGCACCGAAGTACGCTGTCCCGCATCCGAGCTCGATGACGTCCTTGCCCGCCACGTCCGGAAGAACGCCAAGCCCCGATTCCGGCACCCTGAAGGTGCCCCATGTGATCTCCTCGGCCGCCCACGCCTCGCGAGCGCGCCCCTCCGTGTACTCGGCGTTCGCCTTCGTCCACGCCCGGCGGTTCCGCTCGAGGTAGTCAGTCAAACCAGAGCGCGATCTCGCGCGCGGCCGACTCCGCCGAGTCCGACCCGTGGACGAGATTGTCCGGCATCGAGAGCGCCAGGTCGCCGCGGATCGAGCCCGGCGAGGCATCGGCGGGATTGGTCGCGCCGATCGTCGTGCGCACCGTGGCGATGGCGCCCTCGCCCTCGAGCACGAGCGCCAGAGTCGGCCCGGAGGTGATGAACTCGACGAGCTCGCCGTAGAACGGCTTCTCGGAATGCTCTGCGTAGTGCTCTTCGGCGAGGGCACGATCGACCTGGATGAGCCTGGCCGCGCGCAGCTCGAGCCCGCGGCGCTCGAAGCGCGACAGGATCTCGCCGGCAAGCCCTCGGGCCATCGCGTCAGGCTTGATCAGGACAAGCGTGCGTTCAGCCGCCATCGGCGGCGGACTCTACTCGGAGCCGCTCTCGCTACGAGGCGTCTCGAGCGGCGGGAAGTGGATCGGGGCGGGCGACTCGATCGGCGTCTCGCAGTAGGGGCAGACCTGCCAGAGCGGCTCGAGCGGCGCCTTGCAGCTCACGCACGACTGCCGCAGGCGCGTCGTGCAGACGGGGCAGACGAGGAAGTTCTCGTCGATCTCCGCTCGGCAAACCGGGCAGTGCTGCTGGCGCCCGCGCCCGAGACTCTCCTCCATCGCCCTGATCTCGAGCTCGCGCTCGCGCACGTCGTCCAGGTACTCGGGCGGCCGGAAGAGCATGTAGATGAGCGCGCCGACGAAGGGCGGCACGACCCCGAGCACCGTCGCCGCGCCGACGAGCCAGGGATCCTCGATTCGGCGCCTCGCATCCTTGAAGACCCAGTATCCGACGGCAAGCCAGAAGACGATGAGCAGGAAGATCCCGGCGTTCCGTGCGACCGACGACGCGCCCGACCCGAAGAAGAAGTCGTGCAGGCTGTCGAAGAAATCCGAATCGCCGCTCGCTGCCAGAATCATCTCTTCTCTTCTTTCCCTTGTTATAGGAGAAGTTGACCGACGACGTAGCCGGCGGCAAACGCGAGCCCGACGATCACCAGGACGACGACCGCGGCGAACACGAAGACGCTCAGCCGTTCGCCAGCTTTCGTCGCCTTTCGCCGTCTTCCTCTCATTGGTGGAGGTCCGCCAGCAGGTAGAGCGAGCCCGTCACGAGAACCCGTTTACCGAGGACGCGGGCGCGGGCGAGCGCCTCCTGCGGATCGGCAATCGCCTCGACGTGGTCGAAGCGGCCTCCGGCCTGCGCCGCCACGTCGTCGGCGGAGAGCGCCCGCGGATTGCTCGAGCTCGTCGCGACGAGCGTCCGTCCGACCCGCGCGAGGCGGTCGAGCAGCGCGCCCACCCGCTTGTCCGCGAGGATCGAGACGCAGAGAACGTAGTCCCGCGCGGGTAGGCGCTCGGCGAGCCAGTCGGCCGCCTCGGGCGTGTGTGCTCCGTCCCAGATCTCGTCGCCGCGCCGCTCGAAGCGGCCTGGGAGCGAGACCGTGATGTCGCTCTCGACACGTCGTCCCAGGAACGCCTCGGCGGCCTCACGCGGGCCTCCGTGAACGACGCGGGCCGCGGGCGGAAGGAGGTTCGCGAAGATGTTGTCCGATGTGACAACTACTCTTGCGGCATGCGCGACTGCAAGCTTCTCCTTCGCGATCTGCTCGATCGTCTCGCCGAGCACGTCGGTGTGCTCGAGCGCCACGTTCGTGAGCAGGACGACCTCGGCGTCGACGATGTTCGTGGCGTCGAGTCGACCGCCGAGGCCGGCTTCGACCACCCCCGCATCGACGCCGGCCTCGGCGAACTCGAGCAGCGCGGCAGCCGTCAGCACCTCGAACTGGGTCGCGCCGAGCGACTCCGCCTCGGAGCGAACCCGCGTGACGGCCCGCTCGAAGGTCGCCGGATCACAATCCAGGCGCTCGTGCCAGCCGGAGACGTGCGGGGAGGTGTACGCGCCCGCGTTTAGGCCCTCCGCGCTCAGCAGACCGGCGATCGTGCGGGTCGCAGTCGACTTGCCGTTCGAGCCGACGACGTGGATCGCCGGGTACTTCGTCTGCGGGTCGCCGAGCCGCGTCAGCAGCGCTCGCATGCGGTCGAGGCCGAACTCCTCGGGCCACGGGCTGAGCGACGCGACCCAGTCGGTCGCCGACGTGCCGAGGCTAGCCGCGGATGGCATCGAGCTCACGGCGGTAGCGCTCGAGCTTGTCGCGCTCGGCTTGCACGACGTCGGCCGGGGCGTTCCGGACGAAGCGCTCGTTCGAGAGCATCGCCTCCGCGCGTCCGACCTCCTTCTCGAGGCGCTGGATCTCGGATGTGGCATCGCCGTCGGCCTGCACACGGTCGGGGCGCACCTTGGTCTCGAAGATACGCCGCTCTTCTTCGTCGAGCTCCACCCGCACGCCGCTGCGCTTGAAGATCGCCGCCGCTTCCTGGACGCGGTCCAGCGCCCTTGCCTCCGCAACGAAGCGGCCGTCCGCGTCGGGCCACGGCGCGACGATGAGCCGTGACCGGCGCCCGGGCAGATTCGTCCAGATCTCCTCCGTGACGTGCGGCATCACCGGGTGCAGGAGCTTGAGCAGCCGCTCGAGCGCAGCGAGCGCGGTCGCTCGCGCGTCCTCGTCGCCGTCGTAGAGCCGGGGCTTGATCGCCTCCGCGTACCAGTCGCAGAAGTCGTCGAAGGTCAGGTGATAGAGCGCGTTGACCGCCGCAGCGAAATCGAACGAGCCGATCGATTCCTCGAGCTCGTCTCGGGCGGCGTCGATCCGAGCGAGGATCCAGCGCTCCTCGATCGCCTGCGGGCGCGCCTCCGGTTCCGTGTCACCCGCATTCGCCAGGATCAGCCGGGAAACGTTCCAGAGCTTGTTCGCGAGCTTGCGGCCCTCCTCGATGAAGCCGTGGGAGAACCGGACGTCCTGCGTCGAGGACATCTTCAGGAGCCCGTAGCGCGTCGCGTCGGCGCCGTACTCGGCGATCACGTCGACCGGATCCATTCCCGTTCCAAGGCTCTTCGACATCCGCCGGCCGTCGGGCGCGAGGATCAGCGAGTGGATGATGACGTCGTCGAAGGGCCGGTCGCCCATCAGCTCGTAGCCGGCCATGATCATCCGGGTCACCCAGAGGAAGATGATGTCGCGCGCCGTCGAGAGGACGTTGCCCGGGTACCAGACCTCGAGCTCGCGCGTCTGCTCGGGCCAGCCGAGCGTCGCGAAGGGCCAGAGAGCCGATGAGAACCACGTGTCGAGCACGTCGGGGTCCCGCTCGAGCCCCCGCGAGCCACACTCCGCGCACGCATCGGGCTCGTTTCCGCTGACCGTCACGTGACCCTCCGGGCAATACCACACGGGAATCTGCTGGCCCCACCAGAGCTGCCGCGAGATGCACCATGGCCGGATGTTCTCGAGGAAGCGCAGGGCGACATCGGACTGAGCGGCGGGCGTGAACCGCACCGTCCCCGAGCGGATCGCCTCGATCGCGGGCTTCGCCAGCTCCGTCATGTCGCAGAACCACTGCAGCGATATGAGCGGCTCGACGCGGTTCTTCGTCCGCGAGCAGTGCCCGACCGCATGCCGGTACGGCTCCTCCTTCTCGAGGAGGCCCTCGCCGCGGAGGCGCTCGACGATCCGCGCGTTCGCCTCCTCCTGGGTCAAGCCGGCGAACTCGCCGGCCTCCTCGTTCATCAGCCCGTCGAGACCGATCACCATCGGCTCGGGCAGGCCGTGGTCGCGGCCGATCTCGAAGTCGACCGGATCGTGCCCCGGCGTGATCTTCACGGCGCCGGTGCCGAACTCCGGCTCCACGCGAGCGTCGGCGACGATGGGAACACGCCGGCCGACGATCGGGACGATCGCCTCCTTGCCCACGAAGTCGCGATACCGCCGATCGTCCGGGTGAACGGCCACAGCGACGTCCGCGAGGATCGTCGGCGGGCGGACCGTGGCGATCGCAATGTGGCCCGAGCCGTCCGCGAACGGATAGCGCACCGTGTAGAGCGTGTCGTCCTCGTCCTTGTGCTCGACCTCGAGATCGGAGATGGAGGTCGCGCACACCGGGCACCAGTTGATGATCCGGTGATCGCGGTAGATGTAGCCCTTCTCGTAGAGGTGACCGAAGAAGTGCATGACCGCCTGCACGTAGTCGTCGTCCATCGTGAAGCGGTGCCGCTCGTAGTCGAGCGAGGCTCCGAACCTGCGCAGCTGGCCCATGATCACTCCGCCGTAGTGGCGTAGCCACTCCCACGTCCGCTCGAGGTAGGCCTCGCGGCCGAGGTCGTTCCGGGTCAGGCCCTCCTTCGCGAGCTCGCGCGCCATGACGGTCTCGACGGAGATCGAGGCGTGGTCGTACCCGGGCTGCCAGAGAGTGTTGAAGCCGCGCATGCGGTGATAGCGAATGAGGACGTCCTGGGTCGAGGCGTTGAGCGCGTGACCCATGTGCAGCTCGCCGGTGACGTTCGGCGGCGGGAGCGTGATCGCGTACGGATCGCCGGGGGCATCCGGCTCGGCGTGGTAGAGGCCCTCTTCCTCCCAAGTGCGCTGCCAGCGCTCCTCGACGCCTTCGGGCTTGTAGAGCGGCTCCATCGGCGCATCGTAAGGCCGCGGACGTTCCTCGTCCGGGCGCTGAGATCGGATGCGGTCAGCCAGCGACTATGGCTTCAGCATGGCGGCCGGTTCCGCGCCGCGCAAATTGGGAATATTGAGCTCGTGGTCGAGATCAGCACGCCCTCGCCGCAATCGCTCCGGCCCAACTGGTGGGCGATCACCTGTCTCTACATGGTCGTCGCGAGCTGGCTTGCCCTGGCTCTCCGGATCATGCTGGGCGAGATCCTCTCCATCAACAGCCTGCTCGATTGGGCGTACGTGGCCACGATGCTCGGCGCGATCGTCGTCGGCGCGGTCGGCCTCGTCGCAATCAGAACGAGAGGCGATGCTTGGCTTGCGGTCTCAGCGTTCTTCGCCAGCCTGCTGCTGCCGGCCGGGTACGCATTGATGTACTTCTTGATCGCCGTTCTTTTCGGAGGCTACGGCGACACCGGCGGCTTCGACTAGGCGCTCTCTTCGACGAGCTCTTCCGGCTCGTCGGCAACGCCGGAGGTGACGAGCGTCGGCTTCAGATCCTTCTCGATCGTCTCCTTCGTGATCGCGCACTTGGAGACGTCGCTGCGCGAAGGAAGCTCGAACATGACGTCGAGGAGCGCGTGCTCGATGATCGAGCGCAGCCCGCGCGCCCCGGTCTCGCGGTCGAGCGCCTTGTCCGCGATCTGCCAGAGAGCGTCCTCGGTGAAGACGAGCTCGATGTCGTCGTAGGCGAAGAAGCGTTGGTATTGCTTGACGAGCGCGTTCTTCGGCTCGGTCAAAATCTGGACGAGGTCCTCGCGCTGGAGCTGGTGCACCGCCGAGACGACCGGCAGCCGGCCGATGAACTCCGGGATCAGGCCGTACGACAGGAGATCCTCCGGCATCACGTCGGAGAGGAGCTCGGAGGCTTCCGAGTCGTGGCGGGAGCGAATGTCCGCTCCGAAGCCGATCGCGTTCTTCCCGATCCGCTTGCCGATGATCTTCTCGAGGCCGGAGAACGCACCGCCGCAGATGAAGAGCACGTTCGTCGTGTCGATCGAGAGGAATTCCTGGTGCGGGTGCTTGCGGCCGCCCTGCGGCGGCACTGAGGCGACCGTCCCCTCGAGGATCTTGAGCAGCGCCTGCTGGACGCCCTCGCCCGAGACGTCGCGGGTGATCGACGGGTTGTCCGCCTTGCGCGCGATCTTGTCGACCTCGTCGATGTAGATGATCCCGGTCTCGGCCTTCTTGATATCGAAGTCCGCCGCCTGGATCAGCTTGAGGAGGATGTTCTCGACGTCCTCGCCCACGTAGCCGGCCTCAGTCAGCGCAGTGGCGTCGGCGATCGCAAACGGGACGTTCAGGATCCGCGCGAGGGTCTGGGCGAGGAGCGTCTTGCCGCAGCCGGTCGGGCCCAGGAGCAGGATGTTCGACTTCTGGAGCTCGACGTCGGCATCCTCGGCTCCCATCTGCACCCGCTTGTAGTGGTTGTAGACGGCGACCGCGAGCGTCCGCTTCGCCTCTTCCTGCGAGACGACGTAGTCGTTGAGGACGGCGTAGATGTCTCTCGGCCGCGGCAGGTTCTCGAGGTCGAGCGCGGCCGGAGCCGTCAGCTCCTCGTCGATGATCTCGTTGCAGAGATCGATGCACTCGTCGCAGATGTAGACGCCGGGGCCTGCGATCAGCTTCTTGACCTGGCGCTGCGACTTCCCGCAGAAGCTGCAGAGAAGCTGCTCATTTCCCTCGCTCGCCCTAGCCATCCCGTCCCTGTATCTCCTTGTACATCGAAATCGTGTCCCTGCCTAGCCCTCGACGTAGGGGTTTCACGAGCGGTGCTCGATGACGACGTCGATGATGCCGTAGTCCTTCGCTTCTTGCGCCGTCATGTAGTAGTCGCGGTCCATGTCCTTCGCGATCTTTTCCAGCTCCTGGTTCGTGTGCCCCGCCATGATCTCTTCCATCAGCCGCTTGAGATTGATGACCTCGCGTGCCTGAATCTCGATGTCCGTCGGCTGGCCGTGGAAGCCCGCCGAGCCCTGGTGGATGAGGATCTTTGCGTTCGGCAGGGCCATCCGTTTCCCTGCCGCGCCGCCGGCGAGGATGACCGCGCCCATCGACATCGCCATCCCGACGCAGATCGTCTGCACGTCGGGCTTGATGAACTGCATCGTGTCGTAGATCGCGAGCCCGGGGTAGACGACTCCGCCCGGCGAGTTGATGTAGAGGGAGATGTCCTTGTCCGGGTCCTCCGACTCGAGGTGGAGGAGCTGGGCCACGATCAGGTTCGCGATCTGGTCGTCGACCGGCGTCCCGAGGAAGATGATTCGCTCGTTCAGCAGTCGGGAGTAGATGTCGAAGGCGCGCTCGCCTCGCGACGTCTGCTCGATCACCATCGGGATGACGCTCATGCACTCTCCTTGCTGCCGGGGGTCCACAATTTCGTAGCGGTTTCGGCTTTCTCCTTCTCGGGCGTCCAGATGCTCTCGCGCGCGCGGGCGAGGTCGACCGAGATCGGAGTGACGTCTTCGACGATCCGATCCAGTGCCTTCTTCAGGCGCAGGTCGCCCCGCAGCCGCTCGTGGCGACCGCTCACCCAGAGCTCGCGGATGACCTCGTCGGCGTCCTCCTCCGCGGCCTCTGCCTGCTCGCGCACGATCTCGCGCAGCTCGTCGTCGTCGACCTCGACCCCGAGCTTGTCCGCGACCGCCTCGAGGACGAGCTCGCGAGAGATCGCGCGGCGCGCCTCGTTGCGCAGGGTCTCCCGCAGTTGCTCCGCCGACTGGCCCGTGACGCTCAGGTAGGTCTCGGCGTCCAGCCCACGGCGCTCGAGAGAGCGCAGCATCGCGCCGAGCAGCTCGGAGGCTCTCGATTCGACGAGCGCATCGGACACGTCGAGCTTCGAGGCCTCGACGAGCTTGTCGACCGCCGCCGCCCGGAAGTCCGCCTCGAGCTCGCTCTGGATCGCCTCGCGCAGGCGCGACTCGATCTCCCCGCGCAGCTGCTCGAGCGTCTCGAACTCGCTCGCGGCGCGGGCAAGATCGTCGTCGAGGGGAGGCAGCACCGGCTCCTTGATCTCCTTGACGGTCAGCTCGGCCTCCTTCGTCTGGCCCTCCGGAGAGGTGAAGGCGACCTTCCGCGTCTCCCCGGCGGCCATCCCACGCAGCCCGCGCTCGATCTCCTCGACGAGGCGCCCGGCGCCGAGCTGGACGACGTAGTCGCGCTGCGCCTCGCCCGTCTCGTCGGCGAGGTCGACGACGAGGACGTCTCCGTCCTTCGCCGGCCGGCCCTCGACCGGGACGAGCTCGGCCACTGACGAGCGGAGCGCCTCGAGCTCGCGCTCGACGAGCTCCGCCGGCACGTCCGGCTCGGGGGCGGGAACCTCGAGCCCGTTCCAGTCGGCGACCTCGGGCGGTGGCTGCACCGCGACCTCGGCGGTGAAGCTGAAGGGCTCGTCCTCGGAGGTCGGCAGCTCGTAGTCGAGCTTGGGCTGCGAGACGGGCCGGATGCTCGCCCGCTCGGCCGCGTTCCAGAACCACCCGCCGATGTGGCTCTCGACGGCTTCGCTGAAGATGCGGTCTCGCCCGACTCGCGCCTCGAGAACCTTCTGCGGGACCTTGCCCTTGCGAAAGCCCGGAACCTTCGTGCTCGCGGCGAGATCGGAGGAGGCGTGCTCGACCGCGTGCTTGATGTGGTCGCTCGGGACCTCGACCTCGAGACGAACGCGGCTTTCGGGGAGCTCCTGGACCTTTGTCTTCACAGTGCGGCCATTCTGCCAGCACACCGGCGGGTCGGGCCGGGAGCCTCCTTACTCCTCCTCGTTCAAGCAGCGCGCGGAAGGAGCCGATCCACCTCGCATGAGAGCTCGCTCTGCGGCCTGCGTACTCGGCTTGGCGGCGATTGTCGCTGTGCTCGTACGGCCGGGCGACACAGGCGATCTCCCGTTCTTCCTCCACTCGGCGGGGCACCTCTTCTCCGCCGGATGGGCGGACGTCTTCGCCGATCCGACCCTGCAGGTCGGCCCGCTGCAGCTGTTCCTGTTCGGGCTAGCCGATCACGGCGATCTCCTACCGCTCGCCGTCGAGGTCGGGACCGCGGCACTGCTCTGGGTCACCGCCGGCCGCCTGCTTGCCGGACGGCCGCCGCGCGTCCAGCTCGGGGTCGGGCTCGCCGCAGTCGCGCTCGGCCTCACCTACAGCGCCTACCAGGACGGCCACCCCGCGCAGGTCGTCGTTCCTTTGCTCTGGGTGCTCGCGGGACTCGACGCGCGGGAAGGCCGGACGCTCCGTGCCGGAGCCCTGATCGGTTCCTCGGCCGGCTTCGAGCTCTGGGGGCTGCTCGGTGCCGTCGTCTTCGTCCTCGCCCCGCGTGTGCGGTCGGCCGTCGCCGGGCTCGCCACCGAAGCGTGTGTCGCGGGCGGGCTCTTCCTTCCCTTCGTGCTCGCCGGGACGTTCCGCATGTTCGACTACCGCTGGGAGGTCGACGACGGAACGCTGCTCAGCCTCGTGGCCGAGCCCGGCACGCCCTTCACGTGGACGCTGCGCCTCCTGCAGGGCGCTGCGGCCGTCGCCGTCGGTGCGGGCGTCGCCTGGACGCTCCGGCACAAGGTGCACGCCGTCTGGCTCGCGCCGCTCGCCATCGTCTCGATCCGGCTCGCGCTCGACCCGGTGCGCTACCCCTGGTACTGGCTCGCGCTCGAGACCGTCGCGCTTCTCGGCGTCGCCGAGCTCGTGACCGGCCCACTGGTCGCGCGGAGCCGGCTGGCCCCGCGCCCCAGCCCCTACTAGGTCTCCTCGTCCTCCTCCTCGCGGGGCTCGAGCGGCTCGGCGACGTGCCTGGCGGCTTCCTTCTGCTCCTCGCTGATCTCTTCCGCCATCTCTTCGAACTTCGTCACGTCGCTCTCGCGGCTCTCGCGCTCGCGTTGCTCTGGACTCGCCATGGGCTGGTGTTTACCCGGCGCCTCTATCCTTCAATCGGGCGGGTGTGGCGGAACTGGTAGACGCGCCGGGTTTAGGACCCGGTGGGCTAGTGCCCTTAGAGGTTCAACTCCTCTCACCCGCACTCGCTTCCCTGGCCGGCGGCCCGCTCCCGCCCGGCGGAGCCGGGCTCCGCGGGCCGCCTCGCGCCGCTGCGCACCCTCCTGCCGACGGGCCGTGTGGCTGGACACTGTCCCGCCGGCATACGGGCACGCAGCGACGCGCCAGGGAAGCGAGGGCACTTCGCCGAGGGCCAACAGGTCATGCTTCCCTGGCCGGCGGGCCCTCCCGCGCGGCAGAGCCGCGCTCCGGGCCCGCCTCGCGACGCGCCCGGAAACCGAGGGCACTTCGCCGAGGGTCAACAGGTCTCAACCTTCGCTGCCCCGGCGCGCGACACTCTCTCCTCGAGACTTGCGAACGGGCAGGAGCAGTGCTTGGCGAGTACCCTCGCCGGGAAGGGACGGCGAATGAGGATTCCAATGCGCTTCTTCTTGGGTGCCCTCGTTCTGGGCGGGCTCGCGGCTTCGGCCGTGATCGCGCCCACGGGCGCGCCAGGGGGCTCTCGGCACGGCTCGCGAACCTCGAGCGGGACGGCTACGGCGATCACGGCGAGCGAGAACCACACTTGCGCGCTGACGAGCGCGGGCGGGGTCGCATGCTGGGGCGACAACTTCTACGGCCAGCTCGGCGAC
>WNGB01000908.1_pt1 | contig 47917 bp, 43 predicted proteins | sample 5400681 | NCBI WGS metagenome assembly WNGB01 (sample SAMN13153367, study PRJNA577476) | soil metagenome | isolation source: 115 cm soil or saprolite under grassland replicate 2 | place: USA:California | collected 2016-06-15
GCCGACCATCAGCGTCACGCGCGACGAGTAGCTCCCCAGGTCGACCGGGGTCAGATCCGTATCCGCCACGCAGAGGCGGATATCCGCGAGCGAGACGCCGAGGATCTCGGCGACCGTGGCCGCGAGGACCGAATCCGATCCCTGGCCGATTTCCGCCTCGCCGCAGAAGACCGCGATGCCGCCCGAACGGTCGAGCTTGAGCATCACGCCCGACTGGGGCATGTGGTTCCAATAGATCGGAAGCCCGGCGCCACAGAGATACGAGCCGCACGCGAGACCGAGGCCCCGCCCCGCCGGCATCCGGCCCCAGCGCTCGCGGAAGCCGCTCCCTGCCACGACCGCCTCGATGCAGCGCCCCAGCCCCATGGTGCCGATGCGCAGCCAGTTGGCCGTGATCGAATCGGGCTCGGCGAGCATCCCCAACCGCAGGTCCGCGGGATTGACGCCCGTTTGTGCCGCGATTTTGTCGAGGTGGACTTCGAAGGCGAAGCGGGGCTGCGGCGTGCCATGGCCGCGCTTCGGACCGCACGGGGGTTTGTTGGTGAACGCGCGCACCCCCTGGAACTCGTAGGCGGGCATCTTGTAGGTCACGGTCTGGAGCGCGCCGGTGTAATAGGTCGAGGCCACGCCGTAGCTGCCGTAGGCGCCGCCGTCGAGCGCCGTGCGCAGGCGCTGCGCCGTGATCGACACCCGGCCGTCCGGGCTCCGTTTGATCCCGGTCTTCACGTTCATGAGCACGGGGTGACGCCCGCGGTGGCAGAGGAAGACCTCCTCGCGGGTGAGCGTGATCTTCACCGGGCGGCCGAGCTTCAAGGCCATTCCGGCCACGACGATCTCGTGATTGAACGGATCGCTCTTGCCGCCGAAGCCGCCGCCGTTCGAGCAGGCCACGACGCGGATGCGCGAAGCGGGCAAGCCCAGCACCCTGGTGAGCGCGCGATGGACGTAGTGCGGCGTCTGGGTCGCGGACCAGACGGTGATCCGGTCGTCGTCCTCGGGGACCGCCACGGCCGCGTGCTGCTCCAGGGGCAGATGCGTATTTCCCTCGTACCAGAGGGTGTCCTCGAAGACCTCGTCGGCCGCGGCGAACCCGGCCTCGACGTCGCCGAAGGTCATCGAGACGACCTTGTGCAGGTTGCCGTGGTCGCCGTAGTCGTGGATGCGCGGCTCGGGGGTGTCGAGCGCTTCCTGGATGCCGGAGATGGTGGGCAGCGGCTCGTACTCGATCCTGACCTTCCAGGCCGCCTCGTAGGCCGCGTCCTCGCTCGCCGCGGCCACGGCCACCACCGGATCGCCTACGAAGCGGACCCGGTCGGGGCAGAGGGCGTGCTCGTCCTGGGAGACCGGGAGGATGCCGAACGGTACGGGGAAATCCTTCCCGGTCATGAAGCCGAGGACCCCCGGGACCTTCTCCGCCTCCGTGAGATCGATCTTTTTGATCAACGCATGCGGCACGGTCGAGCGGACCAGCCGCAGCCAGCACATGCGCGGGAAGGCGAGGTCGTCGGCGAAGCGGGTGGCACCGGTGACCTTCGCGCGTCCGTCGACGCGACGGAACGGTTTTCCAATGAGGCTCGGCTCGCGCTCGGGTGCGGTCTCCCGGTCGGATGAAGGCTTGCGGACAGGCTCGGCCATTAGTTGAAGGCCCCGGTGTCGAGGAAGTTGCGATTCTTCCCCTGCTGCTGATGGTACTGCTTCGTCACACAGGGCGCGCCGACGCCGGGCGGCGGGCAGCGGGACACCGAGGCGGTGAATTCCACGTTCGTCATGCTGGCGAGGAACACCCACCAGTGGCCGTTCACACCGCGGCCGTCGAGGACCTTGACCGTCACCTCGGCATTGCCGGGAGAGAAGAACCAGAAATATCCGGACTGATCCGTCAGCGCGACTCCGACACCGTGGCCGGTCTGCCCCGAGGGGATCTTCCAATCGACGTCCACTTCCGTCGACCAGCCATCCTTCTGGTCCGGGAAGACCAGCCCCGGCTCGGGAGCGCGGACCCGGAAGCTGTGCGTGACGGTCGAGGTCTCGCCGCGGAACATGAATACCGCCTGATAGATCCCGGCGGGAAGGGGACCCACGTCGGCCGACAGGACGTAGAGAGGAGGCAGAGTTCCCTCGAGCGGTGGCGGATCTCCCAAGAAAACGATCTGATTGCCGTGCACACCTTCGAGCTGGAGATGAGGATCGAGGAACGAATACAGCGAGAGGGTGATGCGGACGGGCTCGAGCGAGGACGGGTCCCGCGGCTCGATCGTGAAGGTCTGGGCGTGTGCCGCGGAAGCCGCGGCGGACAGGAGGACCGCGGCAACGAGACTGCGCGAGAAGGCTCGGAATCTCATGGCTCTCCCTCCTGTCACTCGGCGAACGCCTGGGTGTCGAGAAAATTGCGGTTCTTGCCCGGCGGCTGCTCGTAGATGCGCGTCGGGCAGGCCGGAGGCACGACAGGAAGGAGAAGGCAGTCGTCCTTGTTTTCCAGGACCGTGACCTTCACCGCGAGATCGGTCATGCTGGCGAGGAACACCCACCAGTGGCCGTTGACGGGCCGGCCGTCGAGCACCTTCAAGGTGATCTCGACATTGTTCGGATCGAAGAACCAGAAAGCCGCCGACTCGCCGGTCAGCTGCGTGGCGTACCCGATCCCCGTGCTGCCGTCCCGCTGGTTGCGCCACTCGACGGTCGCGACGAAGAGGCCGTGCTGCAGCGCGGCGGACGGGTCGACGTTCGAAACCTGGAACTGCTCCTGCGAGAGGGCCGGCTGCCGGTCGCGCCGGATCTCGGCCCGATAGCTCCCGGCAGCCAGCTTGCCGAGAGAGTAACGGGTTTCGAAGGGCTCCGCGGGAGAGGCGCTGCACTCCGGATCGATGACCGGGACCTGGAACACGGACCTGTCCGGATCGTAGACCGGCTTTGCCACCACGGCACGGCACTCCGAGGTTTGATAGCCGTAGACCACGAGCTCGACGGTATCGGCGACCGTCGGGTTCGGCGGCTCGATCAGGATGCCGTCGATCGACGGAACCTGGGCTCCGGCGGGTGCGGCGAGGCCCGCGAGCCCGGCGAGCATCAGGACTGCCGCGGGAATCCGAAACGCGAGCGGGATCTTCATCGTCCCTCCTCCGGCACAGGCGCGCCGTAGAAGACTTCGTCGGGAGGTGCCCAGTCCTCGCCCCGCATCCGGGCCGCGGCCCATTCGACCGCCTCGACGATCTTGTGATAGCCGGTGCAGCGGCAGAGATTGCCGGCCAGAGCCTCGCGGATCTCGCCCCCGGAGGGCTTCGGGTTGGCGGCGAGGAGGGCCTTGGCGGTCATCAGGAGACCCGGCGTGCAGTAGCCGCACTGGGCGGCGCCCAGGTCGGCGAACGCCGCCTGGAGCGGGTGGAGCTCGTTCCCATTCTGAAGACCTTCTACGGTTTCGATCGCGCGACCGTCCATCTCGGCGGCGAGGACGAGACAGGAGAGGACCGGCCGGCCGTTGACCAGCACGGCGCAGGTGCCGCACTCACCGAGCTCGCAGCCGTGCTTGGTCCCGGTCAGGCCGAGCTCCTCGCGCAGCACCTCGAGGAGCGTGTGATGGGTGGGGAAGACCACGGCGCGACTCTCGCCGTTGACCCTCAGGCGCAGCGTGGTGAGGTCGTCGCGGTCGTCGCGGTCGTCTCTCATCGGCCATATGATAGACCGCCGGGAGGTTCTTTCATGCTTTTGCGTCGCCTCTTTGTCGCCGTTGTCTTGCTGGCAGGGTCCAGCGCCTTCGCCGTCGCCGGTTCCGTCGATCCGTCCCTGTTCCAGGATTTGCACTGGCGCCTGATCGGGCCGTTCCGCGGCGGCCGCGTGCTCGCCGTGAGCGGCGTTCCGGGGCAGCCGGAGCACTTCTTCTTCGGCAGCGTCAACGGCGGCGTGTGGGAGACCCGCGACGCCGGGAGGACCTGGAAGCCGATCTTCGAGGGGGAGCCCATCGGCTCGATCGGCGCGCTCGCCGTCGCGCCCTCGGACCCTCGCGTGATCTACGTGGGCACGGGCGAGGCCGACATGCGGTCCGACATCGCGCAGGGCGACGGCATGTACAAGTCGACGGACGGCGGGAAAACCTGGAGCCACATCGGGCTCGCCGACTCGCAGCAGATCGGCAAGGTCCTGATCCATCCGCGCAACCCGGACGTCGTCTACGCGGCGGCGCTCGGCCACCCCTACGGGCCGAACGCGGAGCGCGGCGTCTTCCGCTCGAAGGACGGCGGCAGGACCTGGCAGAAGGTGCTCGGCAAGGACGACGATACCGGGGCGACCGATCTCGTCTTCGAGCCGGGGAACCCCGAGGTGATCTACGCCGCCCTGTGGCAGACGCGGCGGACGCCCTGGAACGTCTATCCGCCGTCGAACGGACCCGGCAGCGGCCTCTACAAGTCGACCGACGGCGGCGAGACGTGGACGCAGATCACCGGCCATGGCTTCCCCTCCAAACCGGGGCGCATCGGCCTCGCCGTGGCTCCCTCCCGGCCGCAGCGGGTCTACGCGATGATCGACGCCGAGGAGGGCGGCCTCTACCGCTCGGACGACGGCGGCGCGACGTGGACGCACGGCAGCGGCGACCGCCGCGTCTGGGGGCGCGGCTGGTACTTCGGCGGCATCACGATCGATCCGCAGAACGCCGATGTGATCTATGCCTGCAACACCAACCTGTACCGGTCGGACGACTCCGGCAATACGTTCATTCCAATCAAAGGCGCTCCCGGCGGCGACGATTATCACGTCCTGTGGATCGATCCGCAGAGCCCGGAGCGGCGCATCCTCGGCGTAGACCAGGGCGCGGTGGTCTCGCTGAACGGCGGCGCCACGTGGAGCTCCTGGTACAACCAGCCGATCGGTCAATTTTATCACGTCATCACCGACAACCGTTTTCCCTACTGGGTGTATGGATCGCAGCAGGACTCCGGGGCCGCGGGCGTGCCCAGCCGCACCAACATGATCGACGGCATCAATCTCACCGTCTTCCGTGAAACCACGGCCGGCGGCGAGAGCGACAACGTGGCGCCCGACCCGCGAGATCCGGACGTGCTCTTCGGCGGCCGGGTGGACAAGCTCGATCTGCGCACGGGGCAGACGCAGTCGATCGACCCGACGCTCGCCTATCCCGATCGTTACCGCGACGAATGGACGCTGCCGCTCCTCTTTTCCTACCGCGATCCGCGCGTGCTCTATTTCGCCCACCAGCGGCTGTTCCGCACCGAGGACGGCGGCGCGCACTGGACGGTGATCAGTCCGGACCTGACGCGCGAAAATCCCGGCACACCGGCGAATCTCGATCCCGTCACTGCAGCGGACGCCGACGATCCCAACCCGCGCCGCGGTGTGATCTATGCCATCGCGCCGTCCCGCCTGACCGATCATGACCTCTGGGTGGGCACCGACGACGGCCTGATCTGGCGCTCGAAAGACGAAGGGCAGAATTGGACAAACATCACACCCGCGGCGCTCACGCCGTGGTCCAAGGTCGGCATCATCGACACCTCCCATTTCGATCCGGAGACCGCCTATGCGGCGATCGACCGCCACCGTCTCGACGACTTCAAGCCCTACATCTACCGCACCCACGACGGCGGCCGGACTTGGGAATTGATCGTTCAAGGAATCCCCGACGGCAGCTTCGCCAACGCCGTGCGCGAGGACCCGGTCCGCAAGGGCCTGCTCTACGCCGGCACCGAAAAGGGCGTCTATGTCTCGTTCGACGACGGCGACCACTGGCAGCCCTTGCAGAACGGCCTGCCGGTGACCTCGGTGCGCGACGTCGAGGTGCACGGGAAAGACGTCGTGATCGCGACGCACGGCCGTGCCTTCTGGATCCTCGATGACGTGAGCCCGCTGCGCCAGGTCGGCCCCGAGGTGGAGAAGGCGGCCTCCTGGCTGTTCGCGCCGGCGCCGGCCGTGCGCGTGCGCCCGATCGGCTTCGCCGGCTCGCCGATGCCGAAGGACGAAGCCGCGGCACCCGATCCGCCCGCCGGGGCCTATCTCGACTACACGCTGAAGACCGCCGCGCAGAAGCCGGTGACCCTGGAGATCCGCGACGAGCGGGGAGCTCTAGTGCGCGCCTACAGCAGCGCCGACCCGGTGACGAAGCCGGACCTCGCCAAGATCGGCACCGCGCCCGAATGGGTGACGCCGCCCTCCGTCCTCTCCACCGCACCGGGCATGCACCGCTTCGGCTGGCCGATCCGCTACGCGGAACCCGCTGTGCTCAGCGAAGGAAGCCGGAGAAGCTCGAACGACGGCGTGTGGGCGCCGCCGGGCCGCTACACCGTCGTCCTGGACGTCGACGGCACCCGCCTCACCCAGCCGCTCTCCATCGTGCCCGACCCGCGCGTGACCCTGCGGCCGGAAGACTTCGCCAACCAATTCGCGCTCGCCCGCCGCATCGAGACCGCGCGAGCCCAGGCCGCCACCCTCAGCCACGAAAGCGACGCGCTCCTCAAAGCCCTCGCCGACCGGAGGAAAGGCGCCAAGCCGGAGATCGTCAAGGCCCTGGACGCCCTCCAGGCGCGAGCCGCGGAGGTCCTCGGCACGCCTGCCACCAGCGGCCCTCCCACCCTGCCGCCGACCACCAGCCTGCGCTTCGTCAGCGAGACCCTCGGCAATCTCGCCGGGGCCGTCGACAGCGCGGACACCGCACCGACGCCCGACGCCGTCACCGGCTTCGAGAAGATCCAGCCTACCCTCGCCGCCCTCCAGACAGCCTGGAACACTTTGAAATCAAAAGATCTGGCCGTACTCAACGCCCGGCTCAAAAAGGCGGGCCAGCCGGCCATCAGCTTGACGCAGTGAAGTATTCCTTGAAGGTCAGGCGAGGGGGTGGCGTCTGCCTCCCCGGGAAAGTTTTTTCGAGGAAATTTGCCCCCAAGTGAAAGAATCGGGGTCCGTTTTCCGACTGATATAGGGCGAACCGCGCAGCTTCGGCCGCGCCCGACCCGATCGGAGAACGCCCTTGACCAGCCACGACCAGCTCTCAAAGAGCCTGATCAAACTCTTCTTCACCGACTTCCTGCGGCTCATCGACCCCGAATCCGCCTCTCGCCTTCAGACCGGGGAGGCCACCTTCCTCGACAAAGAAGACTTCACCGACTGGCCCGCCGGCGACCGCCGGGAAATGGACCTCCTCGCAAAGGTGCCGGTGGAGGGGGAAGAGCTGCCTATCCTGGTGCACGTGGAGATCGAGACCGACTTCCATTCCGGCATGGACCACCGGCTCTGGCAGTACTACCTGATGCTCCGCCTGCGCCACGGGCTGGCGGTGCTGCCGATCCTGGTGAACCTGCGGGGCGGACAGCCTGGAATCCATGGTGGAGTCCTGCAGGAAGGCTTCAACGGGAAGGTGACTGCCGTGTTCCACTATCAGGTGCTCGGGCTCTCCGGCTGCCGGGCGGAGGAATGGCTGGCCCGACCCGAGCCGATCGCCTGGGCGTTCGCCGCGCTCATGCGCCCCGGAAGCTGGAGCCGGGCGGAGCTGAAGCTGGAATGTCTGCGTCGGATCGCAACCTCGGACGTGACGGGATTGCGCAAGCAGGCCCTGGTGAATTGGGTGGAGACCTATGTACAATTAACTGGACAGGATGCCCTCGAGCTCCAGCGCCTGCTGGACCTGGAGGGCAACGAGGAGATCAAGACCATGGAGCTGACCTGGTTGGGACAAGCCGAGGCGCGGGGGATGGAGAAGGGGGTGGAGAAGGGGATAGCCAAAGGGGTGGAGCGGATGCGGCGGGTGGTGCTTCGGTTGATGACGCAGCGCTTCGGCGCCGTGCCGGCGAAGGTGCGGCGGAAGATCGAGGCGATCGATTCCCTGGAGCCTCTGGCCGACCTCGCCGAACGAGTCCTCGTCGTCGATTCGGTCGGCGATCTGGACTTGCACTGACATTGCTCGGGCACGAGCCCGCCCAAGGTCTGGATTGCTCTGGCCTACTCTTTGAACCGCAACGTCGGATTTGTGCGCGCCTTCTTGAAGTACTGGATGAACGCTTCGACGCGGTGGATGGTGAGCCGCTCCTCCCGTGCCGCCTGTTGGAAGAGGAGGAGGGCCGCGAGCGCTTCGCGATGGATCTCCTTGCTCTCGAAGATCGAGTGCATCTCCTCGGCGAGCTGCTTGAGGTCAGCCACTCTCCCCTGCTTCGCGTGGACGAGCGCCAGATCGAGCGACACCATGGCCGTGTCGTAGCCGTTTCCCTCCTCGATGAAGCCTCTGCGGACGGCAAGAAATGCCTCTTCAGCCCGGTCGAGATGTCCGAAGGCCAAAGCGATCTTCCCCTCGACCCAGCCGAGCCGGGCCTGCGTATGGGCATCCGGGCAGGCCCGGTAGAGCTCGCGGCTGGTCTCGAGTGCGGCGGCAGCAGCCCGGTGCTCGCCGAGCTCGCAGAGGGTCAGGGTGAGATTGTGGTGGACGGAGCAGAAGAAGCGTGGATCGGTCTCCGGCTGGAGATGAGAGAGGGCGCCCTTGTAGGTATCGAGCGCCTGTCGGTAGTCCTGCCGGTCGAAGTACAGGATGCCAAGGGTGACCAGCGGGTACACGGCGGCCCGCTGATCGCCAGCGAGGCGGTACAGCATGATCGAGCGCAGGAGGAGCGCCTCGGCGTCGGCAAACTGGCGCTGATCCTTCCGGAGCGTGCCTTCAAACCAGTCCACCTCGGCGTAGACCAGGGTGTCGGTGACCCCGCAGTGGGTGATGAGGCCGCGGGCGAAGGCGAAGCGTGCGTCGGCCGCCTGGAGATCGCCCTGCGCTCGGAGAGCGTTGCCCGCGTAGATGGCCGCCCGGACCGAGAGAGCCGATGCGGCGGGGCTCGCCACGGAATGGCGCAGGACCGCCTGGGCGGTCTCCGCGAGCTCGTAGACGATCCGTGGCTCGGCGGGAATATGATCCCAGGCCTGCTTGAGGAGGAGGTGCGCCAGAGCGACCCCGCGGAAGCGGGTGTGGGCACGGCGGATCCTGTCCAGGCGATCCTCGAACGAGAGCCGGAGGAGGTCTCGGAAGTCACGTTCGGCCGCGTCCTCCCGCTTCTCCATACGGGCCGCCTGGTGCTCCAAGAGAACGGGCAGCAGTCGGAGGGCCGAACCGGAACCGCCACCGCTTCGCCGCTGCTGCCATGCCTGGAGCTCATTCCGGCAGTGCGGACACAGCGCCATGAGGTGTCTCACCCCGACGTCAGCCAGAACGCGAGGCGGAAGCTCGCCCCGAGAGACCGCATCGAGCATGTCTTGTGTGATGTGGATGTCAGCCACGGCCCCTCCTGCGAGAATTAGTGCTCGTTACTATATACCAGGAGTAGCCGGATGTGTGCATTCGAGAAAAAAGGGGCACCATGCGGCACCCCTTGACGTGCTCGTGGCCAGCTCGGTCCCCTCAACCCAGGGGATCGAGCGACGGCCCGAGATCGCCCTGTGCACCATTCGGCTCCTGGCCGTTCCCGCCGAGCGGATCGAGCCCGGGACCGAGCTGTGCCACACCGGGGAGAAGGTCGGCGAGCGCCTGCCAGAGAGAAGCGAGGAGACCCTGGTCTCTGGGAACATGAGTCTGCTCTCCGGCGAAAGCAGGCAGGGCGATGAGGAAGAGAATAAGGAAGACGACGGGGGCGCGAGACCGCACTGCATGAGGCATGTCCGAACCTCTCTTCCGGGTGACGTCCGCTCCGATCCCGGCAGGGGATGAAGAGGTCACCTAGAGCTACAAGTGTGGCAGGAGAGAAATGGAGCGGAAGAACTGGTATGCCCGAATCGGGGCGCGCTCCCACCGACCGGGCGAGGGAGAAACTTTTCTCGCGAAGAGGGTGGCGCCTACTCTTGGCGGCAGCGCTCCAGCCCACCCTCGTCGCCCTCCAGACCGCCTGGAACACTCTGAAATCAAAAGACCTGGCCGTACTCAACGCCCGGCTCAAGAAGGCGCACCAACCGGCCATCGACCTGTCTCAGGGAAGGCAGGGAGTGTAACAACAACAAGGATGATCGCTACAAACGACTCCACGATTGTCACAAAAGAGCTCTTCAATGTGGCATCCAAGGAGTCGGGTGCCACATTCCTGGCCTTGCTTCCCGGCCGCGACTCCTTATCTGTCACATCAAAGAGTCGTGACGGAACATTCACCATGCCTTCCCCAAGCTTGAAGGAGTTGAATGTCGCATACTGGAGGGAGAGGCAAGCAATCAGCTCGGCAAATGTTGCATTCCTCTCTGCGGAGAAGCCACCCAAGAGGTGTCAGCCTTCGTGAAGGAGACGAATTGTAGCAGCCACGCGCCCTCGACGCGAGTTGCTCGGAGCGGAAAGCTGCCAGGATCTGATAGAATGTCACGTGTGAGCTCTTGTTCGTGACATTGCTCCGCTTCGTGTCGGATCTGTTGCCTGGATTGTAACAAGGAGGTCCTCAGATGAGCCGCAATCTGTCCGTCGCCCGCATCCTCACCGAGCTCCAGGCCCGGATCGAGCACCACCGTGGCCGGGAGGCCCACCATGCGGAGCAGGAGGCTTTCCACCTGCAGCAGAGAGCCCATCATGCCGCCGAGCTGCAGACGGCCCGCGACCGCTACGAGGCTTTCCTGGCCGCGGCCGACGCCGCGAGCGAGCTGGTGGCGCGCCCGCGCGAGAAGAAGGCCGTCGACGACTCGATCCCGTCCGGCAAGCGGGCCGTGCTGAGCAAGCTGGTCGCCCGCATCGTCGACGGCAAGGGCCCGCTCGAGAGCTTCGGCGCCAAGTCCGTGACCCGGGAGCTCGAAGAGCGCTTCGGAGGCCGTCTCGGTCGCAAGGTCGACACCCGCACCGTAGCCGCCAAGCTCCGCCGCCTGGCCCAGGCCGGAAAGATCCACCTCGCCCGCGAAGGCCGGTCGTTTCACGAAGCCCTGTACACGCGGACCCCGGGCGAGTAATGAGATCCACTTCCCACCGGCCCAACGGGCCGGGAGAGCCCAGCCCAGGGCTTCTGAGGCGCAAGCCGATGCCCTGGGTGAAAAGGCAATCAATCACCGCGGCCTGAAAGGCCCGCGAGAGCTTCTTCCGCAGTCCGCCCGGATCAGGCTCTCGCGGCCTTTCAGGCCGCCCGGCTGCGGGACCTGTTGACCCAGGGCATCGGCCTTCGGCCTCAGATGCCCTGGGCTATGGTCTCCCGGCCCGTTGGGCCGGACGGCCGATCACCATCTTCGCTCGATCCGCCGCGAGGTCGAGGAATCGAACGATGCGCGAAGCGTCCCAGTCGGAGAGGCCGAGGAAACGCGCCTTGCCCTCGTCGCGGAAGCGCCGCGCGGTTTCGATCGCCGGGTCCAGGTACTCGTCGTTCGGGCCGAAGTCGCAGTGGTGGAGATAGTAGAGGTCGATCACCTCAGTGCGCAGGTTGCGCAGCGACGCCTCGAGCTGGCTCCGCATGAAGGCCGGATCGTAGAAATGTCCGGCCGCTCCCTGGAGATAGCCGAACTTGGTAGCGAGAAAGATGTCCTCGCGAGGCACCGACGACCAGGCCTCCCCGATCAGCTGCTCGCTCCGCCCGTTCCCGTAGGCGTCGGCCGTGTCCCAGTGGGTGATCCCGGCCGCATGCGCCGCGAGGAGCGCGGCCTTCGCCACCGCATCGTCATGCCCGGTCCAGCCGACCGGGACCCCGCGGTTGGTGTTTGGGGCCGCTGTAGCCCCACGTGCCCAGACTGACGGCCGGTACGAGGACGTTCGTCTTCCCAAAGCGGGTCGTTGCGCATGGCTGGGATTGTACAGACTTGCGGAAGGGACCGCCTGAGGTGCCGTCGGCACCTATACGTCCCTGACGATATCATTGACGCACCTGCGCAAGTCGTCTAGTCTCAAAGCAACCGGCTGACACGAAAAGACATCGAGCCAACCCGGCTCCGCGTTCCGAGCCTCTTGCACGACAGGGTATCGACGTCCAACCAGCCGGACCGGAACCGCGCGGGGTCCGTTATCCGACATCTCAGAGGTCGGAGGTGGGGACGAGGAGGGCGGATAAGCGGATGAGTGGACGTATAAAGGGTTGGGGATTATAGGACGACGGTGAGCAAGGCGGTTAGCCGCCTCCGGGAATCGAACTGAAAGGAATGTAGAATCTATGAGCTTTTGGAAACGACTGTTCGGAGGCGAATCCTCTCCGGCTACAGATCGTCGACCAATTCCATCTCGCCAAGTAGCCCTGACGAAGCCTGGAACTTGGCCCGATGGCTTTCGTTTTTCTTTCGCCAAGGGCAAAGGCGGGCACCGAGACCTGATTGTCGAGACGGTGAACCAGTCGGCCGCAGACAAGGTGCTTGTCGTCGGCGGAATTGGCTCATTCGAATCTGGAGACAGCGCTCTCTTTGCGGGCCGCCGGGTGTTCTTGAACAAACGATGCCGCCTTTCGGAGCTTTGCGAGGCGTGCCGCAGTATCAGGCAGTCACGAGAGAGGGCAGTAGTTGTCACTAACTTTCCTTCCGAGGTCGATCCTCCTCGCGCTTCCTGGGTGGAAATGCCCGCAGGAATAGAACGGACGTGGTCCGCTCCACCCGGAACGAATCTGGAAATTGCCGGGGAGCGCGATACTATAGCCGTCATCTTCGGCCACTTGTCGAACACAAGTTACTACGAGAAAGTGTTGCGTGCCCAAGGTTGGCCTGCTCGGGAGATTCTCGAATGCGCCATTCTGTCTGACGGTGATGGCCTGATCGAGGACCATAAAATTGAACTGCGTGCTGGTGCATCTGAGCAGCGAGTGCGAAAGCTTCTCATCAAGGGTAGTGAGACGATGGAGTACTTCGCAAAGAAGGAGGGCCGAGGTGACGAGGCTGGTATACTAAGTGAACCCGTACCTGAAGGTGTAAAGCGACTTGTGGAATTCAAGACGATGGATAACCTCATCTTTCCCCTGATTGACAACGTCTGTAAGCCGCGTAAGCTGTCACACGAGGAGGTTTCCTCATTTTTCATTGCGACATGCGAAAAATGTGGAGGTCAGCTCGATGGTTACTCGCTGGCTATCGAGGCGGCCGCTGTAGTGATGGGGCACGTTCCCGGTGGTTGCCCTCAATGTGGCCATAGCCGCTTTCTTGCCGAAGTGAGCGGCTTGACCGCATTGGAGGAGGAGGGGCTAAGAAATGATGGATTCTTTTCCACGTTACCTACTCCCAAGAGGGGCGGCTAACACGGCGCTCCACCGGACGGCTGACGCCGCCGGTGAGCTAGTCGGCGTGCATGAGCAACTGTACTATTCGCAAGGGAGGATACCAGTAGAGAACGGCGGCATTCCCGCATAATCGGATTTTGAGTGTCTCTGCATGCCGAAGACAGGCACTCAAACTGACCCAACGAAGCTCAAGCGAAAGGAAAAGGCTATGACGACTGCCACTATGCTCGTAGAAGAGGTTGCCACGCTATCGGAGCAGATCATGCCTGCAGAAAGGGGTGAGTTCTACGCGTACACTTCTGACTTCTCGGTAGAGAGGCCTCTGTATTTTTTGATGAAATGTAAGTCGAACAAAGCACGCCCGGCCACGACTGATATCGAAGTGGCGCTTCAGGAACTAGACCTAACCTTCATCTTCGGTGAAAGGGTCTTTCTGTGCTCGCCGAACTCTGCGCCATCTATCGGCCTAATAAACAACGTCTTAGGTAACATCAGTTTGCAGAGGCTTAATGAGACAGAGATACGGCTGTCGAATATGTCCTCTGAAACCTTCTATCGTTGTTTTGACGCGAGAAGCGAGGCACTGCTAGTGGACGCCTTCCGTGCCTCCGGTGCCAGCGAGTCTATTCTGCAGCTCTCTGAGGGAATGACCTTGGCAGTAAGGACGGCGTCAAACAAGTACGGCCTGGTCCTCGTAAAAAATATGACAACCTCGACGTGTAGAATTGAGGCTTGTCATATCTTGTTGTGAGTAGTAGGAGAGGCGCCGCCGAACCCCTTGAGGCCCCCGGTTGTCAAGGCGTAGAGGTATCCCAAAGGGGGCGGACGGGGGACGCCTCCTGATCGAGGATCTTGAGCGACCGAAGATGATCGTCTCTGCTTGGGTTTCCCGTCAGGTGCAGGGACTGCCTGCACCAAACACCTATCGAGGTTCAGCCGCCGCGAAGCGGCGGTGCGGGCTGGTCAGCCTGCGACCTAGAAACCGATCTTCGTGGCGGCCGGCAGGTGAGCCGAGCAAAAAAGGGGCGTGGCCGTGGCCACGCCCCGTGGGCTCCGGCGAAGGCCGGACGATTGCAGATCCGGCGGTTACGGCTGCAGGGGCTTGCCATCCGGCCCGACGAGCTGGACCCGGGGGCGGCTGCGGAAGGGCTGCAGGCCGAACTCCACCAGCTTCTCCGACCGGGTGCCGTAGTGCTCCTTCACCCCGGCGTTCAGAAAGGCCGACAGCTTCTTCCCTTCGACAATGGCCTCTTGGAGGCGCTTGGTGATCTCCTGCTTCCGGGCCGTCAGGGTGGCCTGCTCCGCCGTGAGCTCTCTCACCAGGAGCAGCACCTGACCGAGCCGGACCCCGTGCGTGGCCAGGTGCGGAATCTCCGGGGCGTTGGTGGCCACTGCCGTGGTCTGGAGCCCCCAGATCTTCTGAAAGGACGCGTACGTCGTATCGGACATCGACTTCCTCCTCTGTGTCCGGGCGCCTTCATTGGCGCCGGTGAGGAGAAGGCTAGAGGACCAGGATTTTCCTGGGAACCTCCGGCGTGCGATTACAAAAATTTGGGAAAAATCCCCGAAAATTTGCCCCCGCCCCATTGCCGCCAGGCCCCCCCAGGTGGTGGAAGCGGCCTTCTGCGGTATCGTAGCCGTCCGGTCAGGGCTGCCGAGGCGCCCGTGTGGCGGGAGGGAGAGGCCCATGGAGCTTACGGCGGTCCCGGCCGACGTCCTCCAGGAGGCGTCTTCTGGAGACGCGGGCGGCGGTACGAGGACATTCGTCTTCCCGACCGCAGAATGACCAGGCTTCTCATATCACCCGCAAGTTGGGGGGCTCGCAGATGGATGAACAATCGGAGCGGACCGCTTTGCTCTCGGCCCTTACTACGGAGCACTTCGTGCTGCAAACAGCCAACAATTCCACTTACTCGGAGGCTTCCGCCCGCAGCACACTCTATGTCATGGCGCTTTCGAGCTCTCTGGTTGCGATGGGATTCGTCGCAAGCTCCACCGACCTGTTGGTCCCGTTCGCCGCCATCTCGCTGCCAGCGGTCTTCTTGCTCGGGATCTTCACCGTTGTAAGATTGGTCGAAAGCTCGCTTGAAAGCATGCAGTGCCTGACCGGAATCGCCCGCATCCGCGGTTACTATCGCACTCTCGGTCCCGAGGCTGCGCGCCACTTCGCACCGAGCTATGGCCGCTGGCCGGAAGTGGAACCTCCTGCACTGCGGTTTGGTCCCGCAGTCGCGTTTTTCGGCACCACAGCGAGCATGATCGCGGTCATCAACAATGTCGTGGCCGGCGCGGGCATGGCGCTTCTCACCCGCTTTCTAAGCCCCTCCGCGCCGTCCTGGGTAGGTGCTGTTGCGGGGATTGCTGGTACACTGATACTTACGTGGCTGTTTTACGCGTATCAGCGCTGGCGTTTCGACGACTATGACGCCCGCACTCGCCAAAGCGTAGAAGGTGCCGCAGAAGGTGCCAACGGTGCGCTCTAACGTAGCGTTGGAGCGGACGCGCCGCGTCCCTAGAAACTGGTCGACAGGCTGAGGATCCAGAAGCGTGTCTCGAGTGGAGGCTGCGAGATGTCCGGCAACGGGTTCTCCGAATAGTAGCCCGTATTCCAGTGATGCTCAACCTTGAGCACCAGGTCGGGCCGGAACGCGTAGTTGACCCCCAGAGTCTTCTCCCGGTTGTAGTCGCCGTCGAAGAAGTTTTCGATCTTGAACTCCGACGCTTCGATCTGGCCGTTGAGGGTGATTCTGTCGGTGACCGAATACCCGAGTTGGGCATAGACCGTCTTAAATGTCCACGGTCCCTCGTCCCAATACGCCGATTCGGCGTTCATGACGAAACCACCGAAAGCGGCCGTCAGGCCGATGTGGTAGACCGACCACGGAGAATCCAGATTCGAAGATCCGCGGGTATCGTGGAAGTCGAAATGCATCGCACCAGCGCCGATCCGCAGGTTGGGGAGCGGAGTCTGCAGCCAGAGCTCGAAGCCGCGCAAGCCCTTGGCTTCGCTCAGGAAGTACTCCGTGTCGGTCGCGATGAAATGGAAGCTTCCATAATAGAGATCGCCGTCGAGAGACCACGAGCCCCAGGGGCCGAACGTATGGGAAAGAACGATCCCGTCGACGGTCTCGGTATTGAACGTGCCCTCGCCGTAGAAATCGAGAGACGGCCGGAAAAAGGGGAGGATCGTCCCCACGTCACGCACTTCGTTGTACATCCCGAAGGGAATTTGAACCCGGCCGATCTTGACGGCACTTTCGCCGAAGATCCGCTGATAGAAAATCCAGTCGAGCTCGACGTCCCGCTTGAGATCCATGGCCGGGCTTACCCCGAGCCGCTCGTGGCTCAATTGGATGACGAAGGCATCCTTGTCCGTGATATCGGCGCGGATCTGCAGCGCCGCCGCACGGTAATCTGCCGTACCATCCTCGGTGATCCCAACGATCTGATTGCCGTTGCTTCGGGCGTAGGCCTGGCTGAGGAACCCGTGAATACTGATCTTGGGACCTGTCGCCTCCTCGTCCTCGGCGGAGCTCGGAGGTGTTTCGGACGCGCGGGCGCTCCTGGTGGCTGCAAACGCGAGCAGGAAGCCGAGCAGCAACAGAAATCTCTTTGCGACCCTGCGGGTGTATTCAATGTCATCAGGTGAGCACATGATCGTCCCCCCTTTCTTGCGGGACCAAGGGCAAGCCTCGTCGGAACCAGTGCCTTCTCTCTTGGGAATCTCTGGACTGCAAGAGGGATACCCGGTCCAGAAAGGACGAAAACAGCCCCCGAACGCCTGATCGGCGATCCAGGCTCCAGATAGAATCCAGAGCCTGGACGTTCGCTGGCAGGCGAAATGCATCCTCCTGCTCGGGCGTCGGCGCATGCGCCATCCCGAACACCTTCTTCTCTCCTCGCTCGAAACGGATCAACAACGAAACCCCAGCTTCCACTCGCTGGCGCCGAGTTGCGCTAAACTCTGGGAGGTAGAGCCGCCGAACCCCGTCGATTGAGGCGGTCGCGGAGCTGATCGAGCGTGACTTCCACGATGGGGCGCGTATTCTGGAGGTCGTGGCGGCCGGCAGGTGAGCTGAACAAAAAAAGGGGCGTGGCCGTGGCCACGCCCCGTGGGCTCCGGCAAAAGGCCGGACGATTGCGGAGTCGGCGGTTACGGCTGCACGGGCTTGCCATCCGGCCCGACGAGCCGGACCCGCGGGCGGCTGCGGAAGGGCTGCAGGCCGAACTCCACCAGCTTCTCCGACCGGGTGCCGTAGTGCTCCTTCACCCCGGCGTTCAGAAAGGCCGACAGCTTCTTCCCTTCGACAATGGCCTCCTGGAGGCGCTTGGTGATCTCCTGCTTCCGGGCCGTCAGGGTGGCCTGCTCCGTGGTGAGCTCCCTCACCAAGAGCAACACCTCACCGAGCCGGACCCCGTGCGTGGCCAGGTGCGGAATCTCCGGGGCATTCGTGGCCACTGCCGTGGTCTGGAGCCCCCAGATCTTCTGAAAGGACGCGTACGTCTCATCAGACATCGACTTCCTCCTCTGTGACCGGGCGCCTTCATTGGCGCCGGTGAGGAGAAGGCTAGAGGACCAGGGTTTTCCCGGGAACCTCTGGGGTGCGATTACAAAAATTTGGGAAAAATCCCCGAAAATTGTGCCGCCGCCCCATGGCCGCCAAGCCTTCCAAGTGGTGGGAGCGTCCTTCTGCGTCACTCGAGCCTGGCATCCCTCAAGGAATCAACCGGGCTGCGGTAACCTTGCTTCCGCATCCGCGCGAGGAGGAGATCAGCGTCCCCCAAGGGGAGAACAGAGAGGTCCACCAGCTCAAGAAGGCAGCCGAGTGTACCCGTGATGTCGAGTCCCATCGATCTCCCGATCCGCCGGGCGCGGCGGTCGTCCGTATAGAGGGTCATGTCCCTCGCCTGAGCTACCGCGAGGCAGTCAGCTTCTCCCAAATCGACTTGTCGTTGGAGGTCTTGAGAAACAACGAGCTCCGCCGGACTGAGGGAGACGACTTCGAGCCATCCCCAATCGGCCTTGGGGATCAAGCCGCCGCGCTCTCCCTGCGCCAACTCCTCCGAAACCGAGACCGGCACGTACAAGGAGGCAAAGAGCGCCCGGAGGAGGTCCGGGCGCTGCGCTTGGGCAAAGTTGCTGAGAACTGTGGTGTCCGAGAGCGCGACTCTCATTCGGACGAGGAGGTCACAAGGCGGGTCTTGCGCATGGCAGCGATTTCGCTCCGCGCATCTTCCAGGGACGTTGGCCCGAAGGGGAGAGGAATTTCGAGACGGTGAAACCGCTCCGCCAGATCGAAGCGCGAGAGCCCGAGCTCTTCCGCCGCCTTCCCGAGGCTGATCTCATCATCGAGATAGTCGCGAAGAATCCGGGCATCGGAGGGCATCTTCTCCTCCAGCTCCGAAGCGTCGATTGCGCACGCGGCAAGGGCCCGGAGCAGACGGTAGTCCGTCGCGTCCAGCAGGACGATCTGTTCTTCGCCGGAAGTCTTGACCACGGCCATTTCTCCGTGGCGTACACGCTCCACGATCTCCCTGGTCTTGTCCTGAAGATCCGTCGGAGAGATGACTGTTCTGATCATGGGTGCATTCCGTATCGTCTCTACGATCCTACTCCCTCTCGGCCGCTCACACAAGCCGCCCTCTCTGGGGCAACGTTTTCAGCTCAGGGGCCGGGAGTGATGGCCGCCCTTCTGCGGTATCTTAGCTCTCCGGTCAGGGCTGGACAGTCGAGTCGCCCGTGTGGCCGGAGGGGAGGGGCTCATGGAGCTTGGGACGGTCCAGATCAGCGCGGAGGAGCTGCGGGAGGCGTGGCGGCTCCTGACTCCGGCCGAGCGGCTGGAGAGCTTCGGGTTTCTTCCCCGGGGCGAGGCCGAGGAGTTCTTCCTGGAGCTGCGGCCCGCCGATCAGCTCCAGGTCATCCTCGATGCGCCTCCCACCCAGAAACGCACCTGGATGCGGCTGCTCGCTCCCGATGACGCCGCCGACCTTCTCCAGGAAGCCGATCCGGAGACCCGCGCCGATCTCCTCCAGCTTCTCGACCCCCAGAGCCGCCGCGAGGTCAATACCCTGCTCGCCTATGAGGAGGACGACGCGGGCGGCCTGATGAGCCCCCGCTATGCCCGCGTGCGCCCCGAAATGACGGTCGACGAGGCGATCGGCTACCTGCGCATCCAGGCCCGCCAGAACGTGGAGACGATCAACTACGCCTATGTGCTCGACGGCCAGCAGCACCTGCTCGGCGTCATCTCGCTGCGCGAGCTGTTCAGCGCCCCCGGCGGCAAGCGGGTCTCCGAGGTGATGCACACCGATCTGGTGACGATCGCCGAGGACGCCGATCAGGAGACCGTGGCTCATCTCCTCTCGATCCACGATCTGATGGCGATCCCGGTCGTCGATGCCGCGGGGCGGATGCAGGGCATCATCACCTTCGACGACGTCGCCGACGTGGTCGAGGAGGAGGCCACCGAGGACATCCACAAGATCGGCGGCTCCGAGGCTCTCGACGCGCCTTATCTCCAGGTGGGGCTCGGGCAGATGATCAGGAAGCGCGCCGGATGGCTCTCGGTCCTGCTCATCGGCGAGATGCTGACGGCGAGCGCCATGGCCCATTACAAGAAGGAGATCGCCCGCGCGGTGGTGCTGGCGGTGTTCATCCCGCTGATCATCAGCAGCGGCGGCAACTCGGGCTCGCAGGCCTCGACGCTGATCATCCGCGCCCTGGCGCTGTCGGAGGTGCGCCTGCGCGACTGGTTCCGCGTCGCCCGCCGCGAGCTCCTCTCGGGGCTCAGCCTCGGCGCCATCCTGGGAGCCCTCGGCTTCGTGCGGGTCCTCGTCTGGCAATGGAGCTTCCAGTCGTATGGGAAGCACTGGCTGGAGCTGGCGCTGACGGTGGGCTTGAGCCTGATCGGGGTCGTGCTCTGGGGGACGCTCGCCGGCTCGAGCCTGCCGTTTCTCTTCCGCCGCATCGGCTTCGATCCGGCCAGCGCCTCGGCCCCGTTCGTCGCCACCCTGGTCGACGTGACCGGCCTGGTGATCTATTTCTCGGTGGCGAGCCTGGTGCTCGGAGGGAGTCTCCTGTGATGCGGAGAAGCGCCCGGCTCACCCGCTGGATGGTCCTGATCGGGCCGCTCGGCCTCACCGCCTGCGGTGGCTCGGGGGCGGCGCCTCCGGGAGCTGCCGCTGCCGCCGTCCGGCAGGCGCCGGTGGAGGCCCAGGTCCGGCCGGGTCTCGTCGAGCTCCGGCGTTGGCGGGAACCGCAGCAGAGGGTGGTGATCGACCGGGCCGGAGCCACGATCGGGCCGCTGGGCGAGCCGATGGTCCGCAAGCTGTTCGTCGAGCCCGGGAGGCTGGACGACCTGCTGTTCTTCCTGCGCACCTACGCGCCGTTCCGGTTGCGCTCCGCGACGGCGGAGCTGGCGTTCGGCGGCCAGGGGCCGGTCAGGCCGGGATCGGTCGAGCAGCGGATGATCTTCGAGTGGGCCCGCAAGGTGACGGCCGAGATGAACGGCTCGCCGGACCAGGATGCCTATGGTCTCCTCGTGGCCTGGCATCGCGGAGGGGAGGCGGGACTCTGCGATGACGTGGCGATCTATCTGGATGGAGAGGTGCGTGCGGGCTCGTGCGCCTGGCCGGACGAGAGCCGCGGCCGCCTGCGCCCGGAGCTCCTGGCCCGCCTGGACCGGTGGTACGACCAGCTGAGGCCGTTCCAGCAGGCGTCGGGAGTGGAGGCCGGACAGGGACAGGTGCCGGTGCGTCTGACCTTCGCCGGCCGCGGCTCCCTCGACTGGTCGCCGCAGGACTTTGCCGCTCTCCAAGGTCTGGCGACGGCTCTCTTCCGGGAGCTCGCCCTGCGCCGGGGCGGGGTTGTTCCTCCGCCTCCCACTCCTCCCGAACCCCCGGCGGCTGGCAAGGCCCACGGCGAGGCGGCCCCTCCGACCGAGGCCGCAGCGGGTCCCGACCTGCTCCTCCCGTCCGCGCCTCCGGCCCGCCTGCCGCTCCCCCGGGCCGTGTTGCCGCCCTACGTCCAGCCGCCGCCGATCCCTTCCCCCTAGCGGTTCCGATTCTTCATCGGATAAACTGCCTGCTCACACCGGAGTCTGAATGTGTCCCGGTCATTCGAGCCACTGCGTGTAGTCGGACAGCGGAGCCCGCTCGGGCGCGAAGCGGTTCACCGCCGCGGATTCGTCCGGGTAGCCCACCGACATGCCGCAGACGATCAGGCGGTCTTCCAGCCCCAGGTGCTCGCGGATGGCTTCGCTGTAGCCCGTGACGCTCGCCTGGGGACAGCCGCCGAGGCCGCGCGCCGCCAGTCCCAGGAGGACGTTCTGCACGAAGAGGCCCATTTCGAGGAAGGTCCCGGGGACCGCGTTGGCCGGCAGATGAAAGATCATGGCGACCGGCGCGCCGTAGAAGCGCATGTTGTCCCGCAGGTGAGCCCGCCGGCCCGCCTTGTCGTCCTGCGCGATCCCCTTGGCCGCATGCACCCCGAGGCTGGCCGCCGCGGCCCGCTCCAGGTGAACGGCGGGCAGCTCGGCCGGCCGGCTCTCATAATCCATCTTCATCGGGGCGTCGCTGTCGAAGAGAGCGCACAGCCGCCGTGCCAGCGCTTCCTTGGCGTCGCCCAGGAGCACTGCCACCGCCCAGGGCTGGCCGTTGCGTGTCGAGGGAGCGTGCGCCGCCGCCCGCAGAACGTCTTCGAGAACGGCGCGGGGAACCGGGCGGTCGAGGAACGCCCGTTTGCAGTGCCGCGCCGTGATGATCGAAAGAAAGTCGCCGTCCATACTCTCTTGCTTGTTGTCCATGCGATTCCAGCCGGTAGACTTGGAGATCTTAATGCGCGAAGCCGCTCTCGTCGCGGTCTTGACCTCTCGCCCGTCCTCCGCCGGTGGAGAGATCGCGTCTCTCCCTCCATCCGTCCAGTGGCTCGAGGTGCGCGCCGACCGTCTGGGTGATCTCGATCCGGACTGGCTGCGCAGCCTGTTTCCGGGAGCGCTGCTCTACAGCCTGCGCAGCCGCGCCGAAGGGGGCTCGTTCGCGGGCACCGGCGCCGAGCGGAGGGCCCAGCTCCTGGCGGCATCCCGGCGCTGGGACCTGATCGAGCTCGAGACCGGCGATCTCGTTCCGGAAATCCTGGACCAGGTGCCGGAGGGGCGCCGCGTCCTCTCCTGGCACGGGCCGTCGGCCGATGTGAGGGAGCTGCGTGCCCGGCTGGAGCAGCTCTCGACCGTGGCCGCGCGCCTGGTCCGGCTGGTCCCCGAGGCCCGGGAGCCCGCGGACGCGCTCATCCCCCTGCGGCTGCTGCGCGAGGCCGGCCGCTCCGACCTGACCGCCTGGGCCTCCGGACCGGCCGGCGGGTGGAGCCGCCTGCTGGCGCCCCGGTTGGGAGCCCCGATTGTCTTCGCCGCGGCCGGCGAGGAGGCGGGAGAGCTCAGCGTGGCACGGCTGGTGGCCGACTACGGCCTGCCGCAACTGCCGCCGGTCGACGAGCTCTACGGGATCGTCGGCCGGACCGCGGCGACGTCGCTGTCGCCGCGGCTGCACAACGCCGCCTACCGCACCCTGGAGCTGCCGGCGCTGTATCTCTCGTTTCCGACCGAGCGCTTCGACGCGTTCTGGTGCGAGTTGGGAAATGGAGCCCTGGCGGACCTGGGATGGCCCCTGCGCGGGCTCACCGTCACCTCGCCGCACAAGGAGGCGGCTCTGGCCGCGGTGGCGGAGGCGAGCCCCCTGGCGCGCCAGGCGGGAGGAGCCAACACCCTGTTGCGGAAGACGGCCTCCTGGCAGGCGGACACCGCCGATGCCCACGGTGTGCTCTCGGCGCTCCAGGCCCGCGGGGTCGACGTGGCCGGACGCCGGGTGGCGGTCGTCGGCTGCGGCGGCGCCGGACGGGCCGCGGCGGCAGGACTGCAGTCCGCCGGTGCCGAGGTGACCCTGGTCAACCGCGGGACCGAGCGCGGCCGGTATGCCTCGCAGCTCCTCGGGCTCCCGTTCGTGCCGCTCGCCCGGTTCTCCGCCCGCGACTTTCCCCTCGTCGTCCATGCGACCCCCCTCCAGCACGAGCCGCCGTTCCCGCTGGAGGAGCTGGACCCCGGGGCCGTGGTGGTCGAGCTCGTCTACGGCGCCGCTCCGACGCCTCTGGTGACGGCCGCCATGGCCCGCGGCAGCCTGGCGATCGACGGCCGCGAGGTGCTGCTGGTCGAAGCCCAGCGGCAGTTCCAGATGATGACCGGCCGCCGCATGCCGCACGACCTGATGCGCCTGGTCCGCCCGGACGGTCCGGACGGCTGTGCGACGGTCCCGGTCCGCACCTCGTCAGACCCGTTGACCGGACGCACGGCGGCCTGCGCATGAAGCTGGATCTCTCTCCCGGGCAGCAGGAGCTGATCGATCGCGTGGCGGCGCTGGCGCGCGAGAAGCTCGCCCCGCGCGCGGCGTGCTACGACCGCACGGCCACCTTCCCGGCCGAGGATTTCGACGATCTCTTCCGCGCGGGGCTGCACGCGCCCACCGTGCCGCGCGAGAACGGCGGCCTGGGTCTTGGACCGGTGCGCCGCGACGCCTTCACCCTCTGGATGATGACCAAGGAGATCGCCAGGGCCGACCTCTCCCTGGCCCGTTGCTGGGAAGGCAACGCCAACTCGCTGATGCTGCTCGACGCGCTGGCGGCCGAAGAGCAGAAGCGGCGCTGGTTCGCGGGAGCCGTCGAGCGGGGCGACAAATGGGTGGTCTGGAGCGGCGAGCCTGCCCAGTTCGGCACCACCCTGGAGCGGGTGGAGGGCGGCTGGGTCGTGGATGGGACGAAGGTCTTCTGTACCAGCGCCGGCGGCGCCGACTGGGCCATCCTGCTGGTCAATCCGGCCGGCCCCGGCGGAGCGCGCCACACCGCCTCGCCCGAGACCCTGCTCATGCTGGCCTGCCCGCTGGCCGATCCCAGTGTGGAGACCGACGGCTCGTGGTGGGACCCGGTGGGGATGCGCGCCACGGTCTCGCACCTGGTGCGCTTCCACAAGACCTTCATCCCCGACGAGAACCGGATCGGCGATCCCGGCCAATATCTGGTGGGCAATTGGCAGACCGCCTTCGCCCCGCACTATGCCGCGAGCTTCCTGGGCGCCGCCGAGGCGGCCTACGACTACACCCTGGAGCACCTGACGGCCCAGGGCAAGACGGGCGATCCTTATATTCAGCAGCGGGTCGCCCACATGTCGATCCACCTGGAGACGGCCCACCTCTGGTTGCGCCACGTCGCGCGCCTTTGGGACGAGGAGAGGCGGGAAGAGGCGCAGCTCGCGGGGAGCCGGGTGCGCCACATCGTCGAGCATCTGGCGGAGGAGACCGTCCACCACGCGATCCGCGCCTGCGGCGCCCGCTCGCTGATCCGTCCCAGCCCGCTCGAGCGCATCCTGCGGGACCTGACCTTCTATATAAGGCACGACAACGACGACCAGGTTCTGGCGACGATCGGCAGGGCCGCGCTCGGGCAGCCGTTCGACGCGTCGTTCTACCGGCCGTGAGGGTCTGCCTCGTCTTCCCGCACGTCCTCCTCGGCGGGGGCGAGACGGCCATGATGGCGGTGGCGGAGGGGTTGCGCAGCAAGGTCGATCTTCAGGTCTGCGCTCTCGACAACGCTCCGGTCACGGTCGAGGTGACGATGCGCGAGGAGCTCGAGGAACGATTCGGCAAGGCGACTTTCATCCGTCATCGGTGGGAGCTGCGGCCCTGTTTCCGGACCGCGGACGCCGTGCTCTGGTATGGGGTGGTCAACGCCGTGCCGGACGTCCTCTCTTCTCTCGAGCGCCGGCCGGCCTCGGTGCGGGTCGTGCACACCGACCGGCCGGTGGATGGCCCGGGTTTCCACCGCCGCTGGAGGCGGGTGATCGATCGGACGGTCTGCGTCAGCCCGGCGGTGGCGCGGCGCATCCCGGGCGCCGTGTTCATTCCCAACACCTGCTCGGCCGACCGCCTGTGCGGGCCGCGTGTCGAGCTGTTCCCGGCAGGGCGCCGGACCCTCGGCTTCCTCGGCCGGCTGGTGCCCCAGAAGAACGCGGCCTGGCTGGTGGAAAATGCCGCTGCCCTCGACTGCAATCTCTTGATCCAGGCGCTCGACACTCCCCTCCAGACCGCTGCCGGTCTGATGTCCCTCGCCGAGCGGCAGGGGATCGCCGAGCGGGTGCGCTTCCTCCCTCCGGGCCGCGACGTGGGGACCCTCATGAGGAGCGTCGACGCGGTGGTGATCGCCTCACAGCACGAGGGCTTCCCGATGGTTGCGGTCGAGGCGGGCCTGCTGGGAACGCCGGTGATCGCGACCCGGGTGGGTGCCCTGCCCGAAGTCTTTCCGGAGCAGATCCTGTTTGTCGACAGCAATGCGGACGGCCTGCCGGATCTCGCTTCGATGCGGAGCGCCATCGCGCAGGTCGGGCCGGTCTGGGGCCGCCGCCTGCGCGCGAGGGTGGAGGAGATGTGTTCGCGGGAGGCGGTAGTGGCGCGTTACCTGGAGGTTCTACGGTCGGCGTGGGGTTCCAGCCATCAGCTCTCGCCTTCGCGGAGCTCGTCCATCCATTCCTGAGTTCTCCGTGTTGGCCGGAAACGCCGGGCGAAGCCGAGCATGGCCTTGGCTCCACGCCAGACCTCCGGCGTCTCGATCTCCACCTCCGGACCCCGGTAGGGCGGGGTGAGCCCCAGCAACTGCCGGCGCATCGGGGTCGCAGCCTGCGCGATCATCTCGGCCGAGGGCTCGTGCCCCTTCCAGATCCGCATCCACTTGTGCCCGCAGTTGTAGAGGAGGACGCGGCGGGTCGTGGCGCTGCGGTTCGTCCCCGCCGAGTGAACCACGTTGCCATGGAAGAAGTAGGCCGAGCCGGCGCGGCAGGTCAGCCGCACGGCGCCGGGCATCTCTTCGGGAGTGGCCACGCGCGGGATCGGGGTGTCGTCCGGCTGCCGGTGCGTGCCGGGCAGGATCAGCGTCGCGCCGCCGTCCTGGCCGATGTCCTCCAGCGCGATCATCACCCGCACCATCATCGTCGAGCCGGCATGCCACACGCCGCGCACCCGCGTGCGCACATCGGTGTGCCAGGCGTCGCCGTCGAGCGTCCCTCCCGGAGGGGTGATGTAGTACGCGTGATCGATGATCGAGATGTCCGGCCCCAGGACCTTCCGTACGAGAGGAAAGATGCGCGGATGCTCGGCGAGATCGGCGAGGAGAGGCGAGTAGCGCATGATCCCTTCGATCTCCAGGAACTCCGGGATGCGCGTGCCGGGGAGCGACAGATCTTCCCACCACTGTGCTTCGGCTGCATCCGCCGCCTGGCGCACCGCCGCGAGCTCCTCCGGCGTCAGGGCGTCGTGGATCATCAGGTAGCCGTCGTCGGCATAGGACCGCCGTTGACCCTCACCCCCTAACCCCCTCTCCCATCCGCACTCACGTCCGCCCGGGAGAGGGGGAACCTCGCCCAGCCTCTGCCGTTCTCCCCTCTCCTGCTTGCGGGAGAGGGGCTGGGGGTGAGGGTCCTGGGCGGTGGCGCCCCCTCTCCCGGGGGAAGGGTGGGCGATGGGAGAGGGGGACGGGGGGTGAGGTCGGGCGGGGGGCCCATACGGATCCGTCAACCCCAGCAGCTGCTCCTGCACCGGCGTCTCCGCCCGCGCGGCCAAGCTCGCCGACGGCCGGTACTCATCCCACATCCGCATCCACTTGTGGCCGTAGGTGTAGATCAGTAGGTGCCGGTAGCGGTCCGAGCGGTTGTTGCCCGCCGAGTGATAGGTCCTCCCGGTGATGAGGTAGGCCGAGCCGGCCGGGAGCGCCATCTTCACGGCTCCGGGGAGATCTTCGGGGACCTCGGCGTTCGGCATCTCCGCGTCCAGGGGAGTCCGGTGCGAGCGCGGCAGGACCAGCGTCGCTCCGCCGTCGTCCGGGATGTCTTCGAGCACGTAGAAGACCTTGACCATGAGGAGCGACCGCGGGTGGTCCACCGCGGGCATGTTGAAATCGAAATGCCAGCCGTTGGGGATCTCGGCGCCAGGCGGCGTCATGAAGTAGTCGTGGTCGAGCATCATGACGTCCGGCCCGAGGAGGTCCCGGACCAGAGGGAAGATCCGCGGGTGCTCGAGGAGGGCGAAGAATACCGGGTCGTGCTCCATGATCCCGAGCACCTGCTCGAGATCGGTACGGCGGACGCCGGGGAGCGACAGATCCTCCCGCCACCGCGCCTCGGCGGCGCGGGCCGCCTGCCGGAGGGGGGCCAGCTCCCCGGGCGTCAAAGCGTCCGGGACGATCAGATAACCATCCTCCAGGAACCGCGCGCGCTGCTCTTCAATCGACATCGGCCCATGCTCCCGTTGTATTGTCACTTTGATCTTATCCCTCTTACCTGGGGAGGGGGGCCGATGCGCGAGGTCCGTTGGGAAAGGATGTTTCCGCACGAATTGGAGGAGGCCTTCGCGGCCTGTCCGGCGGTCTGGCTCGCCTACGGGCTCTGCGAGCCGCACGGCCCGCAGAACGTGCTCGGCCTCGACCTGCTCAAGGCGCACGGCCTCGTGGTGCGGGCGGCGCGGGAGCACGGCGGCATCGTGGCGCCGCCGGACCCCTGGCACGTCCACGAGATCGGCGGCTATGCGATCTGGGCGGAGCGGGAGATCGGCGAGGCGCGGCCCTGGCTGACCGCGATCCCGCCGTGGGTCCACTTCAAGAACGTTTGCTATCACGTGCGGGCGGCTGAGGTCCTGGGGTTCCGGGCGGCAATCCTCCTGACCGGCCATTACGGTCCCAACTGGGAAGACCTGAAGACCCTGGTCGACCTCCTGCAGCCGTGGCTCCGCATGCGCCTCCTCGGCCTGCCGGATTTCGAGGCCAACCGTCCGGGCTTCCCGGGCGACGGTGCCGACGGCGATCACGCGGGCAAGGTCGAGACCTCGCTCCTCTGGGCCATCGAGCCGGACCTCGTCGACGTCTCCCGCATCCCGGAGGCGCCCACGTTCCCCCTCTTCGCCATGGGCCGCGATGCCGGCGAGGCGCGCCGCGAGGCCGGAGAGCGGATGGTCGCGGACATCGTGGCGAGTCTGGGGGAGAGGCAGCGCGAGCTCCTCGCCGCCTGGGACCCGGAGCGCCCGTCGCGCCTGCGCACCTTCGGCGACGTGGAGCGCTTCTGGTCCGAGGTGGTGGAGCCCCGCCTGCCCGGGTTCAAGAGCCTGCGGAGCACCTGGTATGACAGAGCCGCGCCGGATGCGGGGTCGCGGTGGCGGGAGAACTGGGACCCTCACCCCCGGCCCCTCTCCCACAAGAGGGAGAGGGGAGAGGGTTAGGCTTGGAAAAGGTCCGGCTGTTTCTTGGCTCACCTGCACCCCTCTCCCGCTCGCGGGAGAGGGGCCGGGGGTGAGGGCCTCCATGCTACGATCGCTCATGGCAGTCGATCGCCTTTTCGAGGAGAGCCGTATGGACGTGAGCAGCGTACGCCTGGAAGACCGGCTCGCGGGGGAGGCTCCTGGCGGCGGCCAGGTGGATCCCACGCCGATGTTCGGCACCTGGCACAACACCGACAAGCAGACCGGGGGCATCGTGCGCATGGTGCTCGCCGAACGGAACAGCATCTTCCTCGTGCATGCCTGGGCAGCGGGATCGCCCGACCTCCACGATTGGGGCGAAGCCGCGGCCACGGCGCATGCGGCAAACGTCCACTCGCACGAGGGCATGGCCTTCAGCGCGGTCTACGACTTCGGCTTCGTCGAGACGATCCTCGCCGCCTACACCAAGAGCGGCATCCTCGTCCTCGACACCTTCAACACCTTCAAGGACGGCAGCGGCCGCTCCAACTACTTCACCCGCGAGTTCTTCCATCGCTGAGGGAGCCGCCGTGCCATCGCTCCAGATCTCGCGCACCCGGGACCGCCTGGAAAGCCCGCATGCGCTCCGTCCAGTCGACCTCGCGCCGCTGGTGGGCACCTGGGTCAACTTCGACAGCGCGTCCACCGGCATTCATCACCTGGAGATCGCGGACCGGGACGGACAGCTCATCGTGCGGACCTGGGGGGCCGGCGCGCCCGAGCCCCACGACTGGGGGGAGGTCCCAGCGGAACCGTTCACGGACGGAGTCGCTCTCCACGCCGCCGTCGCGTTCCGGGCCGCCTACGTTCACGCCTTCGCGCGGGTGATGCTCGCCTGCTATCTCAACAAGCGGCTGCTCGTGGTCGACGCCTACACGGTATTCCAGGACGGCAGCGGGCGGTCGCCGTATTTCCAGCGCGATCACTTCTATATTCCTTGACGAACCGGACTTCCCTCACTCCCGCTCCAGCAGCACAGTCCCGGAAAACCGCTTGAACTCCTCCCGCATCTTTTTCGGATAGAACCGGCCGAGCAGGTTCCAGAACCGTGCCCCTTTCATCGTGCGGTTGAGCCGCAGCGACCCCTCCCAGGTCGACCGGAACTGCGCCTCGCGCCAGCCGTAGGACCGGAAGAACTCCGTCCCTTCCTTGGGGCCGAAGACGAAAGGCGACCCGCTCGACTCCAGCTGTTTTCCCCAGATCCGCTTCATCCTTTCGAGCAGCTTCGGGCTCGCCAGATCGATCAGCCATTCCGCGAAGCTCGGCTGCGCGTGGAGATCGGTGGCGAGCGCCGCCACCTGCTCCGGCTGGAGATAGACCAGCAGCCCCTCGCTCAAGATGAGCGCGTGCGTCGCGGTGGCACCGAGTCGAGCGAAGAGAGTCTGGCGCGCGGACACGTCCGTCAGGTCGGCCGTGATCGCTTCGTACCGGCACACCGGTTTTTCGTCGTGCAGCGCCTCGGTCTTGTAGTTGAGAATCCCGGGGAGGTCGATGTCCACCCAGCGCAGTGACGGGGGCAATGGCAGCCGCCACGGGCGCGCATCCAGCCCGGCGGCGAGGTTCACCACGAGATCGACGTTTTTCGTCTGGACCACGTCGAGGATGATCTCGTCGAAGAGCGCCGTCCGCACGATCATCGGCCACGCAAAGGCGCGCCCCTTCGGCATCTCGTCGACGATCTGGTGGCCGCGTTCCCCGGCCAGCCGCTCGGCGAACGGGTCGCGGAAGATCGCGTCGGGGCGCGCGGTCTCCATCGCTCGGTAGACAGCGACCCAGCGCGCGGTGTCGGAAATGTTCTCGATTGCCATGATAGGCGGGATCATAGCAGTGCGGATGACCCGGAAGCGCGTGCTACGATCGCTCAAATGGTGAAGACCGGCTGGCGGGTGGTGCACATCTCCTGGGACCCGCTCTCGGCGGCCCCCTACCGCCTGGTCCAGGTGCAGAGGATCGCCGGGTTGACCGCTCACCTGATCTCCGAAGACCTCTCCTACGGATACCGGAGCTACCCGCATGACGTGCTGATGAACGAGGACCGCGACCGCCTCGCCCACCTCCTGAAGGAGGCGGACGTCGTCCACTACCACAACTGGTGGCGGGAGGGGGAATTCTTCCAGCGCCACCCCTGGGCCTGGAGCCTGGTCCGGCGCAAACCGTCGGTGATCCAGTTCCATTCGCCGCGGGCGCCCTGGTACGAGAAGCAGCTCGGCGCGCCGGGGCTGCTCAAGCTGGTGGTCGCCCAGTACCACGTGCGCGAGTACCCCGAGTGCATCCCGGTGCCCAACGCCGTCCCCATCGACGATCCGCTGCACCGTCCCCTGGAGCTCGACAACCAGCCGCCGGTGGTGGCCTATACGCCGCCGGTCTGCGACGGGACGGGCTGGTACGACAAGGGATTCGCCGAGACCATGCCGGTGCTCGAGCGGGGCTTCCGCTATCTCCTGGCCACCAATACGCCCTGGGACCGGGTGATGCGGCTGCGGCAGAGGTGCGACATCGCGATCGACGAGGTGGTCACCGGCAGCTATCACATGTGTTCCCTGGAGTCCCTGTCCCAGGGGCTTGCCACGGTCGCCGGGCTGGACAGCTGCACGATCGACGCCCTCGAAGCGGTCACCGGCACGCGCGACCACCCCTGGGTCGTGGCCGGTCCGGAAACCCTGGAGCGGGAGCTGAGAGATCTGGTCGAGGATGCGGACTATCGCTGGGCCAAGCGCCGGGAGGCAAGACAGTACATGGAGCGTTACTGGAGCGCCGAGGCGATCGCCGGCCGGTTCCAGGAGATCTATGCCATGGCCCTGGAGGGACGCTCGCCAGCGGCTTCCGGCAGCGGGCGTCGAGGCTCTCGACTGCCGACGCCTGCCGCAGGACTGCTGATATAGACTGGCGCAGTCTTGAAATCGCAGTCCCCCCCTCGTTCCCTGGTTGTCGTCGCCGATGTCGGCGCCGAGCTGTTCCACGTCGGCGACGAGGCGATGCTCGCGGCGAACCTCGCGGCGCTGCGCCGGCAGGATCCCGCGGTCCAGGTGACCGTGATCGGGCGCGGCGCGGCAGCGGCCGGGGCTCTCGCCGATGCCGACGGGTTGTTTCTCTCCGGAGGTGGCAACCTCTGCTCGTCCTGGCCCGATCTCCTCCGTCAGCGGGTCCAGCTGCTGCGCGAGGCACGGCGGCGAGACCTCCCGGTCGCCACCGGCGGCCAGACGATCGGGCCCGAGCTCGCCGCGGCGGAACGGGCCGCGCTGGCGGAAGCCCTGGCCGGCGTCACGCACCTGGGAGTCCGCGAGCTCCCCTCGGCGGCGCTGGCGCTGCAGATGGGAGTGCCGCCGGACCGGCTCAGCTACCAGCCCGACGATGCGTTCTTCCTCGCCGGGCGCCCGCCTGCCGCGGAGGAGGTCCCTGCCTGCCCGGAGGAGCCGTTCCTGGCCGTCACCCTGGATCCGGCGTTTCGCGCGCGCCTCTCCAGCCTCGCCGCGCAGCTCGCCAGGATCGTCGCCGAAAGCGGGCTGCATCTCGCCTTCCTGCCGCACGTCGGGCCGCTCGGCCGCCCGGGAGACGAGGACGGTGGAGTGGGGTCCGCTCTCTGCCAGCTCTTGCGGATGGAGGGGATCGCCTGTACGTTGCTTCCCGTGATGCCACCGGAGCCGGTCGTCTGGCTCACGCAGCGAGCGGCCCTGGTGGTGTCGTCCCGGTATCACCCGCTGGTGTTCGCAACGGCTGCCGCGGTCCCCTGCCTGGGCATCTACCGCGATGCCTATACGCGCATCAAGCTGCAGGGTGCCCTCGCCCATGTCGGAATGGAAACCTGGTGCCTGTCGGCGGCGATCGCTGAGGAGGGGGGGCTGCTGGAGGCCTTCCGCCGCCTCTGGGGCCGGCGCGAGGAGGCTCGGGGGACGATGGAGGGCGCGCGCGCGTCGATCGGGCTGCGCGAGGGGAGGCGCTGGCAGTTGCTGCTGGCGCGGCTTGGCTGGCAGCAGGAAGCCGGTGAGGCGCCGGAAGCGGCTCTGTTCGGCTGGCCGGCCGGCCAGCTGGCGGGGGCGGCCCTCGGTGCGCTCGCTCTGGAACGCGAGGCCGGCGATGCGGAAACGTGGCGCCTGCGGGCGGTCGTCAAACATCTCGAGAGCTCGGCCGGCTTCGCCGGTCGCGCTCTGCTGCGCCGGAGAAGAAAGAGCATGGAGGGGAGCACGATGTTGACCGAGCAGCAATGGAACGATTATTCCCGCGACGGCTTCCTGCACCTCGGAAAGGTTTTAGAGCCGGAGGCGCTGGAGGCTTTGAAGCAGCGTGCCGACGACCTCGCGCTCGGAAGCGTGAGAAATCCGGACGTGCAGATGCAGCTCGACACCGGCGGCGCCTATGAGGAGCTGCCGGCGGCCGTCGGAAGCTTCGAGGGCGGTACGATCCTCTACCGCAAGATCCAGGGTCTGGAGACGGACGAGCTCTTCTCGCGCCTGGTCAAGCACCCCCTCTTTCTGGAGATCTGTGCATGCCAGTACGGCCAGCATTCCGCCGTCTCCATCTTTCGCGCCATGGTGATGAACAAGCCGGCGGGGCAGGGCACGATTCTCCCCTGGCACCAGGACGGCGGCGACGTCTGGGCCCTCGACCGCGACCCCCTGGTCACCGTCTGGGTCGCCCTCGACCCCGCGACGCGGGCCAATGGCTGCATGGACGTGGTCCCCGGGACCCACCGTCTGGGGCTGCTGAGCCTCTACGGAAGCACGGTGGAGGAGGAGGACGTGGAGCGCTATTGCCTGCCGGAGCGCGTCCAGCCGCTCGAGGTCGAGGCGGGCCATGCCGTTCTGCTCCACAACTGGTTGATCCACCGCTCCGGGGTGAACCCGACGCCGCTGCCGCGGCGCGCCTTCACGGCCTGCTATATGGACGGCCGTACGCAGAGCACCCTGACAGGCAACTATTTTCCCCTCGTGTCCGGTTCCCTGTCCGCCGAGCCCTACCCCTTCGTCCGCCAGTTGCAGGAAGAAAACCGGACGCTGCGCCAGATGCGCGAAGAGGCGGAGCGGTACGCCAAGAGCCTGGAGGCCGAGCGGTATGCCAGGAGCCAGGAGACGGCGCAGGAGAACCGCCCGGACATGTCCCGTCTCTGGCTGTTGAGGAATTTGTTGCGAAGGAGCTGAGAGAGGGCCGATGAGCATGCCTCTCCGCGAGCATTTCCTGCCGCTGGCCCGCGCCCTGCGCGAGCTCGGGCACACCGCATGAGCCGGCCCCTGCGCATCCTGTTCACGAACATCACCCTGGCGTCCCGCACCGGGACGGAGGTCTACATCAAAGAGGCCGCTCTGGGACTCCTGCGGCGGGGGCACACACCCCTGGTCTACAGCCCCGATCTCGGCGAGATCGCGGAGGAGATCCGCGCTGCCACGGTCCCCGTGGTCGACGACCTCGCCCGGCTCGGGGCTCCTCCGGACGTGATCCATGGGCACCACCACCAGCAGGCGATGACGGCCATGCTGCATTTCCCCGGCGTGTCCGGGATCTTTGCCACGCACGATTGGACGGTCTGGCACGACACCCCACCGCTCTTTCCGCGCATTCGCCGCTACCTGGCGGTCGACTGGACGAACCGCGACCGCGTCCTGTTCGAGCACGGAATTCCGGAAGAGCGGGTGCGGGTCCTCCTCAACTGGGTCGACCTCGACAGGTTCCCGCCGCGCGGCCCGCTTCCCGAGCGCCCGCGGCGGGCTCTGGTCTTCAGCAATTACGCCCGGGAGGACACCCACCTGCCGGCGGTCGAGGAAGCCTGCCGGCGTGCCGGCCTCCCACTGGACGTCGTGGGCTCGGGCGTCGGGCGGTCCCTGGCCCATCCGGGCGAGGTGATCGCGGAATACGACCTCGTCTTCGCCAAGGCCAAGAGCGCGCTGGAGGCGTTGGCCGTGGGGACGGCGGTGGTGCTCTGCGACTATCGCGGCCTCGGGCAGATGGTCACCGGCGCCGAGCTCGATGCCCTGCGCCGGTTGAATCTCGGCCTGCGCACCCTGCGCCACCCGCTCGTCCCGGAGCTGATCCTGCGGGAGATCGAGCGCTACGACGCGCGCGACGCCGCCGAGGTGTCGCGCCGGGTGCGGGAGGAGGCGGGCCTGGAGCCGGCTCTCGACCGCCTCGTCGCGCTCTACGAGGAGGTGATCGCGGAGCACCAGCGCGAGGGACCTGCCGATCCTGCCGAGGAATCCCGGGCCGCCGCGGTCTACCTGCGCGACTGGGCGGGCTGGATCCCGCATCTCAAGAACGTGGCCGCGGACCTCGACAAACAGAGGCAATGGCTCGATCACCGGGTGAGGGAGCTGGAAGAGGAGCTCCGGCAGGTCCGGCGCGCTCAGCCCGCGGCGGCGCTGAAAGAGGAGGAGCTCCGGACAGCCCGGCTGGAACGCGACCGTCTGGCGGAGACGCTCCGCTCCGTCACCGGGACGATCACCTGGCGCCTGCGCGAGAAGCTGATGAGATTTCCCGGCCTGCGGGCGGTCTATCAGAAGATCCGAAGGCTCTGAGGCAAGCGAGTCAGCGCACGTAACCGAGCGCCCGGAGCTGCTCTTCCAACTCGCGGTCCAGGGTCACCCGGGAGGCGTCCGGCGGCGCTCCGGCTCGCGCCCGCCGCTCGATGAGCCATGCCAGGCCCTGGACCGTGGAAGGTTCGGCCGCCGCGAGGTTCCGCCGCTCGCCGGGATCTGCCGCGAGATCGTACAGCTCCATGCCGGCGGGCCTCCGGTCGTGGGCGAGCGTATGGATCAGCTTCCGGTTGCCCAGGACGGCGCTCTCGATCCGCCGTCCGTCCAGGTCGAGAGACGAGAACGCCGCCGGCGGCCGGCGCGAGGGCGCCTGGAGCAAGGGGAGCAGGCTCCTTCCCTGGAGGCCTTGCGGAATTTGGTCGCCGAGGACGTCCAGGATCGTCGGGAGAACGTCGACCTGCCGCACCGTCTCTCCGATCCTCCGTCCGGCGCCGGCTCCCCACGGCAGCTTGAGGAGGAGGGGGACGTGGACCAGCTCCTGATAGAGGGTCGAGCCGTGCTCCCATCCGCCGTGATCGAAGAGCTCCTCGCCGTGGTCGGAGACGAAGACCAGCAGGAGAGGCTCGGAGAGCCCGCGCGCCCGCAGCCCCGCGATCAGGCGGCCGAACGCGGCGTCGTTGCCTGCGATCTCGGCGTCATAGAGTGCGGGAATCTCCTCCCGGTCGCGCGCCGAGGTCGGCTGCAGACCGTCGCGCAACGCGACGACGTGCTCCAGCAGCCCGGCGCGGGGATCGGCGTCCGGGGCGAGCCGCCGGCGGAAGGGCTCCGGCGGCCGGTAGGGCATGTGGGGGTCCAGGGTGTGGAGGAAGAGGAAGAACGGGCGGTCCGGATCCCGCTGCTCCAGCCACCGCAGCGCCTCCTCGTTCACCCACTCCGAGGTCGTGCGCTCCGGCTCGATCGTTTCCTTGGTCCGCTGCCGGAACACGTCGAATCCCTGGCCGAACCCGAACTTCGCGGTGATCACCGCGCTGGAAACGAAGGCTGCCGTCTGGTAGCCCTCCCGGTGCAGGATCTCGGGAAGCGTGTCGAACGACGCCGGAAGCGCATCGAGGCGTTGCTGGACTCCATGGGTGTGCGGCTCGAGACCGGTCAGGAGGGAGGTGACGGCGGGCCGGGTCCACGCCGACTGCGCCACCGCGTGCTCGAAGAGCACGCTCTCCGCGGCGAAGGCATCGATCCGGGGAGACGTTCCGCGCGGATACCCGTAGCAGCCGAGGTGATCGGCGCGCAGCGTGTCGACCAGATAGACGATGACGTCCGGCCGCCTCCCTGCTGCGGGACGGCAGGCGACACACGCCGCGACGGCCGCCACGCAGAGGCCGCGGACTGCTCGTGCACGGGTCATGTGCGCGATCACGGAAGCCGCGGCAGCACCTCGCGGCCGAAGAACTCCATCTCGTCCTCGTCGGGCCAGCCGGAGAGGAGGAAATGGCTGATGCCGGCTCCGGCGAGCTCCTGGAGGCCGGCGGCGATCTCTTCGGCGGAGCCTATGAGGCAGACCTCCCCCAGATAAGGGACCAGCGCGGTCCAGAGATAGGAGGTCAGCCACGGGGAGCCGCCCTGCTCGGCCAGGTCGAGGGTCGAGCGGAAAGCCACCGAGTCGGTGCGGCGGACGAAGTCGCGGCGGGCGGTTCCGGACCGGTTCGCGGCCTGCTCCAGCAAGGCGGCGGCGTCGCGCCGCGCCTCGTCGCCGGTCGCCCGGCCGAGGATCGCCAGCCGCAGGCCCACCTCGACCCCCTGGTCGAGGAGCGGCCGCGCGGCGTCGCGGAGCCGCTCCGGGGTGTCGGGGTAGCGCAGCAGGCAGGTGGCATGGCGGGCCGCGAGGGCCTCCGCCTGCGGCGAGTTGCCGCTCAGATAGATCTCGGGGGCGCTCCGGCGCGCCGAAACGAACGGCGTGCCCAGGCGCCCCTTCTCGACCTGGTAGTAGCGGCCATGGTGCTCGACCTCCCCGTCGCGGCGCCAGAAGGCGGCGCAGATGTCGAGGAACTCCCCGGCCCGGCTGTAGCGCTCGTCGTGCGCGAGGAAATCGCCGTAATAGCCGTGCTCGTGCGGCGAATGGCCCGCCACCAGGTTGACCGAGACGCGCCCGCCGAGGAGAGCCGACAACGTGTTGATCTGCTGCACGAAGACGGCGGGCGCGAAGACGCCGGGGCGGCAGGCGATCATCAGCGTGATCGTCCCGGTCGCCACGCCGAGGGCGCTCGCCAGGACGACCGGATCGGGACGGGCGAAGCTGAAGGCGAGGAGGAGCGAGTCGATGCCGTTCCTCTCGGCACAGCGGCAGAACTCAATGTGGGCGGGCAGGCTCGGCACGCCGGACTGGGTCTCCGGGGAGCGGGTCTTGCGCCAGCGGTCTCCGGCCTGCGAGAGGCTCCAGTGAAAGCGCAGAGGCATCTCAACTATAGTAAGCCAGCCGTGAAGGTTCTCCACCTGTCCGATGGCGCGCTGTCGGGAGCCCCCGTCCGCCTGGCCCAGGTGCAACGGATCGGAGGGCTGGAGGCGCGCCTCCTGAACGTCGATCACGCCTTCGGCTCGCGCGTCTACGGGCGCGATGCGCTGATGGACGACGGACCCGATCTGGTGGCCCGCCTGCTCGCGGAGGCGGACGTCCTCCACTACCACAACTGGTGGCGGGAGAGCTTCCTGTTCACCACCTATCCCTGGGCATGGGACCTGGCCAGGGAGAAGCCCTCGGTCATCCAGTTCCACTCCCCGCGGTTCGCTCAGTTCGAGCCGGCTCTCGCCGAGCCCTCTCTCCTCAAGCTCGTAGTGGCGCAGTACCACGTCCGCTTCTACCCCGAGTGCCGTCCGGTGCCGAACGCGGTGCCGATCGACGATCCGCTCCACCGGCCTTTGGGATTGGAGAACGACCCTCCCGTCGTCGCCTTCACGCCGCCGCAGTGCCTGGACACCGAGGGGTGGGGCAGCAAGGGGGTGCGCGAGACCCTGCCGGTCTTGGAGAGCGGCTTCCGGCACCGCTTCGTCACCGAAGCGCCCTGGGAAGAGGCGATGCGCCTGCGCCAGGAGTGCGACATCGCGATCGACGAGATCGTCACCGGCAGCTACCACATGTGCTCGCTGGAGGCGCTCTCCCAGGGGCTCGCCACCATCGCCGGGCTCGATGCGCAGACCGTCGACGCGCTCGAGCAGGTGACCGGCACGCGCGAGCATCCGTGGATCGTGGCGGGACCCGCGACGCTGCGCCGGGCGCTCCGCGAGCTCGTGGAGGACGGCGGCTACCGCCAGGCGAAGCGGCGGGAGGCGCGAGAGTACATGGAGCGCCACTGGAATCCCGCGGCGATCACGGCGCGGTTCGCGGACATCTACAGCGAAGCGCGCGAGCGCAGCTCATGACCTATCCCGCCTGGTCGATCGGCCTCGCGGCGGGGCCTTCGCCTCTGGCTCTCGCGCCGGTCCCGGGGATTGCGAGCCCGGTGATCTCTCGCGAGCAGGTCACGGACGTCTGCGCCGGTTTCGTGGCCGATCCCTTCCTGGTCCGCCGGTCCCTTCCGGAAGGCGGCTGGCACATGTTCTTCGAGGTGCTCAATACGGCGACGGAGCTGGGCGAGGTCGGCCTCGCGGAGAGCCGCGACGGGCTTGCTTGGGAGTACCGGCGCATCGTCCTGCGCGAGCCGTTCCACCTCTCCTACCCCTACGTCTTCGCTCACGCCGGCGAGCACTACATGATCCCGGAGTCGCTGGAGGCGGGGAGCATCCGCCTCTATCGCGCCGCGGCCTTCCCCGAAGGATGGGAGCTCGTGCGGGACCTCGTTCCGGGCCGCTTCGCCGATCCTTCGCCGGTCCAGGCGGAGGGGCGCTGGTTCCTCTTCGCGTGCGACGCGAACGGCCGTCACGACACGCTGCGCCTCTTCCTGGCCGACGACCTGACCGGCCCCTGGCGGGAGCATCCGCGGAGCCCGCTCGTCCGCGGCGACGCGCGCTCTGCCCGGCCGGCGGGCCGGCTCTGCCGCTGGCAGGACCGCCTCTTCCGCTTCGCCCAGGATTGCCGGCCCTATTACGGGCGGCAGGTGCGCGCGTTCGAGATCCTCGAGCTGACGCCCGACCGCTACCGCGAGCGCGAAGCGCCGGAGAGCCCGGTCCTCACACCCGGCGAAGGCTGGAACGCCGCCGGGATGCACCACCTCGATCCCCAGCCCGACGGAGTGCGAGGATGGCTGGCCGCGGTCGACGGCCGGGCAGATTCCGATTGATCACAACCAGAGCTGTTCGAGAATCGCGGGCAGCAGGCCTTCGATCGAGCGATCGTCCGGAGGTGGCGCCGCGCGCGCGCGCAGATGCCGCCCCAGGCGGTTCCAGAGGAGCGGCTCGGAGCCGGCCAGCTCGGTCGCCGTCCGCCACAGGAGGCGCGCCACATAGACCTCCTCCGCATTCCTGAGACCGAGGCGGTTGGCGGTCATGTGGAGCTGATTGCCCAGGATCCCGCGGCGCGCCGTCGCGTGCTGCACCGCCCAGCCGAGCCGGCGTGCCGCCTCGGTCTCCCAGCGGGGGAGCCTGCCGGCGGTCAGCTCCTCGACCGTGCGCCGCAGAGTCTCCAGGAGAGTGGCCTTCTGGCTCGCGAAAACCTGATCGCCCCGCTCCACCAGCGACGGGGGCGTGGTCTCCCAGCTGCGCACCGGATAGGCCACCAGAGCGAGGAAGTCGTCAGTGGTCCCGACAAACCCGAGGGCCTGGCAGCTGAGGAGATACAGGGCGAAGGGCAGCAGCCGGGCCGCGGGATCCCCCTCCTGGTGGTGATGATGTTGTTGATGATGGAACTGCAGGGTCTGGCAGCTCGACACCGCAAAGAAAGCGAGCGATTCCGCGAGGAGCTCGGGGCCTCCGTAGCGCTCGACCTCGGGATGGAAAGGGGCCGACCACACGGAATTGTCGGGATAGATCGAATCATCCGTTTCTGCGGGATCGCGCTTCAGGATGGCGCGGTTGATCCGCTGGATTTCTTCCTCGGGCATCGGCTCCAGGGACGGGGACGCTTGGAAGAACCGCTCGGCTGCGCTCTCCACGGCGTCGGCGATGGTTTCCTCGGTGCCGCGCAGGCGAAGCCGCAGCCGGATGTGCGGTCCACCCAGCAGGGAGCGCACGAAGAAGAAGCTGTCGATCTCCCGCTGGCGCAGGAGCGATGCGACGAGCGGGCGCAGCAGATGCTCGAGCAGGAAGTCCTGCTGGCCGTGGTAATAAAAGTGGAAGGCCAGCCAGCGCGCGTGAGCCGGCCGCTCACCGATCCAATCGTTCACCGCCCCAACCGGATCTCCCGCCAGCGGCGGGAGAACTCGTTCTGAGCGGCGAGCCCTTCCTCGAGGCCGGCGGTGGGGGGGGTGGCGAGGATGCGGTAGTGGTGGTGCTCGTCGCGGCCCCGCGCGAGGAGCACCTCGTGGTGCTGGAGACTCTGCGAGACGTGGGGAGCCACATAGCGCACCGCGAAGCCGACGCGTTTGACCGCGGAGCGGTTCGGGTTCGAGCCGTGCACGATGTCGACGTGATGGAGCGACATCTCGCCGGGCCGGAGCACCACGTCCCGCGCGTCGGCCTCGTCGACCTCGACCGCCACCTCGAGCCCGCTCGCCAGCAGGTTGTCGGCCACGCCGGGCGTCTCGGTGAAGGGGAGGACGCGCCGCGTGTGGGAGCCCGGCACGACGCGCAGGCAGCCGTTCTCGGGCGCGCTCTCCGACAGGGCGATCCAGGCGGAGGTCACCCCCGGCTCGCTCAGCCCCCAGTAGGCGCCGTCCTGGTGCCACGAAACGTACGAGCTGCTCCGCGCCGGTTTGCTGAAGATCGACGCCGAATGGACCAGGATGTCCGGCCCGAGCACGTCCTCGACGACGTCGAGCACGGCCGGGTGCGTCGCGAGCTCGAACGCCCAGCGGAAATGGAGCTGCGGCTGCGACATGTCGGACGGCTTCGGCTGTCCGCCCAGGCGGGCCTCCAGCTCGTCGACCGCGGTGCGGTAGCGCGCCACCTCTTCGGCCGCGAGCACAGGGACGGGGAAGAGGACGCCCTCGCGCCGGTAGGCGTCGAGCTGGGCCGGAGACAGGCGCGCGCTCACCGGCGGGCGCTCCATGCGGCGAGGCCGGCTTCGAGATCGGCCGGCGGCAGCTCCTCGACCTGCGGCAGGTGAGAGAGGTCGCCACCGCCGCGGACGCGCAAGACCGGCCGGTCGCTCGCCGGCAGGGCCGGGGTGACGAAGCGCACGATGAACCCGGTGCGCCGCGAGGGCGAGCGGTTGGGCCGCGAGCCGTGAATGATGTTGCTGTGGTGCAGGGACATCTCGCCGGCGCGGAGGACCACGTCCACCGCCTGCGACTCGTCGACCTCGACCGCGATCTCGGGGCTGTGCTGCAGCAGGTGGTGCTCCTCGCGCGAGGCCACATGGGGCAGGATGGGGCTCTGGTGCGAGCCCGGCACCACGCGCATGCAGCCGTTCTCCGCCGTGCTGTCCCAGAGCGCGATCCAGGCCGTGGCGTTGGGCGAGCGGTGCAGGCCGGAGTAGGTGCCGTCCTGATGCCAGGTGACCACCGCGGGATCGCCGGGCGGCTTGGTGAGGATGAGCGTCGCCTGGATCAGCACGTCCGGTCCGAGAACGGCGGCGACCGCGTCGACCACCGCCGGGTGGGTCGCCAGGTCGAGCGCCCAGCGGAAACCGAGATGGGGGAGAGGGATGCGTCGCGGATCGCCGAGGCCGCGCTCGACCAGCCGGTCCTCCAGCTCCAGGAGCGCCGCCTGGCAAGAGGCGATCTCGCTCGCCGCCAGCACCGGGACCGGGAAGAGGACGCCGTCCCGCCGGAAGCGTTCGGCCTGTGTCATCGACGGCTCAGCATATCAGATGGCGGAGGGGGAGCGGCCGGGTCGGAATTCTGGACGCCGTCCAGACGCCGGACGCCCCGGCCGGCTCCCGCGGCCCTCCGCCCCGGGGAGGAGCGCATGGCACACCCCGTGCACTATCAGGTTATCAACTCCTGCAACGCAACCTGAAGAGCGAGGCACGAGTGGACGAACGAGCGTGGTGGAGGGGTCTTATTGCGCGGGAGCGCACAGCTCCCGCGCCTTTTTATGTTCCGATCAGTTTTTGTGGAGCCCCGCGTAGCCTGCGCGGCAGGCCTGGGAGTGGGGATGCGCCGGTCCGAGGGTCCTGACGAAGATGTCGAGCGCGTGCCGGTAGATCGAGCGCGCCTCGGCGGACCGTCCCAGGTCGGCGAACAGGGCCGCCAGGTGATGGAACGTGACTGCGAGGTCCGGGTGGTCCGGTCCCAGAGCCTTCTCCTTGGTCGCCAGGGCCTCCAGGTAGAGCCGCTCGGCCTCGGCCGCCTCGCCGCGCGCCCGATGGGCTGCCGCAAGGTTGTTGAGATCGTTCACGTTCATGGTGCGGCTCCTTCCTCGACGGAGGGGTTCAATCCTCTAGGCGACGAACGGAGGCGTTTCGTTACAACGCCCCCTCTCTCGACGACCGGGAGAGGGGGCGCAAGGGACGGTCCCGCCGCCTCAGATGCTGCCTTCCTGGGCGGTCCAGACCACTCCCGTACCTTCGAGGAGGTGATCGCAGAACAGCGTGCCGGGAGTGGTCTGATCGTCGGTGAGGACGTATTTGGGTCCGTCCTCCCCGTCCAGGAGATTCATGTTCTGGTCGGTTGCGATGGAACCGTTCCACCAATATTGAGCCTTTTCCCTCACCCAGATCCCCGTGCTGTCGACGACCAGGTGATCTCCAGCATCGAGCCCTTGTCCAGCTTGATTGACGATCCAATTTTCTCTGACGCCCATGTCGGTCTCCTTTGTTCCGGGATGTCGCCCGATCGCATGCCTTCCATTCCGAAACTGTCGTGAGGCCGCCGGCTATCTCACCCGGATTGAAAGGTCTCAGCGCCAGTCTCCCTGGAGGACGAACCCGGCCCAGGAGTAGGGATCGCTGTAGCGCGGGATGCCTTTCAAGGACAGCTGGGCCTGCCGCAGGGCCGCCGCTGCCGGCAGATGGTCCTGCCACAAAGCACGGTAGAAGCGGGTCATCAGCTCCGCTGTGGTGTGGTCCTCGACGCGCCAGAGGCTCGCCACCACGCGCGGCACGCCGGCGTAGAGGAAACCGCGGGTGAGCCCCATGATCCCCTCGCCGCGGACCTCTTTGCCGAGAGCGGTCCGGCAACCGGAGAGCACCACCAGGTCGGCGCCGAGGTCGAGCTCGTAGATGTCGGACAGGCTCAGGAATCCCTCCTGCGGCCGGCCCGCGGCGTCGACCAGCGAGAAGACGAGGCCGGAGAGCTCCGGGTTGCGCGTGTCAGCCAGCCCGTGGGTGCCGAAGTGGACGACGCGGTAGTCGCGGAGCTTGCCCGAGAGCACCACGTCCCGGCTGGCGTCCAGATCGAGCGCGGTCAGAACCTGGCCGGCGGGAGCCAGCTTCGCGATCTCCTGCGCCTCGCGCCCGGTGGCGGACAGGCGCTCGAGGTTCGCGAGCGGAGCGTTCGTGGGTGCTTTCGCCGGCGGAGCGCCGGACGGGTGGGGCAGGCGCGGATCGTCCGCGGTGAACACCGGGTCCGCGATCACCGCGGCCCAGTGAGAGGCCTGTGCGCGCTGCTCCAGCCGCTGCCGCTGCAGGGCCAGAGTCGTGGCCGAGGGCAGGTAGGCGATCTCGAGCTGCCCGAGGAGACGCCTGCCGGAATCAGGAGCGGGCAGAGCGCCGAATGGCAGGAGGTGCAGCGCCGCGTCGGGCACCACCACCAGGCGGCGGCCGTCCGCCACCTCGGACCAGACCGGACCCAGGAGGGTCTGGCTCAGCTCTTCCGCCGCGCTTCCCCGGCCGCCGGTCCCGGCTTCGTAGGTGCTCAGCTCTCCATAGACCTGGCGCGCCAGCGTCTCGATCTTCTGCTGCGACGGAAGGACGAAGCTGTGGAACGAGCCGGCTCCGATCTCCCACAGATAGCTGTGCTCTTCGCCGAGCGAGTACTCGAGGAGGAAGGTGCCGGGATCGAGCAGCTTCGCGACGTCCTCGACACCGAGAGTGCGCGGCTCGGAGACGGCGGCGTAGTGCGGATCGAGCCGGCGGATGTTGGCCTCGACGCCGTCGAGCTCGGCCAGGAGCGCCTCGATCTCCCTCCCCAGAGCTTCGGCCTTCGCGCCGGGCTTCAGCTGCTGATCGGCCTTGGCGCTCAGGCGGCGGCGCAGCGACTGCCGCCGCTCGCGGAGCTCGGGGGCGGCGCTGCCGTCGTGCCCGGCGCTCCCGGAGCTCAGGACGTCGAGCAGGCTGCGTGCGCGCGCCCGCTCGCTGACTTCGAGAGCCGCCCGGTCGTAGCCACCCTGCGGCTCGGCGGCGTGCTGGTCCATGAGCAGATCGATCAGCAGCGAGTAGGCGCGGCGCTGCGTGGCCAGGAAGGCCGCCCGCAAGGCGGGGCTGACGAAGCCGGTCCGCCGCAGCTCTTCCACCCGCGCCACCGCCGCGTCGGCGTGCGCGCGCGCCTCCCTGGTGCGGCCGGTCGATCGCTCCACCGCGGCCAGCGTCTGGAGCGCTTCGGCCTCGCCGGCGCCGTCGCGCAGGTCGCGGCAACGCGCCAGGACGTCCTGGAGAACGGGCAAGGCCTCCTGCGGCCGGCCGATCGCGGCGAGCGCGCGCCCCTTGAGCTGAAGGGTCTGCGCCTCTTTGCGGCGGTTGCCCCTCTCCCGCAGCACGACGAGGGCCGGCTCGAGCTCGCGCAGCGCCGAGGCAGCATCCCCCTGGTCGAGCTGGACCTCCGCGAGACCCAGGCGGCTGAGCGTCTCCAGCCCGCGGTCGCCCAACGCCGTGGCCAGCTTCAGGGCCTGTCGATGGTCGTCGAGCGCCTTGTCCGGATCGCCGAGGCCGCGCCAGGCGAGCGCACGATTGTTCAGGATGACGACCTCGCTCGGGCGGTCGCCGATCTTCCGGCGTATTGCGAGCGCGTCCTCCAGGAAGGGGAGTGCGCGCTGCGGCTCCCCCATGTTGGTGTAAGTGAAACCGATGTTGTTGAGGCGTGCGGCCTCCAGCGAGCGGTCGCCGATCGGTTCCAGGATCTCGCGCACTTGATCATAGACGCGGAGCGCCTCCTGCCATTCGCCGAGAGCGCGATGGACCACGGCGATGTTGTTGAGTGTCCGGGCCTCTTCCTGGCGGTCACCGAGCTGCCGCTGCAGGGTGAGAGCCTTCTGGTAAGAGTCCAGCGCGTCGTCGGGCTCCCCCAGGAGGTCGTCGATACCGCCGATCCAGTTGAGGATGCGAGCCTCCTGGCTTTGGTCACCGAGATCGCGGAACAGAGCGAGGGAGCCCTTCAAGCAGTCGAGCGCGGCCGGAAGGGCTCCGCTTTTCGCTTCGAGGCCGCAGAGGTTGCTGCGGGTCTCTCCTTCGTCGTAGCGCTCGCCGAGGCTCTGCCATGAGGAGAGCGCGCTCTGGAAGGCCTCGCGGGCTCCTGCGATCTCCCCTGCGTCGAGGCGGGTGACGCCGAGCAGGTTCAACGTGGCTGCCTCGCGATGCGGCTCCTCGAGCTCCCGCCAGAGCGCCAGCGCCCGCACGTGGTCCTCCTCCGCCGGCCGCAGGTCGCTCACGTCGTGCTCCAAGGCGGCCAGGGCGGAGAGAGTCTCCGCCTCCCACCGGCGATCGCCGAGCGAGCGCCAGACCCCGAGGGCCTTACGGTAGGTGCCCACCGCCTGGCGCCACGCGTCGGGGGTCCTGGCGAAAGCCTCCTGGCCGGCGCGGCTCAGGAGCGCGAAGGCCAGGTCTCGCCGTCCATCTGGAGAGACCGGCAGCGTTTGCACCTGGATCGTGTAGCACCCAGGCCCGGCGGAAGTCTCGCGGGGGCGGACCTCGATCCGATACTCGCCCGGGCTTTCCAGCAGCAGGACCTCCGGCCCCCAGCGGACTTCGCCCGTGTCGCCCGCGAGCCGGTCCGCCGGCCCCTGTGCCTCAGCCGTCAGATTGATGCCCTTCTGGTCGACCGTGACGAGGAGCGGCAGATCCGTCACCTGAGTGCGATAGACGTGCGCCGCCCCGCCGGCGATCGAACATTCGCGGGCCTGGCCGGGCACGAGGGTCTGCTCCGCGCTCTGCGCCGAGGACGCCGTCGCCGCGAGGAGGAGCACAGATCCGAACAGGATCGCGCCCGGCCTGGAGGGAGCCATGCCTCCACTATAAACTCTTCCTCTCGATGAGCACCCTGGCGGCGGAGGCGGATGCCGCCCACTCTCCATCGGTGACCTTCGAGGCAGCGCCCGCCAAGCCCGGCAAGATTCCGCCCGCCGTCGAGGTCGGCCTCACCGTCGAGGACGACGGCCGGGGCTTCACGATCGAGGACGCCGCCTCATAGGCCGGCAAAGAAAGCCGCGATATCGCGGGCCAGCAACTCGGGCTCCTCGGCTGGGGCGAAGTGCCCGCCGCTCGGCATGGGGGTCCACCGGCGCACGTTGTATAGGCGTTCGGCCCACTCACGGGGAGGTGTTCCCTCATCGACAAACGTATTGGCGAAGACAGCGATGCCAGTTGGCACCTTGACGAGCTCCTGTGGTCCAAGCGTGACTCGGAACCGCCTGTTGTCGTTGTCGAAGTAGTCCCGCATCGAAGATGTGATCGTCTGGGTGACCCAATAGAGCGTTACCGTGGTTAACAAGAAATCGCGGGAGAAGCGCTGATCGAGATTACCGCGGGAATCGGCCCAGGAGCGCCACTTCTCCAGAATCCAGGCGGTGAGCCCAGCCGGCGAGTCGTTAAGCCCGTATCCGAGCGTCTGGGGCTTCGTAGATTGGATTGCCTTGTAACCAAATTCCTCCTGCCAAAATGCCGCATTGCGCTCGCGATAGGTTGTCTCCGCTGCAGACAGCGGCCGCGCCCCTGGTCCGGTGTAAGGGGCTATCTCCAGATTACTCAAGTGGACGCCAATCACTGGCTCGGGATCGGTCAATGCCATGAACGTGGCAACCCCGGCCCCGAAATCTCCGCCTTGAGCCCCGTAGCGCTCGTAGCCCAGGCCACGCATGAGGCGATGCCACAGGCCCGCGACATGCTGATAGTTCACGCCCACCTGAGCGGGCCGATCGGAAAACCCGTAACCCGGCAGTGAAGGGATGACAACGTCAAACGCGGGACCCTCGATGCCGTGGGCGTCTGGATCGGTCAGGAACGGTACGAGCGGAAGCAGCTCGGCGAACGTGCTAGGCCAGCCATGGGTCAGGATCAGCGGAATGCCGTGCCCGCGTCTGGCCCGCTCATGGACGAAGTGGATATGGCCGCCGTCGAGCTTGGCGCGGAACTGATTTGCCGTGTTCAGCAGGCGCTCTTGTGCGTGCCAATCGAACTCGTCGGCCCAATATACAAGCAACGATTTAAGGTACTCGAGGTCAGTCCCCTGCTCCCAGGCCGTGCCTGGTGCCTGATCAGGCCAGCGTGTGTTGCGGATACGCGTTCGGAGGTCAGACAGGATCTCCGCCTCGATCCGGATCGAGAACGGGGTGATGTGCAGGGGTGAGCTCATTGTAGGTCTTGCCTTCTAACGTTCTTACCTGCCGCCGAACGTTTCGCGCCTCAGCGTGCGGCGTCAGCTGTCCGCTGGAGGCGCAGGGTTGGCCGGTGAAGAACGCCGCTTCCTTGAGTCGCTGACGTAATTCTACTCCGATACAGCTCCGGAGAACAGAGGCTCGATAAGGCACCGGGCTTGCCCAGCAGTCTCCCTCTTCGCCCAACAAGGCCTCGGGACGGCGCCTGCCGAACGACCACGGAAGCCTGGTGAAGTTCAAGCAGCCAGCCTCCCTCCTGAGTTTCCACGATGGACACTCCTTTAAATGTCAAACTTCTACTGCCACCCCGGCAGAGCCGGGGGAACTCCCTTAGGGCTCGTCACAGAATAACTGTCCCAGTTCCGGCACGAGGGCCGAGCATCGCCCCCCTGGGACCGCTGGCGTCTCGCCGGCATTCAAGAGAACGGGCCGGAGGCCCGACCTCATTTGGGACCCCAAGCCCGCCTT
>WNGB01000910.1_pt1 | contig 47870 bp, 47 predicted proteins | sample 5400681 | NCBI WGS metagenome assembly WNGB01 (sample SAMN13153367, study PRJNA577476) | soil metagenome | isolation source: 115 cm soil or saprolite under grassland replicate 2 | place: USA:California | collected 2016-06-15
CGAACCAGGCGACTGGCCAGCGACGGAGCCGGAGCGAGACCGGCGGCACCCGGGATGGCGAGGGGCGTTCGCGGCGCCGCGGTGCCGAGCTCGAGGACGCCCTGCTGCAGGCGGCGTGGGAGGAAGTGTCCGCCGTCGGGTACGCCAACCTGACCATGGAGGGGGTCGCCGCCCGGGCCAGAACCGGCAAAGCCGTGCTCTACCGCAGGTGGCCGAACCGGGCAGCCCTGATCCTGGCAGCGATGCGGCGCCGCGTGGGATCCATCGTCAGCGAGATCCCCGACACCGGCGATCTACGCCAGGACGTGCTCATCGTGCTGCGGCAGTTCCGACACCGCTACCAGCAGATCGGGCCGGATATCACCCACGGGCTCATGACCGAGCTGCACGACATCCCAACAGACGTCTTCGAGGTCGTTCCCGGCGTCATGATGACCATCCTCACCCACGCAGCACACCGCGGTGAAGTACGCCTTGACAACGTGACCCCGCGGATCGCCGCGCTGCCTGGCGATCTGCTCCGCCACCAACTGCTGCTCTCCCGCGGCTCGGTTTCGGAGGCGTTCCTCGCTGAGGTCGTGGACGACATCTTCCTCCCCCTGGTGGTGGACGCGGGCCGACCTGCCTGAACTTGAAGGTCTGCGTGGCGATCAGGCGGGCTCTCCGAGACGGCTCTCCTCCTCGGCGATGCGCTGGATGGCCTGACCTGCCTGGTCGAGGAAGTCCTTGACGGTGGCCTCGGCGACCCGGTGGAGCAGGGCGCGGTCCATCGCGCGTCCAACCGTGCCGAGCGGCGGCCGGTAGCGGGCGTTGAGCCCCAGCTGGGTGCGCTGGCTGCCCAGCGGGCCGATCTCCAGATCGGCCTCCAGCACCGGGAACAGCGCGCCCACTCCGGTCGGCCGCCAGGTCATCGCCAGCGTCGTCCTGGACGGGTAGCGGACCACCGGGCCGAAGTCCACCTGCACCCGCTTGCGCAGCCCGTGGTCGGCCGGGCCGATGCCGACCTCGGTCAGCAACGCCTCGCCCCTGGCGCCGGCCTGGTCAGCCAGCCGGGGTAGCCACTGCGCCGGTGCGGGCAGCAGCGCCTGCTCCACTGCCCCGACGGGCAGGGGAAGCTCGGTGAAATAGCGAAGGAACATATCGCGATGCTGCCGGGCGGACACCCGCGCCGTCAGGGCCGAACGGCCCACCGATCCTGGGCCCGTTGCCGCCGAGCGGCCGCGGGCGGCGTCAGCCCCGCTGCGCCGGTCACCCTATGGAGCCTGGAGCCCGGAGAAGTCCCGGACGACGGTGTGGTTCCGGTCGGCGATGGTGCCGAGCGCGTAGGCGGGGTACAGGCCGAAGTACTCGCCGCGGGTGCGCTGGCTCCACCTCCGGGCCAGGTCGGTGCGGGTCTTGTAGAAGCTCACCTGGTAGCCGCCGCTGTGGATGCGCAGCAGCGAGTAGCCGCCGGGGTACTCCTTGGCCGCGGCGACCTCGAGGAACTCGACCTCGCGCCGGTCAGGGACGACGCTCCGCCGGTTGCGGTGGGTGTGGCCCGCGTGATGCAGGAAGACGCCAGGAGCGGCCGCGTACAGCGCTTCCAGTTGCCGCGCCCTGGCCTGGTCGAGGACGAAGGCCGGCCCCGCCGCCGTGGTCACGGCCGCCTCGTAGGTGACCGGATGGTGGCCGAAGACCAGCGTGGGCCGGTCGGGGTCGGCACGCAGCAGCGCCGCCAGGTCGTCCACCTGCTTGTCGTCGAGCGTGCCGCCCGGCAGCTCGAGCATGGTGGTGTCCAGGCCGATCACCCGCAGCCCACCGATCTGGACGCTGAGCAGCTGCTGCCGCGGCAGGGAGAAGCCCTCTCCCCAGCAGTCACGGCGGCCGCCGGCGTGGACGTGCGGGCGGTCGTGGTTGCCGCGGGTGACGAGGTAGTCGGTCCCGAGCTCGCCGAAGCGGTCGAGCAGCTGCCGGGCCCGGTCGACGTCCTCGGGTGCCGCCTCCGCGGTCAGGTCGCCCGCCACCAGCAGCCGGTCGGCCCGGCGGTCGGGCGTGCGCAGGTCGTCCACCAGCGCGGTGAGCATGACCTCCGGGTAGGGAGGCAGGTCGTCGTCCTGCTGGAACGCCGGTGGGAAGTCGCCGGCGATGATCCCGCTGGTGGTCTCGCCGACATGGGTGTCGTTGGCCAGCGCCACGGTGAGCAGATGGCTGCCGGGCGCCGGCCGCAGGGTGGTGAACATGCCGGGCGAGTCCGTGGAGCCGCCGGTGCCGGGGAGCTGCAGCGCGGTCTGCACCGCGGTCCTGCCGGCGGACCGTGCCGCGAACGCGTAGGTCCGGCCGGGCTCCAGCCCCGTCACCTCGGCATAGTGGTAGGCCGTCGGCGAGCTGTCGTGCAGCACCGTGCGCAGCGAGCCGGGCCTGCCGGGCTCGCCGAGCAGCAGCTCGGTGTCGCTGGCCTCCGGCATCGGGAAGCCGTAACGGTCGACCTCGGTGGCCGAGCCGCTGAACCACGTGATGGCGACGCTCGCGTCGGTGACGGTCACGACCTCGAGGTCCTGGACCAGCACAGCGCCTCCGGCAGGTGGACAGGGCTCAGCCGCTCGTCGCGGGCCGCAAGGCTACCGGCATCGACGCCTGAACCGGCAGCCAGTCAGCGCACCCGCGGCAGCGCCTGCTGGGCGAGGGTGCAGAGGTTGCCGGCGGCCAGGTAGACGACCACGGCGAGTGGGAGCCAGAGGGCCACGGGCACGATCGTGAACGGCAGCAGCCGAGCCAGCAATGGGACGGGCTGTCCGGGAGGGCGGAGCGGGCGGGAGGCGGCGGGCGTGGCCCGGCCGGTCAGCCCGACCGTGACCATCGCCGCGAGCAACAGGCCCGCCTGCCCGGCGAGCAGCTCGTAGGCGATGTACCCGGTGCCCATCTCGAGCCGAGTGTACTTCTCCGCGGTCCAGTCCGCGGCGCCGCGCCCGCTCATGTGGCTGACCCGCGCTTCCGATAAGGAAGATCGGGCACGCAACCGCTGCACGCTTCGGACTGTTGCCGCTGTAGGGAGCGTTATGTACCAGACATTCCGTCCGCTGCTCGATGCGCTGAAGCAGCGGGGCGCAGATCCGCAGGCGGTCGATGACGCGGCCCAGGAGGCGGAGCGCAGCGGGCGGTCGATGCGTGACGTCCTCATCAACGACCGCGTCGTGACCGAGACCGAGCTGACCGAAGTCTCCGCGGACGCCTACGGGATCAACAGCATCGACCTGGTCGGCTATCCGATCGACGCGGCCGCGATGGCGAAGATCCCGCTGTCGCTGGTCCTGCGGCACCGTGTCCTCGGGCTCGCCATCGACGAGGACGAGATCGTGGTGGGGATCACCGACCCGGGCGACGTGGTGGCCCTCGACGACGTTCGAGCCGCCACGGGCCTCATCGTCCGTCCCGTCGTGGTGGCGCGCAGCGAGCTGCGCAAGATCATCGACCGGTTGCAGCGTGAGGAGAGCGACCTCGGCGACATCGCGGCGAGCCTGCCCACCGAGGCGGCGGCGACGGTGGCCAACCTGACCTCGCCCGGTGACGACGCGCCGATCGTGCGCTACGTGAACTCGCTGATCGAGCAGGCCATCCAGAACCGTGCCTCGGACCTGCACCTCGAGCCGACCGAGGGCGACATGCGGGTTCGCTACCGCATCGACGGCGTGCTGCACGAGGTCGACACGGTCCCGAAGGCGGTGCAGTCGGCGCTGATCTCACGGCTGAAGATCATGTCGGGCGTCGACATCACCGAGCGCCGGGTGCCGCAGAACGGCCGGCTCACCGTGCAGATCCGCCAGCGCGCGGTCGACCTGCGCACGGCCACGCTGCCCACCGTGTGGGGTGAGAAGGTGGTGCTACGCGTCCTGGACACCGGTGGAGTCGACCTCGAGCTGCAGCACCTGGGGTTCACCGACGCCAACTACGAGCGCTACGCCGCCTCGTTCACCAAGCCGCACGGCATGCTGCTGGTGACCGGGCCGACCGGCTCCGGCAAGTCGACGACGCTCTACGCGACCCTGGCCCAGATCAGCAAGCCAACGGTCAACGTCATCACCGTCGAGGATCCGGTGGAGTACCGGATGCCGGGCGTGAACCAGGTGCAGGTCAACCACAAGGCTGGGCTGACGTTCGCGGCGGTGCTGCCGGCGATCCTGCGCTCGGACCCCGACATCGTGCTGATCGGCGAGGTCCGCGACCGGGTCACGGCGCAGCTCGCCGTCGAGGCGGCGCTCACCGGCCACCTGGTGCTCTCGACACTGCACACCAACGATGCGCCCAGTGCCGTGACCCGCCTCACCGAGATGGGGATCGAGCCGTTCCTGGTGGGCTCGTCGGTGGACTGCGTCCTGGCGCAGCGGCTCGCGAGGCGGCTGTGCGACTGGTGCAAGCAGGAGTACTCCCCGACCGTGGACGAGCTGGCGGCCGCGCACTGGCCTGAGGACGAGCTGCCCAAGCCGGGCGTGCTGTGGAAGCCCGTCGGGTGCCGTTCGTGTGCGGGTACCGGCTACCGCGGGCGGATCGCGCTGCACGAGGTCATGCCCGTGTCAGAGGAGATCGAGAGGCTGACGGTCAAGCTCGCGTCCGCGCACGACGTCCATCGCGCGGCGCTGGCTGAGGGCATGCGCGACCTCCGCGTCGACGGGCTCGCCAAGGCGGTCGAGGGCCAGACGTCCGTCCAGGAGGTCCTGCGAGTGGCCATCTGAGCGCACGCCTCCTCCGGCGCCCTTGAATCGGGGCTAATACTGCGGCCGCCGCGTGCCGAAATACGAGTCAAACACGCGAACCGCGAGGGGATTCCCGGTGGAGGCAGTTCAGACGATTGAGCGCTGGGTCGCGCCCGGCGACCTCGGCGACGAGCGGATGTCGCTCGATGCGATGCTCACCACCCTGGTCAACGAGCAGGGCTCCGACCTGCACCTCTGCGCGGGCGCGCCGCCGACCGTCCGGGTCCACGGGGAGCTGCGCTACCTGCCGGGCTACGAGTCCCTCCAGCCGGCCGACACCGCGATGCTGGTACGGACCGCGGTCAACGACGAGCAGTGGAGCCAGTTCCAGCGGTATCACGAGCTGGACTTCGCCTACAGCGTCGAGGGAGTGTCCAGGTTCCGGGTGAACCTGTACACCCAGCGCGGCTCGTGCGGCGCGGCCTTCCGCGCGATCCCGCACCACATCAAAGCCCTCGACGAGCTGGGCGTCCCGGAGTCGGTGGCCAGGTTCGCCTACCTGCCCCGCGGCCTGGTGCTGGTCACCGGGCCCACCGGATCGGGCAAGACGACCACGCTGGCGTCGCTTCTCGACCTGGTCAACCGCACCCGCTCGGCGCACATCGTCACCATCGAGGACCCGATCGAGTTCCTGCACCTGCACAAGCGCTGCCTGGTCAACCAGCGCGAGGTGGGTGCCGACACCGCGTCGTTCGCCACTGCGCTCAAGCACGCGCTGCGCCAGGACCCGGACATCATCCTCGTCGGTGAGCTCCGCGACCTGGAGACCACCGCGACCGCGCTCACGGCCGCGGAGACCGGCCACCTCGTCCTCGCCACCCTGCACACGCAGAGCGCTGCGCAGACGATCGACCGGATCATCGACATCTTCCCGCCGCACCAGCAGCCGCAGGTCCGCGCGCAGCTGTCGACGGCGCTGCGGGGCGTGCTGACGCAGGCGCTCTGCCCGCGGGCCGACGGCAGCGGCCGCACCATCATCACCGAGATCATGTACGCCACCCCGGCCATCCGGAACCTGATCCGCGAGGGCAAGAACCACCAGATCCCGTCGTTCATGCAGTCCGGCGGCAGCGAAGGCATGCTCTCGTTCGACCAGCACCTGGCCGAGCGGGTCCGGGATCAGATCATCACCTTCGAGCAGGCGCTCGATCTCTGCCATTCGACAGAGGACATCAAGCGCCTCGCCAGGCGGGTGTGATCACGATGTCGATGACCAGGACGTTCGAGTACCAGATCGTCGACATCAAGGGAAAGCGGACCAAGGGCAAGGTCGACGCGTCGAACGAGGCGGCTGCCGCCCAGATCCTGCGGCAGCAGGGGGTCGTGCCGCTGTCGATCTCGGAGTCGGGCACGGGCCTGCGCAAGGACCTCTCGATCCCGGGCCTGACCGGCCGGACCACGCTGAAGGACCTGGCCGTCTTCGCCCGACAGTTCGCCACCATGACCGCGTCCGGGATGTCGCTGCTGCGCTCGCTCGCGGTCATGGAGGAGCAGACCGTCAACCCGGCCCTGAAGAAGGCGATCAACGAGGTCCGCACCGACATCGAGGGCGGTTCCTCGCTGTCGGCGGCGCTCGTCAGGCATGACAAGGTCTTCCCGGTGCTGATGATCGCGATGATCCGGGCCGGCGAGACCGGCGGCTTCCTCGACAGCGCGCTCGAGCGGATCGCCACGAACCTCGAGAAGGACGCCGCCCTTCGCGGCAAGATCAAGAGCGCGCTCACCTATCCGGTGATCGTCCTGGCGTTCAGCGCGGTGATGATCGCCGGGGTGCTGATCTTCATCGTGCCGGTCTTCAAGAAGATGTTCAGCCAGCTCGGCGGCAGCCTCCCGCTGCCGACGCAGCTCCTCGTCACCGCCAGCCACACCCTGCTCTGGTCTGGGCCGATCTTCGTCGTGGTCGGGGTGACCGGCACCGTGCTGTTCCGGCGGGCGCTGCGGCGCAGGCCAACGCTGCGATTGAGGTTCGACCGGCTGAAGCTGCGCCTGCCGGTGTTCGGCTCGCTGTTCGCCAAGATCGCGATCAGCCGGTTCTCCCGCAACCTCGGCACGCTGCTCGGGGTCGGGGTCCCGGTGATGCAGTCCCTCGACGTGGTCGGCGCGACCACCGGCAACGCCGTCATCGCCGAGGCGATGAAGGACCTCCAGGCATCCGTCCGCGACGGGCAGCCGATGTCGGCCCCGCTCGCCAGGCACCCGATATTCCCGCAGATGGTCAGGCAGATGATCGAGGTCGGCGAGGAGAGCGGCCAGATCAGCCAGATGCTCGACAAGGTGGCCGATTTCTACGACCGGGAGGTCGACAGCGCGGCCGAATCGCTGACCGCGTCGATCGAGCCAATCATGGTGGTGGTGATGGGCGCCGTCGTCGGGTCGATGGTCGTATGCCTGTACCTGCCGATGTTCACGATCTACCAGCACATCCAAGGGGCCAATTGAACCCACCCGACCGCACGCAGATCCCTACGAGTCATAGGAGGTCCACCATAAACGCCACGCTCCATAATATGCGGGAAAGGCGCGCCGAGGGCGACCGCGGCTTCACCCTGATCGAGCTGCTGGTGGTCGTCGTGATCATCGGTATTCTGGTGGCGATCGCGATCCCGCTGTACCTGAACTACCGCAAGGGTGCGGCGAACAAGTCGGCCCAGTCCGACATACGCGGGGCAATCAGCGCCGTCGAGCAGTTCTACTCCGAGAACGGCAATGCCTACCCGGTGACCGGCGACAACGCCGGCAGTGCCGGTCAGAACGTCATCTTCGGCACCACCACGACGGGCACCGCCGGCGCCGGCGGCACCACCGAGACGGGGACCGTCTCCTCGGGCAACACGCTCAGCTATAAGAACAACACCACCAGCTACGTCATCTGCGGCACGAACGCCGATGGCGGGACCATCTACGTCTACAACAGCGTGAACGGCGGACCGGTGAAGACGTCCACCCAGGCGACGGTCGCGGCCTGCGCGACGGCCGGCACCTGAGCCGGCCGGTGGTGTGGCGGCCACAGCGTCCGTGCGCCGCCACACCGCCTGTCAGCTCGTTCATTTCACCTCGGAGGGAACGGTCCTTGGCGATGACACCCCTGCTCGTGGTCGCCGCTGTGCTGGGCCTCGCGGTGGGCTCGTTCCTCAACGTCGTGATCTACCGCGTTCCACGCGACCAGTCGCTGCTGCGGCCCGGTTCGCGCTGCACGCACTGCCAGGCCGCCATCAGGCCGTGGCACAACGTGCCGGTCCTCAGCTGGCTCATCCTGCGCGGTCGCTGCGCCCACTGCCACCGGGGCATCAGTCCCCGCTACCCGCTGGTCGAGGCCGGCACCGCGCTGCTGTTCGTCGCGGTGACGGCGCGGTTCGGCGTCACGCCGGCGCTTGCGGCCTACCTGTACCTGGCGGCGGTCGCGGTGGCGCTGACGATGATCGACCTCGACGTGCGGCGCCTGCCGAACGTGATCGTGCTCCCGTCCTACCTTGTCGGCGCGCTGCTGATCATGCCTGCCGCCGCGGCGCGCGCGGGCTGGTCGTCCGCCGCTCGCGGGCTCGTCGCGATGGCCGCCCTGACCGCGTTCTACCTCGCCCTCAGGTTTCTGTACCCGGGCGGGATGGGCCTCGGCGACGTGAAGCTGGCCGGGCTGCTCGGCCTCTACCTCGGCTGGCTCGGCTGGAATTCGGTATGGATCGGCACGTTCTCCGGCTTTCTGCTCGGCGGGCTGGTCGGCGCGGTGCTGCTGGTCACCCGGCGAGCGGACCGGAAGACCGCGATTCCGTTCGGCCCCTTCATGCTCGCCGGCGCGATGCTCGCGCTGTTCATCGCAGGCCCGATCACGACCTGGTACGGGTCCCTGCTCACCGCCACCTGACCGGCCGTTACCCCAAGGAGCACCGGATGGCTGCCAGATCCCCGATCGGACTGGACATCGGCTCGATGTCCATCCGCGCGGTCGAGACCAGCCGCGGCAAGAATGGCCTGGCCATCGTCAACCTCGGCCAGGCGCCGCTGCCTCGCGGCGCGGTGCAGGGCGGCGTCATCCAGGACGACAAGGCGGTGACGGCCGCGCTGAAGCACCTGTGGGCGACCACCAGGTTCCGTAGCCGCGACGTCGTCCCGGGCGTGGCCAACCCCCAGATCGTGGTCCGCGAGATGTCGGTGTCGAACCTCCCCGACCGGGAGCTGCGGAGGTCCCTGCCGTTCCAGGTCGGCGACGCGTTGCCGCTGCCGGTGGAGCGCTCGGTGCTCGACTTCTATCCACTCGAGAACCCGGGCGGCAACAAGACCGTGCGTGGGCTGCTGATCGCGGCGCCGAAGGAGGCGGTGCTGACCGCGGTGCACGCGATCGAGCGGGCTGGGCTGCACGTGGTGCGGGTCGATCTCGCCTCGTTCGCGCTGCTGCGGGCCACCTCCCACCTGGACGCGCAGGTCGAGGCGATCATCGACATCGGCGCTCAGGCGACGAGCGTCATCGTCCACGCCGACGGCGAGCCGTTGATCGTGCGGACCATCCCGCGTGGCGGCGCAGAGATCACCGACATGATCGCGACCCGGCTCGGCGTCAACGTCCCCGAGGCCGAGTCACTCAAGTGCCGCGTCGGGCTGCAAGCCGACGAGGGACCCTCCACCGCGGAGGTGATCCAGGAGGCCGTCCGGCCGCTCATCGGCGAGGTTCGCAGCTCCTTCGCCTACCTGACCTCTGGCGAGCGGCACACGCGGGTGACCAGGCTCGTCCTGTCTGGCGGCGGCTCATTGCTGCCCGGCCTGGTCGAGGCGCTGAGCAGCCAGCTCGGCGTCGAGGCGGTGATCGCGGATCCGCTCAAGCGGCTGCGCGACCAGCGCCGCGGCAAGCGCGAGAGCCTCGAGCAGTTCCGTTCAACGGCTGCGGTCTCGATCGGCCTCACCCTGGGAGCAGCCTGATGGCAACCACCCTGAAACCGCCAAAGCCGGCATGGTCCACCGAACGCACGCTGCGGATCCTGCCCATCGCGGCGAACCTGCTGCCGCTGGAGATCATCGACTCCCGCCGCGTCCGCAAGGTCAGGCGGATCGTGCTGGCCGCTCTGGTCGCCTTCGTCGTCCTGCTCGCGGGGTGGTTCGCCCAGGTGAGCTACCAGACGTCGGCGGCGCGCCGCAACTTGACCACTGCCGAGGGCGATGCCGAGCGGCTGCTGCGGCAGCAGCGCGCCTTCGACGACGTCGTCGGCACCCGGGCCGAATCGGAGGCGATCGGCGCGCAGCTCTCGTCCCTGCTGGCCACCGACCTGCGGTGGTCACGCATTCTCTCCTCCCTGCGGCGGGCGGCGCCTCCAGGGGTGATGGTCACCGGCGCCTTCAGCGCGCTCACCGCGCGCAGCAACGCCGCCGCCCCGGGCGCCGGCAGCGGCGCCGGCAGCAACGCGGCCGGCTCGCAGCTTCCGAGCACCTCTGGCGAGAAGTCGATCGGCACGCTCACGATCACGGGCTCCGGCGTCAGCAAGGCGGAGGTGGCGGCCTACCTCGATGCGCTGGCAAAGGTCCCGGGTCTGGGGAACCCGCTCCTCAGCGACGTCACCCTGCAGAACGGAGTGCTGAACTTCACCGTGCGGCTGGACATCACCAGCTCGGCGCTGGGCGGTCGCTATACGTCGGCGAGCCGCGACGGAGCGGGAAGGCAGTGATGGGTACCGGACGCGTCGACCGGCTCTGGATGATCGGCGGTGCAGCCGGCGCGGCAGTCCTGCTCGCCATCGGATGGTTCTTCTTCATCAGCCCGCAGAAGGGCCAGACGAGCAGCCTGAACGATCGCGCCGCCGCCACTCAGCTGCGCCTGACGTCCCTCGGGCACAAACTCGCCGACCTGCGGCAGCAGAACCGCGACCTGCCGCGGTACCGGGCGCAGCTGGCGCGCGACCGCCAGGCGTTGCCGACGACGTCGGACCTGTCGAACTTCCTGCGCGAGCTGCAGACGGTGGGCGACGCCACGAGCGTCTCGGTCAGCGGGCTCCTGGTCGGTACCCCCAGCCAGATCAACGTCGCGACCGCGAAGGTCTACGCGTTGCCGATCACCCTGAACGCGGACGGCCCTGCCGCGAACCTGGACCGGTTCCTCGATCAGCTGCAGCGGGTGCAGCCGCGGGCCGTGCTGATCACCAGCGCGAACGCGACCCCGGTCGACCAGAGCGGGTCGCTGGTGGGCACGGTTGCCCTCACGCTCAGCCTGCAGGTGTTCGTCGCCCCGCCGAGCAGCGCCGGGAAGGACACGCCGACCACGACGACGAACTGAGCGGCATGCCGACCGGTCCTCGTCGCCAGGCGGCAACGCAACCGCCGCCGGCGGTCGAGTCCGCCTCGGACGCCGGCTTCACGCTGATCGAGGTCCTCGTCGCCAGCATGCTGATCGGCATCGTCATGACGGCGATGACGAGCTTCTTCGTCACGACCGTGTCGGTCATCAGCCGGCAGACCAGCGCGCAGGTCGCCGCCCAGCTCGCCGACGACGGCCTCGAGCGGGTGCGCGCGCTCAAGGGCTCGGCCGTCGCCACCGGACGCGACAAGACCAGCAGCGACAGCCAGTGGGCCAGCCCGGTCGTGGGCGTCGCGCCCTATCTGGCCGACATGCGGGAGGCGTGGGACACAGCGGCCACCGCCCCGGGCGGAGCCTCCGCCCCGCTGCCGACCACGGCGAAGGCCGTCACGGTCAACGGCCTCTCGTACGGGCAGAACTGGTACGTCGGCAGATGCTGGCAACCGCTGGCCGGCGGCGGTTGCGGCGCCACCCCAGCCAGCGGCGACGTCGAGTTCTTCCGTGTCGTCGTCGCCGTGACCTGGCCCGCGAGGCAGTGCGCCAGCTCCGTCTGCTCGTACGTGACCTCGACCCTGGTCAGCAGCACGCCCACCGATCCCCTCTTCGATCCCACCCAGAGTTTGCCCCCCAACGTGATCGACCCTGGCGACCAGGGCGGCGAGGTGTCTGTTCCCGCAAGCTTGCTCCTCACGGCAACCGGCGGCGCGGCGCCGGTGACCTGGTCGGCCACTGGGCTGCCGCCCGGACTGTCGGTGACCTCGAATGGCCTGATCAGCGGCAGCCCCACCAGCGCGGGCACCTACCCGGTCACCGCGACCGCCACGGACGGGAGGGGTCTTGCCGACTCCGTCGCCTTCACCTGGACCGTCAACCCCTTGCCGCAGCTGACCAGCCCCGGGAACCAGACCACAGTCGTCGGCACCGCCGCCTCCCTGCCGATCGCGCTCAGCGGAGGAACCGGGCCGTACAGCTGGTCGGTCACCAAGCCCGGCCCGTGGGGCGCGACCGGGCTGCCACCCGCCCTGTCGATCAATCCTTCGACAGGGGTGATATCGGGCACGCCGACGACGGTCGGGCCGGCGAGCGACGTCACCGTCACCGTCACCGACACGCTCGGCAGGTCCGGGTCGACGACCTTCAAATGGGCCATCGCCGCCGCGCTGCAGGTGCAGACGCCGGCTTCGCAGACCGGGGAGGTCGCCGTCGCGGTCACGCCACTGCAGATGACGGCGACCGGCGGCACCGCGCCGTACCCGTCGTGGTCTGCCACCGGGCTGCCCCCCGGGCTCACCATCGATGCCGCCACCGGCAGGATCACCGGGACCCCCACGACCGCGGGCGCCTACGCGAGCGTGGTCGTGACGGTGACCGACACCGCCGGCACGACGGCCTCGTCGGGCGCATTCACGTGGACCATCGTGGCCGGTCCCTCGGTCACGGCTCCGACGGGGACCCGCAACAACGCAAACGGCAACGTGATCAGCCTGCAGGCGACGGTGACCGGCGGCACCGCGCCGTACACCTGGAGCGCCACGAACCTGCCCCCTGGACTGACGGTCAGCTCGGCGGGCCTGATCTCCGGGACGCTCACAACCGCCGGCAGCTACTCGCCGGCCATCACCGTGACCGACAGCCTCGGCGCCACCAGCACCGCCGCGGTGACCTGGAACGTCCTCGGGATCACCAGCCCGACCGGCAACAGAACCGACAGCTTCAACAAGCAGGTCACCATCACCCCGGTCGCCACCGGCGGCAGCGGCTCGTACACCTGGTCCCAGACCGGGCTTCCCACCGGGCTCACGTTCCGCGCGAGCGACGGGAAGATCTCCGGAAAGCCCAGCGCGGTGGGAACGTTCAGCTTCACCCTGACCGTGACCGACACCAGCACGTCGCTGACCTCATCCGTCTCGTTCACCTGGACGATCCAGTGATGCGCCGCCCGCGCCGGACCTGGGACAGCGGGATCACGCTGATCGAGGTGGTGGTGTCGATGTCGATCATGACCATCGTCGGGGCCATCTTCACCGCCGGCGTCCTGCAGATGTTCCGCTCCGCCAACCGCAGCGAGGCGGCCTCGACCGCCCAGTCCCAGATCAACAACGCGTTCCTGCGTCTCGACAAGGAGATCCGCTACGCGGCGGGGATCAGCACGCCGGGCTCGGTCGGCTCCGATTCGTACGTCGAATTCCTGACCACGAACACCGGGACGCCGGTGTGCACCGAATTGCGGTTGCACGTGGCGACCAGGCAGCTCCAGCGCCGCACCTGGATCCAGGGATCGTCGCCACTGACGCCGAGCGCGTGGATCCCGCTGGCGTCCTTTGTCAGCTCCACGCAGCCGTTCACGCTCTCCGCGGCCGACGCCACCTTCAATTTCCAGCGGCTGCAACTGAAGCTGGTGGGCACCTCCGGAGCGGGCGGCACCGCGACCTCGAAGCAGACCGACGTGACGTTCACCGCCCTGAACACCTCGCCCACCACCTCGAGCGCCACGGTGTGCACCGAAGGGAGAGCGATACCGTGATGGCCGCACCCGCGCGCGGGCGACCGCTCGGCAAGCGCATCCGCTGGGCCGACGACACCGGCTCGATCGCCCTGGCGATGCTGCTGACGCTCATCGGCGTCGCGCTCAGCTCCCTGCTGGTGCCGATCGTGCTCACCCAGATCGGGTCCACACGCGAGGACATCCAGCGGATCCACGCTCTGCACGCCGCCCAGACGGGGCTGGACGTGGCGCTCGGGCGCATCCGGGCCGCCAACGACGGCAACGGCGCCGGCCTGATCGCCAAGCTGCCGTGCGGCCCGCTGACTGGCAGGGTTGGCGCCGGGGGGGTCGCGCGCTACGAGGTGACCATCGACTACCTGCCCACCGACCCACGTGGCCAGTCGGACGCCTGGATCGCCGCGAACCGCATCACCTGCACCGCTGGCAGCGGCACCTCCACCACCCCTGGCTATGCGCTGCTGCGCTCGCAGGGGACCGACGCCGCGACCGGGTCCTTCGGCAGCGTGCCCCACCGGTCCCTGCGGGCGACATACACATTCCAGACGAACAACCCGTTCATCACCGGCGGCCTGATCCACATCTTCAAGACCACGACCGGCATCGACCTGTGCCTGGACGCCGGGTCCGCCGCCCCGGCACCCGGTACCAACCTGCAGACACAGGACTGCGTCCGGGGAAGCCCCCAGCAGGAGTTCGCCTACAACCGCAACCTGACCCTCGCGCTGGTCTCCTCCAAGACCCCGTCGAGGCCGCTGGGCATGTGCCTGGACGCCGGCACGCCGCACGCGGCGGGAGCGGCCGTGCAGTTCCAGTGGTGCGCCTCGACGACGATCCCGCAGCAGCAGTGGAGCATCAACGACAGCGCCAACTTCGAGGGCACAGCCGACGGAGTCACTCTCGACGGCTTCTGCTTCAATGTGCAGACGCCGAATGCGGCAGGCAGCTTCGTGGTCCTGGGGAGCGTCGCCGGGTCGGGGTGCCGGCGGGGCTACGACAACATCCAGGCGTTCTCGCCCGAGGCCACGGTCGGCGCCGGGGCGGCCGGGGCGGCCTCGGGCCAGCTCGTCAACCTCAGCCAGCTCGGCCGCTGCCTGAACGTGCCCGAGCAGGACGTCGGGGCCAGCTCCCTGATCGCATGGCCCTGCCTGCAGGCGCTCGCCCCCAGCAGCGTGAGCTGGAACCAGAGGTGGGCGCTGCCAGCGATTGCCAGCGGGGACGTCAGCGCGACGGGACGGATCACCACCAACGCCCCGAGCGGCCTGTACTGCCTGCGGAGCCCCGGATCAACCGCGTCGGGCCAGCACGTCACGGTCGCGGCGTGCCCGAGCGGCTCGACGCCGCCGGCCATGACGTGGACGGTGTACCGCGACACGGGCGTCTACGAGACCAGCTACCGCATCGTGGACGGCTACGGGTACTGCCTGTCACCGACCGACCCGAACGCGTCGCCACCGGACTTCTACTCGAAGGGCTCGGAGATCAGCAAGATCGTCGTGGCACCCTGCAGCGGGTCCACACTGCAGAAATGGAACGCCCGCCCGGACATCCTCGAGGCCCTGCCCCTGAAGGACATCGCTGAGCAATAGGCGCTCAGCCACGGGGCTGGAACAGGCCGTTGACCGCGTCCGCGGCGTCGGGATCGGTGAGAGTGACGACCTCGTCGCCGGCGCGCAGCTGCGTGTCGGCACGCACGGGAACCAGACGGCCCTGGCGGATGATCAGGCTGATCCAGGCTCCCTCGCCGAGCGGCAGGTCGGCGATGGTGGTCCGGTCGGCCGGTGAGCCTGGCGCGACGCGATAGCGTTGCACCGCGTCGGGCTCGTGGCGGAAGCGCACCCCCAAGCTCCACGGCTCCGGCTCCACCGTGCGGAGCGGCACCCGCAGGCGGCGTGCCAGCGTCGGGACCAGGCTGCCCTGGACGATGACCGAGAACGCCACCACCGTGAACACGATCTCGTACAGCCGGGTGGCATCGGCGACCCCGCCGGTGACGATGAAGGCGCCGAGCAGGATCGGCACCGCGCCTTTGAGGCCGGTCCACAGCACGAACACCCGCTCCCCGAGCCGCAGGCGCACCGGCCACAGCAACAGGCCGACCAGCAGCGGGCGGATGACCACCACCAGCAGCACCGCCAGGACCAGGCCGACCAGCCACACGTCGCGGCGTGGCAGATCCCCCAGATGGACGGTCAGGCCGAGCAGGATGAAGGCGACGATCTCGGCGAGGCTGGCCAGCGCGGCGTGGAAGCGCTCGATCTCGCGCTTGTAGGGAGCCGGCTCGTCGCCCACCAGGATCCCGGCGACGAACACCGCCAGGAACCCCGAGCCATGCGCGGCGCTGGCCGCCCCGTAGATCGCCAGCACGCCGGCCAGGACGCGAAGTGGGTACAGTCCCTCGCTGGGCAGCGGCGCCCAGCGCATCAGCCACCGCAGCGCACGCCCACCCAGCACCCCGACCGCCAGGCCCACCAGCATCTGCAGGCCGAACTGCACCGCCACCACGCCGACCCCCGCGGCGCCGGTGCTGTCGGTGGCCAGCAACGCCAGCATGAGCGCGATGCCGACCGGGTCGTTGGCGCCGGCCTCGCCCGCCAGCAGCACACCGGTGCGGCCGGCGACCTCGCGGCGACCCAGCACCGAGAACACCACCGCCGGGTCGGTGGGAGCCAGGGCAGTGCCCAGCAGCAGCGCCGGGCGCCAGTCCAGACCGAACAGCAGGTGACCGCAGAGCGCCAGCGCGGCCGCGGTGACCAGCGTGCCGGCCACACCGATCCACACGGTCGCGGCGGCGGCGGGGCGAAACCTGCGCCAGCCGATGTCCATGCCGCCGTTGAACAGGATCACCGCCAGCGCGACCGTCACCACCCGCTCCACCGTGTCGATGTGCAGGCTGCCCAGCCGTGGCAGCAGGTCCGAGGCGACGGCGGCCGACACCAGGAAGATCGCGGGCGCGGGGATGCGGAGCCGCTCGCTGAGCCGGTTGGAGAACACTGCTCCCAGGCCCACGAGGGCCGCGGCCAGGACCGCCACGCCGAAGGACGCGGCGGTGGTCATGGCCGACCCGCCGGGGGCTCGCTCTGGAGGTGGTTGCGCATGGTGCGCACAATGCTGACATGGACAGCCGCGACCAGCCCATCCGGATCGGAGGGCAGCACCCCTTCGCCACGCCGACCGAGCGTCGCGACCCGGCACGCCGGGTGCGCGGGCGGCTGGTGGCGCCCGTCACCGTGTGGACAGCCGGCGATCCGTCCACCGGAGCCGGCCTGACGGTCTCGTCGCTGCTGGTCGCCGAGGGGCAGCCGGCACGGCTGCTCGGCCTGATCGATCCGACGTCGGCGTTCTGGGAGGCCATGCAGCAGGCTGGCGCGTTCGTGGTGCACGTGCTCGCGGTCGGCGACCGGGCGCTGGCCGAGCGGTTCAGCGAGATCCGTCCGCCGATCCGTGGCGCGTTCGCGGGCTTGGAGGTGACCGGGTCGCAGTGGGGTCCGGTGCTTGGCGGCAGTCGCCCGAGGGTGGCGTGCCGTCTGGCGGGGTCCGCGGCGGTCGGCTACGCCGAGCTGGTCGAGGGCGTGATCGAGCAGCTCGAGCTGCGGAACCTCGAGGACCCGCTGGCGTGGCTGCATGGGCGGTACCGCTCCGTGCGGGATCTCGACGACCGGGACTGAGGAGCCCGTCCTGGTCGAGGCTGAGCTGCGCTCGCGGTCACGAGCGTGGCCGCAGCGGGACGCTGATCGAGATCGTGGTCCCGGCGCTCGGCGCCGAGCGGACGTCGAGCGAGCCACCGGCCAGCTCGATCCGGTCGACCATCGCACGCATGCCCAGATGCCGGTCCACGGCGGCCTGGTGTCGCTCGTCGGGCGCAAACCCGATCCCGTCGTCGGCGATCTCGACCGTGAGCAGCCCGTCCTCGGATCGCCCGGTGACCACGAGCCGGCTTGCGTTGGCGTGCTTGACCACGTTGCTGAGGGCTTCCTGCGCGGCCCGGAACACCGTCGTCTCCAGCGTCGGGTCGAGGCGCTCGTCACGCCTCCAGCGGAGCTCGGTGTGCATCCCGGTCGCCACCGCGATCCTGCCGAGCTCCTGGTTGACGGCCGCCACCAGGCCCTGCGTGTCGAGCAGCGGTGGTCGCAGGTCGGACAGCAGCGACCGGGTCACCTGCAGGCTGTGGTTGAGCACGTCGACCACCCGGTGGACCGACCGGCGCGCCTGCTCGTCGGCGGCCGGCAACCGCTCCCGCACGCCGTCGAACTGCGTGAGGGCGGCCGACAGTCCGCGGACGACGTCTTTGTGCAGTCTGCTGGCCAGCTCGCGCCGGTCCTCCTCCTGCATGCGGATGAGGCGGCGGGGCAGCCGCTCGCGGTCCTCCTCGGCCCTCCGCAGCGCGGTGACGTCGTGGAACAGCACAGCGACGCCGGCGAGCCTGCCGTTGTCGTGCACCGGGACCGCCCAGTACTCCAGGCGGGCCCGATCACCGGTTCCGTACCGGGTGATGATCACCTCCCCGTGGCTGAGTCCCGCGCCCAGCGTCGCCGCGAGCACCTCCGGTCCCCGCGCGAGCCAGGGATGGCCGGCAAGGTCGGTCATCTGGAGGCGGCGGTACAGGGTTCGCACTCCCAGCCCGCGGTCGAGCTGAACGCCGAGCAGCTGCTCGGCGTTGCGCGAACCGCGCCGCAGCGTCAGGTCGGAGTTGAGCAGCACCAGTCCCAGCGGGAGGCGGTCGAAGGTCGTGTCCAGCAGGCGGCTGGCGTTGTCCCTCTCGGCGGTGAGCGCGGCCAGCAGGAGCAGGCCCGTCGCGATCATCACGCCGGTGAACGCCTGGGCGAGCAGCAGGCTCTGGGTGAGCGACGAGCCGGCGAACGGCCCGCGACCCCGTGCGGTCGCCCAGACCACCACCGCCGCGACGAACAGGGTGACACACGCCGCACCGGCCTGGCGGAACCGGACCGCGGCCCACGCCAGCGCGGGAAACACCAGGAAGGGCCTGGCCACCGGGAACGTGAGGCTGGCGACCACCAGGAGCACGAGCGTCGCCGCCAGCGCCACGGCCTCCACCACCCGCGTGGCCCTGGGCCGCTGGCCCCAGCGTCGCGCCGACCACAGCAGCAGCAGCGGCGCGACCGTCAGCATGCCGGCGGCGTCACCCGCCCACCAGATCACCCACGCCGACGCCAGCGAGCGGCCCGGCAGGGTCCCGCTCAGCCACAGGCTGCCCACCCCGACGGTCGCGCTGATCGCGGTGCTCACGGGCGCGGCCAGTCCGGCCAGGGCCAGGACGTCCCGCACACGGTCGATCGCATGGCTGAATCCCGCCTGACGCAGCAGCCACGCACCGGCCAGCGCCTCGAGCGTGTTGCCGGCGGCGATCGCGGCGCTCACCCACAGCGGCACCGGCGTCGACGCGTTGAAGACGAACGCGCCGAGCCAGACCCCTGGGACGGCCCGGTAGCCCAGTAGCAGGATCGCGACGAGCGCGATCCCGCTCGGCGGCCAGATGGGCGCGATGCTCGTCTGCACGAAGGCGAGCGCGAACGCCGCCTTTGCCGCCGCCACGTACACGACCGCCAGCAGTGCCGTCCAGGCGAGACCGGTTGCCCACGCCCTGCCGGAAAAGGGTGGGATGACGGTCCAGGCGGGCCGTGCCGATGGCCCTGCGGTATCGCGCATCATCCTCAGCGGTAGTAGCGCAAGACCGTCTCAGCCACGCAGCAGGGCTTGTCCGAGCCCTCGAGCTCCATCGTGACCTGGTTGACGACGTGGACGCCGCCGGCGATGTCCTCGACGCCCGCCACCTGCACGCCGGCGCGGATCTTGCTGCCGGTCGGCACCGGCGCGGGGAAGCGCACCCGGTTCAGGCCGTAGTTGATGCCCATGCGAATGCCGTGGACGGCGTAGACCTCACCGCAGAGGACCGGCAGCAGCGACAGCACCAGGAAGCCGTGCGCGATCGTGGTGCCGAACGGCCCTGTCCTGGCGGCCTCGGTGTCGACGTGGATCCACTGGTGATCGCCGGTCGCGTCGGCGAACTGGTTCACCTGCGCCTGGTCGACGGAGCGCCACTCGCTGTACCCGAGGTGCTCGCCGACCGCGTCATGCAGATCCGCGGGGGACGGGAAGACTCTCATGGCCATGAGGATCACTGCCTTGCGCTGAAGAGGGCTCGACTACCGAATCTTTGCGAGGAATGGGATCAGGTTGTCAAGGAGCGGCGGGCCGGCCGGTCGGCAACCGCGCGCAGCCTCGGCCGGCGGCCAAGGCGGAACGGGACGATGATCACGTTCACCCCGTCGATGTTGCCGAGCGCCTTGAACAGCCCGGCAGAGGAGCGGTCGTGCAGCACGCGATGCCAGAACCTGGCGTAGCCCCGCTTGGGTACCAGCACCGTGACCTCGGTGTCGGGGCGGACGAGCTCTCCCACTGACTGCTGGGCACAGGCGAGAAGATTGCGGTCGGGGCAGTCGACCACCTCGAGCGTGACCGGCAGGTTGATGCGAGCCCACAGCGCAGCCAGCCGGCGTGCGTGGTCGGGGTCGAGCGCCACGTGGACCGCGGTCAGGTGCAGGGGGTTGAGCTGGCGCGCGTACTGCAGCGCGCCGATCGCCGCCCGGTCCAGGTCCTCCAGCAGCACGAGCACCTCGTGGCGCGGTTTGGGTGGCGCCAGCCGCTGGCTGACCTCGACCTTGAGCTCGGCCAGCTCGGCCACGTAGGTGCGGCGGGTGCGGTCGAGGAGAAACAGGATCACGGGGACCGCGACCACGACCATCCAGGCGCCGTGGTGGAACTTGGTGACGACGATGACGCACAGCACGATGAAGGTCACCAGCGCGCCCAGGCCGTTGATGATCAGGCCGTGGCGCCAGCCTTCCTCCCGCAGCCGCAGGTGCCGGCGGGTCATGCCGGCCTGCGCGAGGGTGAAGGAGGTGACCACCCCGATCGCGTACAGCGGGATGAGCCGGTGGACGTTGGCGCTGAACGCCACGACCAGGAAGATCGCCGCGCCGGAGAGCACCAGCACGCCGTTGGAGTACACCAGCCGGTGGCCCCGTTTGCGGAGCTGGCGTGGCACCAGCTTGTCCTGGGCGGCGAAGGAAGCCAGCACCGGGAAGCCGTTGAAGGCGGTGTTGGCGGCCAGCACCAGGATGAACAGGGTGGCGATCTGCACGAACACGAACAGCGCCTCGCCCAGGCCGGAGCCGAGCACGTGCCTGGCGATCTGCGCGACCAGCGTGGGGTTGCCGCTCTCGAAGGGGCGGGCGTCGAGCTGGCGGGCGAGGAAGGTGATCCCGAGGAACAGAAACGCCATGATCATCGCCATCACCAGCAGCGTCCGCTGCGCGTTCCTGGCCTCCGGCTTCTTGAAGGCGGGCACCCCGTCGGCGATCGCCTCCACTCCGGTCAGCGCCGTGGTGCCGGCGGAGAACGCGTGCAGGATGAGGAACAGCGACACCGCGGCCAGCGTGGTCTGCTCGGCGCCGGCGAGCTGCCCTGCCTCGGTGGCGGTGTAGTGGATCGGGCCGATGCTGCCGACCAGCGTGCGCCAGGTGCCGTAGATCACGACTCCGCCGAGGCCGAGGATATAGACGTAGGTCGGGACCGCGAAGATCTTGCCGGCCTCGCGGATGCCTCGCAGGTTGCCCCACATCAGCAGCACGATGAACGCCACCGACAGCTCCACCCGCCAGTGCCCGATCGGCTCGACGGCGGAGGCCAGTGCCGCGGTGCCCGCGGACACGCTGACCGCCACGGTGAGCACGTAGTCGATCAGCAGGGCCGCGCCGCACAGCGAGGCGAAGAAGGGGCCGAGGTTGTCACGGCTGACCATGTAGGCGCCACCGCCCTGGGGGTAGGCGCGGATGACCTGCCGGTAGGAGATGACCAGGATGAGCAGCAGCAGCGCGATCCCGCCGGCGATCGGCAGCGACAGGCCGATCCCCGCGCTCCCGGCGAGCACCAGGACCAGCAGCATCTCCTCGGTGGCGTAGGCGGTCGAGGAGATCGGGTCGGAGGAGAACACCGCCAGCGCGACGCGCTTGGGGATGCGCTCGTGCATGAGTTGAGCGGTGCGCAGCGGTGCGCCGAGGAGCAGTCGCTTGAGCCGGTATCCGGGTGACCGGTACGGACGCGCCCCGGGGGGGAGCGGCGGGACCGCGTCCAGCCCCGGCCTGCTGACAACCGACACCGAATGTGCCTCCTGGTCCTGCCGTGGGGGCATGACTCTACCCTTCCTGTCGTCGCTCGGTCGCCGCGGTCGGCGGCAGGACCAGCCGGTAGCCGAGGCCAGGCTCGGTGAGGATCAGATGGGGCGCGGTGGGGTCGTCGAGCTTCTTGCGCAGGTTGGCGATGTAGACCCGCAGGTACTGCGACTCCTCCTCGTAGCCGGTCCCCCACACCTGCTCCAGCAGGAAGCGGTGGCTGCACAGCCGTCCCGCGTTGGTGGCGAGCACCTCCAGGAGCCGGTACTCGATCCGCGTCAGCCGGACCGGCTGCCCGTCCCTGGTGACCTGCCGCGCATCCAGGTCGAGGCGCACCTCGCCGGCGTCGATCAGCGGCGACGAGGATACTGACCTGGCATGCTGACCGTGGCGGATGGCCACCTGGACCCTGGCGATCAGCTCCACCATGCTGAACGGCTTGGTGACGTAGTCGTCCGCGCCGAGCTGAAAGGCCTTGATCTTGTCGTGCTCGCTGTCGGCCGCGGTGAGCACCACCACCGGGACCGGCGTCCAGCTGCGCAGACGCCGCAGAACCTCCAGGCCGTGCAGGTCTGGCAGGCCGAGGTCGAGCACGATGCAGTCGGGCTGCTCCAGCTCGACCGCGGCCAGCGCGACCGCGGCATTGCCGGCGGTCTGCGCCTGGTAGCCGCGGGCGCGCAGGTTGGCGGCCACCGCCCGCACGATCGGCGGCTCGTCGTCGACCACCAGCACCCGCCCGCTCATGACCCCACCGCGTCGGATCTCACCATCTGCGATCTCATCTCGTCCGCGCGGGGCAGGCGGACGACGAAGGCGGCACCGCCGCCCGGGGCGGTCTCGACCCAGATGCGGCCGCCCATCGCCTCGACCAGCCCGCGGCAGATCGCCAGGCCCAGGCCGGTCCCGCCGCTGCGGCGACCGCCGCTGTCGAGGCGGTAGAACTGGCTGAAGATCTGCTCCCGCTTGTCCTCCGGGATACCCGGGCCATGGTCGACGATGCGCAGCTCCACCATGGCCCCGATCAGCCGCCCGTCGACCCGGACCAGCCCGCTGCCCGCGTAGCGGCGGGCGTTGTCCAGCAGGTTGGTCAGCACCTGCTCCATGCGGACCGGATCGACCAGCACCAGCGGCAGCGACTCTGGCACGTTCGCGGCGATGATCTGCTCAGGGGCGGTCTGCCGAGCGTGCTGGACAGCCGGGTTGACCACATCCGGGAGCCAGACCTCCACCAGGTAGGGGTCAACCGCGCCCGCCTCGATGCGGGACATGTCCAGCAGGTTGCCGACCAGCCGGGCGAGCCGGTTGGCCTCCTGCTCGATCGTCACCAGGAACTGCTCGCGCTCCTGCTCGTCGAGCGGCACGGTGGCGTCGAGCAGGCTGGACGCCGAAGCCAGGATCGAGGCCAGCGGGGTGCGCAGGTCGTGGGAGACCGAGTTCAGCAGCGCCCGGCGGAGCCGGTCGGTCGCCTCGAGCGCCCGTGCCTTGGCCTGCGCCTGCTCGCTGCGGGCCTGCTCGACCGCGAGCGCCGCCTGGGTCGCGAAGCTCGCCAGCATGCGGCGCTCCGCAACGCCGAGCCCTGAGCCGGCACCGCGGGGGATCACCGCCAGGACCCCGACCTGGCGACTGGCCGCCCGCAGCGGGATGGCGAGCAGCTCGTGCGTTTCCGTGCCGGCAGCCGCCGGCGGCACAGTCGCCGCTGGCTGCTCGATCAGGGCCAGCGGGTGCCGCTCGACGTCGTCGGGCAGGTCACCGTCCTTGGCCGCCAGATGGGCCTGGCCATCCTCGAGCAGCACGATCGCGCAGCCGGCCAGGTCGAGCAGGCGCCGCAGCGTCTGGGCGGCGACGTCGAGGGTGGCCTCCAAGCTGCCGTGGGCCACCAGGCTGGCCGACAGCTCGTAGAGCGTGTACGTCTCCCGCTCGCGCTGCTCGGCCTGGACCCGGCGCTGCTCGCTGGTCCCGACCAGGGCGCTGACCACCAGCGCGACCAGCAGGTAGACAGCCAGCGACAGCAGCTCCTGCTCCTTGGTCACCAGCAGCGTGTAGTAGGGCGTGACGAACAGAAGGTCGGAGGCGACGAAGCCGAGCAGCGAGGCGACCACGCCGGGGCCGAGCCCCCCGCTGGCCGCCGCCGCGACCACCACGACCAGGAAGATCAGCGCGACGTCGGTGGCGCCGAGCCGCGCGCGGAACGGGAACAGCGCACCGGCGGCAACCACTGTCCCCGCCACGGCAACGCCATAGCCCAGGCCCACGCGTGGGCCCCGGACCTCGAGCCGTCGCGACAGTGTCACGTCCACGAGACGAGATCGGGTTGCCGCATCTTCGCCCTCCAGCGCGGATGCCAGGAATCGCCGCCGCCGAGATTTCTTTGCAGATTCTTTGTACCAGTCCCGCCCCGCTTTGTGGTCGCTTTGCACGGCGCTGGCAGCGTGAGCGCCGATGATCGAGCCGCATCAGGCGACGCAGGCGACCACGCAGTTCGTGCTGCGGTCGGACTTCCCGAACGTCTTCGTCACCGACGAAGACGGACGTGACCTGTACTGGGTGCGCTCCGGGGTGGCGCAGCGCCTGGGCCTGTGGTCGCTGCAGGACCTCGGCGCCCACGAGCTCGTCAGCGCCCGGCAGGAGAAGTCCTGGCCGCTGCCCAGCTACGGCGTCTACCGGGCCGGCAAGCGGGTGGCGACGGTGCTGGAGGCCCCGGGACCTGCCACAGCACGCTGGCGAGGCGCCATCCGCACGCTCATCAGGGGAACGCCCGCCAGGCTCCGCTACACCGTGCAGACGCCCGGCACGGGGCGGCTCGAGGTCTCGAGCGACGCCAGAGCGGTCGAATACCATTTCACCCGTGCCGGGCGGCATGCGGCCACCGTCGGGTTGCAGTGGCTCGTCTGGGCGTCCACGTTCGGGCTCAGCGTGCGCGTCGGCCAGGGCGAGGACCCTCTCCTGATCCTCACGATCACCGCCATGATCGAGAGCGCCTGGGGGCGGCTCTGACCCTGCCGGCTCGTTGCGGCTTGCTCGTTTCCAGGTACCGGAGACAGCCGGCACGCGCCACAATGGCCGGGTGGAGGCTGGACCCGCGCGCGGTGGGTAGGGTAGGTGTGCGAGGTTGCGGGCCGACGGTTCTCGGTCGGGATTGCGAAAGAGGCGGGCTGTAGATGGCTACGGGTAGAATAATACGTTTTGACGAGGTTCGCGGATATGGGTTCATCGCACCGGATGGCGGTGGGGAAGACGTCTTTGTCCACGCCAACGACCTCGACGAGGACAAGCATCTCTTCGTCCCCGGTGTCCCGGTCGAGTTCGAGATGTCAACGGGCGAGCGGGGTCTGAAGGCGTCCTCGGTGCGCGTCCTCAGGCGGTCGCCGGCGGCGGTGGACCGGCCCGCCGCAGCCGCTCAGCAGGCGAGCCCGGCGAGCCGGAACGACGACGAGTACGAGCTCGCGGACGTGCTGTCGTCGGTGGAGTTCAGGCAGGAGCTGACCGAGGCGCTCCTGGACGCGGCGCCGACGCTCACCGGTGGTCAGATCGTCCAGGTGCGGCAGCGGCTGGACGAGCTGGCTCGCAAGCACGGCTGGGTCGAGTCCTGACCATGCTCAGGCGGTGACGTCGGCGGCGAGCTCCTCCAGGGCGGCGAGGTACCGGTCGACGTCGGCTTCGGTGTGCTGCACCGACAGGGTCCACTCCTCCTCGCGTCCCGGCGCCATCAGGACTCCGCGGTTGATGTTGTAGAGCCAGGCCAGCTCGGTCAGCTCGCCGTCCTGGTGCGCCATGAACGAGGCGTAGTCGGTGATCGGCGCATCGGTGAAGCGCACGCAGCCCTTGGACGAGATGCCGACGGTGTCACCGGCCAGCCGGTAGCGGTCCAGGATCTCCTGGCAGCCGGCGAGCATGCGGTCGTTGAGCCGGTCGAGGTGGGTGTACGCCTCGGGCGTGAGCACCTCGAGGAGGCTGGCGCGCGCCGCGGCCATCGACAGGGGGTTGCCGTTGTAGGTGCCGACCTGGAAGACCCGGCCGTCAGCGACCACCTCCATGACCTCCCCGGTGCCGCCGATCGCCCCGGACGGCAGGCCGCCGGCCAGCGCCTTGGCGAGCGTGACCATGTCGGGGGCGACGCCGAAGCGCTCAGTGGCCCCGCCCGGCGCCACGCACATGCCGGTCTTGACCTCGTCGAAGATCAGCACGATGCCGTGGCGGCGGGTGATCTCGCGGACCGCCTCGAGGTAGCCGGGCTCGGGCAGGATGACGCCGAGGTTCATCATGGCGGCTTCCATGATCACGCACGCGGGCGCACGTCCGCCGGCGACGAGCCGCTCGATGCGCCGCTCCATCGCCGCGGCGTCGTTGAAGGGCACCGGCACCGTGAGGTCGACGACCACCTGCGGGATGCCCTGGCCGTAGGGGATGGAGCGGAGGTTGTCGGGGGGACCGATGTCGTCGTCCTGCGCCACGGCCGACACCATGACGTAGTCGTGATGGCCGTGGTACGAGCCGAAGATCTTCACGATCGTGTCGCGTCCCGTGACCGCCCTGGCGCCGAAGCCGTTGTGCACGTCGACATATTCGCGCCCGTCGACGTCGTGGACCCGCGAGCCACGGCCCTCCCGCAGGTAGATCGGGTACGGGTCACGCACCTGATAGGACGACGGCACACCGCGGGTCATCGAGCGCAGCGCCCGGCGGTACAGCTCCGCCGAGCGTGGCGTGGCGTCGATCAGGCGCCGCTCCTCACGCTCGGCGAGCTCCCGAATGCGGACACGGTCGAGCTGGACGGGCCTGGCGACAGCCACGGCGCACCTCTCGGGTAACAGGGACCGGAGACCTCCACAGCATGCCATCTGTCCGCGCCATCATGACCAGGTACGTGAGAGCGTCGCGGATGCCGTCGGGAGGAAGCCATGGCTCATGATCTGGTGGTGCTGCTGCTGCTGTCCAACACGGTCCAGAATGCCATCATCGGCCCTGACAACTCATTGCTCGGCGGCCTGATCGGCGCGGCGGTGCTGCTGGTCACCAACTACGCTATCGTGCGGCTGGGGTTCCGCCACCCGATGCTTGCGCGGACCGTGGAGGGCACCTCCACGGTGCTGGTCGAGAAGGGCAGGACGCTGGACGGCAATCTGCGCCGCTACCTGATCACCAGGGAGGAGCTGATGGCGGCGGTTCGTCGCCAGGGCGCCCGTAACCTCAAGGACCTCGACATCGTGGTGCTCGAGGCCAACGGCGCGCTCACCGTCGAGCAGCACGACCGGACCGAGGAGATCCTGCGGCGCCTGCACCGCATCGAGACCGCGCTGGCGCATGGTCAGAGCTCCGGACCGCGCCCAACCAGTCCCCAGGGAGAGCCATGATGTCGGAGACCTGCACCCACCTCGACCAGATCGTCGACGTCACCGCGTCGTCGACCGGCTGCGAAGACTGCCTCGCCGCCGGCCGGCGCGACTGGGTGCATCTACGGGTCTGTCAGCGCTGCGGCCACGTCGGCTGCTGCGACAACTCCCCAGGAAGGCACGCGACCGCGCATTTTCACGCCACCGGCGATCCCGTCATCCGCTCCTATGAACCGAGCGAGGACTGGTACTGGTGCTACCTGGACGACCTCGCGTTCGAGCTCGAGGGAGCCCCACCAGCTCCTTCGCACCCCTGACCCACCTGGTCGACTTTGCACCCCAACCTGCCGCCGCGGTCCCCGCGGCGGCGCCCCGGAGGGGGGAAATGCAGTGAAACGCTCGTGGATCCCACGGCGCCGCCGGCAGCTCGCGGCGCTTCTGGTCGTGGTGCCATTGGCGGTTGCCGCATGCGCGCCGTCACAGCGTTCCAGCAGCGGCGGAAGCTCCAGCGGCGTGCCCGACACCATCACGGTCGGCGCGACCCTACCGCTGACCGGCACGGAGTCCAAGGTCGGCGGTCGCTACAAGCAGGGCTACGAGCTGGCCTTCGACCTCGCCAACCGCGCCGGCGGCATCGACGTCAACGGCAAGAAGGTGAAGGTCCAGCTGAAGCTGCTCGATGACACGACCGACCAGGCCAAGGCGGTCAACCTCGCCCAGCGGCTGATCGCGCAGGACAAGGTCGACTTCATGCTCGGCACCTATTCGACGCCGCTCGTCGAAGCGCAGAGCACGGTCGCCGAGCAGTACCAGATCCCGTACGTGAACGGCGGCGGGGCGTCGAGCTCGATCTACAGCAAGGGCTTCAAGTGGATCTTCGGCACCCTGGCCTCTGTGGAGAACCTCAGCGCCACGGAGATGCGGTGGATCCAGAAGGAGCAGGACGCCGGCAAGTTCCCCAATCCGGCCAAGATTGCCCTCGTGTGGGAGAACACCTCCCACGGCAAGGACTTCCGCAAGGGCGTCACGGATTTCGTCAACGCGAGCGGCGGCAAGTACCGCATCGCCGTGGACGAGTCCTTCGCGCTCGACGGCAAGGACTTCTCGGCGGTGCTCAACAAGGCGAAGGCCGCCCGCGTGGACCTGTTCATGGTGGACGCGCACCTGCCGGACTTCCTCACGATGCACCGGCAGTACATCTCCTCGGGCATGTGCAACAAGCTCGTCACCTACGGCGCTCGCGGGTCCGAGGCGGACGCGCGCCAGGCGCTCGGGGCGAAGGCGGTCAACTACATCCTCTCCGCGGTGTGGTGGAACGCCCAGCTGGGAGACAAGGGCCTCAACAAGACGTTCGTGGACGCGTTCAAGGCCAAGTACGGCACTGACCCGGAGTGGTACCAGGCAGTCTCCTACGAGGCAGCGCGTGCGCTCTTCACGGCTATCTCCAAGGCCGGCTCGGTGGACAGGCACAAGGTCCGCGACCAGCTGTCGAGCCTGCGCATAGAGTCGATCCTGCCCGGCGGCACGCTGTCGTTCCCGGCGGACAAGGGCGGCCAGGCCACCTACCCGTTCGTGGTGCAGCAGAACCTGCCGGACGGCAGCTCGCCGATCATCTTCCCCGACGACGTGAAGAAGGCCGACGGCGTCGCACCCAATCCGGCGTGCAAGGGCTAGAGCGTCCTCGTGGGTGAGGTCCTGGCGCTCGCCGTCTCCGCGGTCCTCCTGGCCGGGTTCTACTCCGCGATGGCCTACGGCCTTGGGCTGATCTACGGCGTCCTGGGGGTGGTGAACCTCGCGCACGGCGGCCTGATCATGGCGTCCGCCTATCTCACCTGGTGGCTGTTCACCCGCTGGCACGTCGACCCGTACCTGGCCATCCCGGTGGTGCTGGTGGTGTTCTTCGGCCTGGGCGTGGCGATGTACAAGGGGCTGGTGCGCCTCCTGCCACGGGGGGCGGCGGGAGGCATCCAGTCGCTGCTGTTGCTGTTCGGGGTGTGGCTGGTCATGCGCAATATCGCGTACCTGCTGTTCTCCGGTGACGACCAGGTCGTGCGGACGTCGTACACCACCGCGTCCGTGCACATCCTGGGCAACTCGTTCGCGGTCACCCGCGTGGTGGTCTTCGTCATCGCGCTGGTCGCCATGCTCGGTCTCCACACCCTCCTGCGGCGGACGCTGACCGGCAAGGCGATCCGCGCGGTGGCGCAGAACCCCGACAGCTGCACGCTGGTCGGGGTCGACGTGGAGTGGATCTACACGCTCACCTTCGGCATCGGTGCCGCGCTCGCGGGGCTCGCTGGCCTGCTCGCCTCCACCCTGTTTGCCTTCAACCCGGCCTTCGGCTCCGGCGAGCTGCTCAAGAGCTTCGTGATCATCGTGCTCGGAGGGCTCGGCAGCATCATCGGCATGGCGCTCGGGGCGCTCGTGCTGGCCTTGGCCGAGGTGTTCTCCATCTACGTGGTACCGTCCTACCTCACCTCGGCGGTCGGCTTTGTCCTGCTCGTCGTGGTGCTCGTGGTACGGCCCGGCGGCCTGTTCGGGCAGCGGGTCCTCAGGTGAGCGAGGAGGGCCGCGTCCAGGGCCGGGCCGGCGTCCGGGGCCTGCGGCTGCGGCTGCCGAGCTGGCTCGAGCCCAGGGCGCTGGTGCTGTTCGTCGCCGGCGTGGCCGTCCTCTACGTGGTGCCACTGCTGTGGCCGATGGGGGACTACACGCACAGCCTCGTGGGCCTCACCTTCATGTTCATGTCGGCGGCGCTGGCCTGGAACTGGCTCGGCGGCTACGTGGGGCAGATCTCTTTCGGCCATTCCGCGATGTTCGGCGTCGGCGGCTTCGTGGCGGCGCGGCTCGCGCTCACGTTCGGGCTCCCATTCTGGGCGACATGGTTCGTCGGTGGGCTGACCGCCGGCGCCTACGCGCTGGTGTGGGGGCACCCCACGCTGCGCTTGCGCGGCCCGTACTTCTCGATCGCCACCATCGGCGTCGGCGAGGCCACCCGCCTCGTGGCAACGTACTGGGACGAGTTCACCGGCGGCTCCTCTGGCCTGTCGCTGCCCATCAGCCAGGGGCCGACGAAGTACGCCCTGTACTGGTACGCCCTGTACCTGCTCGCCGCCGTGGTGGCGCTGTCCTATTGGCTGCGCCGGTCGCGCATCGGGCTGGGCCTGCTGGCCATCAAGGAGGACGTCGACGCGGCCGCCAGCGTCGGCGTCAACGCGACCTTCTACCAGGACCTCGTGCTGTTCCTGTCCGGGGCGGTGGTCGGCATCTGTGGCGGCTTCTACGCGACGTACCAGGCCTTCATCGACCCGGCGGACATGTTCAGCTTCGACCGCTCAATCGGCTTCGTGCTTATGGGCGCCATCGGCGGCATCGGGACCATCTTGGGGCCCGCGCTGGGCGCGATCGTGTTCGTCCTTATCCAGGAGCTTCTGCTCGCGTCCTACCCGCAGCTCTACCTGGGCCTGTACGGCGTCCTGCTGGTGCTCGTGATCCTGTTCGAGCCGCTCGGCCTCTCCGGACTGCTGCTGCGGATCGCACGCCGGCTCGGATACCGGCCCGCCGCCAGCGTGGCCGCCGGGGGCGTGGTCTCCTCGGCCGCGGGGAAAGGCGAGCCGGCAGCCACGCTCCATACCAGCGGGACCGGTCAGGAGGCGCAGCATGACCCGGCTGCTCGTCGGTGAGCGCGTGTGCAAGTACTTCGGCGGCCTCAAGGCGGTCGACGAGGTCGATTTCCACTTGGACGAGGGCGAGATCCTCGGCCTGATCGGGCCGAACGGCGCCGGCAAGACGACGCTGTTCTCGGTGGCCGCGGGCTCGACCCCGGCGACCAGCGGCACGGTGCGGCTCGACGGCAAGCCCGTCAACGGCAAGTCCCCGCATGCGTTCGTCCACTTCGGCATCACGCGCACGCACCAGATCGTGCGGCCCTTCGCCCGCCTCACCGTGCTCGAGAACGTCCTGGTCGGTCACTACTACGGCCGGCCGCAGGGCGTGACCGCCTCCGCCCGGGAGCGGGCGATGGAGATCCTGGAGCTCATCGGCCTGGCAGAGCGCGCGCACCGGCTTCCTGGCGAGCTGACGCTCGCGGGCCGAAAGCGGCTGGAGGTGGCGCGCGCGCTTGCCACCGGCCCGCGCGTGCTGCTGCTCGACGAGGTCGTCGCCGGGCTCAACCCGGTGGAGGTCCGGCGGCTCGTGCAGCTCATCCGGCAGATCCGGGAGCTCGGCGTGTCGATCATCATGATCGAGCACGTGATGCACGCGGTGATGAGCCTGTCCGACCGTGTCATGGTCCTCGACCACGGTCGCAAGATCTCCGAGGGGGCGCCCCAGGAGGTCGGCAACGATCCGAAGGTGATCGAGGCGTACCTCGGCGAGGAGGACTGACCGTGCTCAAGGTCAACGGCATCGACGTCTTCTACGGCGATGCCCAGGCGCTCCACCAGCTCAGCCTCCAGGTCCGCCAGGGCGAGGTCGTGACACTCGTCGGCTCCAACGGCGCCGGCAAGACCACCACGCTGCGAGCGATCTCCGGCCTGCATCCGGTCGCGCGGGGCGACATCGTCTTCAAGGATCGCTCGATCGTCAGGCTGCCAGCCCACCGGCGGGCGGAGCTCGGCATCGCCTTGGTGCCAGAGGGCCGGGAGCTGTGGCCGCAGCTGACCGTGCGGGAGAACCTCGAGCTCGGCGCCTATGGCAAAGCGGCGCGCAGGCACCTGTCCGACTCGCTCGACCGTGTCCACGCGCTGTTCCCGCGCATCGAGGAGCGCTCCGGCCAGATCGCCGGCAGCATGTCCGGCGGTGAGCAGCAGATGGTCGCGGTCGCCCGGGCGCTGATGTCCCGCCCGCGCCTGATGATGCTGGACGAGCCGAGCCTCGGGCTGGCGCCGGTCATCGTGCGCCAGGTGTTCGACATCATCCGGCGGCTCCACGAGGAGGGGCTGACCATCCTGCTGGTCGAGCAGAACCTCAAGAAGGCGCTCGAGGTCGCTGACCGCGGCTACGTCGTCGAGACTGGCAGGATCGCGATGGAGGGCGCCGCCAGCGAGCTGCTCGACAACCCCGACATCCGCTCGGCCTACCTTGGCGTCTGAGCGAGGAACCGGAAGCGGTCGCCGCTGACCTCGACCTCCGGGTCGGTGAAGCCCGCCGCGGTCAGGCGGCCCGGCAGCTCCTCGGGACGCGCGGGCAGGAAGGTGTCGCCCTCGTGCAGGGCCCGGCGGGCCGAGGTGTCCATGCCGTCGGTCCCGATCAGGATGCCTCCCACCCGAAGGACACGGCGCAGCTCACGGAGCATCTGGTCCTGCATCGCCACGGTGGGCACGTGGTGCAGCATGGTAAAGCAGGCCACCGTGGAGAACCGGCCGCTCGCGAAGGGCAGCGCGGTGGCGTCGGCCCGCACGACCTCGACGTTGGTGCCGGAGAGGCGTTGCCGCAACGCGGTCGCCAGCTGCCCGTCCACCTCCGCCGCGACGAGCAGTGGGACCCGCTGCCGCAGGGCGTCGGTGACCAGACCGGGACCGGCGCCCACCTCGAGCACCTCGTCGCCAAGCCCGTGGCCGTCGAGCACCCACGGCAGCAGCACCCGCTCGACGAGCTCAGCCCACTCCGTGCTGGCGCACAGTCTCAGATGCTCCTCGTTCATACTCGGAGCGTACCGTGCCGAGGTCAGGCACACCGGGTCTTGCGGTCCATTCCGTCCCGACCCGCGACGCTTCCTCGAAGCGGTTGTAGCGAGCGTGGTGTTGTCAGCGTCACAGCCAGCCGAGGCGTCTGAAGAGCAGGTACAGGCCGCCGGACAGGACCACGAGCAGCACCATCGAGGTGACGAAGCCGGCGTGCTGGCCGAACCCGGGGTAGGGGACGTTCATGCCGTACCAGCCGGTCACCGCGGTCGGCACCGCGATGATGGCCGCCCAGCTGGTGACCTTCTTCATGATCGAGTTCAGGCGGTTGCCCTGGATGGTGAGGTTGGTCTCAAGGATGGTGGCGACCAGGTCACGCAGCGACTCGGTCCACTCGGTCGCACGCAGCACATGGTCGTAGACGTCCTGGAAGTACGGGCCCATGGCCTCGTCCACCAGCCCGAGGTCGCGGCGCAGCAGGGTGTTGACGACCTCGCGCATGGGCAGCACGACCCGGCGCAGCACCACCAGCGACTTGCGCAGCTCGAACGAGCGTCGCTGCACCTCGCCGCCATAGGACCGCTCGTCGAACAGCAGGTCCTCCAGGCTCTCGATGGCCTCGTCGAGGCGCTGCACGGTGGCGAAGTGCCCGTCGACGACGACGTCGAGCAGCCCCCACAACAGGAACCCGACGCCGTGGCTGGCCAGGTCAGCCGAGCCGTCCCAGCGGGCCACCACACCCTCGATGTCGAACCACGGGTCCTTGCGGACGGTGATCAGCGCGCGGGAGGTGACGAACGCGGCCAGCTCGCTGGTCTTGAGTTTGCCGGTGGCCGTGTCGAGGTCGACGGCGTAGGCGGTGAGGAAGGCGTGGTCCTGGTAGCGGTCCAGCTTGGGCCGCTCGTGCTGCTGGACGGCGTCTTCGACCGCCAAGGGGTGCAGCCCGAACTCGGCGGAGATGACCTCCAGGTCCGCGCGGTCGGGCTCGCACAGGTCCAGCCACACGACTGTGCCGGGCTCGTCGAGGAAATCGGAGATCTGGGCGGCCGGGAAGTCCTTGGCCTCCAGCACCCCCTGGCGGTACATCCGAGTGTGGCGCATACGATCAGCGTAGGCGGCGCGACCGGGGTGCGTCCACGGGCCGCACGTTAGCCGTTGCGGGACCATGACCTGGATGGGCCCGCGTGGGGCGGCGGCGTGCCCGGTGCTTCGGGTGTCAGTGGCAGCCGGTGGTTGGTGGCGGCGTGCCGGTGCGTGCCGCATCAAGGAGGGCCTGGGCCGACCAGGACATCAGCCCGACAGCTTCGTCGCGCGAGAGCTTGGCGATGTCGGTCAGCCAGGCGAGGGCCTCGATGCCGACGGCGCTGCGGATCGCGAGGGCCAGCTGGTGGATCGCCTGGTCGGAGAGTCGGTCACGCAGGGGCGAAAGGGCCTCCTCGATCCAGCTGATGGCCCTGCCCTGCCGTAGCGGCAGGGCGGCGCGCGCGACGGGATCGGCTTGGAGCGAGAGTCGCAGCATGGTCCGTTGCTGCGCCTCGGTTTCGACGATGAGCTGGGTGAACGCCCCGATGACCGCCGACAGGCGCGCCGCGGGATCCGCGGGTGGGTCGCTTGGGAGCAGGGAGCGCACGGCGGTCTCCGGGTGGGCCGCGGCGAGCAGTGCCCACTGATTGGGGAAGTACCGGTAGGCGGTGGGGCGCGAGATGCCGGCCGCGGCCGCTGCTTGCTCGACGGTGGGGGTGACGCCCGAGGCCACGAGGTCGCGGCCGGCCGCGACCAGGGCGTTACGGGTGCGCTGCTTCTGGCGGGTACGGCCGCTGGTTTCATATGGGGTTGACACGCTACCGATGATACCGCACTCTCGTCGTGAGACATTAGTCTCACGACATGTGTCACCAGCGAAGGGTAGCCGATGGCCACAGCGAACACCCGGGCCCCGATCCTCCGCGCCGGACCCGATGGCGAGCGGCGCTGGTTCTACGGCGGAGGCGTGCACACGTGGAAGGCCACCGCCCAGGAGACGGGCGGAGCGTTCCTGCTGTTCGAGGACCGCATGGACCAGGGAAAGATGACCCCGCTGCACACCCACCCACAGTCCGACGAGACGATGTACGTCCTGGAGGGCGAGATCCTCATGCACCTGGACGGCCACGAGCACCGGGTCGCGGCGGGCGGCCTTGCGGTCGCTCCCCGCGGCGTGCCCCACGCCTTCCTTGTGCTGTCGGCGGTGGCGCGGCTGCTGTGCCTGCACACCCCGGGCTGCTGCCAGGCGTTCTACTGGGACGCCAGCGAGCCGATCACCACCGATGGGGCACCCTCGGGGTCGGTCGACTTCGCCCGAGTCCAGGCGTCGGCCAAGCACAACGGCGGGATCGAAATCCTGGGACCGCCGCCATTCGCTCATCACTGAGCCCTCTCGCCGACTCGCCGAGGCGGCCGCGCTCCCTACACAACCCGCTGCCGCTCACGCAGCGAACCAGAGCGAGAGTGACCCGCCGCCGCACGTTGTTCCACGACTCGCAGGGGCGAAGAACCTGCGGGCCAGCTCATCCCGCTCCTTCCGAGCCAGTGACAGCTTCGTGGTTGCTGTGGAGTGTCACACAGGTGTGTGCTTCCTCGTCACGGGCTGGTGGCGCAAAGCTACGCGGGGTGGCCGTATGCGCGCGACGGCGGGCCGGTCAAGATTGAGCAAGACCCTTGCAGCGTTCCGCCGGCTCAGGTCGTGTTGGTGAGCACTTGGTCCAGTACGCGGCCGCATTGCTCCGGGAGGGCCACGAACCCGCCGTGGTCACCGGGAAAGTCGACCACGGTCGTACCGAGCTGGCCGGCGAGTGCCACAGCCGTACGGTTGGCGAGCTGCCCTTTCGACGTGGTCCCGCCAGCGACCACGATGCGCGTCGACGCTGCCCGCAGCGCCTCGATGTCGGGTCGGTAGCGCGTGGTCGGGCGGATCAGGTGCGCGAAGAACTGTTCGGTGGTGGCGCGCATCCGGGCCATCTCCTCCGGAGAAGGTTCCCAACGCGGTGCGTCCGCCCCCTGGCCGGGCGCGTCGCCCAAGCCGGCATGGGCCATGAACTTCGGCATCGCCTTGTCGGCCCCCTCGGCCCGGTACGTGTCGTAGACGTCCTCGATCTGGGCGCGCACCTGTGCGCTGTCGGGCAGCAGCTCGACTACCGGAGGTTCGTGGGCGACCAGCGTCCGCACCTGGTCGGGGTGGGCGGTGACCAGCGCGAGCCCGACGACGGCTCCGCCGCTGCTGCCGAAGACGTACGCTGATTCGCCGCCGAGCGCGGACAGCAGGCGGTGTACGTCCTCGGCCTGCTGCTCGGGCGTCACGTCTTCGGTGGTGTCCTCGCGGCTGCTGTTGCCGATGCCGCGCGGGTCGTACGTCACCACGGTGTAGTCGTCGGCGAGCGCGTCGGCGAGTCGGGTGAAGCCGGTGCTGTCCATCGGCGAGCCGAGCATGAGCAGCAGCGGCCCGGAGCCCCGCCGCTCGTAGTAGAGCCGTGCGCCAGGCACGTCCAGGGTGTGAATCGTCGGATCGGGGTCAGGCATGGCGAGTCGTCCTTTCGTGCGGTCGCTGATACGTGGCACTACACGGTAGACCAGGGCCGACCCGAAAACTCATCGGCGGGCGCTCGCCGGCGACCCCGAGGCGAGCCAGCGCGGGATAATCTCGTTGTGACCCTCGTACCCGACCTGGCCGATTTCGAGGCTACCCTGGCAAGGCTGGCCACCGACACCGGGTTCTCCGGCGCTGTCGCGGTAACCCGAGGCGACCAGCGGGTCTTCGCCGCCGCCTACGGATACGCCAGCCGGGCCTGGCAGGCGCCCTGCACGCTCGACACCCGCTTTGACACCGCTTCGGTCACCAAGCTGTTCACCGCGGTGGCCACCCTGCAGCTGGTAGAACGGGGAGCCTTTGGCCTGGAGACCTCGGTCATCGGCTATCTCGAGCTGGAGGGAACGACCATCTCTGCCACGGTCACCCCCTACCACCTGCTCACCCACACCTCGGGGATCGCCGACGACGCCGACGAGGAGGCCGGCGAGCGTTACGAAGACCTGTGGGTCGACGAGCCGAACTACTCGGTGACCGAGACCGCCGACCACCTCCCGCACTTTGTGACCAAGCCCCCCAACTTCGCCCCAGGGGAGGGTTGCCGGTATTGCAACGGCGGCTATGTGCTGTTGGGGCTGATGATCGAGCGGGCCACCGGCTCGTCGTATCGGGACTACGTGCGCGCCAACGTGTTCGGGCGGGCTGGCATGCAACGGGCCGGCTTCTTCCGGATGGACGTGGTCGAGCCCGACGTGGCCGAAGGGGTGGAAGCGATGCTCGACCCCCACGGGCGGGTGGTGGGTTGGCGACGCAACATCTACTCCTACCCACCCATCGGCACCCCCGACGGCGGTGCCTATGTGACGGTGGGAGATCTGCTCGCCTTCCACCGGGCCCTGGTGGGTGGCAGGCTGCTTGGAGCCGAGCTCACCACCGCAACTCTGACTCCACAGGCGTTGCACAGCCGGCGGTCAGGCTTCAGCCGGATGACGGGGTACGGCTTGGAGTTCGAGGTGACCGACGACGGTCGGGTGCGCTGCTATCAGAAGGACGGGGTCAACATCGGGGCCAGCGGCCTGCTGCGGCACTACCCGGACCACCATCTCACCCTGGCCATCCTGGGGGTGGGCGAGCAGGCCATCTGGGAACCGGTGAGAGCCTTCGATGCTGCCGTCCCACCATCTGAGCCCGAGCTGTAGCGGAGCCGCCGACTGGCGTCACCGTCTACCGGTGGGTGAAGCGCAACGCGGTCGAGCAGGCCGCCGATGGCTGGATGTGGTCCAGCGCACATACGAGGGTGTCAGGCCGGGTGAAGGAGTGCCGTCGCGGCGTTGCCGCTGGTCACAGCGCGGCTGTGTGACGTCCTGCAGCGCGTTTCCCACCTTGGCCGTGCTGAGGGAGCCCGATCAACCTGCGAACTACCCGCCTACCGCCGCTCTTTCGGTTACGGGCGGTGGGCGAAGAACCACGCGGCGGCGGCCAGCAGGTCTTGGAACCGGGCCTCGGCATCGCTGGCGCCCTCGTAGCCGGCGAGCTCCAAGCTGACCGCACCATGCGCGGCCGCCCACAAGACCCCGGCGATGTGGGCCGGGTCCGCGGCCCGGAACACACCCGCGTCGATGCAGTCGGCGACCGCACCGACGAGGAGCTGCAGGGGTCGGAGGCTTTCCGCATACGCCTCCGCCGAGGGTTGGAAGCCCGGGATGGGGCGCTGGAACATGACCGCGTAGTAGGCTCGGTTGGCGAGGGCGTTTTCCCGGTAGGCTCGGCCCATGGCGGCCAGCCGGCCGAGTGGATCGGCACCATCGGCCTGCTCGAGGGCCTGCCGCAACCGCTCGAACCCCTCGCGCCACAGGCCCTCGGCCACGCCGGACTTCCCGCCGAACATCGTGTACAGCACGCTGGTGGAGCAGCCCACCTCGGCGGCGATGCGCCGCATGGTCAACGCGTCGGGCCCCTCGGCCTCGAGCAGCCGACTGGCCGCATCCAGCAGCAACCGGCGTACCACCTGGCGACCGGCCGCATACGCCTCGGCGTAGGCAGTGCCGGCAGCGGGTCGGGCTGGGCTCATCACTGACGGCTGGTGACCCGTGCCCGAGCGCGCAGCCTCGGGGGATTGGTTCGAACCATGCCCGAATGATAACGTCAACTTCTGATGGGAACGACGTTATTCTCAGGGTTAGTCTGATGACGACGACGCCAGGTAGCAGCCGTCAGCACGGTGTCGCGCTGCTGCGCCGCGGTCAGGAGCGCGCCGCCGTGGCCGCGCTCGCCGCAAGCCACGCCTACCCTCCGGCCGCCCTCGGAGCGCCACCGGTCCCGGGACCCACCGGCACCGGGTCGCCAGTCCCGACGCAGCAAAAGGAAGGCCCACGGTGAATGGGCGCGCGGTCTCCACCGATCCAGCAACACCCGTCCCTGGACGGTTCACTCCCGGCGAATGGATGCTCCTCACCGTCGCCGCCCTCGCCTTCCTGCACCACGTCGACCACGTGCTGCGCGCCGACAACAGCGGCTGGCCGTTCACCCCCAACATCACGGCCTTCACGATCAGCCTGCTGGTGTACCCGGTCCTGCTGCTGGACTTCCTGCTGCTGCGAAGGCGGCCGTGGGTTCGGGTGGGGCTGGTGGCGGGTCTCTTCGTCGCCCTCCAGGTCGCCCACGCCGTGTACGAGACGCCCACGGTTCAGTACGGGACCTGGGCCAACGGGGTGAGCTCGGTCCCCCATGCCCTCGGCCAGCCGAACCTCCTGGACATCGCCTCGCCGGCCCTGGGGGTGCTCTCCGTTGCCGTCTCCACGCTGCTGTCGGTGGCCGTGCTGGTGGCGCTGTTGCTGCTGATCCGTGAGGCCCGTGCCACTCACCGCCGACTACCTCGAAGCCCTGACCGATGGGGGAGAGAGGTGACGGCGCAGCCGACCAGCTCCGAGGGATGGATCCTCCGGATCGGAGCAGCAGCGGGCATCGCTGGTGCCCTGCTCGGTATGGTCGGCAACCTGGCCCACCCGGCAACACCAGCAGCCAGCGAGGACGCGGAGGGGCTGGCCCGCACGATCGCCGGCAGCGGCAGCTGGGTCCCTGATCACCTCGTGATCCTCCTCGGTCTGATCCTCATGCTCGGCGGCCTGATTGCCATCTCGCGCTCGATCAGAGGCGGGCTGCCAGGCGCTCTGGCACGGTTGGGGTACGTCGCCGCGGTCGCCGGCGTCACCGTGGGACTGATCCTGCTCATCATCGACGGCGTCGCGGCCAAGCACCTCGCCCAAACGTGGGCGGAGGCGCCGCCCCAGGAGCAAGCGGCCGCCCTGCACGCGTTCCTGGCCGAGGAGGCCATCAACTTCGCCCTTGGCACCCTGTTCTACATCCTGTTCGCTGGCGTGACCTTCGTGCTCCTCGGCCTGGCGGTGGCGTGGAGCCGCGTGTATCCGCGCTGGCTGGGATGGATGGTGGTGGTCGCCGGTGTGGGCTCGGTGGTGGTCGGCCTGGCTCAGGGGCAGGTGGGTGAGACCAACGCAGTTACCAGGATCCCCAGCATTATCTTTCCCACCGTCATCACCCTGTGGCTGGCGTGGATGGGCGTGTTGCTGCTCCGCAAGGCGCCCGCGTTGGAGCGTGCCCTCGCGCGGCAGGATCCAAGCGGTCCTCCAAGGCACGTGTATGCGCCTGACGAACCGCGGGTGGAGCCTGCCGAATAGACCTTCAGCTCGGTGATCGCCCGCCTGTTGGTGGTGGCGTGCGCGGCCGGGACGCGGCAGGTCCTGCGTCCCGGCCGCGCGACGGAGCTTCGTGTCTGCGTTCCTGCTGGTCGTAGGGTGCGCTGGCGCGACAACCAGGGTGTTTCTCCATCTCGGCCCTCGCAAGCCGGCGATTCAACACGAATAGCAGCACTGGCTCGAGCGAGGAGGCGCAAGTGCGCTGTACGTATTCCAAATTCCAGTTGCTCCTGACTACCGCTTGAACTACACGTCCCTGAGCCGGAGAACCCCGCGAGCCGGGTCAGTGCCGCGAATCGCCCGGCTCGCGCTCGGCGCGCTGGGCGTGGTCGCGGCGTCGCCGTGACGCTGCGCCGTCAGCCGGCCGATCATCCCGCGGCGGTCACGGCGCGCCCGCTGATTGTCACCCGACCGCATCCGGCGTCCCCTCCGGGCGCAGCGCCGGGTGCTGGCTGCGTGACAGCTTGGCCACGACGAGCTCGTAGGAGTGATCGATCCACTCCTCGACCTCGTCGTCGTCGACCGACCCGTCCACTGTCACCGTGTTCCAATGCCGCTTGTTAAGGTGATAGCCGGGCCGCACCGCCCGGTACGTCGAACGGAGCGCGGTGGCCAGCGTCGGGTCGCACTTGAGGCTGATCTCGGGTGGGTCGGCGTCCACCGGGCACAGGGCGAACAGTTTGCCCGCCACCTTGAACACCGCGACCCCGTCGCCGAACGGCCAGGACTCGACCGCGCCCGGCTTGCTGAGGCAGTAGCCGACGAGTTCCTCGCGCCGCATCCATTCCCTCCGCTCGACCGTATGGCCGCACCCGGGCAAGTATGCGCTGGTGCTGTGACATCCGTTACGCGGGCCATCGTCGAAGTGGGCATGCCTTGAGATGGCGCTGCCAGGCGCCGGGGATCCGGAGGGTTGTCTGCACTTGGCATCAGCACGTGCAGATAGGATTGCATCTGCACGTGCCAGACCGCATCATAGCCGCATCTGGACGCCTCTAAAGGAGAAGCCGGTCATGCTCCGCCGCTATGACCCCCCGCAGCTCCAAGTCGGCTCGCCGCCCCTGACGCCACGGCTGGCTTTGGATTCACTACACCGCGGCATCCTTCTCATCGACATCGAGGGTTATAGCCGGCCGCCGCGAACCAACCTCGTTCGCGGTCGCCTCCGCAAGTCCCTCTACCTGCTTCTTGACGAGGCACTTCAGAGCGTTGGAATCGCCGCCGGCCAGTACGAGCCAAAAGATGAGGGTGATGGTGTGCTGCTGTTGTTTGGCCCGAACATCCCCAAGAATCGCCTGCTGCACCCTCTGATCGCTGAGCTGGTCCACGGGCTTGTGAGCCATAACGGCAGTGCGCTTGAGCGGGAGCGGATGCGCCTGCGGATCGTTGTGCATGCCGGTGAGCTGGTCAGCGACGAGCATGGCTACTTCGGTGAAGATCTGGACGAGGCGTTCGGCCTGGTTAACTCTGATTTTTTGCGCAACTGCCTAGCCGAGACCGCAAGCCCTCTGGTGCTCTTGGTGACGAACCAGATTTACCAAGGGATCGTCAAGCAGGAGACGGTGGGGATCGATCCGGCCATCTACAAGCGTGTCAAGGTGTCCGTGAAGGGGAAGAGGCTCTACGCCTGGCTCCAGGTTCCTCAATGAGCCGTCGCGTTCCAGTTCCTCGTAGCGTCGGACGCTGAGCCTTCGCTGCGCTCGAGCACGCTGACGTCTCGCCAGGTGGTGTAGAAGACGGGCATCGCCCCGTGGCGGGCCGCCACAGTGCTGGGCGGGCTTACGTCGTCGGCGCGCGTCGACTCCCCACCACCTCACGCGCCATATCCGCCGCGTAACGTGGTCGAGCACGCCGCGGATAGTTTGGAAGTGGTACAGCGCACATGCGAGGGTGACCAGCCGAGCGGAGGAGAGGCGTTGCCGCGTTCCTGCTGGTCCCCAGCGGTGCGCTGCCGCCGCACGCTGCGGCGTTCGCCATCGCAGGTCCCGACGGGAGTTTCCCGGGGCTGGTTGGCGTGCTGGCTCCAGCGAGGAGGCGCAAGCGCGCTCTACACGTTCCAAATCGGCGATCAAGAGCAGTTACGCTCGGTGCGCGGGTTCGAATCCCGTCGGGTGCACCAATCCGTACAGCATCCGAACCTGTACCTGCTGGTCGCGGGGCCGCGGATCCGGCTGCGCCCGCTGCATGCGAAGGTCCGGCGGGAGGGGTATCGCCGCTGAAGCCGTCGGCACGCTCACCAACCCGAGCGTCATTCGTCGTGCTGGCTCGGCTCGATCACGGTCGCGTCGCTCAGTCTGCCGGAGCCAAGGACAAGCTAGCCGTGCGGAAGATGGGCGGGCTGGAGCGGCGCATGAAGGCGCATGAGGCGGCCGCCGCACCGCGTTTCGGGACCGGGGCCATGCCGCAGGGCGAGGGATGCGGCAGCTCGCGCACTCGCTGCGCCGCCGTGGTGGGACTGCGATGGCCGAGGTGGATCCTTGACCGGCATGACAGGAGGCGGCACCAGAACTGGTGCCGCCTCCTGCTGGTTGGCCGTAGGGCTATCCCGTCCTGCCATAGCGGAATGCGTGAACGATGGTCTGCTCCAAAGAGTTGCCGTCGCTGTCGGCCGCTGTGGCCCGCAGTGAGACGAACCCGTTGCCCTTTGGGAGCTTCAGCGACGCGATCGCTCCGTCCGGCCGGGCCTCCATGCTCGCGGGGGTCCAGGTGGCGCCGTCGTCGTAGGACACGTCGACCGCCAGGGTGCGGACCTGACCGGTATGGGTGCCGGGTTGCGCCGTCACCGTGACCGGCACGCTCAAGGAGCGGCCGGCCGGCGCGGAATTGTTGTCGTCGAGCGAGGGGGAGAACCGTATGCCCAGCAGCGGGAGTTTCGCCGGCTGGTCACCGTCGACGTGCGCCGATCGGAACGTCCAGGCCGCGTCGATGGCGGTGGACAGCACATACGGTACGCCGCGGTCGGCGTGCACCTGTAGCCGGTAGGTCGCCTCCTCGGCCGGCACGGTGAACTCGCCCCCCCGATCTCGGCGGTCTCGCCGATCTTGACGGCGTCGCGATACAGGGCGACGCTGCCGGAGTCCCCCCCGTACCCGTCCCGCCCGGCGCCATCGCCGTAGAGCGGCAGGTCCACGCCAATCGTGTCGCCGGTGCGCGTGACGCCGGTGCTGACACCGCCGGGCGACGGGAAGGTCGGGCCGAACACCGCGTGGTTCCAGGTCTCGGCGTAGGAGCGCCCAGCCTGGTAGCCCGTCCACGGGCCCCTGAACTCGCCGAGTATGTCCTGGTTCCCGTCCGGGTCGGTCCAGATCTGGTCCACAACCGACTGCCATTGCGCGTCGCTGTCGCTGTTGAAGAAGTGCGTGATGGTAGACGGCATCGGGAAAGACTTGCCTATGGCCGGTGGGTGCGACTCGCCCTCCCCGGGCAGACGGGCGGTGGCGTACCACCTGCCGCTGAAGCCCTTGTCGTCGCCGGCGTGATATGAGGTGGTGACGGTGGCGAGCTCCGACTGGGCGACCTTCCGCTGGTACCCGACGACTGTCTTCCCGAACTCGTGATGGCTGATCGAGTACGTGGCGGCCCTGTTCGTCAGCCCATCGTTGTCCAGCAGCGTCGCCCATGTCCCGGCGATTTCCGAGGTGAGGCCCTCGACCGGGCCACTGTCGCCGAGTTGCCCGCTGCGTATCCAGTCAAAGCTGCTAGAGAACAGCCCGCCGGAGGCCGGGTACGACGGCCGCGCGAGGAGGTAGGAGAACAAGGCGAACACGTTCCTGGCTGAGGCGCTCGGTACGGTGATCGAGCTGGCCTTGGCGAGCCTGGCATCGACCGCGACGCTACGATCGGCGTCCACGTCGAGTACCGGCTGCACCAGCAGGTTCGCCGCCTGGTCCGATGGCAGACCAGACCGATCTGAGCGATTCGGGAAGATCACGCTCCAGAGCGAGTACCGGCCCTTGGCCACCCGCACCGTCACCGTGCCGCTGGGGTCGTACTGAATCCGGCCGTCAATCGCGGCCGGGAAGTCCGCGTCCTGCAGAACGGTCAGGTAGGCGTTGGCGGGGCTCCCGTCGGTGGCGGTGTGGGCCAGCGTGAGCGTGTAGCTTTCCACCTCCTTGTTGACCGCGAACGGGGTGCGCATGGTCTGGTCGCCCATGGCCGCGGTGAGGGCGCCGGTGAGGTAGCCGTCGGGACCGGCGATGCGGGTGTCGGCGGTGAGGGTGACCTGGGCGTCGCCGCCGGCCGGTACCGTCACGGTGCTGGCTGTACGGCGAACGTTCCGGCCGGCACGGCGGCGCCGTTGGGGCCGGTGGCATCGACGATGATGGCCACGGTCGCCGCTGCGGCGCCCGAGTTGTGATAGGTGACGGTGCGGGTCAGCACCTCGTCATCGTTGTGCGGCCACAGTTGGGTACCGAAGCTGATACTGGCCTGATCGGCGACGATCGTCTGGCTGATCGCGCGGGCCACGTCGACGCGCCCGGCGCCCTGGGCGAACACGCCCAGCGCGGGGTTGGGCTTGGCGGAGCCCATCAGCGTGGCCTTGAGCGGGCCGGCGGTCCAGTCGGGATGCTGTTGGGCCAGGATCGCCGCGGCGCCGGCCACGTGCGGGGTGGCCATGGAAGTGCCTGACAGGCGCACGTAGCTGTCGCCGACTGGTTCGCCGATCTGGCCGTCCTTGGACCTTGCCGCCACGATGTCCACTCCGGGCGCGGTGATGTCCGGCTTGAGGCCACCGTCGTCCGCTCGCGGACGCGGCTGGAGAAATCGGCCAGCTGATCGGTCTTGGTGACCGCCCCGACCGCCAGGGCGGCGTCCGCGCTGGCCGGGGAACCCACGCTCGCGTCTTCGCCCTCGTTGCCCGCCGCGATCACAAACAGCGTGCCGTACTGCGCGGTCAGGGTGTTAACCGCCTCCTCCAGCGGGTCAACGCCCGGGAAATCTGGCCCACCCAGACTGAGGTTGACCACCTGGGCGTGCCGCGCGGCGGCGGCCCAGTCCATGCCGGCAAGGATCCACGACTCGGCGCAACCGTCCACCACGCAGACCTTGCCGTCGGCCAGCCCGGCGTCCGGCGCGACCCCCCGGTAGCGGCCGCCGGAGGCCGCCCCGCTGCCCGCGATCGTCGACGCGACATGGGTACCGTGCCCGAGGTGGTCAAGGTCGTCCTCGGCGCCGTCGGTGAAGTTGCTTCGGGCGACCACCCGCCCGGCCAGGTCCGGGTGGGTGTCGTCAACGCCGGTGTCCAGTACCGCAACCTCGACGTCCTTGCCGGTGTAGCCGGCCTGCCATGCGCTCGGCGCCCCGATCAGTGGTACCGACACGTCCAACACCGGGCGGCGAATCCCGTCCAGCCAGACCTTGGACACGCCCGGGGGCAGCGCTTCGGCGGTGCCTGACCGGCGGGTCAGGTCTTGCCAGATGGCGCTGGCCCGCTTGCGGTCCTGGCGCACCGCGACCGCGCCCAGGCATGGCAGGCGCCGGGTCACCCTGGCGCCTGCCGCCTCGGCGGTGATGGCGGCCGCTGTGACCCGCGCCGCCCCGGCCCCGTTCGTGGTGATGAGCAGCGGCAGCTCAGCCCGCCGGTCGTCGTATCCGTACGCCAACAGGGTCGTCACGTCGAACAGCCGCGGGTCGAGCCGGCCTGTGTCCATCAAGCCGACAGCGTCGCTTGGGATCAGCTGCAGGTGCTCCTTGGTCCGCCTGGTCACGAACGTGATGTGTGCCCGCCCGGCCCCCGGCTCGACCAGCACCGACTGCGCGTCGTCGCCCAGCACAGTGACCCGGTCGCCGGTCACCAGGGTCACCGTGCGGATCTCGGCCCCGCCCTGGCGTAACGGCGCACCGAACGCCGGGGCGGCCTTCGCAGCGGCGGCCACTGACACGGCTCCCGCCGTGATCAGCGCTGCCAAGAGGAGGCCAAGCCATCGTCATCCCCTGAGATGCATCCGTTCTCTCCTGTTCTTGGTATCGATCACCGCTGGTGGCAACCAGCGCCCACCGTCAGCCCGCCTGTCCCGCCCGGTCGACGATCCTGGCGGTGGCGCGCACCGACAGCGTCGCGACCCCGCCCGCCCGCGGTTGCTTGCGGTCGGGGGAGAACCGCTCCCCAACGACGTGGTAGGTCCCCGGGTCCAGCAGGACCTCCGCCCAGCAGCAGCCGTTCTCGGTGCGCTGGACGCCCAGCGTGGGCCGGCCATTCACGCGCGGCGCGTTCGGCTCCAGACTCACCCCGGGGATGCTCGCCATCGCCCGGAACAGCACCGCCTCCACCCGCGGGGGCAGAACGTTGAACAGCAGCATCTGGGTGAGCGCGCCGAACAGGAACTGGTTGTGCTCCTCAGGGGTCGCGGGCCGGCCGACCGCTCCCGGGTCGTGGGGGAGCCGCGCCTGGTAGCGTTCCAGCCAGCGCAGCAGCGCCTTTGGCGCGCTCGGCAGACTGGCCAACGTCGGGTAGTCGATCGGCCCGTTAGTGGGGCTGACCGCGGCGATGTCGAGCCTGTCGCCGATGGCAAACGCTCTGCCGTCCTGGGTGAGCACCTTGCCGTCTGTGGTCAGGCGTCCCCGGTATCCGGCCATCTGCTTGCCGTCCGCCCGTCTCCACTCGCGCGACACCAGGACTGGCTCGCCGGCCCGACCGATTCGGAACTCCAGGTACTCCCACTGGTCAGGCCGGGGCGGGGTGAACGGCCGCGCGCTCGCCACCGAGGCGGCATGGTTGAGCACCGCGGCCGCGGCCGGCTCCGCACCGGGCAACCCAGGAAGGATCGACCGCGCCCTGCCGTGCTCGTCCACCGGGCCGACGCTCTGCGCGACCGTCAACCCGGCAGCCACCGCCATCGCCAAGCCCATGGCCAGGCCGCTGCGCCATCCCAGCCGCGGCAACCACCGGACAGGCGTGCGACGCCCGCGCAGGCGCGCCTGAGCGGGGACCGCTTCCCCGATCTCCTGAGGGAGGGCGGTGATCGCGGCGGGGTCGGCGTGGCGCGGACCAGGATCCAGCCGCTGGGGACGTGCCTCAGCCAGCAACCGCAGCATGCGTGGATGACGTTCCATCATCTGGACTCCTTAGGTGAGTGCGGTGGTGAGTGCGGCGCGATGATCGGCCCGTCCGACATCGCGCACGGCGTGCTCCAGGCGGCGGCGGGCCCGATGCAGCCGAACCAGGAAGGTGGCCGGCGAGCAGCCGACGACCCGCGCCGCCTCGCGGGTCGACAGGCCGTGCCAGGCCACCAGCGTGAGCAGTTCGCGGTCGCCCTCGCTGAGGTGGGCGAGCGCGGCGAGCACGGCCGCACGCTCGGCCACATCGTCGGCCACGTCGGCGGCCGCCTCGTCGGTCCAGGCGCGCAGCTCGGCCGCCAGGCAGGCCTGTCTGGCCTGGTCCCGGTAGCGCTCGCGGACCACGTTGCGTGCCACCGCCAGCAGCCACGGCAGCGGTGCGGCCGGTACCTCGGGCAGGCGTCGCCACGCCACCAGGAAGGTGCCGCTGACGACGTCCTCGGCGAGCTGGCGGCCCGCGCGGCTCACCGCGTACGCGTAGACCGGGTCGTGGTACAGGTCGTAGATCGCGCTGAACCGCGCGACCGCTTCCGGCTCTGCCACTGGCTCGTGCTCCTTGGTGCGGGGAGATATGCCGTCACCGGGTAGTGATCGCGAGCGCCCAGTTCTTACAAGGGCTCACCAGACAGGCCGAACCGGCTCCCTGCCACAGCGGGCCCGGAGCGCTGCCCCGTGGGGCTGCTCCGAGTTCGTACGTCGATGCTCAGGAGGGCCTGGTCTGCCCTGGGTCTCGTGGAGCCGGTTTGGTTGACTTCTCGTGTTTCGGGGTTATGCGGCGGGGTGGAGCTGGGTGAGCAGGGCGTCTGGGAATAGGTCGAGGGTGTGCTGGTGGGGGTGACCGTGCGGATATTGGGCGTGCAGGAGGGCACGGCGGAGGGAGGCGAGCATGTCG
>WNGB01001604.1_pt1 | contig 47834 bp, 45 predicted proteins | sample 5400681 | NCBI WGS metagenome assembly WNGB01 (sample SAMN13153367, study PRJNA577476) | soil metagenome | isolation source: 115 cm soil or saprolite under grassland replicate 2 | place: USA:California | collected 2016-06-15
TACGGCCCGCCGGAGGGTGCCGGCGACCCGCGGATGGAGCGGATCGGCTGGCCGGGCGAGTTCCCGTTCACCCGCGGGCTGTACGCCACGGGCTACCGCGGCCGGACCTGGACGATCCGGCAGTTCGCCGGGTTCGGGAACGCCGAGCAGACCAACGAGCGCTACAAGATGATCCTCGGCGCCGGCGGCGGCGGCCTTTCCGTCGCGTTCGACATGCCGACGCTGATGGGCCGCGACTCCGACGAACCGAAGTCGCTCGGCGAGGTCGGGCACTGCGGGGTCGCGATCGACTCCGCGGCCGACATGGACGTGCTGTTCAAGGACATCCCGCTCACCGACGTCACCACGTCGATGACGATCTCCGGCCCGGCGGTGCCCGCGTTCTGCATGTACCTGGTCGCGGCCGAGCGCCAGGGCGGCGACATCACCAAGCTCAACGGCACGTTGCAGACCGACATCTTCAAGGAGTACATCGCGCAGAAGGAGTGGCTGTTCCCGCCGGAGCCCCATCTGCGGCTGATCGGCGACCTGATGGAGTACTGCGCGCAGAACATCCCGGCGTACAAGCCCCTGAGCGTCTCCGGCTACCACATCCGCGAGGCCGGGTCGACGGCCGCACAGGAGCTCGCCTACACGCTCGCCGACGGGTTCGGGTACGTCGAGCTGGGCCTGTCCCGCGGCCTGGACGTGGACGCGTTCGCGCCCGGCCTGTCGTTCTTCTTCGACAGCCACCTGGACTTCTTCGAGGAGATCGCCAAGTTCCGCGCCGCGCGCCGGATCTGGGCCCGCTGGCTGCGCGACCTGTACGGCGCGAAGACCGACAAGGCGCAGTGGTTGCGTTTCCACACCCAGACGGCGGGTGTCTCGCTCACCGCGCAGCAGCCGTACCTCAACGTCGTGCGGACGGCCGTCGAGGCGCTCGCCGCCGCGCTCGGCGGGACGAACTCGCTGCACACCAACGCCCTCGACGAGACCCTCGCGCTGCCGACCGAGGAGTCGGCCGAGATCGCGCTGCGGACGCAGTCGGTGCTGATGGAGGAGATCGGGGTCACCAACGTCGCCGACCCGCTCGGCGGGTCCTGGTACGTCGAGGCGCTGACCGACGAGATCGAGGCCGAGGCCGAGGCGATCTTCCAGCGGATCAAGGACATGGGTAGCGACGGCTCGATGACCTCGGGGATTCTTCGCGGGATCGAGGACGGCTGGTTCATGGCCGAGATCGCCGACGCCGCCTTCGAGTACCAGCAGAAGCTCGAGAAGGGCGAGAAGAAGATCGTCGGCGTGAACACCCAGACCGACACGGTCACCGGCGAGCTGGAGATCCTGCGGGTCAGCCACGAGGTCGAGATCGAGCAGTGCCGGCTGCTGGCCGAGCGCAAGTCGGGACGCGACGACGAGGCGGTACGACGTACCCTCGCGGCGCTGGTCGAGGCGTCCCGCACCGACGCGAATCTGATCGAGCCGATGCTGGAGGCGGTCCGCGTCGAGGCCACCATGGGCGAGATCTGCGACGCGCTCCGCGCCGAGTGGGGCGAGTACCGCGAACCCGCGCGCTTCTGACGCTCCGCTCAGCAGGCCGCCCTGGTCGTCTGACCCGGGGAGGCGGGTTGAGTTCGGGGAAGTGGTCGCTGAACCAATATAGGAATCGCGATCGCGATGGTGAATCCGCTATCGCGATCGCGATTCCTACATGGGTTTGCGGGCATCAGTTCCCGAGACACCTTCGGCCTGGAGGCGGTCGAGGACGGCGGTGACGATGGTGTGGGTGGTACGGACCACGGACTCGATCGGCCGCCGGCGGTCGTTGACAGCCCAGTGCTGGGCGATCATCAGGACCGCGCCGACGACGCCTTCGGCGAGGGCGTCCCGGTCGTCCTCCGGCAGGTCGCTGTCGCGCAGTGCGGGCTCGGCCAGCATCCGGACGGTGCCGGCGAACCGCTGCACCGCCGCTCGGTAGGCGTCGTCGACCGCGTGGCTGATGCCGAGGATCTCGAAGAACGCGACCCGGGCCAGTCGTGGGTCCGCGTCGATCGTGCCGAAGAACGCCTCCAGCGCGCCCCGCACCAACCCGTCCAGATCCGGTACGCCGAGATCCGCAGCCGCGGCGCCGGTGACCAGGCTGGTGTGGAGCTCATCGATGGCGCGGGCGTAGACGGCCAGCAGCAGGGTCTCGCTGGAGTCGAACGACTCGTAGAAGTAGCGCTTGGTCAGGCCGGCGGCGGCGCAGATCCGCTCGACGGAGGCGCTGCGGTAGCCGGTCGTACCGAAGATCTCGAGGGCGGCGTCGACCAGCCGGGTGCGGCGTTCGTCGCGGCGCTGCCCGGGGTCCGCGCCGCGGTAGACGCGACCTGTCTGCAGGGAGGTCACATCTCCAGATCTTGACACCGCGCGGTTCCAGATACAACCTTTGACACTGAGCGGTTCCAGATGCAGACCGGCGGACGCAGGCGAAGGAAGGAACGCGGATGAGCCTCGACGGCAGAGTCGTACTGATCACGGGAGCGGCACGCGGGATCGGTGCGGAGACCGCCCGCGCGCTGGCCAAGCGCAACGCGAAGCTGGTGCTGACCGATCTGGACGCCGCGCCGCTGAAGGAGCTCGCCGCCGAGCTCGGCGAGGACGACGTGGTGACGGCGGTGTGCGACGTGTGCGACCTGCCCTCGATGGAGGCCGCGGTGCGGGCCGGGATCGACAGGTTCGGCGGCATCGACGCGGTGCTGGCCAACGCAGGGATCGCGAGTTACGGCTCGGTGCTGGCGGTGGACCCGGCCACGTTCAAACGGGTGCTGGACATCAACGTGCTCGGCGTCTTCCACACCGTCCGGGCCGCGCTGCCGTCGGTGATCGACCGCCAGGGCTACATCCTGGTGGTGTCGTCGCTGGCCGCGTTCGCGCCGGCGCCAGGGCTGGCGGCGTACAACGCGAGCAAGGCCGGCGCCGAGCACTTCGCGAACGCGCTGCGGCTGGAGGTCGCGCACCACGGGGTCGACGTGGGCAGCGCGCACATGTCGTGGATCGACACGCCGCTGGTGCGGGACGCGAAGAAGGACCTGTCGGCGTTCCGGCAGATGCTCGAGGTGATGCCCGGGCCGCTCGGCAAGACCACCTCGGTCGACGCCTGCGTGAGGGCGTTCGTCAAGGCGATCGAGCAGCGCAAGCGCCGGGTCAACGTGCCGGGCTGGGTGGGGCCGATCGGCTGGGTCAAGCCGGTGATCTCGTCCAAGTTCGCCGAGCGGGAGACCCGCAAGCACGCGCCGCGGCTGCTGCCGCTGATGGACGACGAGGTCGCGCGGCTCGGCCGCTCGACGAGCGCCCGGAACACCGCCCTCGACAGCGTCGCGGTCAAGCCCGAGTGATGCGGCCATGACCGACCACGTGGATGTGCTGATCGTCGGCGCCGGGCTGTCCGGTATCGGCGCCGCCTGCCACCTGATCGACAACCTGCCCGGCAAGACGTACGCGATCCTCGAGGCGCGGGACGCGATCGGCGGCACCTGGGACCTGTTCCGGTACCCGGGCATCCGCTCGGACTCGGACATGTACACCCTCGGCTACCGGTTCAAGCCGTGGACGAACCCGAAGGCGATCGCGGACGGCCCGGCCATCCTCGGCTACGTCCGCGAGACCGCGCGCGAGTACGGCGTCGACGAGCACATCCGCTACGGCTACCGGGTGCTGCGCGCGGAGTGGTCGACCGAGGATGCGCTGTGGACCGTGGAGGCCGAGCACGCGGGCGAGCGGGTCACCCTCACGACCGGCTTCCTGCTCTGCTGCGGCGGCTACTACCGGTACGACGAGGGGTTCACGCCGCGGTTCGAGGGGATCGAGCGGTTCGCGGGCACGGTCGTGCACCCGCAGCACTGGCCGGAGGACCTGGACTACGCCGGCAGTCGGGTGGTCGTGATCGGCAGCGGCGCGACCGCGATGACGCTCGTGCCGGCGATGGCCCCGGAGGCGGCGCACGTGACGATGCTGCAGCGCTCTCCGACGTACGTGATTGCCCGGCCGGAGCGCGACAAGCTGGCGAACGGGCTGCGCCGGGTGCTGCCCGGCAAGATCGCGTACGGGCTGTCGCGGGCGAAGAACGTGCTGCTGCAGGTCGGCAACTACGAGTTCTCCCAGAAGTACCCGAAGGCGGCCCGGGCGTTGCTGCGGCTGGGCGCGGTGCGGCAGCTCCCGGACGGCTACCCGGTCGACACGCACTTCAGGCCGCGGTACGACCCGTGGGACCAGCGGCTGTGCCTGGTCCCGGACGGGGACCTGTTCAAGTGCCTGCGCGACGGGTCCGCGGAGATCGTGACCGACCAGATCGACACGTTCACCGAGACCGGCATCCGGCTGGCGTCCGGCGCCGAGCTCGAGGCCGACGTGGTGATCACCGCGACCGGACTGAACCTGGTCGCGATCGGCGGCATGGAGCTGGTCGTCGACGGGCGACCGGTCAGCGTGCCGGAGACCATGGCCTACAAGGCGATGATGCTCAGCGGGGTGCCGAACTTCGCGTTCGTGTTCGGCTACACGAACGCGTCCTGGACGTTGAAGGCGGATCTGGTCAGCGAGTACGTCTGCCGGTTGCTGGCGCACCTCGACGAGCACGGCCAGCGGTACGCCGTACCGCGGCCGGACCCGTCGGTCGGGGAGCGGCCGTTCACGGACTTCGCGGCCGGGTACGTGCAGCGGGCGCTCGCGGACTTCCCGAAACAGGGCGACCGGCACCCGTGGCGGCTGCGGATGAACTACCTGCGCGACGTCGTGATGCTGCGGCGCGGCCCGCTCGACGACGACGCGATAGAGTTCGGCGGCGCTGTTCCACCGGTGTGCACCGATGCGCCTCTACGATCGGACGGTGCCCCCGTCTGACGAGAGAACCGTGGTCGTCTGCGGTTCGGACCGTACGACGTTGCGCGTGGTGGCGCAGCTGGTCGACTCCGGCGAGCAGGTGATCGCGATCGCCAGCCCCGAGTCGCCGCACCTGGAACGGATGAGCGAGCTCGGCGCACAGCTGATCGCCGTCAGGGCGCTGACAGAGTCGGTGCTGCGCCGGGCCGGTATCGACGGCGACGCGCGGAACCGGTCGACGGCACGCGCGCTGGTGCTGCTGAACAACACCGACGTCCGCAACGTGCACGGCGCGCTGATCGCGCGGGATCTCGACCCGCACCTGAAGATCGTCGTACAGATGGTGAACCCGCGGCTGGGGCAGCAGCTGCGCTCGCTGCTCGGGGACTGCGTGGTGGTGTCCGGGCCGTCGCTGGCGGCGCCGGCGTTCGTGGCCGAGGCGCTGGACGAGGACGAGCTGACCTGGGCGGAGCTCGGCGGCCGGCGGGTGGTGGCCGGGCCGTCGGAGCGGATCGTCGCGCCGCACCTGACGGTGCTCGCCGACATCACCTCGTCCGCGACCCCGGAGATGCTGCCGGAGTCGAGCAGCGACCCGGCCGAGGACATCGTGCTCGGCGCCGGCCTGAAGTCGCAGCGCCGCCGCCGGCGAGACGTCCGCCGGGCCGGCTGGGTCGTTGCCCTGCGCAACGTCATCGACCGGCGGGTGCGGCTGATCGCCGCGATCATGGCGGTGCTGACGCTCGCGGGCACGGTCACGATCCACTACTACGCGCAGGGTGTCGACTGGCTGCACTCGCTCTACCTGGCACTCGGCACGGTGACCACGGCGGGTGTCGAGGACAACTTGTTCTCGGACGCGCCGGCCTGGGCGAAGGTCGGGGCGGTGGTCGCGCAGCTGGGTGGCATCGTGCTGGTCGCGCTGCTGACCGCGGTGATCGTCGACTCGCTGGTGGGCGCGCGGCTGTCCCAGGTGCTGGGCGGGGTTCGCGGGCGGCCGCGCAACCACGTCGTGGTGTGCGGTCTCGGCACCGTCGGCGCCCGCGTCGTCGAGCTGCTCGTCGACCGCGGCATCGCCGTCGTCGGCATCGACCACAACGAGAACGCGCCCGGCGTGCGGACCGCGCACCGGTTGCGGGTGCCGGTGATCATCGGCGACACCAGCCACGTCGAGGTGCTCCGGTCGGCAGGGATCGAGCGCTGCAGCGCGATGCTCGCGATCACCGACGGGGACATCACCAACCTGGACACGGCGATGGTGGTCCGCGACCTGAACCCGGACGCGCGGATCACGATGCGGATGTTCGACGGGGACCTGGCCACCCGGGTGGAGCACCGGCTCGCGCTGGGCGCCAGCAAGTCGGTGTCGATGCTGGTCGGCCCGGCCGTGGCGGCGGCGGTGACGAACCGGCGCACCCAGGTCACCGTGTCGGCCGGCCGCCGGGTGCTGCTGCTCACCGAGGTGACCGTGGAGGCGGACTCGCAGGCGGTCGGCCGCCGGGTCGGGGAGCTGGGCGATCCCGGCGCGCTGCGGGTACTGGCGTACCAGCCGCCGGGACAGACCTGGTCCTGGCCGGCCGAGGCGGAGAAGACGGTGCGCCCGGGCGGCACGTTCGCGGTCGCGGCGACCCGGGCGGGGCTGGCCCGGTTCCTGCTGGCGACCCGCGCGCCGCGCGCCGGACAGGTGTCGGAGAGGATGGAGTCATGAGTCAGTCGTCGAACTTCTCGCGCCCGGGCGCGATCGATCTGTCCTCGCTGGGCGGGACCCCGAAAGCAGCCGCCGGGAGCGGACCAGCCGCCACCGGCGCGTCCTACGTACTGGACGTCACGGAGGCCTCGTTCCAGGCCGACGTGATCGAGCGGTCGCTGCAGGTGCCGGTGGTCGTCGAGTTCTGGTCCGGACGCTCGCCGTCGTCGGCGCAGCTCGGCGAGGTGCTCACCTCGCTGTCGAGCGAGTACGACGGCAAGTTCCTGCTGGCCCGGGTCGACGTGGACACCCAGCCGAACCTGGCGCAGGCGGTCGGTGTGCAGTCGGTGCCGCTGGTGATCGCGGTGCTGCGCGGTCAGGTGGTGCCGCTGTTCCAGGGCGCGGTGAACGACGCCCAGGCCAGGCAGTACGTCGACCAGCTGCTCACCGTGGCGGTCGCGAACGGCATCACCGGCCGGGCCGAGCCGGTCGGCGGCGCGCCCGAGGTGGACCCGGCCGAGGCGGAGGCGGCGGCCGACGCGAAGTACGCGGGCGCCGAGCAGGCGCTGGCCGACGGTGACCTGGACGCCGCGGTGGCGGCGTACGAGAGGCTGGTCGAGCAGGACCCGAACGACGCGATCGCCAAGCAGGGCCTGGCCGGCGCCAAGCTGGTCCGGCGTACCCGCGACCTGCCCGACGACGTCCGGACCCGGGCGGCGGACAGCCCCGGCGACGTCGAGGCGCAGATCCAGGCGGCCGACCTCGAGGTGCTCGACGGGCACCTCGAGGACGCGTTCGGCCGGCTGGTCCGGACCGTGCAGCAGACCGCCGGCGACGACCGGGACGCGGCCCGCAAGCACCTGCTCGAGCTGTTCGAGGTCGCGGGCGCGGACGACCCGCGGGTGATCAAGGCGCGCCAGCAGCTGATGGCGGCGCTTTTCTAGGCGCGGCCATCAGCTGGGCCGGCTCCTCGGAGCTGGTGGCCTCGGTGTCGCCGAACGCCTTGCTGACGTGCTGCAGGGCCGACGTGACCTCGCTCGGGATCACCCAGAACGTGTTGCCCGGGTTCTTCGCGAGCTGCGGCAGCATCTGCAGGTACTGGTAGGCGAGCAGCTTCGGGTCCGGGTCGTTGCGGTGCACCGCGCTGAACACCGCGTCGACCGCCTGCGCCTGGCCCTCGGCGCGCAGGATCGCGGCCTGCTTGTCGCCCTCGGCGGAGAGGATCGCGCTCTGCTTCTCGCCTTCGGCTGTGAGGATCCGCGCCTGCCGGACCCCCTCGGCCTGCAGGATCGCGGCGCGCTTCTCGCGGTTGGCGCGCATCTGCTTCTCCATCGACTCCTTCACCGACGGCGGCGGGTCGATCGCTTTCAGCTCGACCCGGTTCACCCGGATGCCCCACTTGCCGGAGGCCTCGTCGAGGACGCCGCGCAGCTGGCTGTTCACGTGCTCGCGTGACGTCAGCACCATCTCCAGGTCTAGGCTGCCGATCACGTTGCGCAGGGTTGTGACGGTGAGCTGCTCGATCGCCTGGATGTAGTTGACGATCTCGTACGCCGCGGCGCGCGGCTGAGTGACCTGGAAGTACAGCACAGTGTCGATGTGCACGACCAGGTTGTCCTCGGTGATCACCGACTGCGGATCGAACGAGACCACCTGCTCGCGCAGGTCGATGAGCGGCCGGACCCGGTCCACGAACGGGATCACGACGTTCAGCCCTGGCTCCAGCGTGCGCTGGTAGCGTCCGAGCCGCTCCACGTTGCCGGCGCGGGCCTGCGGCACGATCCGGACAGTCCGGAACACCACGATGATGGCGATCAGCGCGGCGATCGCGCCGATGATCAGCTCGGCCATGGTTCCTCCTGCGGGTAGACCAGTGCGGTGGCCCCTTCGATCGCGAGCACGTCGACGGTGGTGCCCTGTGGGATCACCAGGGTGGCGTCGTACGGGCGGGCGGTCCACTCCTCGCCGCGCAGCCGGACCAGCCCGGACGACCGGGTGACCTCGGTGAGCGCGACCGCCTCGCAGCCGACCAGCGCGGCCACGTTGTCACGCACCGGCGGGCCCGGGGTGAGCTGGCGGCGCGCCATCGGCCGCACCACCAGCACCAGCAGTACGGCGCTGACGGCGAAGGCGGTGAACTGGAAGCCGGGCCCGAGTCCCAGGCCCGCCACGGCGGCGGCGATTCCGGCGGCGACCGCGAGCAGGACAAGATCCAGTGTCGCGGTGAGTGTCTCGGCCGCGCCGAGCACCAACGCGATCACCAACCAGATCAGCCAGGCCGGCACTGTCCTCGCCTCGCCCTCGCTCCTGTCTCCACGGTACCTCCGCCACCACTCAAGCGTTCGTTCGTCGCATCTCGTGGTTCCTGTGGACAACCGGTCAGGTAGACGCCGGCGGTTCGGTGACCGGGTTGTCCACAGGAACCACGAGATGCGACGAACGAACGCAGAAGGTGTGTCGATTTCCGTCGGTCCCGTTCGTCAGGATGGTGTCCGACGGGGCAATGTCCCCGGTAACGCGAGCAAGGGAGCTCACCGATGACGCAGTACATGTTCATGCTGTTCGACGACGAGAGCTTCTACGACGACCTCAGCGAGGAGTCGTGGCGGCAGGCGATGACGAGGCACGGCGACTTCGCCGCCGCGGTGCAGGCGGCCGGTGCCCGCATCACGGGTGGCGACGCGCTGCTGCGGACCACCACGGCGACCACCGTCCGGAACCGCGAGGGCGCCGACCCGATCGTCACCGACGGTCCTTTTATAGAGACAAAGGAGGCTTTGGGCGGCTACTACATGATCGACTGCCGCGACCTCGACCAGGCGATCGAGCTGGCCGCGAAGTGCCCGTCGACGGTGATCGAGATCCGCCCGGTCATGGACACCTCCGAGAACTCCAGTCCACCTGAATGACCCAAGCACGCGAGGTCGCGCGACTGGTGGAGGAGGCGCACCGGACCTGCTGGCCGGTGGTACTGGCGGCGACGGTGCGCCTCACCCGCGACCTCGACCTGGCCGAGGACTGCGCCCAGGACGCGTTCGTCCAGGCGCTGCGGACCTGGCCGGACGGTCCGCCGGACTCGCCCGCCGCCTGGCTCACCACGGTGGCGCGGCGGTTCGCGCTCGACCGGCTGCGGCGGGAGTCGACGCTGCGCCGCAAGCTGCCGCTGCTGGTGGAGTCCGCGGACGGCCCGGACGAGCAGCCGGCCGACCCGCTGCGGCTGGTCTTCACCTGCTGCCACCCGGCACTCGCCGAGGAGTCGCAGGTCGCGCTGACGCTGCGGCTGATGTGCGGCCTGACCACCCGCGAGGTGGCGGCCGGCCTGCTGATCAGCGAGCCGACCGCGGCGGCGCGGATCACCCGGGCGAAGAAGAAGATCGCCGCCGCCGGCATCCCGTACCGGATCCCCTCCGACGCTGAGCTGCCGTCACGTCTGGACGCCGTGCTCACCGTCGTACACCTGGTCTACACCGCCGGGCATGTTGCCGCAGGCAAGGATCTGACCCGCTCGGACCTCACCGGACGGGCGCTCGAGCTGGCCCGCACGCTGGTCCGGTTGATGCCGTCCGAGCCGGAGCCGCAGGGCCTGCTCGCGCTCCTGCTGATGACACAGGCGCGCGGCGGCGCCCGGGTCAGCGAGGACGGCGAGCTGGTGCTGCTCGCCGATCAGAACCGGGACCGCTGGGACCGCCGGCTCGTGCACGAGGGCATGGCCCGGGCCACAGGCGCGCTGCGGGCCGCGACCGCGTCGGCCGCCGGACCGGGCCGGTTCGTGCTGCAGGCCGCGATCGCCGGACTCCACGTCAGCGCCCCGTCCTGGCAGGACACCGACTGGCGCCAGGTGGTCACGATGTACGACGCCCTGCTCGTGCGCTGGCCGTCACCGATCGTGGCGCTGAACCGGGCCGCGGCGCGCAGCCTGGTCCCGGACCCGGACCTGCCAGCTGTGCTCGCGGAGCTGGACCGGCTGGCGGGGGAGCCGGCGCTGAAGTCGTACTGCTACCTGCCGGCGACCCGCGCGGACGTGCTCGCCCGGCTCGGCCGCACCGCGGAGGCGGCCGCCGCCTACGCCGACGCGATCGAGCTGACCGCGAACGACACCGAACGCCGCTTCCTGATCCGCCGCGTCACCGCTCGCCCGATCAGGTCCAGCGGCACATCGTCGAGGTCGCCGAACCGGACGCAGCTCTTGCCCAGGTTCAGCTTCTTCGGGCTGGATCGCGCCCACTCGTCCCGGATGATCGCAGGGGACTGGAACGCCGGGGTGCTCGTGTGCGTCACTGGAGCCATGAGCGAGCCGTCCCGCATCCCGCCGCAGCCGTTGTCGCCGTCCGAGACCCGAACCTGGTCGATCGTCGCGCACGCGGGCACCTTCGTCGCCGCATGGATCGCGATGGGCGTGCTGTGCCCGCTGATCGTGTGGCTGCTGTTCCGGGACCGGTCCGAGTTCGTCCGCCGGCACGCCGTGGAGTCGCTGAACTTCCAGATCTCGCTACTGATCTACGCCGCGGTCGGCGTGGTGGTCAGCATCGCGACGCTCGGCATCGGCCTGTTCGTGGTGGTCCCGCTCGCGGTCATCTTCGGCGTGTTCGCGATCGTGGTGATCGTCATGGCCGCGCTGGCCGCCGCCGACGGCCGGGACTACCGCTACCCGCTCACGATCCGCCTCGTGCGCTGACCTCGGCCGTGATGACCAGGATCGCGTCAGCCGGCTGACGGGTCGGTGCCGTCGCGGAACTGGTGGATGCGGTCGGGCTCGGCGAGGATCAGCGGCAGGCGCCGGGCGTTGAGCGGGGAGACCAGGCCGTCGAGCTGGTCGGCGGTGTACCAGGCGGCGGACAGGATCTCGCGGCCGTCCACCCGGAAGGTGTCGAGCAGTGACGGGTCGTGGACACCTCCGTCGTACAGGATCTCGATCGCGTCGCCCCAGCCCTGCCACGGCGGCAGCCAGTCGATCGCGATCACGCCGCCGACCGGCAGCTCGACGCCGAGCTCCTCGACGATCTCGCGGCGTGCGGCGCTGAGCGGATCCTCACCCGGCTCGACGACGCCCCCGGGGAGCTCGAGGTCGCGCTTGAAACCCGTGGTGCACAGGAGGATCCGGCCGTTCGTGTCGCGGACCACGACGTGCGCGATGACGCGCTTCTTCGGCAGCACCGAGTCCATCAGCGTGGTCCAGCCGAGCAGTGTGTCCGGGCGCGGGTCGTCGCGGCGCAGGCCGAAGACGATCATGTCGCGGCGCTCCCCGGCGAGGGTGGCGGAGCCGCGCAGCATGCCCTCGCGGCGGAACCCGGCGCGCAGCGCGACCCGGGACGACGCGCGGTTCTCGGCGTCCACCTCGGCGTGCAGCCGTTCCAGCCCGAGCTCGGAGAACGCGTACGTCGCCAGCAGCCGCACCGCGCGCGGCGCGATCCCGCGTCCCCGGAACGGCTTGTACGTCGTCCAGGACACCTGGCCGACGTCGTCGCCGGTGCGGCGTACCTCCACGGTGCCGACCGGGCCCGGCTCACCGGCCAGCTCGACCGCGAAGTTCACCACCGACCGGTCGTCGTCGTACTGCTGGTGCCAGCGTGCCACCGCGGCGGCAAGCTCCGACCGCGGCGGGATGCCGGGGAAGTCGAACCAGCGCACCATCTCGTCATCGGCCAGCGGAGCGGCCAGGTCGACGTCACTGTCGCGCCACGGGCGCAGCGTGATCTCGCCATCGGTCAAGGTCGGCTGCGGCGGCACCGGAGTCCGGTCGGCGGGCGTCACGCGCTCGACGCTATCGCAGCCGCGCAGAGCGGCTGTCGCTGGAAGGAGGAGGAGCCGGGGGTCAGTCCTCCGGGGAGAAGCTGAGCCAGATCGTGCCGAGTGGTGGGATCGACAGCTCGGCGCTGGCGGCCATGCCGTGCCAGCCGGGGGCCTCGGCGAGGACGCCGCCGAAGTTGCCGACGCCGGAGCCGGTGTAGTCGAGCGCGTCGGTGTTGAGCACCTCGTCCCAGTGGCCCTCGTACGGCAGGCCGAGGCGGTAGCCGAGGTGCGGCAGCGCCGAGAAGTTCGTCACGCAGGCCAGCGCCGTACCGCCCGAGGAGTCGTCACCGAAGCGGACGAACGAGAAGGTGTTGTTGCCGGCGTCGTTCGCGTCGATCCAGGAGAACCGGTGCGGCTCGTGGTCGGTGCCCCACAGCGCCTCGGTGTCGCGGTAGATCCGGTTCAGGTCGCGCACCAGGTGCTGCAGGCCGCGGTGGTCGGCGTGGTCGAGCAGCCACCAGTCCAGCTCGGTCTTCTCCGACCACTCCGACTCCTGGCCGAACTCGCAACCCATGAACAGCAGCTGCTTGCCGGGGTGCGCCCACATCATCGACAGGTACGCGCGCAGGTTCGCGAGCTGCTGCCACCGGTCGCCCGGCATCTTGCGCAGCAGCGAGCCCTTGCCGTGCACGACCTCGTCGTGGGACAGCGGCAGCACGAAGTTCTCCGAGTACGCGTACATCATCGAGAACGTCATCTCGTGGTGGTGGTACTGCCGGTGCACCGGGTCGTGCTGCAGGTACGACAGCGAGTCGTTCATCCAGCCCATGTTCCACTTGAACCCGAAGCCCAGACCGCCGAGATGCGTCGCGCGGGTGACGCCCGGCCACGACGTCGACTCCTCGGCGACGGTGATCACGCCGGGCACGCGCTTGTAGACGGTCGCGTTCATCTCCTGCAGGAACGACACCGCCTCCAGGTTCTCGCGGCCGCCGTACTGGTTCGGCACCCAGCCGCCCTCGGGGCGGGAGTAGTCCAGGTAGAGCATCGACGCGACCGCGTCCACCCGCAGCCCGTCGACGTGGAACTCCTCGGTCCAGTACACCGCGTTCGCGACCAGGAAGTTGCGCACCTGCGGGCGGCCGAAGTCGAACACCAGGGTGCCCCAGTCGAGCTGCTCACCGCGCCGCGGGTCCGGGTGCTCGTAGAGCGCCGTGCCGTCGAACCGCGCCAGCGCCCAGGCGTCCTTGGGGAAGTGCGCCGGCACCCAGTCGACGATCACGCCGATGTTCGCCTGGTGCAACGAGTCGACCAGGAACCGGAAGTCGTCCGGGTCGCCGTAGCGCGACGTCGGCGCGAAGTACGACGTCACCTGGTAACCCCAGGACCCGCCGTACGGGTGCTCCATCGGCGGCATCAGCTCGACGTGCGTGAACCCCATCTCGCTGACGTAGCCGACGAGCTCGGCGGCCAGGTCACGGTACGAACGCCCGCGGCGCCAGGACCCGATGTGCACCTCGTAGACGCTCATCGGCTCCGAGTGCGGCTCGGCGGCGGCCCGTCGCGCCAGCCAGTCGTCGTCCTTCCACTCGTACGACGACTCGAACACCATGGACGCGTTCGCCGGGGGAGTCTCGGCGCACGACGCCATCGGGTCGGCCTTCTGCCGCCAGACGCCGTCGCGGCCGCAGATCTCGTACTTGTACCGGGTGCCCGTGCCGACGTCCGGGACGAACAGCTCCCAGACACCGGCCGCACCGAGCGACCGCATCGGGTACGCCCGGCCGTCCCAGAAGTTGAAGTCCGCGGTGATCCGGACCCCCTGCGCGTTCGGCGCCCAGACCGCGAAGGAGGTTCCGGCGACCTCGCCCGGATAGCGTCGTACGTGGGATCCGAGTACGGTCCAGAGCTGCTCGTGGCGACCCTCGCCGATCAGGTGCAGGTCCATCTCGCCGAGCGTCGGCAGGAACCGGTACGGGTCGTCGACCACGGCCGCCCCGACGCCGTCGTACCGCACCTCGAGCCGGTAGTCGGGTACCTCGCGCTCCGGCAGCACCGTCACCCAGACGCCGTGCGCCTCGTGCGTCATCGGCGTCCGGGTCTCGCCGCGGACCACGGCGACGCTCTTCGCGAACGGCCGCAGTGCGCGGATCGTGACCGTGCCGCCGTGCAGGTGCGGCCCGAGTACCTGGTGCGGGTCGTGGTGCGTGCCGGCGTGCAGGCGGTCCAGGTCGCCCGCTCCGACCGGCGCGGGTGTCAGCTGGCCGGTGTCCCGCTTGTCCGCGTCCATGAACCCCATCCTGCCGGATCGGCGGCCGAGTTCACCCCCACGCGTGGCGGGAGTTTGCGTCTCAAATCGGTTGTCTCAATAGTCTCATTATTGAGACGTTCGCAAATGGCGGTAGAGGGTCGCGCGGGAGACGCCGAGGACGGTGGCGATGTCGGCCGCCGAGTCGCCCGCCGCGTGCATCCGGCGCGCGGTGTCGATCATCTCCGGGGTCATCGCGCTGGGCCTGCCGCGCGCCGTCTGCCTGGCGGCGGGCTCGGCCTCGAGGTCCCGCTCGCCGGTGTCGAGCAGGCGTCGTACGCCGCGCATCACCTCGGCGCGCAGCGCGTTCGCCGGGGCGTCCGCGAACAGCACGACCGGGTCGCTCAGGCAGGCGATCACCTGGGAGGCGCGGACCCGTTCGGCCAGCGTCGGCGACGGTCCGGCCACCACGGTGTTCGCGGTCAGCATGGCGTCGCGGAACCGCTCGAAGATCGGGCCGGGGGAGGACAGCGCCAGGTCGTGCAGGTTGAGCCGCAGCAGGTACCGGTGCGTGATCAGGGCGTCGACGACGCCCCCGACCACTCCGGCCCGGCCGGGTGCGGTGACGGCTGCCTCGAGATCGAGCAGCAGCGGCTCGGCGAGGCCGGCGAGGATGTCGTACTTCGACGGGTAGTGGTAGAGCACCGCCGCCTTCGTCACGCCGACCCGGTCGGCGATCGCCTGCACGGACGTGCCGTGGTAGCCGTGTGCCTCGAACAGCTCGAGCGCCACCGCGATGATGCGGTCCCGGGTCTGTTCCGTCACGACTGGAAGGCTAGCAGGTTGACTGACCGATGGTCAGGGGTTAGCGTCGACGTACTGACCAATGGTCAGTCGACCCATGAGGAGGGTTTCCGATGAACCAGCGAGTCCTGATCTCCGGCGCCAGCATCGCCGGTCCCGCGCTCGCCTACTGGCTCGCCCGGCGCGGCTTCCGGCCGACCGTGGTGGAGCGCTTCGGCGAGCTGCGGCCCGGCGGCAACGGCGTCGACATCCGCGGCGCCTCGGTCGGCATCGCGGAACGGATGGGCATCCTGCCCGAGCTGCGCCGCCACGCCACCCAGATCGACGACACCACCTTCGTGGACGCCGGCGACCGCCGCACCGCGAACATCCCGATGACCACGTTCAACGCCGGCGGCGACATCGAGATCATGCGCGGCGATCTCGCCAGGGTCGTCCACGACGCCACCAAGGACGACGTCGAGTACGTGTTCGGCGACTCGATCAGCGCCATCGACGACCACGGCCCGGCCGTCACCGTCACCTTCGACAGCGGCGAGGTCCGGGAGTTCGACCTGGTGGTCGGCGCGGACGGACTGCACTCCGCGGTCCGCGGCCTCACCTTCGGGCCCGACTCCGAGGCGATGTTCGAGGGCGCGCACCTGCTCGCCGCCGAGCTCGAGGCCGCGGGTGGCGACCACACCGTCGCGTTCCGCCGCTACGAGGAGAAGTTCCGCCCGACCGTGAAGAAGCGGCAGGCCAGTGTCAGGGCCAGCGCGGCGATCCTCATCCCGCGCAGCCGGGCGGGGATCTGGACCCGAAACCAGTTCACCCGCCTGATGGGCCTGCAGACCGCCGCGTCCTTCGTCTACCGCCGTACGACGTCTCTGCCGGAAGCAGGGTGAATGCGTCGGGTCAGCGCTCGGTGATCGTCTGGGTGAACGGGTCGAGAGTGACAACCCCGTCGAACTTCCGGAAGTCCCTGTCGTTCGTCCAGATCTCGCGGATCCCGTGCTGGCGCATGAGTGCGACCAGGTGCGCGTCCGGCACAAGGTTGCCCGAAGCCTTCGCAGGGCGGGCAACATCGCCGAGCTGCTGCCAGAATCCCTCGACTTCGCCGAGAACTCGGACGTGGCGGCGGGTGGTGAGCCGGTCAACCGCGTCCCACGCGACGTCGAGCGTGAGGGGATTCTTGAAGACTCGTGGGTGCGTGACGATGCGGACGAACCCGAGCAACGTCGGCCAGAACAATGTCAGCAACTCCGGCCCCGCCGCGAGACGGTTCAGCAGCGCCTTGCTCGTCTCGTGGTGCTCGTCGTCCTCGTTCGCGGCGTACACCAGGATGTTGGTGTCGATCGTCGTCACGCGCTCAGGTCTTCGTCGAGGATCCGATGCAGCGCGTCCTTGTCACTGATGTCGACCAGCGCGCCCATCGGCTGCGCAGGCCAGTCGAGAGGCGGTGCCTCGACCTCGCGACGATCGTCGGCCAACGCCTGCGCAAGCAGTTCTGACGCCAGTTGCCCGAGCGTGCGGTGCTCGCGCTTCTGACGCTCCCGTAGCTGCCGGAGCACCTGCGGGTCCAGATCGAGTGTGGTGCGTGCCATGCATCAGATGCTAACACGTCGCGCATCAGATGCGCGATTTCTTACTGGCTGAGTTGGGCTGCGGCTGCTAGAGGGATGGGGAGCCAGGTGGGGCGGTTGCGGGCTTCGTACATGACCTCGTAGACGACCTTGTCGGCGCTGAACGCGCGCAGCAGCACGTCCGAGTCGCGCGGGTCGGAGCCGGCCACCTCGGCGTACCCGTCGCAGAACGCGGCCCGGTTGCGGTTCGACCACTCCGCGGCCCGGTAGGCGATCTGCGGGTCGCCGAGGTGGTCGTCGGCGAGCAGGCTGCGGGCGGCGTAGTCGAACGAGCGCAGCATCCCGGCCACGTCCTTGATCGGCGTGTCCAGCTCGCGCCGGTCGGCCAGCGGCTTGGCCGGCTCTCCCTCGAAGTCGATGATCTTCCAGCCCCCGATCGTGCGCAGGGTCTGCCCGAGGTGGAAGTCGCCGTGGATGCGCTGCACCTTCACCGCGTCGTCGTACGACGCCAGGGCGTCGAAGGCGCGGCCGAGCCCGGGAGCGTACGGCTGCAGCTCCGGGATCGCCGTCGCGGCGGCCTCCAGCCGGCGGTGCATCGCGGCGGCCGCGGCACTGATCCGGTCCTGCCCCCACACGTCGGTGCCGAGTGCCTTGGCGAGCTCGGCGTGCACGGTGGCGGTGGCGGCGCCGAGCCGGTGCGACTCCCCGGCGAAGTCACCGCCCACCTCCTCGGCATGCAGGTCGGCCTCGGCGTACAGGTCCCGGACCGAGGTGCCGGCGTAGGTCCAGCCGTCGGTCGCGGACCGCTGGAACGCGGTCATCATCGCCAGGTCGCCGGTGACCAGGTCTTTCCCCCGGACACCGTCGACACCGATCCCGGGCCACGAGCCGCGCACCCAGCCGAGCACCTCTGGCACCAGCCCCGAGCCGGCCTCGGTGAGCACCGACTCGATCTCGACGCCCGGGTTGGCGCCGGGTTCGAGCCGCCGGAACACCTTGAGCAGCGCGGTGTCGCCGAACACCAGCGAGGTGTTGCTCTGCTCCACCGTCAGCACCAGCGACGGCGAGTCGGCCGGCACCACCGTCGCGCCCTCCGGCGCGTGCACCGGGTGGAACTCCAGTCCTTCGTCATGACGTCCCTGCGTGATCGCCTCCAGCCAGTACGGCGTGGCGGCCTTGTCGAACAGCGCGTCGTACACCCAGACCCTGGTGCCGTCGAGATCCGGCTCGGCCCAGTCGCCGATCAGGGCGTGCGTCATCAGCTCGACAGGCTCGCGGTGATAGCTCAGCGGCAGCTGGTACACCCGGGTCGGGATGCCCGACCCGGGCGGTCCGGCGCAGTACACGAAGCCGATCCGGACCGCCGGCCAAGCGTCCGGGTCCGACAGCCACGTGGACGTGACCATGGACTCGACGTGTACCTCGTGGCCCTTCTCGCCGAACCACCGCTGGCCCGCGCAGAAGGTCTGGACCTGGTCCAGCTGAGCTGTCACGAAGAGCTCTCCTCACGGTCGGAGCGGTCGATGGGCAGGCGGAACCAGTAGAAGCCGTGCGCGCCCAGCGTCAGCAGGTACGGCAGCTCGCCGATCTGCGGGAAGTGCACGCCGCCGAGGAGCTCGACCGGTTCGACGCCCTGCCAGTGACGCAGGTCCAGCTCGATCGGCTGCGGGAAGCGCGAGAGGTTGTTGACGCAGAGCACCGCGTCGTCGCCGAACTGGCGGACGTACGAGAACACGCTCGGGTTCGAACCGCCCAGGTCCGTGAAGGTGCCCATGCCGAAGCACGGGTGCTGCTTGCGGACCTGGATCATCCGGCGGGTCCAGTGCAGCAGCGACGACGAGTTCTCCATCTCGGCCTCGACGTTGACCGCCTGGAAGCCGTACACCGGGTCCATGATGACCGGCAGAGTCAGCTTGCCCGGGGTCGCCGTACTGAAGCTGGCGTTGCGGTCCGGGGACCACTGCATCGGGGTCCGGACGCCGTCGCGGTCACCGAGCCAGATGTTGTCGCCCATGCCGATCTCGTCGCCGTAGTACAGGATCGGCGACCCGGGCAGGCTGAGCAGCATCGCGGTGAACAGCTCCATCCGGTTCACGTCGTTGTCGAGCAGCGGCGCGAGGCGGCGGCGGATGCCGATGTTGGCCTTCATCCGCGGGTCCTGCGCGTACTCGTCCCACATGTAGTCGCGGTCGTCGTCGGTGACCATCTCGAGCGTGAGCTCGTCGTGGTTGCGCAGGAAGATGCCCCACTGGCAAGTGTCCGGGATCTCCGGGGTCTGGGCCAGGATCTCCGAGATCGGGAACCGGGACTCGCGCCGCACCCCCATGAAGATGCGCGGCATCACCGGGAAGTGGAATGCCATCTGGCACTCGTCGCCGCCGGAGTCGCGGTCGCCGAAGTACTCGACCACGTCGGCCGGCCACTGGTTCGCCTCGCACAGCAGCACCCGGTCCGGGTACGCGGCGTCGACCTCCTTGCGGACCCGCTTGAGGAAGTCGTGGGTGCGGGGGAGGTTCTCGCAGTTCGTGCCGTTCTCCTCGAAGAGGTACGGAACGGCGTCCAGCCGGAACCCGTCGACGCCGAGGTCGAGCCAGAACTTCAGCGCCTCGATCATCGCGTCCCCGACCGCCGGGTTCTCGAAGTTCAGGTCCGGCTGGTTGGAGTAGAAGCGGTGCCAGAAGTACTGCCCGCGCACCGGGTCCCAGGTCCAGTTCGAGGTCTCGGTGTCGACGAAGATGATCCGCGCGTCGGCGTACTGGTCGTCGGCGTCGGACCAGACGTAGAAGTCGCCGTACGGTCCGTCCGGGTCCGACCGCGAGGCCTGGTACCAGGGATGCTGGTCGCTGGTGTGGTTCATGACGAAGTCGACGATGACCCGGATCCCGCGCGTGTGCGCGGCCTCCAGGAAGGCGGCGAAGTCGGCGATGCTGCCCACCTCGGGCATCACGTTCGTGTAGTCCGAGATGTCGTACCCGCCGTCACGCAGCGGTGAAGGGTAGAACGGCGGGAGCCATAGACAGTCGACGCCGAGCCACTCGAGATAGTCGAGCTTCTCGGTGAGCCCTTGCAGGTCACCGATGCCGTCGGCGTTCGAGTCCTTGAATGACCGGACCAGCACCTCGTAGAAAACGGCCCGCTTGAACCACAGCGGATCGCTCTTCGGGAGCCCATGGTGCTGGTCGGGCAGCATGTCCGTCACGCTCACCTCCATCTGATCGTCTCCTCTCCCCAAACCTAGACCTGACATGGGGGTGCGGTCAGCGAGGCGCGTTTCCTTCTGCCGTTCCCGGCGTAACGAATCGGGAACATGCATGTCTCCTGCTGTTAACCCAGCGTGTACGACGCACGCGTGCCCCGGTCCTCGGTGGACCGGGGCACACGGCGCTGTGGACTACTGCGGGACCGGCTGCGCCCCCGTTTCCGAGACGCCCACGAGGTCGTGCAACCGGCGCAGCGGCTTCGGCGCCCACCACGCGTTGCGGCCCATCAGCCGCATCGCCACCGGCACCAGGACACCGCGGATCAGCGTGGCGTCGATCAGCACGGCGAGGCCGGAACCGAGACCGAACAGCTGGATGAAGCTGACCGAGCTGGTGCCGAAGGCAAAGAAGCTGACGGCCAGGATCACCGCTGCCATCGACACGATCCGGCCACTCCTGGCCAGCCCGCCCGTCACCGCGTCACGCAGCGTGGCGCCGCCGTCGTGCATCTCCTTGATCCGGCTCAGCACGAAGACCTCGTAGTCCATCGACAGCCCGAAGGCGATGCAGAACAGGAGCAGCAACATGCTCGTGTCGAGTGGCAGCGGCGTGAATCCCAGCGCACCGGCCAGGTGGCCGTCGGAGAAGATCAGCACCATCGTGCCGAGCGTCGCCGAGAGCCCGATCACGTTCAGCACCAGTGCTCGCAGTGGTTGCAGCACGCTGCCGGTGAACAGGAACAGCAGGAGGAAGGTGGTCAGTGCGATCATCCCGGCGGCGTACGGGAGCCGGGATCCGATCGCGTGCTGGCCGTCCACGAACCCGGCCGTCTCACCACCGGCCAGGTAGCCGGTCGAGCCACCCCGCACGGTGGCGAGCAGGTCGCGCGCGTCGCCGGAGTGGTCGTCGTACGACGTGACGACGGCGAGGCGTTGCGCGCCGGACCGTGCCATCCGGGCGTCGGCGGGTGAGGTCGAGACGCGCGTGCCGTCGGCGAAGACGCCGGCGCTGGACTCGACCCGGACGACGCCGTCGAGCCGTGACAGCGCGGTGGCGTACGGCGCGATCGAGGCCGGCGCCGCGGTCTCGCTGACCAGTGTGATCGCGTTCGTGTCGTCGGCGCCGAAATCGTCGCGCAGCGCATCGCCGACCACCCGGCTGGACGCCGTCGCCGGCAGCACCCGGTCGTCCGGGGTGCCGAACTCGACGTGCAGCAAGGGACTCGCGAGCAGCACCAGCCCCGCGAGCACCGGTAAGGCGGTCAGACCCGGACGGCGCATCGCGATAGCGGCGAGCCGGCCCCAGAACGGGGTCACCGTGCTCGGCATGCCCTTCACCCACGGCAGCCGGCCGGCGTTGACCCTGGTACCCAGCACCGTGATCATCGCCGGCAGCGCCACGAGCGCGGCGAGCATCGCGATCACGATCACGCCGATACCGGCGTACGCGAAGGAACGCAGGAAGAACAGCGGGAACAGCAGCAGCGCGGCCAGCGCCACCGCCACCGTGGACGCGCTGAACACGATGGTGCGGCCCGCGGTCTCGACGGTGCGCACGACCGCGGCGTCCGGGGTCAGGCCCTTGCCGAGCTCCTCGCGGAACCGGCTGACGATCAGCAGCGCGTAGTCCACCGCGAGGCCGAGCCCGAGACCGGTGGTCAGGTTGATCGCGAAGATCGACACGTCGGTCAGCGATCCGAGCACGAACAGCTCGGCGAAGGTGCCGAAGATCGCGATCACGCCCACCATCAGCGGGAGCAGCGCCGCCACCAGGCTGCGGAACGCGATCACCAGCAGCACCAGGATGATCGGGATCGCGATCGACTCGGCGCGCGCGAGGTCGGAGCTGACCTGGCTGTTGACGTCGCGGAACACGCCGTTCTCGCCGCCGACGTCGACCCGCAACCCGTCGTGCGTGCCGCCGTACGTCTCGGTCAGTCGCGTGGTGACCTCGCGCTCGTTGTCGACGCTGCCGCGGATCGAGGCGACCACGATCGCCTTCGTCCCGTCCTCGGACTTCATCGCGGGTGAGTGCGTCGTCCAGTACGACGCGACGCCGGCCAGGTCGGGCTCCTGGGCGAGCCGCTGGGTCAGCCGGGTACCGGCCGCGGCGACCTGGTCGACCGGCCCGCCGGCGTCCACCAGGAAGACGAGGTTGGCCTGGTCGCCGAACTTGGCGTCGAGCATCTCGGCCGCCTTGGTGGACTCCGCCGACGGGTCGTCGAACCCGCCGCCCTGAAGTTTGCCGAAGGCGCCGACCCCGAGTACGGCGGCCCCGACGAGCAACACCGCGGTGACAGCCAGCACCAGCCGTGCGCGTCGCACGACGAACTCACCCAGGCTGTGGAACATGAGCCCCTCCCAATGTGTGCAGGTGTAAACTTTGTGGGTGTTAACTTGCCACGAATGTTTGCGGGTGTCAACATCAAGCGCATGACGTCACGGACGTACCACCACGGCGATCTGCGGAACGCGCTGGTCACCGCCGCCGCACGGCTGGCGGGCAGCGGCGGGCCGGACGCGGTCACGATCCGCGCCGCCGCCCGCGAGGTGGGGGTCACGCCGACCGCCGCGTACCGGCACTTCACCGGTCACGAGGCGCTGCTCGACGCGGCGAAGCACGAGAGCCTGCGGCGGATGCACGTCGCGATGCGCAAACGCCTAGACGCCGTACCCGAGGTCGCGGACCCGGTCGCAGCGGTGGTCGCCCGGCTGGACGCGATCGGCCACGGGTACGTGGACTTCGCGCTCGCCGAGCCCGGCCTGTTCCGGACCGCGTTCTGCCCCGGTGGGATGGAGGAGAAGGCCGCGGCGCTCAGCGTGTCCGCGGAAGACCTCGAGGAGCTCGCGGACGAGAATCCGCAGGTGCTGCTGCTGGACCTGATCGACCAGTTGGTGCGGCTCGGGTTCTTCACCGAGGAGCAGCGGCTGGGCGCTGTGGTCAGCTCCTGGTCAGTGGTGCACGGGTTGTCGATGCTGCTGATCGACGGTCCGCTGGCCGGCGCGCCGGACCAGGACAAGGCCGCGCTCGTCGAGCATGCGCTAGGGAGCTACTCCCGCGCCTTCTGGAACGCCGGCAGGTCCGGCCCTGCGTAGTCCAACCGAGCCTGGCGCGTCGTCGGCCTAGTCCTGTCGTTGCGGTCCAGAGGGTTGTACGACGTATCGTCGGCGCGCTCGCGAATCCCCGCGTCTCGCGCTCGCGAATCCCGCGTCTCGCGCTCGCGAATCCCGCGTCTCGCGCTCGCGAATCCCGCGTCTCGCGCAGGCGGATCCCGCCGTCTCCCGCTCGCAGCTCCCGCCGACTCTCGCGCGCGTATGGGCGTTTCGGGGTGGGGTTGTGGTTGTTCGCTGGTGGCGGAATCCCTTGTGGATAAGGGATTGCGGGCCGGGTTCTGTCGGTGGGGGTCCGTAGCGTTCGGGCCATGACAGCGATCGCGCAGCGCCCGGCCTGGGCCCTGACCGGCGCCGAGCTCCTGGCCGAGCTCGACACCGCCCAGGCGATCCTGTCCCGGGTGCAGGCGCGCCGCCTGGAGCTGCTGGGCTGCCTGGACGACCTCGGCCACGCCAAGGAGCTGGGCGCCAAGGACACCACCGAACTGGTCGCGGCGCGGCACCGGTTGGACCCGGCGGTGGTGCGCCGCGACATCAAGCACGCCCGCGCCCTGGCCAGCTACCCGGTGGTCTCGGCCAGCCTGCACGGCCACCCCGACACCGCCACCCACGCCGACGCGGACGCTGGCGCCGACCCGGCGGCCGTGGCCGGGTCGGCCGGCGAGACCGGGCAGCCGGGCGTGGCCGCCCTGACCGGCGAGGACGCCCTGGCGGGTGAGGTCGGGCCGGCCGGCGATGACGGGCAGGCGGGCGAGGGCGGGCAGGCGGGCGAGGATGCCGTGGTGGGCGAGGACGCCGTGGCGGGTGAGGACGCGCAGGTGGGGGAGGTGGCGCGGGGCGCGGCGGCGGTGGGGGTGGCCGCGGGGGTGGTGGTGAATGCGGCGCAGGCGCAGGCGATCGTGGAGGCGCTGGAGCGGGTCCCGGGCACCGTCCCGGTCGCCGACGTGCGGGTGGCCGAGGCCGAGCTGGTGGCCGCGGCGCGGACGCTGGGTCCGCAGGACCTGCGGCGGCTGGGGCGGGCGGCGCTGGCCCGGTTGGACACCGACGGCCCGGAACCGGACGAGGACCAGGCCGCGGGCCGGGAGGACCTGTGGCTGTCGCCGGCGCGGGTCGGGCACGCGTCCGGGGTGCGGTTCGGCGGGTTCCTCGCCAACGCCAACGCCGAGCTGTTCCGGACGTTGATCGACGCCGCCGCGAAACCCAGGAGGACGCCGGCCGGGGAGCTGGATCCGCGGACGCTGGGGCAGCGCCGCGCCGACGCGCTCAGCGTGGTGCTGCACGCGGCCGCCGCGACCGGCGGTGGGATCCCGGCCCATGGCGGGATCAAACCGCACCTCGCGGTCACCATCTCCCTGGCCGACCTGGTCGAGGCCGGCCGGGCGGCGACCGGGGACCCGACCTTCGGCGACGGGCTGTCCGCGGCCGCGGTCCGGGCGCTGGCCTGCGACGCCGGGGTGATCCCGGTTGTGCTCGGGTCGCAGTCCGAGCCGCTGGATGTGGGCCGGGAGCACCGGTTCGTCACCCCGGCGATCCGCCGGGCGTTGATCGCCCGCGATCGCGGCTGTGTGATCCCCGGCTGCGACGCGCCACCCGGGCACTGCGACGCCCACCACCTGACCCATTGGGTCGACGGCGGCGCCACCGCGGTCGACACCCTCGCGCTGTTTTGCAAGCCGCACCACCGCGCCATCCACAAGGGCACCTGGACCGTCACCATCACCGGCGGCCAGGTCCACGTCACCCGGCCGGCCTGGGCCGAACCCGGCCACACCACGACCGCAACCAGCGAGTCCGGAGCCGAAATCCGCCCACCGCCCGCAGCGGCTTAACTGCGGTCGCCGTCCGCTACCGCCTGACGCGCACTCACCAATCACCCATACACCCGAGCCACCTTTACACCCGAGCTCGAACAACCAGCCGGCACTGCCAAGGGACGCCTCGGACGGCCGCATGCCCAGGGAATGGGCAACCGGCGGCCTCCGCGTGGCAGGAACGCTGGCCGGACTGTTGCCTGCCTGCAGATTCATCGCGCGTCCGCCGCCGATGTGCTCTCGCAGAGAGCGACGGACCGGCGAGTCGCACCGCGGTGGCGGCGCCGCCGGTACTTCTGGCTCGTCGAGTCGATGACACGTTTGCGAGCACCTCCCCGCGCGCCGGCAAGGGACAGGATTACGGGCGTGAGCCACGCCGTCCGCAGGCTGTGCTCGCGGTTCAGAGACTGGGGGCGAAGAGCTCGACGGAGTTGCCGTCGGGGTCGTGGACGATCGCATAACGCTGACCCCAGAACGCGTCCCACGGTTCCTTGTGCGGTTCATAGCCGGCGCCGACCAGGTCGCCGTACATCCGGTCGACGGCGGCGGGGTCGGGGCAGCGGAAGGCGAAACCGACCCGTGCCCCGCCAGAGGGTGCGGTCCAGTCCGAGTCGAACGAGCGGATGGTGTCGACCGTGTCCCAGGCGAGCCGCAACCCGCCCGGCAGCCCGACCTCGACGTGCGGCTCACCATCGGCCTCGGCCGGAATCTCCAGCCCGAGCCGCCGGTAGAACGCCAGCGCCTTCGCCATGTCGGCGACGACGATCCCGATCTGATTCAGCTCAACAGTCATACCCCGACGCTATCCAGGCCGGCCCGCCCAGGTCTTGAACAAATCAGACCCCGCCGAGTCGTAGTGCGGGGCGGGAGCGTGATGGGAAGGGACGGCGTGCCGCCCTGTGCTTCCCGCCGTGGATTTCCCCTTGCAAGCAGTCGACCCGGCAGAGAACAACCAGGTCAGGGGCGGCGGCCGAGGTAGGCGACGAGGCGGGCGCTGGCACCGGCCATCGGCGGGACGGGGACGGGGGCGGCGAAGAGGCCGGTGCGGTCGGTCATCACGGACAGGGCGACGCCGTGCAGTTCGAGGGCCAGGTCGAACGGGATCGGACGGAGCTTGCCGCGGGCGCGGGCGATGTCCCAGCCGTGGACGGCGAGCTCGATCGCGCCGGTGGCGGCGACCAGGCTGGTGGCCATCGGGCAGCCGCCGACCGCGACCGTACGGTCCTCGTCAGGCAACGACGTCCAGCTGCCAAGCAGCCGCGTCAGCGAGGTGCGGAAGGATCCGACCGGATCCGCATGCGCGCCGTACGGCTCGATCGAACCGGGTGCCACCCGCCCGTCGACGGCCTCCTGCAGCGCGGTGACCGAGTCGATCAGGTGCCGCAGCAACATGCGGAGGTTCCACTCGCTGCACGGGGTGTGCAGGCACAGCTCGGCCGGCTCGATGCCCTGCAGGCTGCCCAGGGCGTAGCTGATCGAGCGTTCGAGCAGGTCGACCCCGTCGCGCATCCGTACCTCCGTCGCGCAGCTCATCGGCGCACGGCCGCGGGAGCGGGGTGGACGGCCGGGAGCCCGAAGGCGGCGAACAGGCTGGTGTCGAAGAACGCGACCACGTGGCTGATGTGGCCGCCGGACAGCGACAGCACCTGCACCTGGTGTGCCGTGAACCGGCCGTCGGCCCGGCGGATGTAGACACCGAACGCGGGCTGACCGTTCGCGCTGGTCGGCACGAACCGGGCGTCGCCCGGGCCGGCGGGGCACTGCGCGTCGATCATCCGGACGATGTCGGCCGGGCCGCGGAACCACTCCAGGTGCGGCGGCATCTCCCAGACCGCCTCCTCGGTGAGCAGGTTGAGCAGCGTGTCCAGGTCGTTGTTCTCGAGCGCGGTCGCGTACCGGTTCAGCAGCGCGCGCTGCTCGGGGTCGTCCGGGACCCGCAGGTCGTCCTCCTTCGGCGCGGCCTCGGCGACCTGCGCCCGGGCCCGCTGCAGCGCGCTGTTCACCGCGGCCACGGACGTGTCGAGCAGCTCGGCCACCTCGGCGGCCCGCCAGGCCAGCACGTCACGCAGGATCAGCACCGCGCGCTGCCGCGGCGGCAGGTGCTGCAGCGCGGCGACCAGTGCGAGCCGGGTGCTGTCGCGCAGCGTCACCGTCGCCGCGGGATCCTCGGGCGTCGTCCCCAGTACGGCGTCCGGCAGCGGCTGCAGCCACGGCACCTCCCACACCTCGACGACCGGGCGTTCCGGGTCGTCGCTCGGCGCGCCCAGCGCCGACGGCAGCGGCCGCCGGGCCCGCGACTCGAGCGCGGTCAGGCAGGCGTTCGTCGCGATCCGGTACAGCCAGGTCCGTAACGACGACCTGCCCTCGAACGCGGCGTACGACCGCCAGGCCCGCAGGTACGTCTCCTGCACCAGGTCCTCCGCGTCGTGCAGCGACCCGAGCATCCGGTAGCAGTGCGCGAGCAGCTCCCCGCGGTACTGCCCGGTCAGCTGGGTGAAGTCCGGTTCCGTCGCGGTCGTCGTCATGGCATGCACCTCCACAAGGACAGACCGCCACCGCGCCCAAAACTCATCGGTCCCGTCGGAAAACGCCCCGGATCACCTGGTACGACGTAACGTCGGCGATACCCGATCGCGGAGGTGGACGAGATGGCGGTGCCAGGGCGGGCTGTGCCGGAGAACGCGCCGGCGGAGCTGGCGGAATCCGAGTTGTTCGCGGTCGACGCGTACCTGCGGGAGTTCGACGCGACCGTCGTCGAGGCCGACGACGAGCAGCACCGGGTCGCGTTGCGTCGTACGGCGTTCTTCCCGGGCGGCGGCGGGCAGCCGCACGACCTCGGGACGCTGGACTGGGGCGGCGGCCCGGCGCGGGTGACGAAGGTGAAGCGCGAGGGCGGGCGGATCTGGCACTGGCTGGACGTCCCCGAGCTGCCGGCAACCGGCACCGAGGTGCAGGGCGTGCTCGACTGGGACCGGCGGCACCTGACCATGCGTACACACACTGCGCTGCACATCCTCTGCGGCGTGATCTGGGCGGACCACAAGATCCCTGTCACCGGCGGGAACATGGACCCGGGCAAGGGCCGGCTGGACTTCCCGTTCGAGTCGATGTCGGCGGAGTTCGGGCGCGCGATCGAGAAGCGGATCAACGAGGAGATCGCGGCCGCGCGGGAGATCCTGGTCGAGTTCGTCGGCCGGGCCACCGCCGACGAGGACCACGCGCTGATCCGGACCGCGGCGAACCTGATCCCGCGCGAGATCGACCCGCTCCGGGTGATCGACATCGTCGGCCTCGACAAGCAGGCCGACGGCGGCACGCACGTGCTCAGCACGGCCGAGGTCGGCGCGGTCGCGGTCACCGGCACCGAGTCCAAGGGCAAGGGGAACAAGCGGGTCCGTATCGAGGTGCGCGACGCCGTTGCAGAATGACCACCGTGACTGAGCGGAATGTGCTGGGCGGCGTGCTCGAGGAGTGCGGGACGGATCCGGTGACCGGGTTCTACCGGGACGGGTGCTGCAGCACCGGCCCGGAGGACCTCGGCAGCCACACGGTGTGCGCGGTGGTCACCGCCGAGTTCCTGCGGCACCAGCAGGAGGTCGGCAACGACCTGTCCACGCCGCGGCCGGAGTACCAGTTCCCGGGCTTGCGGCCGGGGGACCGGTGGTGCGTGGTCGCGGTGCGCTGGTTGCAGGCCTACGAGGCCGGGGTGGCCGCCCCGGTGGTGCTCGCCTCGACGCACGAGCGCGCGCTGGACGTCGTACCGCTGGAGTTTCTGACCGAGCATGCGGTGGACGTCCCGGCGGATCCGAGCTCGCTCAGCTGAGTCCCGGAACCCCTTGACGGCCGGCTGGAACGGCGGATCACCTGCTTCAAGCTGCCCGGCTGCTAGATCCGTTGCGCTGGGCAACGACCCGGGCCGGTCGCGCGTCGTACGGCGGCCGGCCCGGTCACGTCGATCCGGAGCGGCGCGTGCAGGTGCGCCGGGGCGAGTGGCACGCCGTACGCCCCGGCCATCGCCATCACCTCGCGCCGGCTGCGCACGGCGACGTCCGGCTCGGTCTCGTACACGTAGGTCAGCTCCGGCCAGCGCGCCTGCGCTGGATGCACCAGCACGTCCCCGCCCAGCACCGCCTTCTCGGTGACGACCACCTGGTGCCCGGGCGTATGCCCCGGCGCCGGCACCAGCCGGGCCGCGCCGAGCGCCGTCTCGCCGTCCACGACTCGCAGTTGTCCGGCCTCGTCGACCGCCCTCAGATACCTCTCGTACGACGCGCTGCCGCGTACGTGCGTGAGTTCATCGGCCTGGATCACGTACGACGCATTGTGGAACCGCGGGACGCTTCCATCGATGTTCCAGCCGGCGTGATCCAGATGGACATGCGTGAGCACCACCGTTCCGATCTCGTCCGGCACGACTCCCGCGGCGGCGAGCAGTTCCGGCAGCCTGCCCTCGGTCCCCAGCCACTCCGCCCCGGCACCACCCGCCGGCCCGATCCCGGTGTCGACCAGCAGGGCATCGCTGCCGTCGGTCAGCAGGTAGCTGTGGAAGTGCAGCCACCACCCGCCGTCCGCGGCGACGTTCCCCGGCATCTCCCGGCTCGTCCAGGCCGCGTGCTCACCCGTCCACCCCGGCAGCGCGTCCGCGATGGGCTCCGGGAACACCGCCACCGCATCACACAGCACCGTCACATCCATCACCCGCGATTATCGCCCGCCCAGGTCGCTCGCCGGCGCGCTGCGTCGCATCACCGCGCAGATCACCACCTGAGCCCTCGGGCGTGCCTAGGCTGGATCCATGACGATCCGTGTGCAGAGCGTCAGCATCGACGCCCACGACCCGGACGCGCAGGCGCGGTTCTGGGCCGAGGTGCTGGGCTGGCGCCGGACGTACGAGGACCCGGACGAGGTCGTGCTGGAGCCGCCGGAGGGCAGCGAGGAGGAGGGCGTCGTACCGGACATCCTGTTCCTGCGCGTGCCGGAACGGAAGAAGCTGAAGAACCGGCTGCACCTCGACCTGCGCCCGGACGACCAGGACGCCGAGGTGGCCAGGATCGAGGCGCTCGGCGCCACCCGGGCCGACGTCGGCCAGGGTGACGACGTCACCTGGGTGGTGCTCGCCGACCCGGAGGGCAACGAGTTCTGCGTGCTGGCCGCACTCAGCTGACACCCGGTCTCGCCGTGTGCCTCGGGCTGATTCCGGCTCGCAACTTCACGCAACATCCATTGACCGCAACAGCCGGGAATCCGAGACTTGGTAACGGCAGCTGTCCGCAATGTTAAACGAGGGGATTAGTCATGCGCCTTACCCTGATCGCTGGAGACCCGGAATCCACGCCCGACAACTCGCCCACCCTCTACAAGACCGACCGTGGAACCTGGGTCGTGCAAGGTTGGGTCGTCGCGGACCCGGAAGCGCTCGCCACCCTGAATGTCCCCGAAGGCGAAACCGTGGTCGAAATCCCGGACCGCATGATCCAATTCTTCAAGTAGGAGGATCGTGGAGGACATCACGCTAGACGAGTTTCGCCGCCTCCTACGCGAGTTCAAGCGAAGCGCCGTGCATCTAGAAACGCGCGACGCCTACGGCACCGAAACCGAGTTGCCGCACCTGGCGAAGTGGGCTGCCGGTGAACCTGACGATCTTGAATGGCTACAGGATTGGTGCACCAATATCCGGAGCCACAAAGCAGCCGGGGCCATCATGAGACGCGCGCGCATCGTCTCCGAACCCCTGAGCGACTATCAGCGATGGGCAGTCAGCATCGCTCACCCGATGGTCGAAGCTGGGGAGGATATCCGGTGGGTACCGCGCCGAGGCGTGTCCGCTATCGCGATACCCGGTAATGACTACTACGTGCTCGATGATGAGCTAGTCATATTCATGCATTTCGCCGGGTCCGGTCTGACAACCGCCTGGACCACATCCACCGACCCAGCCGACATCGACCTTTGCCGAACGGCCTTCGCCCAAGTGTGGGATCTCGGAATACCGCACGTTGAGTACAAACCCGAATAGCGCAGCACGGAAGGCGCAGGAAGCGTTAGGTCTGCGTCTCCGGAATCTGCGCAAAGATGCTGGCCTGACCGGTCGCGGCCTAGCAGTCGCGACCGGCTGGCATTTCACCCGCGTCAGCAAGATAGAGAACGGCGTCCAAGCACCTACCGACCCAGATATCCGGATGTGGTGCGTGGCATGTGACACCGAAGATCAAGTGGCAGACCTGATCGCGCAAGCACGGTCCATTCAGTCCATGTACATGGAGTTTCGCCACCGGACCCGAGCGGGCATGAAACAACTCATGCTTTCGCCGATACCGCTCTATGAACGGACGGCACATCTCCGTATCTACGAGCACAGCGTAATACCCGGCATCTTCCAGACGGCCGACTACGCCCGTGCGATGCTGATGTTCTGGATTCGGTTTCTTGAGACACCTAACGACATTGACGAGTCAGTCGCCGCACGAATGCAGCGACAGTCCGTCATCTACCGGGGCGAAAAACGGTTCGCGGTAGTCATTGAGGAAGCTGCTCTGCGAACGCACTTCGGCACAGCGGACACAATGGTCGGGCAGCTTGACCGGCTCCTGTCGATTATCAGCCTGCCAAATATCTCATTCGGCATCGTACCGACCGGTGCGCCCGGGCGTGACGTGATCGGAACAGCCGGGTTCTGGATATTCGACGACAAACTGGTGAAGCTAGAGACCCCAACGGCGAGCATCGAAGTTAGCCAGCCCCAGGAGATAGCTCTCTATGCCCGCATGTTCGATCACTTGCGACAGCCAGCGGTCTACGGGCGTGATGCCCGCGCCCTCATCGTAACGAGGCTGGAAGAGTTAGCAGAGCGCAACTAATAGCAACTCTCTACCGCCCACGATCGGCCCAGGAATAGCGTTCTGTGCATGAGTCGAGGCATGGTCATTCTGGCCGTAATCACCGGCATCCTTGCCGCCCTCATGATCCGTGATTGCTTGCGCGACATGCGAGGCAACTAATGCCACGGCTACGGACTTCCAGACGCCCGCGAGCGTGGTTGTCGCGCGTCTATGAGCGGATGAATGACCGATTCCGGCGTTGGATGCACGAGGACGACGAATGACAGACATGACGCGACCGCTGATGCTCGGATACGTTCGCGCGCACCTGCTGATGACGTGGGACGAACTGGCCGACGCAAAAGCGGACCTCGCTCACTTCGCTGCGGCCGAAGGCTACACCCTCGGAACCGTTTACACTGAGCGGATTGATAGAGCACCCGCCGCCTTCCATGCACTCATGGACGCCGTAAAACGCGAAGAGGCATCGGCGGTAGTCGTACCAAGCCTGCATCACCTGGCCGTGCTCGGTGCTCCCCTCGCAATGAAAGAGCACCTGGAGCACTACACGGGCGCACGCGTTATCACAGCGCGAACCGCTTCATAGACCGGCTGGGCGGGCGTGCCGATCAGTCCCCTCATATCCGCGCCCGCCCAGCCGCTCCACACCCCTACAGATCGTCGTCCTTTGACAGGTCGTCAAGTTCCGAGCCTGCGGCGTTGCTCAAAGGAATCAGCAGGGCCCACGGTCGCCTCGGCGAGGCCTGACGGTCAGCCGCCGTACGGGACGGTGATGATCTCGAGGTTGTGGTTGTCCGGCGCCGCCCAGTAGAGCCCGCGCCCGCCGTCGTTGCGGTTGATCAGCCCGGGCTGACGGTGGAACGGGTCCGCCCAGTACGTCAGCCCGCGGGCCTCGATCCGCTCCTTGATCCGGTCGAACTCCTTGTCGGACACCAGGAACGCGTAGTGCTGCGGGTGCACCCGCCCGCCGGCCTCCACCACGTCGAGCGACACCCCGTTGCTCAGCTCGACCACCCGGAACGGCCCGTACGTCGACGGCTCGCGCAGTCCGAGGATCTCGGCCAGGAACCGGGCGGTGGCGTCGCGGTCGGTCGCCTCGACGATCGTGTGGTTGAGCTTGACCATCAGGGCTTCCAGCGCGGGTCGCGCCCGAGCAGGGCGACGATCTGGTCGAGCGTGTCGGTGCTCCCGCCGTCGTCGACCGCCGGCTTGAACGCGGCACCCGGAAGCAGCCGGCGCTCGCCGCCGGGCACCTGCTGCGCGATCGGCAGCACCGGCGCGATCACGTCCTTCCCGAGCGGGACCGGGACGTCGAGGGTACGGGCCACGTCCCAAGCGTGCACCACGTAGTCGAGGTAGTGGAACCCGATCGCCCGCGCGCCCGGGAACGCGATCTCCGTGCTCAGCTCCGGCAGCCGGAACTCCCGCTCCAGCACCCCCGGCACGCCGAACGCCGCGATCACCCGCTCCGCGGCCTGCTCGTAGGCGCCGAAAGGGTCCTCGGCGAGCACCGGCTGCCAGGGCCCCAGGTCGTTGCCGGCGCCCTCGGACGCGGCGGCGAACCCGTGGTGCTGGACGGTCAGGTGCGCCGTCAGCTCGGCCAGGTTCCAGGTGCCGCACGGCGTCGGCCGCGCCCAGTCCGCATCAGTTGCCTTGCGCAACAGTTCCACCGTAGCCTCGACCGCTGCCCGGTCGAGCTCCACCACAGATCGCTCGGTCACAGTCCTGAGCCTACGTACGACGGTCAACCGCCGGGAGGGTGTCGAGCCGGGCAACCGGCTCGAGGGCACCGGCCAGGCTGCGCAGGCACAGCGCTCGGAGCTCGGCCTTGGAGATGGTGCGGCTCTCGATCCACTCGACGCAGACCGCACGGACGAACGCGAGCCAGCCGTGCACGGCGAGCGCGGCGAGCTTGCGGGCCTCGCCGGTGACGCCCAGCGCGCCGACCATCCGGTCCTGCAGCACCGCGAGCTCGCGCTGGATGGTGCACTGGACGCCCGCGTCTCCGGCCATCGCGCCGCGGTTCACCGCCTGCACGGACTGCGGGGACGCGAGGAAGAAGTCGATGTAGGCGTCCAGCGCGGCGGCCACCTGGTCGTCCATCGGCAGGTCGGGGGCGATCTCGGTGGCGGCCAGCATGTGCGCTGTGGCGCGCTCGACGATCGCGGCGAAGAAGTCCCGCTTGGTCGGGAAGTAGTGGTACAGCAGTCCGCGGGACACACCAGCCAGCTCGGCGACCTCCTCGATCCAGACCTCGTCGTACGGGCGCTCGGCGAACAACCGGGCGCCGATGCCGAGGAGCTGGTCGCGGCGCTGCTCGGGGCTGAGCCGGCGCCGGGTCGTGCTTTCCATCACCCCAGACTACTTGACACGAGTTCAGTAAGCGTGGAGGTTGGTTGTTGCACACAGGTTCAGTAAGGGAGGTCAGCGATGACCACCACGGTGACCCCGACTCGACTCGCGACCTCGGTCCCGCACCTGCCCGGCCGGCTGCCGCTGCTCGGCGACGTGCGCGGGCTGGACGTGCGGGCGCCGATCCAGAGCCTGATCCGGATGGCCGGGGAGATCGGGCCGGCGTTCGAACGGAAGATGTTCAACCGCCGGATCGTGCTGGTCACCGGGGCCGAGCTGGCCGCCGAGCTGTCCGACGAGGCCCGGTTCGAGAAGTTCATCGGGCCGGCGCTGTGGAACCTGCGCGACATCGGCGGCGACGGGCTGTTCACCGCGCTGAACCACGAGCCGAACTGGCGCAAGGCGCACGACCTGCTGCATCCCGCGTTCACCCAGTCGGCGATGCGGACGTACCACGAGACGATGCTCGACGTCGCGGGCGAGCTCGCCGAGCACTGGGACAGTTGCGCCGGGCAACGAACCGTCGAGGTGTCCGCGGACATGACCAAGCTGACCCTGGAGACGATCGGCCGGACCGGCTTCGGGTACTCGTTCGACTCCTTCCGGGCCGAGCGGCCGCACCCGTTCGTGGACGCGATGGTCGGCGCGCTGCGGCACTCGCAACGCCGTACCTTCCTCAAGCCGCCGTACGTCGGCGACCTGCTCTGGCGGCGCGCCGAGCGGCGCAACCTGGAGCGACTGCGGTACATGAACGAGCTGGTCGACGCGGTCATCCGGGAGCGGGTCGAGCATCCGCACGCCGACGCCGACGACCTGCTGGAGCTGATGCTGCGAGCCGCGCGGGCGGGTGGGCCCGGAGCGCTGTCCGAGGTGAACATCCGCTACCAGATCATCACCTTCCTGGTCGCCGGTCACGAGACCACCTCCGGCGCGCTGTCGTTCGCGCTGTACTACCTGTCCAAGCATCCCGACGTGCTGGCCGAGGCGACGGCCGAGGTGGACCGGGTCTGGGGCGCGGCCGAGCGGCCGGCGTTCGAGCAGGTCGCGAAGCTGCGGTACGTGAGGCGGGTGCTGGACGAGGCGATGCGGCTGTGGCCGACGGCGCCGGTCTACGGGCGGGCGGCGCGCGCCGACACCGTGCTCGGCGGGCGGTACGCGATGAAGGCCGGTGAGGGTGTGCTGGTCGTCATCCCCGCCGTGCACCGGGACCCGGACCTGTGGGGGCCGGACGCGCTCGAGTTCGACCCGGACCGGTTCACGTCCGAGCGGGTGAAGTCCCGGCCGGCGCACATCTACAAGCCGTTCGGGACCGGCGAGCGCGCCTGCATCGGTCGGCAGTTCGCGCTGCACGAGGCGGTGCTGGTGCTGGGCACCATCCTGCGCCGGTACCAGCTCGAGGCGGACCCGTCGTACGAGCTGAAGGTGCAGGAGCGGTTGACGCTGATGCCGCAGGGGTTCCGGCTGGCGCTGCGGCGCCGGTGACACCGGGTGACCGCCGGGACGGACCTGCCGCCGTTATAAGATCGCGACCATGAGCGCCCACGCCCAGGCGTCGTCCCGACGCGGACGACGTCGACGCTCCCGACATAGCCGGCCCCGGCCGGCTCGCGCCCGACTCTCCGCGCTCGCCGTGGCGGCCGTCGCGATCGGCGCGACCGCGGCCGGATATGCGATGCTGCCGGACGCGTACCCCGCCGTCGTACCGGTCGACGTCGCCGGGCAGCCGGCCGCGACCACCGTCCCCGCGGCCGTCGACGACGCCACCGGGGAGACTCGGTTGCCGAGCGCAACGCCGACCCCGCGGCCGACCCCGTCGGTCACCCCGCAGGTGGTGCGGGCTCGGCCGCAGCCGCCGGACACGACCACGACCACCCGGCCGGTGCTCGGCGACCTCAAGCGCACCGGACGGTTCGTGGTCGCCGCCGGGCCGCCGCCGGTGGCGGCGCAGCGCCGGCTGTTCCGGTACACGGTCGAGGTCGAGCAGGGCCTGCCTGTGGTGCCCGGCTCGCTCGCGGCCGTCGTCGACGCGACGCTGGCCGACAAGCGCAGCTGGGGCGGCGAGGGCTACACGTTCCGCCGCGTCTCGTCCGGCGGGGACTTCCGGGTCCTGCTCGCGACGCCGGCCACGGTCGACCGGCTGTGCGCCCCGCTGGACACCGGTGGCGAGGTGTCCTGCCGCAACGGGCAGTACGTCGTACTGAACGCGAAGCGCTGGCTGATCGGCGCCGCGACGTACGGGGCCGACCTGGCGAGCTACCGGCGCTACATGATCAACCATGAGGTCGGCCACGCCCTCGGCCACGGCCACGTGCGGTGTCCCGGACCGGGACGGCTGGCGCCGGTGATGCTGCAGCAGACCCTCGGCCTGGACGGCTGCGTGCCGAACCCGTGGCCGGCGGCGTCCCTCACCAAGACCCCTTGAGACAAGGGAAATCCTTCACGCGAAATGCTTGACGCACCCGGCCGTCGCTTTCGACAGTAGGCAGGCTGTGCCCGTCCCTGCGTGGGATTCCCCGCGTCGGCACACCTGAGGAGGAACACCCATGAGGAAGCTCGCCAGAGGCGTGCTGACCGGATCGGCCGCCATCGCGGTCGTCGCGGCCGCGCTGGCCCAGAACCCGGCCGCCGCCGCGCCCGCGTCGGACGCGCCCGGCGCCGCCGTCGCGCAGCGTCCCGACAACCTTCCCGGCCCGCTCACCGCGCGCCAGGAGGCATGGCGCAAGCAGGCCACCAGCCTGCTGGCGGCCGGCAAGGCGAAGATCGAGAAGCGCGGCACCTCGTCGGTGGTGAAACTTGCCGACGGCAAGTATGTGGAGTACCCGACCGAGAAGACCGACGACATCTTCACGATCCTCGCGGACTTCGGCCGCCAGTCGGTGCGCAAGCTCGGCAGCACGCCGGGCCCCGTGCACAACACGATCGCGGAGCCGGACCGGTCGGTGAACAACTCGACGAAGTGGCGCGCGGACTTCAACACGGCGTACTACAAGGACCTGTTCTTCGACGCGAACGGCGACGGCGGCGAGAGCTTCAAGGACTTCTACAAGAAGCTGTCGTCGGGCCGCTACGACGTCAACGGCGACGTGTCGGACTGGGTGACGGTGCCGTACAACGGCTCGTACTACGGCGACAACACGGTCGAGAACTCCGGTGGCGCGTGGGCGTTCGTCGCCGACTCGGCCAACGCCTGGTACAACGCGCAGGTCGCAGCCGGCAAGACCAAGGCCGAGATCCAGGCGTACCTGGCGCAGTTCGACGTCTGGGACCGCAACGACTACGACCACGACGGCAACTTCAACGAGCCGGACGGGTACGTCGACCACTTCCAGGCCATCCACGCCGGTGAGGGTGAGGACGCCGGCGGCGGCGTGCTCGGCGAGGACGCGATCTGGTCGCACCGCTGGTACGTGAACGGCAACGACTACGGCCTCACCGGCCCGACCGTCGGCGGCAACCAGGTGCTGTTCGGCGGCACGCCGCTCGGCGACTCCGGCCTGTGGATCGGCGACTACACCACCGAGCCGGAGAACGGCGGCCTCGGCGTGTTCAGCCACGAGTACGGCCACGATCTCGGTCTGCCGGACTACTACGACACCAACTCCGGCGAGAACGGCACCGGCTTCTGGACGCTGATGTCGTCCGGTTCCTGGCTCGGCCGTGGCATCGACTCGATCGGCGACACCCCGGGCAACTGGGGCCCGTACGAGAAGATGAACCTCGGCTGGCTCGACTACGCCACCGCCGGCGCCGGGGCGAACGGCTCGTACACCCTGGGCGAGGCGGCGCGGACCACCGACGGCGCCAAGCAGGCCGTCGCGGTGACGCTGCCGGACAAGACCACCTCGACGTCGTACACGACCCCGACCTCCGGGCAGTACGCTTGGTGGACCGGCTCGGCGGACAACCTGAACGTCACCCTGACCCGTGAGCTCGACCTGACCGGGATCTCCCGGGCGACCGTGACGACGAAGGCCTGGTACGACATCGAGAAGGGCTACGACTACCTGTACGGCGAGACCTCGACGAACGGCGGCCAGACCTGGACCAAGGTCGGCGCGGCCGTCGACGGCAGTTCGTCGGGCCGCTGGTCCACCCTGCGGTACGACGTCAAGGGCGGCGGCAAGGTGCTGTTCCGGTTCCGCTACGCCACCGACGGCGGCGTGCACCTGTCCGGCGCGTTCCTCGACGACATCCTGGTCAAGAGCGGCGGTACGACGCTGTTCAGCGACGACGTCGAGTCGGGCACCAACGGCTGGACCGCGTCCGGCTGGAAGCGCAGCACGGGCACCGAGACCCAGACCACCCCGCAGTTCTACCTGGTGGAGAACCGGACCTACACCGACTACGACGCGGTGCTGCAGACCGGTCCGTACAACTGGGCGAAGGGCATCACGGCGCCGGACTGGGTCGAGCACTTCCCGTACCAGGACGGCCTGCTGGTCTGGTACGTCGACCTGGCGTACGCGGACAACAACACCAGCCTGCACCCGGGCCACGGCCTGTCGCTGCCGGTGGACGCCCGTCCGCAGCAGTTCGGGTACTCCGACGGCACGGTGCTCAGCAACCGCCGGCTGCCGTTCGACGCCACCTTCGGCCTGGAGGCGACGGACGCGGTGACGCTGCACAAGGAGGTCCTGCAGGGCAGCGGCCCGAACCAGCAGGTCGTCACCCTGACCGCGGACATCCCGTCCCGGCCGGGTATCCCGACCTTCGACGACACCAACGTCGACGGCTACTACCTGGCGACGAACCCGCAGGCCAGCACCAAGGTCGCCGGCCACGGCACCCAGGTCACGGTCACCGGCCAGTCCGCCGGCACCATGACCATCACGGTCGTCAACCCGTAACCCCAGCAGTTCGTGCCACCCGCGCGGGCGGTACCAGGTCCTCCTGGTGCCGCCCCTGGCCGGCCGCCTCACTGGCCGGCAGGGTGGTCGGTACTCCTTGAGTCAGGGCCGGCCGAGCGGCTCGTAGCTCGTCACGGCCGGTTGCCAGGCCGTTCCGTCCCAGGCCTTGTGCAGCAGCACGCCGTCGTACCCGGTCGCGAAGATGTCCAGCCGGTCGGTGTCCCAGGCAACGGCCTGGCCGGCCGGCCGCGGCACCGCCGGGATCGCGCCGAGCCACTGTGCGAGCGCGCCGAGGTTCATCCGCAGGATCTGCAGCGCGAACCCGGAGTCGACGTGGCTCAGGACGTCCGCGGCGCTGTGGATGTTGCCGTTCGCGCCGTCGCCACCCTCGATAGTCAGCACTGCCGGCAGGTGTGCGTCGATGAACGGCACGTGGTCGCTCGCGAACGGCGACAGCGAGGTCTCCACCGTCAGTCCCGTGTACGACGCGGCCGCGCCGGCCAGGGTCGCGATCTGCCCGGCCGACACCGCGGCGCCCTCCAGCAGCACCGTCGGCGTGGCCGTGTTGCGCGTGGCGATCATGTCCATGTTCAGCACCGCCCGGATCCGGGCCCGGTCGGCGGCAGGCAGCGCCGCGACGTATTGCCTGCTGCCGTGCAGTCCTTCCTCCTCGCCGCCGAACAGGATCACCCGCAGGTCGTGCTGCCACGGGTGTGACGCCAGCACCCGGGCGAGCTCCAGCACCCCGCCCGCGCCGCTGGCGTTGTCATCGGCGCCGGGCGCGGGTGCGGACGGCCCGCCGGCCAGGTTGATCGAATCCAGGTGTGCCGTGACGATCACCAGCCCCCGGTTCGCGCCGCTGCCGGGGCGGTCGCCGACCAGGTTGTCGCTGTGGCCCGGCCCGACAGTGATGGCCGGTCGCGCGGTCCCGAAGCCGAGCGCTGCCAGCCGGGACTGCGCCCAGCCGACCGCCGTACCGAAATGCGTGCTGAGTGAGTGCCGGGTCGGCAGGCCCGCCAGCCATGCCACGTCCGCGGCGTACGACGTCTCGGACAGCTGCGCGACGAGGGCATCGGTGCCCGGATCGGCCCGGGCAGCCGGCGGCGCCGGCCGATCGACCACCACTGTGCCGGTGGGCAGCGGGGTCACCCGCCAGCAACCGTCCGCGGCGACCCCCGGAGCGATGTCGCCGGCGACCACGAGGTGCCGGCCGTGGTCGACCAGCACGGTGACACCGTGGTGCTCGTGCTGGAACGATCGGCCGACCTGTGTGACGAGCCGCAGTGCCGGTGCCTGTCGTGACGCCCGGCCGAGCCGCTGGTCGGCGGCGGTCCACACGATCGTGGTGTCGCCGAGCCTGGCCCAGTACCGCCCGGCGTCGATGCGCGCCGTTGCTTGCGGCACGACCAGGTAGCGGATCATGTGTCCTCCTCGACCTCCAGCAGCTCGTCGTCGACCCGGACGACCCGCAGCCGCGGGCCGGTGCCGCGGTGGATGGTGATCCGGCCCGGGGCCGACTCCCGCCAGCTACCGGGCCGGGCCACGTCGACGTCGTTGCGGCCGATCGCGTACTCCACGGCACCGCCGTCCGGCCGGAGTTCCAGCCCGCGCCGCCCACGTGCGGGCGGGAACGGGAAGCCGGCCGGGCGGTACACGGTGATCCCGTCGTGGTCCTCCTCATGGGAGTGCAACCACGTCCGGAACAGTCGTGTGTCGGCAGCCATGCCGCTGTCAGCTCGTCGCCGCAGGCGTCCGCGCCGCCGGCGTCGGTGTAGTCATCAACGCGGCCGGCGACTCCGGTACCTCCGAGATCCGGAAGTCGCTGATCACGCCGCCCATGTACTCGTATCCGGTGACGCTCGGTCCCCAGGCGGAACCGTCCCACCACTTGTGGTAGAGCGCGCTGTCGGTGCCGACCACGAACACGTCCAGCCGGTCCGGTCCCCAGGAGATGACTCGCGGGGCGTCGGCGCAGACGCCGCCCATGTACTCCCAGCCGGTGACCGACGGTCCCCAACCCGAGCTGGCGTCATACCACTTGTGGTAGAGCGCACTGTCGGTGCCGATGACGAACACGTCCAGCCGGCCGGTGCCCCACGACACCACGGTCGGCGGGCTCGCGCAGACGCCGCCCATGTACTCGTAGTCGACCACGCTCGGTCCCCAGGCTGATCCGTCCCACCACTTGTGGTAAAGCGCGCTGTCGGTGCCGAGCACGAAGACATCCAACCGGTCCTTGCCCCAGGCAACGGCAGTGGCCGGGCTGGAACAGATGCCGCCCATGTACTCGTAACCGGTGACCGACGGTCCCCAGCCGGAGCCCGAGTCGAACCACTTGTGGTAGAGCGCGCTGTCGGTCCCGGTCACGAACACGTCCAGCCGGTCGGGGCCCCAGGCAACGATCTCGGGCCTGGTCTGGCAGACGCCGCCCATGTACTCCCAGTCGACCACGCTCGGTCCCCAGGCGGATCCGTCCCACCACTTGTGGTACAGCGCGCGGTCGGTGCCGAGCACGAACGCGTCGAGCCGGTTCGGTCCCCAGGTCGCGAGCCGCGGCTGCGTCAGGCAGACGCCGCCCATGTACTCGTAGTCGGTGACCGACGGTCCCCAGGACGATCCGTCCCACCACTTGTGGTACATCGCCCGGTCGGTGCCGAGCACGAAGGCGTCCAGCCGGTTCGGCCCCCACGCCGCCACTTCAGGTGCACTCATGCAGACCCCGCCCATGTACTCGTAACCCGTCACCGACGGTCCCCAGCCGGAGGAAGCGTCGAACCACTTGTGGTACATCGCCCGGTCGGTGCCGAGCACGAACGCGTCGATCCGGCCCGAACCCCACGAAACCACCGGACCCGCCGGCTCCGGCGTCGCCGACCCGGACTGCAGCACGAACTGGTTCCGTACGCCGTCCAGGCAGGCCTCCATCCGCGCGGCCTGGCCATGCGTGAACATCACCATCGCCACGTCGTCGACGTAGTCCATGTAGTCCATGAACAGATCGCCGTTCGGCCCGTTGCCACAGCTCACGTGCGGGAACGCCGGGGTGCCGTAGTTCTCGCTGCCCTGGTTCGGGGTATCGGCGACCTCGTCGGAGCCGTTGCACCCGGAGCCGTCGTCGCCCCAGATGTGGTAGAGGTTCAGCCAGTGCCCGATCTCGTGGGTAGCGGTCCGGCCCAGGTGGAACGGCGGGGTCGCCGTGCCGGTGGTTCCGAACGCGGTCGGCACGATCACCACGCCGTCGGTGGCCGCCGGCCCGCCCGGGAACTGCGCGTAGCCGAGCAGTGCGTTGCCGCTCGCGGTGTGACACTGAGCGGTCCACAGGTTCAGGTAGCGGTCCGACGGCCAGCCGTCGGCGCCTCCGGTGGCCGCCGACTTGCACGCGTCGGTGGCCGCCGCGAACGAGGTCACCGTCGTCGCGGTCCGGGTGATGCCGTCCGTCGGGTTCCCGTTCGGGTCGGTTGTGGCCAGGTAGAACTCCACCCGGCAGTCCGCGACCAACGGCTGGAACACCGCGGGCACGGTGGAGACGTCCGGGTTGGTGGCCCGGAAGTCGCGGTTCAGGACGTCGATCTGCGAGTGGATCTGCGCGTCCGACAGGTTCTGTGCCGCGGTCTTGTAGATCACGTGCACGACGACCGGGATCCGCACGACGCCGGTGAACCGGGCACCGCCCGACTCGTAGTGCCGGCGGGCGTGATCCTCGATCGCGGACCGGTTGCGCCTGTACTCCTCGGACTCCGACAGCAGCCGGCGGTGATGCTCCATCGTTCCGCACCACGCCCGCGCCGACGGGGTGCCACCTGACCCACCTGACCCGCCCGAGCCGCCGGAGCCGCTGATGTGACCGTTCATGCCGCCCGAGCCGGCCGCCGGCTCACCCGGCTGCATACCCGTGCCGCCACCCGCCGCGCTCATCGCGTTCGCCGGCTCGGAGGCGCCCGGCTCCATCGACATCCGGGTCATCCCGGTGCCGCCGCCCGGCGCCATCTCCCCGGCACCCCCGCGCATCGCGCCGCCGGACATCCCGGCGGTCTTCTGTGCCCGCATGACCTTGCCGGACGGAGTCTCGCCGCCGGCCTTCTCGCTCTTCGTCGTACGCCCGCTGGCCTTCCTCGGCATGTGGTCCCCCTCGGATCACCGGGGGCGGAACGATGTGCGAACACATCCCCGGTCGACGGGCACCTGCACGCGGAACGCGCGACTGTCGGGCCGATCGACGATGTCATTCCCGGTGGGCAGGCCGCCCCCACAGTTACCCGCCCTCAGCACACATTGCTCGCGTTCCGGCGTCAGCACAACCCGTAGCGCGATCAGATTTGCCGCTGGCATCGGAGGAAATTCTCCACGCCGAACCTGGCGGTTCAGGTGGTTGGTTCCGCGCGACGGGAGCGAGTTGTTGAACATGTTCAAAACGGCATGCTAGCTTGGTGAGCAGCAGATTTGAACGCGTTCAAAGAAGGGCTCCGCCGATGAGCATGACCGTGCTGACGTACCTGATCTACCTGCTGGCCGCGGTGTCGCTGACCGTCTGGGTGGCGCGGACGCTGTCGCGCAACGGACGGGTGTTCCTGGTCGACGTCTTCCAGGGGGACGACGACCTGGCCGACGCGGTGAACAAGCTGCTGGTGGTCGGCTTCTACCTGGTGAACCTCGGGTTCGTGACATTGTTCCTGCGCGGCCGCGGGGTGGCCGACCTGCAGCGGATGATCGAGCAGCTGAGCGTGAAGCTCGGGGTCGTGCTGATGGTGCTCGGCGTGCTGCACCTGTTCAACGTGTACGTCTTCAACGCGATCCGCCGCCGCAGCGAGCTCCGGCTGATGACGAGGCCGCCGGTGCCGCCGACCGGCACGCTGCCGAACCCGCCGGCCGTCGCGCACACCGGCTACTGAGATGCACTCGCTCACCGTCCTGTACGACGACACGTGCGGGTTGTGCCGCCGGTTCCGCGACTGGCTGGCGGCGCAGCGGACGCTGGTGATGCTCGAGTTCGTGCCGGCCGGATCCGCCGAGGCGCGGTTCCGGTTCCCGATGCTCGACCACGCGGCGACCCTGAAGGACGTGACGGTGGTCGCCGACGACGGCTCGGTGTACGTCGGGGACGCCGCCTGGATCGCCTGCCTCTGGGCGACCGCCGAGCACCGGCACAACGCCGTACGGCTGTCCCGGCCGGCGATGCGGCCGGTGGCGCGGGCAATGGTCCAGGCCGCGGCGGGCCTGCGTTCGTGGAGCAGCGCGGACCGGGGAGGTGACTACCCTGACCGGTGTGACGCGAGCGCAAGCGAAGTCTGAGCAGACCCGCGAACTGATCGTGTCGACCGCGCTGCGGCTGTTCCGCGAGCAGGGGTACGACAAGGCGACGATGCGCGCGATCGCCACCGAGGCGGGGGTTTCGGTGGGCAACGCGTACTACTACTTCAGCTCCAAGGAGCACCTGATCCAGGCGTACTACGACCAGATGCAGGTGCTGCACCGCGAGCAGGCCGCGCCGGTGCTGGTGACCGACCCGACGTTCGCGGGACGGTTGCGCGGGGTGCTCGAGGCGTGGCTGGAGACGGCCGCGCCGTACCACGAGTTCGCGGGCGGCTTCTTCAAGAACGCGGCCGCGCCGCAGAGCCCGCTGTCCCCGTTCAGCGAGGAGTCCCGGCCGGCCCGGGAGGCCAGCGTCGCGTTGTTCCGCGAGGTGGTCGAGGGGTCCGACCTGAAGGTGACCGCGGAGCTGCGCCGCGAGCTGCCCGAGCTGCTGTGGCTGCTGCACATGGGCCTGGTGATGTTCTGGGTGCACGACGACAGCCCGGGCCTTCGCCGTACCCGGTTGCTGGTCGCCCAGGCGGTGCCGATGGTGGACCGGTTGCTGCGGCTGACCCGGATACCGGGTGTCCGCGGCGTGGTGAACGACGCGGTCGAGCTGATCCGGACTACTCGCCGGTGAGGCCGTCGAGACGCTCGCGGATCAGGTCCGCGTGGCCGTTGTGGCGCGCGTACTCCTCGATCATGTGCAGATAGACCCAGCGCAGGGTGATCGGCGGTCGTCCGGGTCTGCGGTTCGGGAACTCGTGGTCCAGCGGCAGGTCCCTGACGGCCTCCTTCGCGGCCGCCACCTCGCCGCGGTAGATCGCGAAGTCCTCCTCGGCGCGCGCCGGGTCGAGCACGAGCAGCTCGGCGTCCGGGTTATCGCTCAGGTCGTAGGTGTCCGGGATGTCCAGTTGCGCCGCCTGCTGCCGGAACCACCAGCGCTCGACCAGCGCCAGGTGCCGGATCAGACCCAGCAGGGTCAGCTTCGACGGCTCGACCGACTCGGTGACGAGCTGCTCGCCGGCGAGGCCGGAGGCCTTCCACAGCAGGGTGCCGCGGTGGTAGTCGAGGTACGCCTCGAGCATCGTGCGCTCGTCTCCCGCGTACGGCGGGTTGGCGCGGAACTGGTCCGGATCGGGTGCGGTCATGTCCGAGACGTTATCGGTGAGGGCGCTCGCGGGCATCGGGGTTTCGGCTGACGGGCCAAGGTTCCTGTACACTCACCGTGACGGCCCGCCAGTCTTGCCTCGGGCCGTTTCTCGTGTCGACCACCACGCGCCGCGACCACTCGGGTCTGCGCCGGGCAGGACGACCCCTCGACTTTTCTGGAGTAACCACATGGCGGCAAGCCGCCCCAGCACCATGCCCCTGCCCGAATCCGACCCGGTCGCCGGCTCCGGCTTCGCCGACCTCGGCGTACCGGCGAAGCTCGTCGCCGCGCTGTCGGCAGCCGGGATCGACGACCCGTTCCCGATCCAGACCGCGACGCTGCCTGACTCGCTCGACGGTCGTGACGTGCTCGGCCGCGGCCGCACCGGATCGGGCAAGACCTACGCCTTCGTCATCCCGGTCGTCGCCCGGCTCGCCGCCGGCCCCGCCGCGCGACCCGGCCGGCCGCGCGCGCTGATCCTGGCGCCGACCCGCGAGCTCGCCACCCAGATCGAGGCCTCCGCGGCTCCGCTCGCGGCCGCGCTCGGCCTGCGCACCATGACCATCTTCGGCGGCGTCGCGGCCGGACCGCAGATCAAGGGCCTGCGTCACGGCGTCGACCTCGTGATCGCCTGTCCCGGCCGGCTCGCCGACCACCTCGAGACCGGGCACGTCAAGCTCGACGCGATCGAGATCACCGTGCTCGACGAGGCCGACCACATGGCCGACCTCGGCTTCCTGCCCGTCGTCCGGCGGCTGCTCGACAAGACTCCGGCCGGCGGCCAGAGACTGTTGTTCTCGGCAACGTTGGACGCCGGTGTGAACGTGCTGGTGAAGCGGTTCATGAACCGCCCGGTGACGCACAGCGTGGACCCGGTCACCTCGCCGGTCGCGACGATCTCGCACCACGTCCTGCACGTCGCGCCGGACACCCGGCTACCGGTGCTGGTGGACCTGACCGCGGCGCCGGGCCGCACGCTGGTCTTCACCCGGACCAAGCGCGGCGCGAAGCTGCTCACCCGCAAGCTGATCGCGTCCGGCGTGCCGGCGGTCGAGCTGCACGGCAACCTGTCCCAGGGCGCGCGGACCCGCAACCTGGACGCGTTCTCCGGCGGCCCCGCGACCACGCTGGTCGCGACCGACATCGCGGCCCGCGGCATCCACGTGGACGACGTCACCCTGGTCATCCACGCCGACCCGCCGGTCGAGCACAAGGCGTACCTGCACCGCTCCGGGCGGACCGCCCGCGCCGGCGCCAGCGGGACCGTCGTCACGCTGATGACCGACGAGCAGGTCCGCGACGTCCGCGACCTGACCCGCAAGGCCGGCATCGCGCCGACCATCACCCGGCTCCGCGCCGGCGATCCGCTCCTCACCGAGCTCGCTCCGGGCGATCGCACCTTCGTCGCCCCCGAGGACCTCTCGACGATCGGCGCCGGTGACGAGCCGGGCGGATCGCGCTCCGGCTCCGGATCCAGCCGTACGGCGCCACGCCGTACCGGCTCGGGTCGTTCCGGCGGCCCTCGCCGCCGCGGCGGATCGTCCACGAACGGCGAAGGCCCCCGCTCCGGTTCCAACGGCGCGGCCCGCACGACCAACGGTTCGCGCGATGGCAGCCCACGCGGCGGGTCTGGCAACGGCTCGCGCAACGGCGCTGGCGGTGGCTCGCGTGGTGGGGCGGGTGCTGGTTCTCGCGCGGGAGGCAAGGCCGGTACGGCGACTGCCGCGGGTGGGCGTCGTACGCAGGGCTCGTCGCGCGCGGGTGGCGCGGCGGCGTTCTCGGCCGGCACCAGGTCCGGGCGGCGCTGACGGCGGTTGCGGCGACCCGGACCGGCGTACGCTCCCGGGCATGACTGCAGCCGTCCAGGTCTTCGCCTGCCTCGCGGGCGCGCTTCACCTGCTGATCTTCACGATGGAGAGCGTGCTGTTCCGGCGTCCGCAGGTCTGGCGCCGGTTCCTGATCGCGTCGCAGACCGATGCGGAGACTGTGCAGCCGTGGGCGTTCAACCAGGGCTTCTACAACCTGTTCCTGGCCCTCGGCGCGATCATCGGCGCCATCGCCGCCGGCGACCGCGGCCTGGCCGTAGCCCTGTTCGCCTGCGGCTGCATGGCACTCGCCGGCCGCCTTCCCACTGATCGCCCTGGTGCTGGCAGCGCTTTAGTTCATGCCGGCGGCTGGTTGGTTTCTTGGCGACCGATCGTCGCCAAAAAGTGGACCCCGCCCGCGGGTCAGTCCTTGGTGCCGGTGATGGCGACCGTGGCGCCTAGGCCGATGATCATGAGGCCGCCGGTGCCGCCGACCAGTTCGAGGCGGCGGGGGGAGCGGGCGAACCAGGAGCGGGCGGCGCCGGCGACGAGGGCCCAGAC
>WNGB01000913.1_pt1 | contig 47795 bp, 46 predicted proteins | sample 5400681 | NCBI WGS metagenome assembly WNGB01 (sample SAMN13153367, study PRJNA577476) | soil metagenome | isolation source: 115 cm soil or saprolite under grassland replicate 2 | place: USA:California | collected 2016-06-15
GCCGGCGCAGGTCGAGCACGCGGTTTTGCAGCCGCACCGTCTCCGACAGGTTCTCGTCGTCGAGCTGGAACGGCGGCGTCTGCGCGACGTTGAGAATCTCGATTTCGTGCGCGAGCACCTCGATCTCGCCCGACACAAGATTCGGATTGACCGTGCCCTCGGGGCGCGGGCGCACCACGCCAGTCGCGGCGATCACGAATTCGCTGCGCAGCTTTTCGGCGATCGCGAACGTCTGCGCACGATCGGGATCGCAGACGATTTGCACGAGCCCTTCGCGGTCTCGCAGATCGATGAAGATCACGCCGCCGTGATCGCGCCGCCTGTGCACCCAGCCCATCAGCGTGACGGTTCGTTGCAGGTGCCGGCGGTCGATGCGGCCGCAATAGTCCGTGCGTTTCAAGTGGTTCTCCTGCGCGCTGGTTTTCGGTGTGCGGTGGCTGTCAGGGCATGCGTTCACGCAGGCCCAGGCCGGCGCGCGAAACGCGACGGCGGACCGGCGACGCGGTTCAGTTTCGCGGCGGCTCCGCCGTCACGGCGGGCGCGGAACGCACCGGTATCGCGCCGGGCGGCGGCGGCGGCAACAGCGGCGGGCGCGGCGCCACGACGCCCATCGAAATGATGTACTTGAGCGCCTCGTCCACCGTCATGTCGAGCTCGTGCACGCGAGCGCGCGGCACGATCACGAAGTACCCCGATGTCGGGTTGGGCGTCGTGGGAACATAGACGCTCACGTGCTCGCCCTCGAGCAGCGAGGCGACCGACGCGGAAGGCGTGCCGGTCAGAAACGCGATCGTCCAGCTGTCCGAATGCGGAAACTCGACCAGCAGCGCCTTGCGGAACGCATTGCCCTTGTCGGAGAGCAGCGTGTCGCTCACCTGCTTGACCGACGAATAGATCGACTTCACGAACGGTATGCGCGACAGCAGCAATTCCCAGCCGCCGATGAGCCGCTGGCCGAAAAAGTTGGCCGCTACCACGCCGGTCGCGAACAGGATCAGGAATGCGACGACGACACCCAGGCCCGGGATGCTGAAGCCGAGATACGTTTCCGGCCGCCACGACTCCGGCAGGACGAACAGGATCGAATCGAGCGACGACAGCAGGAAGTGCAGCACCCAGATCGTGATGCCGAGCGGCACCCACACCAACAATCCTGCGATCAGATAACGCTTCATCGAGCCGTCTCGCGCTCGTCTGCCGATACGTGTGTCAGTGGCAAGCGCACTTCGTGCCGCCCGACGGCGCCGCGGCGGCCTCGGACTTGGTGTCGCTCTTCGACTCGCCCGACTTGGCGTCGCCGGCCTTGCCATCGCCGACCTTCGCGTCGCTCGCCTTCGCATCGGCGGCCTTGCCATCGGCTGTCTTGCCGTCGGCGGCCTTGCCGTCGGCTGCCTTGCCGTCGGCGGGCTTCGACGGCGCCTTGCCGCTCGACTTGAAGTCCGTCGCGTACCAGCCGCTGCCTTTCAGCTGGAAGCCGGCGGCGGACATGAGCTTGACCAGCGCCTCGTGCGAGCAGGCTGGGCACGTCGTGAGCGGCGCTTCGGAAAGCTTTTGCAGCGCTTCGAGCTCGTGGCCGCAGGACGAGCAACGATATTCGTAAATCGGCATGGGGAACCTCGCGGGTCGAATAGCCAAAAACAATTGAAAACAAAAAGAAATTATACTGGAAAACGCGTCGGCCGTGCAGGCGACGCACGTACGCTCGCGCGCCGATCCGTACGTGGGTCTGCGCGCGCACAAATCAAAGGTCAAACTGCTTTATCCTTGCGGCACTTCGGGGGATGACGCACGGCCATGGACGCATACTGGGTCTGGTGGATTCTGGCGGCGATGATGATCGGCGCCGAGCTGCTCACCGGAACGTACTACCTGTTCGCGCTCGGGTTTGCGATGGTGCTGGGAGGCTTCGCCGCATTCGCCGGTGCCGACATGCCGATGCAGTTCACGATCGCCGCCGTTCTCGGGGTCCTGCTCACGGCGCTCGCGCACCAGTGGCGGCTCCGGCGCGCGACGCCGCCGCTGCAGCCGCCGCTCGACGTCGGTCAGCCGGTCCAGGTCCGGCAATGGCGCGATGACGGCACGCTGCGCGTCGCCTACCGCGGCTCCGAGTGGGACGCGGAGCTCGCCGCGCCCGACGTCGCGCGCGCGGACACGCTTTTCATCGTCGCGATGCGCGGCTCGGTGCTCGTGCTCTCCGACCGGCGACCGGCGACATGAATCCACGCGATCTTTTGGAGACATTGCTCATGGGGATCGGCTCATCGCTGTTCACGCTGCTGCTGTTCCTCGTCGCGGTCATCGTCATCGCGCGCGCGATCCGCGTCGTGCCGCAGCAGCACGCGCTGGTCGTCGAGCGCCTCGGCCGCTTCAACGAAGTGCTGCAACCCGGCCTCAATTTCGTCGTGCCTTTCGTCGATCGCGTCGCATACAAGCATGACCTGCGCGAGATCCCGCTCGATGTTCCGCCGCAGATCTGCATCACCAAGGACAACACGCAGCTGCAGGTCGACGGCATCCTCTACTTCCAGGTGACCGACCCGCGGCTCGCCTCCTACGGGTCGAGCAACTTCGTGCTCGCGATCACGCAGCTTGCGCAGACGACGCTTCGCAGCGTGATCGGCCGCATGGAGCTCGACAAGACGTTCGAGGAGCGCGAGCACATCAACGGCATGGTCGTCGCCGCGCTCGACGAGGCGGCGCCGAACTGGGGCGTCAAGGTGCTGCGCTACGAGATCAAGGATTTGACGCCGCCGAAGGAGATCCTGCACGCGATGCAGGCGCAGATCACCGCCGAGCGAGAGAAACGCGCGGTGATCGCGACCTCCGAGGGCAAGCAGCAGGAGCAGATCAACCTCGCGAACGGCGCGCGTGCGGCGGCAATCGCGAAATCCGAAGGCGAGCGGCAGGCGGAGATCAATCAGGCGCAGGGCGAGGCGGCCGCGATCCTCGCGATCGCCGAGGCGAACGCGAAGGCGATCCGGCAAGTGGCCGAAGCGATCAACGAGCCGGGCGGCATCAACGCGGTCAACCTGAAGATTGCCGAGCAGTACGTGTCGGCGTTCTCGGGCCTCGCGCGCACGAACAACACGCTGATCGTGCCGGCGAACCTCGCCGATCTCGCGAGCCTCGTCACCGCGGCGACGACGGTATTCAAGGCCGCCGAGCCGCGGCCGGCCGCCGCGCCGCGCGGCTGACCTCCAATTATTGACCGCGTAAGAGGAGATCGATTCGATGCAAATTCAGAACGGCACATTCATCGTGACCGGCGGCGCATCGGGACTCGGCGCGGCGAGCGCGCGGATGATCGTCGGAGCCGGCGGACGTGTGGTCATCGCCGACCTCAAGGATGCCGAGGGGCAGGCGCTTGCGCGCGAGCTCGGCACGGCGGCGCGATTCGCTCACACCGACGTCACCGATGAAGCGAGCGCCAGCGCCGCCGTCGCGGCCGCGCAGGGCAACGGCGTGCCGCTGCGCGGCCTCGTCAACTGCGCGGGGATCGTTCACGGCGAGAAGGTCATCGGCAAGGAAGGCCCGCACGCGCTCGCGAGCTTCGCGCGAGCGATCAACATCAACCTGATCGGCTCGTTCAACATGACGCGGCTTGCGGCCGACGTGATGGCGAAAGGCACGCCGAACGTCGACGGCGAGCGCGGCGTCATCGTGTTCACCGCATCGGTCGCCGCATTCGACGGCCAGATCGGCCAGGCGGCATACGCCGCATCGAAGGCGGGGCTCGTCGGCATGACGCTGCCGATCGCCCGCGAGCTCGCGCGCTACGGCATCCGCGCGATGTCGATCGCGCCCGGGATATTCGAGACACCGATGGTCGGCCAGATCCCGCCCGAGATCGCGGAGTCGCTCGGCAAGATGGTTCCGTTTCCGCCGCGGCTCGGGCGGCCGGACGAGTTCGCGTCGCTCGTGCGGCAGATCATCGAAAATCCGATGTTGAACGGCGAGGTGATCCGGCTCGACGGCGCGATCCGGATGGCGCCGAAGTGACGGCCTGAGCTCGCGCGCGAGCGCGCGATGCACAGCGCGGCGAGCGCGCATGCGACAAGCGCGAGTGTGCCGGGCTCGGGAACCGGGTTTGGCGCGGCGTAATTGCCGAACAACGTGTCGATGTCGGCCGAGTACTCGTCGCTTGTGTTGGTCAGCCGGACATAGCGAACCGGGCCAGCGAAAAGACCGCTGAAATCGACCGCATTGTTCGTCGCGCTGAACTCGCCGAGCAGCGTGAACGCCACGTTGTCCGAGCTCACTTCGACGGTGAATGTTTCCCAAGGCGCCGAGCCGACATCGACGACGGTCAGGTCGATGCCGGGACCATCAGCCAACGGCGTCGCGAATCCGACGGTGAGCGAGCCCAGCAGCGCCGGCGGATCGAATGTCGAGCCGAGCCACAATCCGCCGATATCGGGCGGCCCGGTGACGATGCCGCTGCCGAACGGCGTGACGTTCGACGCGGCGACGAGGCTCGTCGCGTAGATCGGGGCCGCGACCGCGGCGTTGAAACCCATCGCCGCGGCGCCGATGAGCGCTGCGAGCATCGCCGGCAAAACGGGTTTCGTCATCGCGTCCTCCGCAGCTCTAGCGGGTGCGGATGACGCAATCTAAGCAAGGGGTCTGCCCGCTTGCATCAATGCCATGCGATCAATGACCTATCGGATGATCGACCTGCGTGCAGTCACCGCGCTGTAAGGCAGCTCGACAGCTCGGCGACGTGCCGGTCAATCGCGCCGGATCAGTGCGATCGACGCGACGATCATCGCGACGAAGAACACGAACGTCCACGACGGGATCGCGAGCTGCATGAACTTCCAGCCTTCCTCGGCGCACTCGCCGCTGCCGGCGAGCACCTTCGAGATCACGTCGGTGAACGGCAGCGTTTCGAGCATGTAGTCGAGCCCCATGCCGCACGCGGGCACCTCCCCCTTGGGCAGCGACTGGATCCAGACGTGGCGTGCGGCGACCGCGAGACCGAATCCGCCGATGACGACGATGAGTCCCGCGTAGACGGCCGCGCCGACGCGGCCGGGATTGTGGATCGCGGCGATCAGGAACACCACGCCCATCGCAATCACCGCCACGCGCTGCACCGAGCACAGCGGGCACGGCTCGAGGCCCAGCCCGTATTGCAGATAGAGCGCCCATGCCATCAGCGCCGCACACGTCGCGAAGCCGAGCAGATACGCGAGGCGGCGCGGCGGCAGGATCAGCAGCGCGAGCGATGTGGCGCCCACCGTCATCACGAGGATCCGGTAGCTCGTCTGCGCAAGCGACGGCGCGTCGCCGAGCATCTTGAGCAGCGCTTCCTGCGCGAGCAGCGCGAGTGCGATGACCAGCCCGAACCAGGGCCACGAGACGGCGGGGTAATGCTTCATCCGTTCGATTTCGCGAGCGCCTGGTCGAGGTCCCAGACGATGTCGTCGATCGACTCGAGCCCGATCGAAAGCCTGATCATCTCCGGCGTCACGCCCGCTGCCCGCTGCTCGTCCTCGTCGAGCTGGCGATGCGTCGTCGATGCGGGATGGATGATGAGCGACTTCGCGTCGCCGACGTTGGCGAGGTGCGACAGCATCTGGGCCGCTTCGATCACGCGCTCGCCCGCCTTTGCGCCGCCGCGCACGCCGAACGTCAGGATGCCGCCGGCGCCGAATGGCAAGTAACGGCGCGCGAGCGGTTCGTAGCGATTGCCGGCGAGCATCGGATAATTGACCCATTCGACATCCGGGTGCGCCGCGAGATGGCGAGCGATGGCGAGCGCCGACTCGCTGTGCCGCGGCATCCGCAAATGCAGCGTCTCGATGCCCTGCAGCAGCAGGAATGCGGACAGCGGCGACAGCGTCGGCCCTAGCGTGCGCATCGTCTCCATGCGCGCCTTCATCGTGAAGCCGAAGTCGCCGAACGTCTCGTAGAAGCGCACGCCGTGATAGCCGCGCGACGGCTCGTTCATCTGCGGGAAATTGCCGTTGTCCCACGCAAACTTGCCCGACTCGACGACCGCGCCGCCCATCGTCGTGCCGTGGCCGCCGAGGTATTTGGTCACCGAGTGGATCACGATGTCGGCGCCGTGCTCGAACGGACGGCAGAGGAAAGGCGAGGCGAGCGTGTTGTCGATGACGAGCGGAACGCCGATGCCGTGCGCCACCTCCGCAAGCGCGGCGATATCGCAAACGTTCAATTGCGGATTGCCGATCGTCTCGGCGTAAACCGCCTTCGTGTTGGGCTTCAACGCGCGACGGAACGCGTCCGGGTCGTCGGCATCGACGAACGTCGCATCGATGCCGAACTGCGCGAACGTGACTGCGAGCTGCGAATACGTGCCGCCGTAGAGCGTCTTCGCGGCGACGAGGTGATCGCCGGCGCGCGCGAGCGTCAGCAGCGCGACCGTCTGCGCCGCCATGCCGGTTGCCGCGGCGAGCGCAGCGCGGCCCCCTTCGAGCGCGGCAATCCGTTCCTCGAGCGCGGCGACCGTCGGATTCGAGATCCGCGAATAGACGTTGCCGAACGTCTGCAGGTTGAACAGGCTCGCGGCGTGATCGGCGGAATCGAAGACGAACGACGTCGTCTGATAGATCGGCTGCGCTCGCGCGCCGGTGGCCGCATCCGGAATCTGCCCGGCGTGCAGGCACAGCGTATCGAAGCCGAACGTGTGGTCGGGCATGGCAGGCGCGAATTTACCGCATTTCGCTCCGCGGAAGGTTACTTCCACCTCTCAACACGAAGATCACGAAGGACACGAAGAGAGGCAAAACGTGTCGTTGGCTTTGAACCACCACAGCGAAAGTTACTGCGACCAAGCTTGCACCGATATTCTTTTGGCTTTTCTCAGCTTTTCTTCGTGTCCTTCGTGATCTTCGTGTTGAGAGGTTTTCCTTCCACCGCTATCGCGCGACCGGCCGTCGCGCCGAGATCACGCCGGTGTTCACGCCGGCCCAGTTGAGCCCGCCCATGATTCGCGCATGCTCGATCTTCACGCAGCGGTTCTGCACGACATCGAGCCCGGCGTCGGTCGCGATCCGTGCGGCCTCGTCATTGCGGATGCCCAGTTGCATCCACAGAACCTTGGCGCCTTTCGCGACGGCCTCGCGAGCGAGCGCGGGCATTTCGCCGGGCTTACGGAAGCAGTCGACGATGTCGACGCGCTCCGGTATCGCTTCAATGCTCGGATACGACTTTTCGCCGAGAATCTGCGGATAGTTCGGATTGACCGGAATGATCCGGTAGCCGTGCTCCTGCATGTACTTCGCGGCGAAATAGCTCGGCCGATGCCATTGCGCCGACAGTCCGACGACGGCGATCGTGCGAGCGCGCGAGAGAATGCCGCGCAGCCCCGCGATGTCGTCGATTTGCGAGCCGTTACGCTCGCTCATCGCGACCAGGACGGCGGCTGGTTGTAGGGATAAGCGTTCGAGATCCGCCGTCCCGACGAAATCCGGCCGTCGAGTTCGCGCGGCAGGTTGGGATAGTCGCCGGGCCCGAACGTCAGGCACTCGCCCTGGAATTGCGCATCGCTGCAGAAGACCCAGTAGCCGCCCTCGATGCGAAGCGAGCGCGCGCGGTCGTTGAAATCGGTGCGGTCGAGATTCGATACGACATCGCGATCGACGACGAAGGCGCGTCCGGACAGCTCGTGGCCTTCGTAGAGGATCGCGCGCGACCCGTTGCCCCACGAGGCGACCGGCGGACCGCCTCCGCCGCCGCCCAGCGGCCGGGCCGAGCTCACGCGCGCCGACACGCCGCCGAGATTGTTCCATTGGCCCGGCCGCACGACTTCGCAGTCGCCCTGGAACTGCGCCTCGGTGCAAAGCTGCCAGTTGCCGCCGTAGACGACCGCGGAGCGCGCGCTGTCGTTGAAGCCGATGCCCTCGAAGTTGACGACGGGCGCATCGAGCGTGACGCTGCGGCCGGACAGATTCGGCTGTCCATACAGCACGATGCGCGATTGGCCACCCTGGGCGGTCGGTGGGACCGGCGGCGGCCGAGTGCCGGTCGTCCAGCCGAGGTCGCGGATCGACGAGACGGTGTCGTTCAATCCCATCGAGGAAAGCGACGGGTAATCGCCGCTCGAAAGCGTCACGCAGCGACCGCGGAAGTACGCATCGCTGCAAAGCTGCCAGCTGCCGCCGTGGATGACGACCGACGACGCGCGGTCGTTGAAGCCGACATTGGCGAGGTCGGATACCGACTGCGTCGCGGTGAAGCGGCGCCCACCGTAGCCCTCGCGTTGATAGAGCGTGATGTCCGCGGTTGCGAGCGTCGCGAACGCGACGAGCACTGCGGCCGCTGCCGTGCGTATCCACACCGAGTGCATCATCGCCTCCTCGTCGTCTGTCGCCAGCTTAACGTTCGACCGGCGATCTGCGGCGACCGATCCCGAACGCGCTTCGTGGCCTGCGGCGCGCATGGGTCGGGGTCGATTCTACCCGGCAGCGGCGGCGTGGCCTGCCCGGGTCGGGCGCCCGCACGGGCGATTGGTGCCGGGTCTCGCCCAAAAAAGCTTATGATTGAAGCATTTGGGGCGCCAATCCCAGCGGGCTTGATCCTTGCTTTTGGCTTCCGGGATGAGACCGAAGCGCTCGCCGGAGGGCACTCGGCGGCGGCGGTCGCGTTGCGCGCTCGAACAACATCTCGCCTCACGGCGAAGGCAGAACTGCGATTGCGCTGACCCGCCGCGAACATGGCCCTGACACGCTCGCTCAGCCGGATCGACCTCGCCACCGTTCAGGAGGCCGTGGGCGACACGCTCGCGCGCGACCTGTCGGCGCTGTCGCAGCGCAAGCTGAACGCGCTCGGGCTGCCCCTCGCGTACATCGACCGTCATCAGCGCTATCGCTTCGTCAACAAGGCGTTTCTCGATTGGTCGGCGAAGCGAGCCGAAGAGATCGTGGGCCGCGAGGAGATTCAGGTCGCCGGTCGCGACATCTACCAGCTCTACGAGGCGTACATCAGCGCCGCGCTCGACGGCGAGCGCACCGGCTTCGAGCGGCAATTGATCGTCGCCGGACGCCCGCCGATCTGGATTCGCGTCGACTACTACCCGGACCGCACGCCGCAGGGAAGCGTGCGCGGCTTCCTCGTCACGTATTCGGACATCGATCACCAGAAACGGTTGGAGCTCGAGGCCGGGCAGCGCGAGCATCGGCTGCGCCTGGTGACCGACAGCGTCGGATCGCCGATCCTCTATTTCGACCGCCAGCTCAAGGTGCGCTTCGCGAACCGGCCGTTCGGCGAATGGCTCGGTGTGGCCGGCGACGATCTGCTCGGCCGCGGCGTGCGCGACATTCTGTCCGGCGACGCATTCGCCGAGATGCAGGCGTATATCGAGCGCGCATTCGCGGGCGCAACGGTGTCCTACGAGCGGCGCGACCGTCATGCGAGCGGCGAATCGCGCTGGGTGCGCGTGTCGCTATTCCCCGACCGCGAGCTCGGCGGCCGTGTCGGCGGTGCATTCGCCGTCATGACGGACATCGAGGACGACGTCCGCGTACGCGAAGCGATAAAGGCGCAGCAGGCGCAGCTGCGGCTTTTCGCCGACAACATCCCGGGCCCGATCGCCTACCTCGACCGCTCGCTCAAATACACATTCGTCAACCAGTCGTTCGCGAACTGGGTGTGCCGTCCGCAGGACGAGATCTACGGCCGCACGCCGTTCGACGTGCTGCGCGGCGACGTCGCGTCGTTCCTGCGGCCGATTCTGAAGCGCGCTCAGGACGGCGAGAACGTCGAGTACGAGCGCATCGGCACGGCGGCCGACGGAGCGCGGCGCTGGATGCATGGCCGCGTCGCGCCGGACCTCGACGCGGCGGGCAAGGTGCGCGGGCTCTACTGCACCGAATACGACATCCACGACCTGAAGCAGACCGAGCAGGCGCTCGCCGCGCGCGAGGAGCAGCTGCGCCTGTTCACCGACAACATCCCAGAGCCGGTCGTGTATCTCGACGGCGAGCGCCGCTACGTGTTCGTCAACGAGGCATTCCTCGCGCTGTACGGGCTCGAGCGCGACCAGGTGATCGGCAAGCGCGCATACGAAGTGCTCGGCATCGAGGCCTCGCAGTCGCACGGCCCCGGCCAGGAGCGGCTGTTCGACGCGCAGGCGATCACCACCGAGCGCGCGGTCGTCGATGCGCAGGGCCGCACGCGCTGGATCCGCGCGCGCTGCGTGCCGGACCTCAACTTCGACGGCACGGTGAAAGGCGAGTACGTCGTCGGCCATGACATCACCGACCTCAAGCTCGCGCAGGACGCGCTTGCCGCGCGCGAGTCGCAGCTTCGCGCGATCATGGACGGCGTGCCGGCGCCGGTCGCCTACATCGACCGCGAAGAGCATTGCCATTACGTCAATCGCACGTTCCTCCAGTACTTCGGATTGACGGCCGAGCAGGTCGCCGAGCTGCGGCTGCGCGACGTCGTCGGCCACGGCATCTACCAGAGCGCGCAGGCGATGCTCTCGCGCGCGCTCGAAGGCGAATCGACCGCGTTCGACCGCCTGGTGCCCGGCGCGAGCGGCGTGCGCCGCTGGATGACGATCCGCGTCGTGCCCGACGCCGGCCCGTCGGGCGAAGTGCACGGCGCGTTCGTGCTGATGAACGACATCCACGGCCTGAAGCAGGCGCAGGAAGCGTTGCGCGCCTCCGAGGCCGAGCTGCGGCTCATCATGGATAACGTGCCTGCGCGCGTGTCGTACATCGATCGCGATTACCGCTACCGCTTCCTCAACCGCCACAACGAGGAATGGCTCGGCGAGAGCCGCAAGGAGCTTGCCGGCCGCCGCATTGGCGAAGTCGTCGGCGAAGAGCGCGCACGCCAGCTGCAGCCGCTGCTCGACAAGGTGCTGCTAGGGGAGGTCGTGTCCACCGAGATGCTGCTCGCGCAGCCGTCGGGCGAGGCGCGCTGGGAGCAGATCCACTACGCGCCCAACCGCGACACCGAAGGGCACGTGATCGGCATCTACGCGGTGCACACCGACATCCACGACCAGAAGCGCAACGAAGACGCGCTGCGCCGCGCGAACTGGATGCTCTCGTCGCACATCAACAACACGCCGCTTGCGGTGCTGGAGTGGGACCGCGACTTCCGGCTCGTCCGCTGGTCGCCGCAGGCGGAGAACATCTTCGGCTGGCGCGCCGAGGAAGTGCTCGGCATGCCGATCACCGGCAATCAGCTGGTGGACGAGTCGGACCGCGAGTCAGTCGCGTCGATGCTCACGAAGCTGATGAGCGGCGAGGAGCCGCGCGCGACCGGCCTTACGCGCAACCACCGCAAGGACGGCGAGACGATCTGGTGCGAGTGGTATCACTCGTGCCTGCTCGATGACCAGGGCCGGATCGTGTCGATCCTGTCGTTCGTGCAGGACGTGTCGTCACGAATCCAGGCCGAGGAGCGGCTTCAATACATGGCGACGCGCGACGCGCTGACGGGTCTGCCCAACCGGCTGCTGCTGCACGAGCGACTCGCGCAGGCGATCGCGCAGGCGAAGCGCAACGGCCGCCGCGTCGGCGTGCTGTTCATCGACCTCGACCGGTTCAAGAACGTCAACGACACGCTCGGCCACCGCATCGGCGACGAGCTGCTGAAGCACGTGACGCAGGCGCTGTCGCTCGCGCTGCGCGAAACGGACCTGCTCGCGCGGCTGGGCGGCGACGAATTCATGGTCATCGTCGAGGACTTCGACGACCCGGCCGTGCTCGGCCGCATCGCGCAGAAGCTGCAGGATGCGATCGCGCAACCGTTCCAGATCGAGGAGCACGACATCTACGTGACGTCGTCGATCGGCATCAGCGTCTATCCCGACGATTCGGACGATCCCGAGCAGCTGTTGAAGCACGCCGACGTCGCGATGTATCGCTCGAAGGAGCTCGGCCGCAACACCTACCAGTTCCTCGACGCCGATCTCGCCGAGCGGCGGGCGAAGCAGCACACGCTCGAAAGCGCGCTGCGCGCGGCGCTCAAGGACGGGCTGCTGCGCCTCCATTACCAGCCGGTGATGCGCGTGGCCGACCGCGTGGTGATCGGCGCCGAAGCGCTGCTGCGCTGGAACGATCCCGAGCACGGCAACATCCCGCCGCAGGTGTTCATCCCGCTCGCCGAGGAATCGGGGCTCATCCACTCGCTCGGCGAATGGGTGCTGCGCTCGGCCGCCCAGCAGTGCGTGAGCTGGCGCAAGGCCGGGCTGCCGCTCACGATCTCCGTCAACCTCTCCGCGCGCCAGTTCTACCGCGAGGATCTCGCGCAGCGGATCAGCGAGATCGTGCGCGAAGTCGGCTGCGAGCCGTCATGGATCGAGCTCGAGGTTACGGAGACGAGCCTGATGCACGACCTCGATGCGATCCGCCGCGTGCTGCACCGGTTGCGCGATGAAGGGTTCACCGTCGCGATCGACGACTTCGGCACCGGCTATTCGTCGCTCACGCACTTGAAGCACTTCCCGATCGACACGCTCAAGATCGACATCTCGTTCATCGCCGATCTTGAAACCGATCCGGGCGACGCCGCGATCACCGAAGCCATCATCGGGCTCGCCAAAGGCCTCGGCCTCAAAGTCGTCGCCGAAGGCGTGGGCACGCGTGCGCAGCTCGAATTTCTCGATCAGCGCGGCTGCCAATACTTCCAGGGCTTCTGGGTCAGCAAGCCGCTGCCCGCGGAAACCTTCGAAGCGTTCGTGCGCGCCGGGCTCGTGACGAAGCATTAACAGCGCACACGATGTCATCCCGAGGCCAAGCCGAGGGATCTGCTTTCCGTTCGACAGCAGATTCCTCGCTGCGCTTGGAATGACACAGGTGCGCCGTCAGGCGCCGCCGATGCCCTCGATCACCGTGCCGGTTCCCCCGCACGTCTCGCACGGCTTGCCGTTGAGCTTCCCGCTACCCGAGCAGTCGGGACAAAGCGCTTCGCCCGTGCCCGGCGTTCCGGGGGGCGCGACGTCGCCGGGATTGAGCCCGCCTTGGCCGGGATGATGTCTCGGATGTTGTTGCATGCGTTCCTCCTCGCATCGACGATGCCAGCTTCAGAGACGCTACACCGGGAAGCGGCGCTGCGCTGTCAGACAATGGAGCAAGATTCGAGCAATCGCGACACGCGCGTGTCGTTCGATTCGGACCTCCGAACCGGGCGAGGTGACCGCCGGAGGCGCGGCGTACGTCGGCGTCCGTCAGAGCGTCGTGAGCCAGCGGCCGATCGCCTGTGCAGGCTCCGTCCAGCGGCGCTCGAGCATCATCATGTGCGCAAGGCCGGGCAGTATCGTCGCGTCGACGCCGTGGTGCGCAGCGGTTGCGTGCACATCGTCGGGCGTGCAGACGCGATCGCCTTCGACGCCGAGCACGAGCACCGGCGTGCCGCCGCGCTCGGGCAGCTGCCAGTGCAGGCGCAGCGAAAGGTCGAGCAGCGCGCGCGGCGATTCGACGCCCAGATGCATCGTCGCCTCGACCATCAACGCCGGCGCGACGTCGTCGCTGAAGTAGAACGGGCGCAGTGTTTCGAGCACGTGCGACGAAAGCTTCGACGGGTCGAGCATCGCCATCTGCATCAGATAATCGGGCCGCTCGGTCGCGAGCCGCGCGGCCATCGTCAGCAGCCCCGAGGGCGGCAGCGGCGCGAGCAGCGCGGCGGCGGGCACCGGTCGGGTCGCGAGCAGCCGCTCGACGACGGCGGCACCCATCGAGTGTCCGATCAGCACCGGCGGCGCCGGCAGCATCGCCGCCACGCGCTCGACGTCGGCTGCGTAGTCGTCGAGACCGGCGATGAACAGGCTCTCGCGGCCGCCGGACGCGCCATGGCCGCGCAACGACAGCGCGTACGACGGATAACCGTTTTCGGCGAACCACGGAAGGAAATGCGGGTCCCAGCACCAGCTGTCGCAATAGCCGCCGTGCACGAACAACAACGGCGGCTTCGGTGCGACTTTGCCGCGGCCGTTGCGGCTTCGCGTTGTGCTGTTGGCTCGCGCAGGCAGCCGCGATCGAACCTCGAGATGGACTTCAGCGGGAAGCATCGTCGCGTGTGTTTCTCGGGTCGCAAACGCACGGCGAAGCGCGATCGCGGCTCGTGCTACGATGCCGCCCCCGGCTCCGTTCCATGATCGCGGTCGCGAAAAAAGCTGCCATTCTGCCAGAAGCCTGCGCGCGTCCTCAGGTCGTCTACGACGCGGCGTGCCGCCGCTGCGAGCGACTCGCCGCGTTCCTCGACGACGTGCACGCCGAGTATCCATCGTATTTCTGCCGGCCGGTGCCGCCGTTCGGCGCACCCGACGCGCCGCTCGTGATCGTGGGTCTCGCGCCCGGCATGCACGGGGCGAACGCGAGCGGGCGCCCGTTCACCGGCGACTATGCGGGGATCCTGCTCTATGCAACGTTGCACGCGTACGGATTCGCGTCGCAGCCGATCGCGACGTCGCGCGACGACGATCTCGTGCTGCACGGATGCCGGATCACGAACGCGGTGAAATGCCTGCCGCCGGCGAACAAGCCGCTGCCGATCGAGGTTCGCAACTGCAATGATTATCTTGCGGCCGATCTCGCGGCTGTGCCGCACGGCGGCGCGGTGCTCGCGCTCGGGCGCATCGCGCACGAGGCGGCATTGCGTGCGCTCGGAGCGCGGCCGCGCGAATTCCTGTTCGCGCACGCCGCGAAGCACGCGGTTGCACGCAGCGTCACGCTCTTCGACAGCTATCACTGCAGCCGCTACAACACGAACACGGGCCGGCTGACGCCGTCGATGTTCCACGCGGTGTTCGACGCGATCATCGAGTATCTCGGCCGCGCGCGGCCGTCGGGGCGGCACCGTGTCTAAGGTGCCGCGCCTTTCGAGCGTGACCACGCCCGGCGTTGCGCCGCCCGAGCGCAACGCAGAGCCTGACGCGGTCTTCGATGCGCGCGAGCTGATCGGGTCGCTGCCGCATCGGCCCGGTGTTTATCGGATGTTCGATGCGGCGGGCGACACGCTTTACGTTGGCAAGGCGCGCGATCTGAAGAAGCGCGTCGCCAATTATTTCCAGAAGGGCGCGCACGAGACGCGGATCGCCGTGATGATTGCGCAGGTCGCGCGCGTCGAGACGACGGTCACGCGATCGGAAGGCGAAGCGCTGCTGCTCGAGAACAATCTGATCAAGGCGCTCGAGCCACGCTACAACATCCTGTTCCGCGATGACAAGAGTTATCCGTACGTCTGCATAACGGGCGAGAAATTCCCGCAGCTTCGCTTCCACCGCGGCAAGCTCGATCGCATGCATCGCTACTTCGGACCGTTTCCGAGCGCCGGCGCCGTGCGCGAAGGCATGGCGCTGCTGCAGAAGGTGTTCCAGCTGCGCACGTGCGAGAACACGGTGTTCGCCAATCGCTCCCGGCCGTGCATGCTGCACCAGATCGAGCGCTGCAGCGCGCCCTGCGTGGGCTTCATCAGCGAGGGCGACTACGGCGAGGACGTCGCGAGCGCTCTCATGTTCCTGCAGGGCAAGACGAGCGAGGTGCTGGCGCAGCTGTCCGCACAGATGGAAGCGGCAAGCGGCGCACTCGAGTTCGAGCGCGCGGCGCGCATCCGCGACAAGATCACACGATTGAACACGCTGCAGTCGCGCCAGTTCGTCGAGAGCGCGACCGCCGGCGACATCGACGTCGTCGCCGCGGCGACCGAGCGCGGGCTCGTCGCCGTCAACGTCGTCATGGTGCGCGGCGGCCGCCACGTCGGCGATCGCACGTTCTTTCCCCGGCACGCCGATGCCGATGCGCTGCCGGATGTACTTCCGGCGTTCCTTGCGCAGCATTACGTCGAGCGGCCGGTGCCGCCGACCATCGTCGTGTCCGACGCCGCAGACACCGATGCGCTCGCCGACGTGCTCAGCGCGCAGGCCGGCCAGAAAGTGCAGATCACCGACAACCCCGGCGGCGAGCGGCGCGTATGGGTTTCGATGGCATACCAGAACGCGCAGTTCGCGATTCGCCAGAAGCTCGCGCAGAAAGCGACACAGGAAGACCGGCTTGCAGCGCTTCAGCAGGCGCTTGCGTTGCCCGACAGCGCGCAGCGGATCGAGTGCTTCGACGTGTCGCACACGATGGGCGAGCGCGCCGTCGCCTCGTGCGTGATCTTCGACCGGCTCGCGATGCAGACGAGCGAGTACCGGTACTTCAACGTGCACCCCGAGCAGGCCGGCGACGATTACGCCGCGCTGCGCGAAGCGCTCACGCGCCGCTGTGCGCGCATCGTTGCGGGCGAATATCCGGCGCCCGATCTTCTCGTGATCGATGGCGGCAAGGGACAGGTCGCGGTCGCCTCCGAGGTGCTCGCCGAGCAGGGGCTGCACACGACGCGGCTGATCGGCATCGCGAAGGGGCCGCAGCGCAAGCCCGGCGACGAGGACATCGTGTTTCCCGACCGGGCCGAACCGCTGAATCTTCCGTCCGACCATCCCGGCCTCCACCTGCTGCAGCAAATCCGCGACGAAGCGCACCGCTTCGCGATCCAGGGGCATCGCGCCCGGCGTGCGAAGGCGCGCACGACATCGTCGCTGCAGCAGATCGAAGGCATCGGCACAACGAAGCGAAAGGCTCTACTTTCCCACTTCGGCGGATTGAGGGGCGTCGCCGCAGCGAGCGTCGATGATCTTGCGCGCGTTCCCGGCGTGTCGCGCGCGCTCGCCGAACGGATCTTCGCCGCGCTGCACTAGGCCCTGTCTAGACGCTCGATTGACGTCGGCGCGCGCTGACAACAAGTCGCATCCGCGGCCGACAGCCAGCGGATCGAATGCCGTAGATCCTGACGAAGGCATCCGACAAGGAGTCTTCGATGGGCTTGACCGAAGAGGCTGTACCTGCCTACAACGCTGCGCGCCCGGTCGATCCGGTCGAGCGTCCATCAGCCGAAGAGTCCGAGCCTGCGCGCCAGACTGCGGATGCATTCAATCCGGTAGGGCGGTCGTGGCGTCCCGGACCCGCGTCACAGCAGGGCCGCTGGGGCTACATCCTCGCGTGGGCGCTCGGCGTACCGATCCCGATCCTGATCATCATCTATCTGCTGCGCGGCTGACGCCGCGCTGGGCGCGGGCGTCAGTGCGACGAAGCCGATACGCGCGACAGCACGGCTTCGCACTCGGCAAACGGCGTCGAATCGATCGCGAACGCGATCGCACCTCGGACCTCGCGATTCGCGCCAACGAGCGGCACCGCCGTCATGCGCAGCGTGTGCTTCGTCCCGTTCGCGGCCGCCACTTCCAGCTCGACGTCGGTCACCGCGCGCCGTTCAGCGATGCATTGGCGGATCGGCGGCCAATCGCGATCGCCGGCCGACAGCGCCCGTGCGGCGCCGTTGCAGCGGATGTCCGGACGATCGGATCCGCGCGCGACCCATACGGGAAACGGCAGGTGGCGCAACAGCGCGTCGAGCTCGTCGGTACGCTCGCGCAGCGCGCGTTGTGCGCGCGTCCGCTCGCTGACGTCGATCGCGAAGCCTCCGATCCACGTCCGGCCGTCGGCGCCGATCGGGAAGCGCACGTCGACGTAGCGGCGTCCTTCGCCGGGAACATCGATCGTGCATTCGCCGTCGTCGCCGTTGCGCGCATCGGCGAGCGCCTCGCGCCAGCCTGACGTGCGCCGGCCGGCGTCGTTGACGAAAATCATCTCGCCGTTCTCGGCGACGATGTACGCGGGGAACGGCAGCTCGCCGATGAATGCCGCGAATTTGCGCTCGGCAAGCTCGAGACTGCGTTTCGCGGCGACCGCGATCGATTCCGCCTGCTGCGCGGTCTTCACGAGCCGCCCGCGCTCGCGATCGGCGCGCCGTGCACGACTTGCGTCGCGAACGACGGCCACGCCGCCGAGCAGCGACCCGGTGTGCGAACGCACCGGCGTCAAGGTGAAGTGAACCACGCACTCGATGCCGTCTCCCGTTGCGAGCATCACAGCCTCGGCGGGCGACAGCACGTGCCCGCTTGCGAGCGCATCGCGAACCCGCGACGATAAGTCGATCCGGTCGTGCTCGGCGGCGAGCGGCAATACGTAGTCGATCCGCCGGCCGAGCGCGTCGGCCGCGCTGCGTTGTGTCAGGCGTTCCGCAGCGGCGTTCACGAACCGGACCCGGCCGTCCGTGTCCGCGGCGACGACGGCTTCGTCGAGCGCCTGCAGCGTCGATTCGTACCAGCTGCTCTGCTCGAGCATCCGCGCGCGCAGCGCCTCGCGCGCCTCGCGCGCATCGTCGCGCTCGCGCGCACGCAGTCGCGCGAGCCGCGCGAACGAGCGCATGCGATCGCGCTCGCGCGGAAGGCGGCCGAGCGCGGCGGCGATCAGCATGCCGGTCACGACGAACAGCGCCACGGCGAGCGCATCGTCGAGCGACAGCGCGCCGGCCGCGAGCGATGGCGATCGCAGCAGCAGCGCAAGCGCGCTGATGCCGATTGTTACGAGCGTGCCGGCGCGGCCTAGCGTGCTCGCCGTCAGCGCGATCGCGAGATAGAACGGCGCGTGCGCGGCCGCCGGGCCGAGCGCTGCGGCGAGCGGCGGCGCGACGAGCGCGGCGGTGCCTGCGAGCGTGAGCGCGGCGACGAGCCGGGCGGCGCCGTCGATCCAATCGAAGCGCCCCGCGCCATTTCGGTACGAATGGGATCGGCTCGCCTCATTACGCGAAACATTTGCCGCTTTGACACGGGTGTCGACGGGCGTCATCGCTAGTCGGCATGCATCTTGCAAAAAGCGTGCTGGACTCAAAGCCACGTCGCGATGGTGGACTCGCTACGCGCGCATGCACAAAAAAACGGCGGGATGCCTGCGCAGCCCGCCGTTTGCGGTGATTCGGCGTCTTCAGATTCCGCGCTTACTGGGCACCCGCCTTGGGGCTCGACGGACCCATATCGCCGGCCTGCACGTCCGATCCTGATCTCGGCGGCGCCGCTTCCGGCGCGTCGACCTTGCCGGTGGCACGGCTTTCTTCCGCCGCACTCGGCGCGCCGCTCATCGTGCCGGAAGGCGAGACGACGGCGGCAGCAGCGGTATCGGACGGAATCGCGGTAGTCGGCGGGCTGAGGCCGCGCGCGCCGTCCCACATCGGCACCGGCGTCGCAGCGGAGCTTGGCGCCAGCACAGTGTTGCGTTCAACCGCGTTGCCGTGCTGGTTTTCCTGGCTCTGCAACGCATCGCCGTCCGCGGCGAACACCGGCATGGCCACGCCCGCGCCCATGACGGACGCGATGGCAAGACGTTTCCAGTTTCTCATCGTGATGCTCCTTTCCGTATGTACGCGCAAGAGTGGCCCGCAGGCCACCGGACGGCCGTCCATCGGAACGCGCGCGTCCGAGATGACAATGGTCGCGCAGCGCGCGCCCGCTGCGTGCCGGACGGCAACGCCAAGGCGTGTAGGCAAAGGTCGATCGCAGCGCGCGAGCGCGCCGATTGCATAGTCAGGACGCGTTTTTCGCGGCGCGTTCGCCGATGACGCGGCGCGCAAACGCGCGCGCCTCGGCGTACGCCCGCTGGCAGCGCTATTCCGGTACGGCGCTTCGCCCGGACGCGCGTGCGAACGCGAGCCGAAGCCGTGGTGCGCTCAGCAGCCGGCCGCCGGCGGCTTCGGCGAGCGCGGCGAGGAGCGCGATGTCGTCGCGCGTCGCGTTGCCGTCACCGAGCTTGGCCGATGCATCGGTCGTCTCGAAGTCGAACAATGCTTCGCCCGCTTCCTCGCGACCGCGAAACAGCATTGTCGCGCGCTCGCCGACGTGTTGCGCGGTCCACGCACCGCAGGTGAGCAGCGCCTTCTGCAACGCGCGCTCATCGGCCTGCAGATGCGGTGGCAGGCTGTCGAGATCGTGCTCGAGACGGACCCGATGCCGCGCCGCTTCGTCGTGCAGCAGGCGCACGACGTCGGGCAGCACGGCGGCCGTTGCGCAGACCGCTTCGCCGTTGCGACGCGGGACTTCGGTCATCGCGTCGAGCAGCGCGACGTTGCGTTCGAGCAGATCGAGCTGCGCGTTGATCGCGCGCAGCCGCTGCGCGGTCTTCGCCGCAGGGCTTAGGTCGTCCGAGAGCGCAGCCGCGGGAGGCTGCAGCAGCGCCGCGAGCATCGTGACGTCGTGCAGGCAGCCGCGAATGGCGTGCAGCAGCGCCGGCGATGTCGCGCGGACAGCTAGACCGACCGAAGCGAGCAGCGTGACGCGGTCGGATTCCATCTCACGTCGCGGGAGCGGTCTCCGAACGCACCGCTAGTGCAGCTCGTCCTTGTCTGCCGGCGGCGTTATGGGCACGACGAAACGCAGGCGACCGCGCGGCCCTGCATCGTAGATCCGAAGCTTGTTGTACAGCGTCTTCGTGCTGATGCCGAGGATGCGCGCGGCTTCCTCCTGCGTGCGGCACCGCTGCACTGTATGCAGGATGAGCCGACGCTCGACCTCGCCGAGCGACTCGCCCACCGCGACGTTGAAGCCGTCGGTCGCCGGCGTGACGGCGCCGAGCGTGTCACGCTGCAGCGCAGGCTGCGTTATCGTGCGTCCCTCGGCGAGGATGTACGCGCGCTGCACGACGTTGTAGAGCTCGCGCACATTGCCCGGCCAGTTGTAGCGCTCGAGCCGCTCGAGCGCGGCAGCGCTGAATGCCTTGTGCACCGAGCTCTTGCGATTGAGCTCGTCGACGAAACGGCGCGCGATCTGCGCGACGTCGCCGGGCCGCTCGCGAAGCGGCGGGATGTGCAACGGCACCACCTGCAGCCGGTACAGCAGATCCTCGCGCAGCTTGCCGCTCTTCACCGCCTCGTACGGATCGCGGTTGGTCGCGGCGATCACGCGCACGTCGATCGCGATCACCTCCGAGGACCCGACGCGGCTGACCGTGTGCGATTCGAGCACGCGCAACAGCCGCACCTGCAAGTCGAGCGGCATCTCGGTCACTTCGTCGAGGAACAGCGTGCCGCCGTGCGCACGCTCGAAGAAGCCAGCATGCTGCCGCGTGGCGCCGGTGAAGCTGCCCTTCTCGTGACCGAACAGCTCGCTTTCGATCAGGTTCGGCGACACGGCGCCGCAATTGACGGCGAGGTACGGTCCCGAACGACGGCTCGACATCTCGTGCAGACTCTGCGCGACGAGCTCCTTGCCGGTTCCGCTTTCACCGACGATCAGCACGGTCGCGTCCGTCGGCGCGATGCGCTCCATCGCGGCGTAGAGCTTCTGCATCGTCGGCGATGTGCCGACGAGGCGGCCGAGCCCGCGCGCAGGCTGCGCCTCGCGCCGCGTTTCGGACGTCGACAACCGTGCGAGGATCTCGGAAAGCTTCGCGAGGTCGACAGGCTTGGTCAGGTAGTCGGCGGCGCCGAGGCGCATCGCGTCGACCGAGCTCTCGACCGATGCGTGACCGGTGATCAGCACGATGTCGCTCTGGTCGGCGATTCGCGGCTCCGACAGCAACTCGATCCCGCTGCCATCGGGTAGCACGAGATCGACAAGCACGAGATCGGGACGCGGTTCGAACCTTTCGCGTGCTTCAGCGAGATTCGCGGCGACGGCGGTCGTGAAGCCGTCGCGAGCGACCAGTTCGGCGAGCGTTGAACGCGCAACCGAGTCGTCGTCGACAATGAGGGCGTGGGGCATGTTGGTCCTTCGGAATGGCCGTCTGCGAGCCCTATCTTTTACACCTTGTCATGCCGTGTGCAAACGCTTTTCGGGAAATATCACCGACTTCCCAGATAACCTTTCGAATTGTTGAAAGTTTTACAAGATCGCCGCGGGGCGCCGCGGACGCGACCGAGGCCGCGAGCGGGCTTCGCGGGACCGCGTCGCAAGCAGCGCGGCGGGCTCCGAGGTCGCTGCGGCGGGCCGGAGGCAATCGAGCCAGAACCGCCGCCAACGCAGCGAATCGACGCAGATGCGCGGCAAATCGCGATCCGCGGCCCATCCGAGCTCATCGCGCGCCCGGCTCGCATCCGCCCAGTATTCGGCAACGTCGCCGGGGCGCCGATCCTCGATCCGATAGGGCACGGGCTGCCCGGTCGCGCGCTCGAAGGCATCGATCACCTCGAGCACGGAATAGCCGCGGCCCGAGCCCACGTTGTAGACCGATACGCCGTGCCGATGCGCGAGACTCTCGAGCGCGAGCCGATGCGCACGCGAGGCGTCCATCACATGCAGGTAATCGCGCACGCCGGTTCCATCGTGCGTCGGATAGTCGTTGCCATGAACGCCAAGCCGCTCGCGCACCCCGACCGCGACTTGCGCGACGAGCGGCATCAGGTCGCTCGGCGCGCCGCGCGGATCCTCGCCGAGCCGCCCGCTTTCGTGCGCGCCGACCGTGTTGAACAAGCGCAGCACGCAGCCCGCGCTGCCACGCGCCTGGACGACGTCGCGAACGACCATCTCGGCGACGTATTTGGAGCGCCCGTACGGGTTGGCCGGCGCAATCGGCTGGTCTTCGACGATCGGGCTGCTCGCCGCGTTGCCATAGACGGCCGCCGACGAGCTCAGCACAAAGGGGCAGTCCCCGGCGGCCTCGATCACGTTGGCGGTGCCGCTGACATTCGTTCGGTAGTAATCCGCCGGCTCTCGCATCGATTCCTCGATCGACTCGAGGCCGGCGAGATGGATCACGCCGTCGAAGTCGTAAGGCCGCAGCGCCGCGCGCAGCAGCGCCGCGTGGCGGATGTCGAGGCACAGGAATCGCGGCCGCCGGCCGACGATCGAAGCGATACGCTCCAGTACGTCGTTGCGGCTGTTGACGAGGTTGTCGACGACGATGACTTCGTGACCGGCTTCCATCAAGTCGACGCACACGTGGGATCCCACGTAGCCGGTTCCTCCTGAGACGAGTACGCGCATGGCGGTTCCTTGCAAGGTTGTGTGCGCGGTGCGCGCACCGAAAATCAATCCTCTCCGAGACGCGTCGTGCCGATCGGCGTAACCGATGCGGGCCGCAGCGGCAGCGGCGCGACGCCTGCGCGCGACGCCGGTATCGGGCGCGGCGACAGTGCACGCGAGCGGCGCCATTCATCGAGCACGCGCGCGAGCTCGGGGTCACGCGCGGCGAATTCGAGTTGCGCACGCAGAAAGCCCGCGCGCGTGCCGCAGTCGATCCGCTTCGCCGGCAGCTCGATCGCCCACAGGTCCTCTTCGTGCAGCAGCGCACGGATCGCGTCGGTGAGCTGCACTTCGCCGCCGTAGCCCGCCGGCGTCGCGTGCAGGCAGCGGAAGATCGCCGGCGTGAACACGTAGCGGCCGACGATGCCGAGCAGCGAGGGCGCCTTGTCGGCGCCGGGCTTCTCGACGACGTCTTCGACCATATGGCGGCGATCGAACGAGTGCGACGGCGCGATCACTCCGTAGCTCGACGTCTGCGCCGCGGTGATCGGCTCGACGGCGAGCATCGAGAAGCGCTTGTCGTCGTACAGCGACGTAAGCGTCGCGATGCCGGCGTCGGCGTCGATGATCAGGTCGTCGGGCAACAACACGGCGAACGGCTCGTCGCCGACAATCTCCTCCGCGCGCAGGATCGCGTCGCCGAGCCCTTTGGGCGACGCCTGGCGCACCGTCGCGAACGTCGGCCGGAAACCGCCGGCACCGGTCCAGCCATCGAAGTGATCCTCGATCGCGCTCTTGTTCTTCGCCGTGATGAAGATGATCTGGTCGAGGCCCGCGGCGAGCGCCTCTTCGACGGCGAATTCGAGCAGCGGTCGGTCGACGATCGGCAACAGCTCCTTCGGCACGGCACGCGTGGCAGGCAGCAGCCGGGTGCCGCGGCCGGCAACGGGCAGCACGGCTTTGCGCACGCGCGCCGGACCAACGGATGCGAGCCGCATCGAATCTCCTCGAATGAACGGCGACACGCGAATCGCGACGTCCGTCCGAATCGCGCGCAGCGAAAAACGTGCCGAGGTCATGGCAGTGCTCGCATACGCAGGCGCGCGCGGCGTCGTACACGGGCCCACACAAGATCCGCAAGCTTGCGTCCCAGAGCGAGCGTCGGCAACGTACGAAGGCGAACGAGGCATCTCGAATGACGCGCGCGTACGGAGTTGGTCGAGTAGCGATGTCCGAAATGTGTGCGCGCATCGCAATTGCTACCGGCATTCCGGTAAGCGTTGCCTTCTTTTTCCGGATGCGCCAAGCGATAGCTGCAGCGTCGCGGCTTCGGCGGCCACGGCACGCTGCTTGCGTCGATCGAGCCGGCACCGTCATTCGATTCGTCCGTGTCATTGCATGCTTGTGCTCCCTCTGTTTCATTCCTGCGCGGAATGCATGGCGGTGGTCGAGCCCGTACGACGGATGTGATCTCGCGTCGACGCATCTCGCGAGCGCCAACCGACGCCTCGTCGCGTCGACGCGTCCGGATTCCACGACGATCGGCGAAAGTCGATTGCGCAAGCACTGCACCTACCGCGTGCTCCCGCGCCCATAAGCCAAGTCGACGATGCTTTCGGCGGGAATCCACAACCTACTTGCGGCGTGGAAAACGCGGCAAGGCGCTGTGCAATTTTTTCCTCTAGACGGGGCACCTCACGCGTCTGCGACCGCGCCACCGCCCGCTGCTTTCCTCGTGGCTCGGGGCGCGGCGTGCGCCGATCCGCACGCTCGCCGTTTGGCATGCTCGCTGCTTCGGTGTTCGGGTGGCGGCGTTGCGTCGCCGCCCGCGGGGCTCGCCGCGGTTCAACTCACTGCAAAGGAGCATGTCGTGATTAACCTGATCGTATGGCTCGTTGTGGGCGGCCTCCTCGGATGGATCGCCAGCATGATCATGCGCACGGACGCGCAGCAGGGCGTCGGCCTGAACATCATCGTCGGCATCGTCGGTGCATTGATCGCAGGGTTCGTCGTCTCGCCGCTGCTCGGCCTGCCGACGATCAACGAGGGCGCGTTCAGCGCGGGCTCGCTGGTGGTATCGCTGATCGGCGCGATCATCCTGCTCGCAATCGTGAACCTGTTCCGCCGCGGTCGCGTGCGCTAGCGCCATCGCGCTGAAAAGGGAAGGCGCTGTGCATTGGCGAGATCGCGGCGTGGCGGACGGCGCCACGGCGCGCAGCAGCTCGATGCGCTGGCTGTGGGCGGCTGCCGCAGCGAGTGCGCTGATCGGATGGCAGGCGGTGCGACGCGGGCGCGCACGTGCGCGCGAGCGGACGTTGCATCATGACCTGCATCGCTGGGAGGGTGAGGGCGGACAGGTGCTCGACTGACGCGCGGTCGGCGCGCCGCGCGTCCTTCGTGCTTTTGGTTTGCACGGCCATCATGTCGACTGCCGCGGCCGCCGGCACGAGCGTGCCGCCGAACAAGGCGGTCGTCGACGTTGCGATCGCCATGCTGCGGCCGGTTGTCGAGGCCGCGATTGCCGATACCGCGGTGAGCGCTGATCGTGCGCTCGTCATCGTCGTGCTCGACGGCCCGGGCACGCAACCGAATGCGCCGCTCGCCGAATACACGTTTGGCAACGCGGGCAACACGCGTGTCGACTACGGCGCGTACGCACGCGACAAGGCGCAGCTCGCCGCGCGCGAGCGCACCGACACGTCGGTGTTGCGCGAACGCGAGGCGGCGCACCGCTCGACCGATCTGCCGCTGGTCGGCGGCGTTCACCGCAAAGGTCTGACCGTCGGCGTGAGCGGCGCGCAACCGTGGTTCGACGAAGCGTTCGGCGTCATCGTCGTCGAGATCATTCATGCGCTCGTCGAGCAACGCCGCGCGGGCGAGTCGCCGCCGACATAGCGCTATTCGTTGCGCGAACAGCGCACAGGGCGCGGATCGGCAAAACTTACGGCCATACCGGCAATTTTGTATAACGCGCACACCTGGTTGACGGGTATGCGGGGCGTCGACACGCCGGTTGGAATGGCATGGTGATTGCAATTGCGAAGCGCCCGGCAGTCGTGTGCGCCGCCTGAAGCCAGCAGTCACCGAGTTCGTATGCCCTCCCGAAAGGAATGCCGATGAGCCTCTACCGCGACCGGATCACCGCGCCCGGACTGCGCGACAACGATTGGGCTCACACGCCTTACGACGACATGCGCTTCGCCGCAAACATGTCCGGCATCGGCAATCGGGAACCGGGTTCATCGCTGCGCGGCGTGGACGATGACGTCGACGATGCGCGCGCGTATGCCGATCCGCGGCCGAGCGGAAGCCACGGCCGCGGCAATGTCGATACGCGCCGCGGCCCGGGGCCGCGCGTGATGTCCGCCGATACGCTCGCCGGAGACGAGGTGAAGAACGAAGCCGGCGAAACGCTCGGCGAGATCGCCGACATCATGATCGACGTTCCGGCGGGCCGCGTCGCCTACGCGGTGATGTCGGTCGGCGGCGTGCTCGGCGTCGGCGACAAGCTGTTCGCGATTCCATGGAAGTCGCTGCGGCTCGATCCCGAGCACAAATGCTTCCGGCTCGACGTCGCGAAAGCCCGCTTCGACGATGCGCCCGGATTCGACAAGGACCACTGGCCGACGATGGCCGACGAGCGCTGGGCGCGCGAGGTTCACGCCTACTACAACGCGACGCCGTACTGGGAATGACGACGCCCCCCTGACATGGGGCCGGAGCGCAAGTCGCCCTCGGCACGCGCTTTGTTGCGCGCGCCAGGCAGCGGACCGGCCCCGCCCTTCAAACGCGTGAGATGACGACGCCGAAGCCGTTGCGCGACGACGCGCAAGCGGCGCGTCGCCACGCATTCGCCGACGCGCCGTGCGATCGTGAAGCCGCCGAGCGGCTGCAAGGCCAACGGCTGCCGTTCACCGAGTTCCGGATGCGACGCGACGGCGAGCTCATCGAGGTCACGACGGAAACGCTCTTCGGCGGGCGTACCGCCGTCGCGTTCGGGCTGCCCGGCGCATTTACGCCGACATGCTCGCGCGCGCACGTGCCGCGCTTCGTCGAGCTCGAGCCGCAGCTGCGCGAGCACGGCGTGGACGCGGTGCTTTGCCTCGCGGTCAACGACGCGTACGTGATGGAGGCGTGGCAGCGCGAGCAGCATGCCGACGCGCTCATCTTCGTTCCCGACGGCAACGGCGACTTCCACCGCGCGCTCGGCCTTCTCGCCGATCTTCGCGACGATGGTTTTGGAATGCGCGCACGCCGCTACGCGATGGTCGTGCGCGATCGCGTGATCGACGTCGCGCTGATCGAGCCGAACGATGCCGGCGATCCGTATGGCGTGTCGAGCGCCGAGAGCGTGCTCGATTGGCTCGCGCCGTCGCACGAGGCCGTGCAGGACATCGTCGTGTTCACGCGGCCGTTGTGCGCGCACAGCACGCGCGCGAAGCGCCTGCTCGATCGCGCCGGATTGCGCTACGACGCCGTCGATTTGAAGCCGCGCGGCGTCCGCGCCGTGTCCGGCGCTCGCACAACACCCCAGGTGTTCGTCAACGGCCGGCTGCTCGGCGGATGCGACGCGCTCGAGGGCTGGCTGCGCGAGTCGGGCGCGACGATCGACTGAAGCGATCGCCGAGCGCATCTATGCCGACAGGTGCGAGCGCGGCGAGCGCGCTGCGCGTCGTGACCGGCGTACGCTCGGCGATCGCGCGCGCGATCACGCGCTGCCAGTGGTCAAGCACGCTCCGCACATCGGCGTCCTGCGGATGCAACGCAACGCGCAGCAACCGGGCGCGCGACGCGCGCGCGATCGCAAGCGCGATCGCGGCACGCGACATCGATCGGCGCAGCGCCGACGTCGGGCTATACCACGCGACGTCGGTTGGCAACCATCGCCGATCGGCAAGCCGCCACAGGCCGCCGCGCAGCGCGACATATTCGAATGGAGCGCCGCTCGCGAGCGCTTGGCGCGCCTGCGTTGAAAGCAGCCATGCGGGAGGCACGAACCCTGCCACCGGCCACCCGGTGCGCCGCCAGATCGCGATCGCCTGCGCGACCCGGTCGCGCGCATCGTCCTCATCGACCGCGGCGAATTCGCCTTCGCCGCGCGTGAGCACGCACCGCTCGAAGAAGCCGCGCAGCGTGCGCGGCGCCGAGGCCTCGTCGACGTGGACGAACCCGTGCAGCGCGACTTCATCGCCGCGCGCGATCCGCTGCGAGATCGCGTCGATGAACGCGGGCGCCCGATCGATCGCGATGCCGCGGTGATACCACGGCACGACGAGCAGCGTCGCGCAAGGCGCACCGATACGCTCGAGCCGTTCGAGCAGCGCGGCGCAGCGCGGCCACGTCGCCGGTGCGACGTCGTGAATCTCGATCGAAAGCAGCGCGCGCACGCGCGGGCCGCGTTTCAGGCGAGCTGCTCGCGCAGCGCGCGCGCCGCCGAGCCGTGCACGACGCTCGCGTAGTGCTGCAGCAGCCGGTGAAAGACGCGGTCCCAGCCGAAATGGCGCTCGGCGCGCGTGCGGGCTGCGGCGCCCATGCGCTCGCGGTCGGCGCCGTAGAGCGCGGCGACGCCTGCGGCGAGGTGTGGCGCGCTGCCGGCACGCACGAGCAGGCCGCAATCCGGCGTGACGATCTCCGGCGCGGCGCCGTCGGCCACGGCGACCACCGGCACGCCGCAAGCCATCGCCTCGACGACGGCGAGCCCGAAGCTCTCGCGCTCGCCTGCCTGCACGAACGCATCGGCGCCGCCGACGAGCGCGGCGAGCCGCGATGGATCGCGTTCGAACGGCAACACGGTCACGTTCGCCGGCAGCGGCGGCACGCGCGCGCCGCTGCCGATCATCAGCAGGTGATACGGACGGCCGAGCAGCCGGAACGCGTCGACCAGCACCGGAATGTTTTTCGCCGGCGCGAAACGCCCCGCGTATACGCACAGGCGAGCGCCCGGCGGCAGTCCGAGCAGGCGGCGCAAGGCCGTGTCGCGCTGCGCGGGGTGAAACAGGTCCGCGTCGACGCCGAGTGGACAGACGATGACGTCGCGCACGCCCCAGTCGGTGAGCCGGCGACGCATGTATTCGCTCGGCGTCAGCACTCGGTCGGCGCGCTCGAAAACACGCCGGGCGTAGCTCTTCATCGTGCGCGCGGCGACGCGTCCGTAGCGCGCGTGCGCGTCGCGCTCGAGATCGGTGTGGCAGAAGGCGATGACCGGCATGCCGGCGTTGCGCCGCGCGCGGAACGCGGCGAGCGCGATCGGGCCCGGATCGCCGATCTCCACGACGTCGGGCTCGCGCTCGGCGATCGCGCGGCTCCATGCGCGCGTGTCGAGCGGCACGCGCGAGCGCAACCCCGGAACTTCGCGGCAATGGATGAACGTCTCGCCGTGCAGACCCATGCCATTGCGCTCGCCGGGGACGAGCAACGAATGGCGCACGCGCGTGTTGTGGCGCAGCCACCGGCGCTTCGCGAGCAGATAACGAACGACGCCCCCGCCACCCGGCGAGTAGAGCATCGTGGTGTCGAGAACGTGCACGCGCGTGGCGGCGGCGAGCCGCGACTTCACCCGCGCGCCGTCGAGATCAATAACGCCGCGACAGGCGGCCGACGAGAAAGCCGGCGATCAGCACGACACCGAGCGCCTGCAGCGGATGCGCGGAAGCGTAGCGCGCCGCTTGCGCGAGCGCGTCGTTCGTCTGCGCGCTCACGCGGTCGGCGACATCGGCCGCGGTGTCGGTGACCCGGTTCAGCGTCCTGCGCGAGCGCTCGGCGACCTGGTCGACTGTTTGACGGGCGGTGTCGGCCAGGCCAGCACCGAGAGTCCCGCTGGGCTCGGCCGCGCGTTGTGCGGTATCCATCGTGTCCATTGGGTCGGTTGCCATGAAGTTCCTCGTCGGATCAAAGCGATTCCAAGGCGCGAAATCCGCCGCCGCGCGTGCAGTGCGCGCACGCGGCGAATTGACGCACCGGACGGCAGCGCCGCCCGCGATTGCGCGCGCACCGGATCGCCGGCGCTGCGCTCGATTACTTGCCTTTTTCCTTCGACTCCGGTTTCATCGCGTCGCCCGTCGTCGAGCTGCTGGTCGACGACGAACTGGGCGCTGTGGAGCTCGGCGTCGCAGAGCTCGAAGACGACGACGAGCTCGGTGACGTGGAGCTCGGTGTCGACGTGCTCGACGACGCGGTCGAGCTCGGTGTCGACGACGTGTCGGTCGACGACGACGAGCTGCTCGTCGTGGGCGGCGTTGCGGGCATCGACGGCGTCGTCGTGCTGGACGAGCTGCTCGATGTCGGCGGCGTAGCAGGAACAGGAACGGTCGTTTCGCTCTTTTGCTGGCAACCGGTCACCGCAGCAAGAACGGCGGCCGCGGCGGCCGTCATCATGAACCGATTCATCATGGCTCCTTTGTACAAATGATCCAAAGTTTCGGGCGACAGCGCTGAGTTTGGTAGCAGGTTTGGTGCCAATCCACACGCACGGACCGGGATGCGTCGCGATGTCCCTCGTTGTCGCGCGTGTAACTCAGATTCCCCTGTGCGCACAAACGTTCCCGCTGTCTGCAGCTTGCGCGCCCGAGCCGTCGCAGCTCGCGTCATGCGGAGCTTTGCATCGATGTCCGGTAAACATTGCCGCAGGGAGTGTCGTGTTTCCAAAATCGCGCGCCACGCGCTCGCCCCGTACGACCGCTTCGACAAGAGAGCGCAGCGCACGGCGGCGAATCGAACCGGCATGCGGATTGCAGATGATGGGCAATCTCGAAACGCCGTGGCGGCGAGCGCGTGAATCGCGACCCGTTTCGCGAACCCATCTGAAGGAGCCACCAATGTCGGGCAGGATTGCATTGATCAGCGAGAACGCTTCGCCCCTGGCTGCGAGCGGCGGTGTGCACGCAGGCGGCCAGAATGTCTATGTCGCGCACACGGCGAAGGAGCTCGCCGCGCTCGGATACGAGGTCGATGTGTTCACGCGCCGCGACGATCCCGAGCTGCCCGTGCTCGTGAGCTGGGCGCCGGGCGTGCGCGTGATCCATATCGAGGCAGGCCCGCCGCGCTTCGTCCGCGCAGAAGATCTGTTGCCCACGATCGCAGCGTTCACCGAGCGCGTGCTCGACATCGCGACGCGCGCACGCGATCGCGGCGAAGGCTACGCGCTCGCGCACGCGCACTTCTTCATGTCGGGGCTCGTCGCACGTCGATTGCGCGACGAGCTCGGCATTCCCTATGTGGTCACGTTCCACGCGCTCGGCCGCGTGCGGCTGCTGCACCAGAGCCATGACGATTTCCCGCGCGAGCGCTGCTTGCTCGAGCAGAGGGTGATCGACGACGCCGATGCGGTGATCGCCGAGTGTCCGCAGGATGCAATCGATTTGCGCCGCCATTACGACATCGATCCGTCGCGCATCACGATGATTCCCTGCGGCTTCTCGCCGGACGAATTCGTCCCGATCAAGCGCAACGAGGCGCGCCGTCGGCTGGGCCTGCCCGCCGATCGCCCGATCGTTCTGCACGTCGGCCGGATGGTCGCCCGCAAAGGCGTCGACAACGTGGTTCGCGCCCTCGCGATCGTCACGCGGCAGCACGGCATCGATCCGTTGCTCATCGTGGTCGGCGGCAACTCCGAAACCGCCGATCCGGAGCTGACGCCGGAGATCGGGCGGCTGATGCGGATCGCGCACGATGAGGGCATCTCCGAACACGTAAAGTTCGTCGGGCGCCGAGCGCGCGCCGATCTGCGCGATTTTTATTGCGCCGCCGACGTGTTCGTCACGACGCCGTGGTACGAGCCGTTCGGCCTCACGCTCGTCGAGGCGATGGCCTGCGCGTTGCCCGTGCTCGGCTCGCGTGTCGGCGGCATTCAGTACACGGTGCAGCACGGCCGAACCGGCTTCCTCGTCGAGCCGAAGGACCCCTCCGAGCTTGCGCGAAAGCTCGTGCAGATCGTGAGCGATCCGGCGATCAGTCAGTTGTTCGGCCGCCGCGCGCGTCGCCGCGCCTGTCAGCTGTTCACGTGGCGACGCGTCGTGCGGCAACTCGATGCGCTGTACACGCGTGTGGCCGGCGCGCATCCGGCGGCAGCCGATGTCGCGCAACTCGCGGCGGTTCGCCACGCGGGATGAGCGGTGAACGAGCTCGACGGACGCGTCGTTCTGGTGACCGGCGCCGCGCAGGGGCTGGGCGCTGCGATCTGCCGCGAGCTCGCCGACGCGGGGGCGACACTCGCGATGGTCGACCGCTCCGAGCGCGTGCACGACCGAGTCAAGGAGCTCGTCGAGGCGCGCGTGACGGCGCTGACCGGCGACGTCGGAGACGAGGACGACGTGCGCCGCTTCGTCGAGGAGGCGCAATCGCGCTGTGGGCGGCTCGACGCGATCGTCAACAATGCGGGGCATCGACGTGACGAAGGAGCTCGAAACGCTCGCGGTCGAGGAATTCGACGCGATCGTGCGCACGAACCTGCGCGGGCCGTTCCTGCTCGCGAAATTCGCGCTGCCCGCGATGCGGCGCGCGGGCGGGGGCGACATCGTCAACATCACGTCGACGGCGGCGAAGCGCGACTGGCCCAACGCCTCGGCGTACCACGCGAGCAAGTGGGGGCCGCTTGGCCTGTCGCAGGCGCTGCATACGGAGCTGCGTCCGGCGGGAATCCGCGTCCCGGCGATCATCACGGGCGGCATACGCACGCCGTTTCCGCTCGAGCGCTTTCCGGATCTCGATCCGACGCGGCTGCAGGATCCGCGCGCGGTCGCGCGCACCGCTCGCTTCGCGCTGACGCAACCGCGCGAGTTGGCGATCGCCGAGCTCACCGTCGTGCCGCTCACCGGGACATCGTGGCCATGATCGAGCCGCCGCGCCCGGCCGTATTTCTCGGCAAGGACGGCACGCTGTTCGAAAACGCGCCGTACGGCACGGATCCGTCACGCATCGCTCTGCTGCCCGGCGTGTTGCTTGGCGCCGTGGCGTTGTCGGTGGCCGGCTATCGGCTTTTCATCGTCTCGGATCAGCCGGCTGTCGCGACGGGCTTGTTCGGCCGCGATGCGCTCGCTCGCGTCGAGGCGCGCATCGCGGAGCTCTTCGCCGCCGTCGGCGTGGAGATCGACAGCTTCTATTGGTGCCCGCATGGCGCCGAAAAGCGTGGCCGCGCGGAGTGTGCCTGCCGCAAGCCTCAGCCGGGTCTGCTGCTCGCCGCAGCTTCGGCGCACGGCGTCGACTTGGCGCGCTCATGGATGATCGGCGATGTCCTCGACGACATCGAGGCTGGCCACCGCGCAGGCTGCCGCGCGATCCTCGTCGACCGCGGCAACGAAACCTGCTGGGCGCGCGGCGAATATCGCCCGCCCGATGCGATCGTCGATCGCTTCGACGACGCGGTGCGAGTGATCCTCGACGCGCAGCAGCGTGCGTCGACGCTCGAGTCCGTTTTGATGCACACGGTCCATTGATGCTCGCTGCGCAGGCGGCGAGTGCGCCCGAACTTCCGGCTCCATTCCCCCCGTTGCCATGTACACGTTAGGGATCAACGCCGCCTACCACGACTCGTCGGCGTGCCGCGTGGACGACGGCATCGTGCTCGCCGCCGCAGAACAGGAGGAGCGCTTCACCCAGATCGAGCATGGCAAGCGTCCGGTCCCGTTCGCCGCGTACGAGCTGCCTCATCACGCCATCGACTACTGCCTCGGCGCCGCCGGCATCGAGCTGAACGACGTCGATCACGTCGCCTATTCGTACGAGCCTGCGTTGCTCGACGTGCTCGCGATCGGGCCGTTCCTGCTCGAAAAGGAAGGAGGGGAGCGCTGATGCGCGTATCCGTCGTCGTTCCGACGCATGAGCGGCCCGAGCTGCTCGCGTGCTGCCTCGACCACCTCGTTCGCCAGGATCTCGGCACGTCCGATTTCGAGATCGTCGTCGTCGATGACGGCTCGTCGCGCGAGGCAAGCGTCGCCAACCACGCGGTGACGGCGCGCGCTTCGCGCCGCCGACCCGGGCTTGCGGTCCATTACGTGCATTCATCTGAGCATCTCGGCCCCGCAGCGGCACGCAATCGCGGCTGGCGTTGCGCGCGCACGCCGGTGATCGCGTTCACCGACGATGACACGCGGCCCGCCACCGGCTGGCTGCGCGAAGGTCTCGCCGCGTTGAACGGATTCGATGCTGCCGCGGGCCGCATCCTCGTGCCGGTGCCGGGCGATCCGACCGACTACGAGCGCGATGCTGCGGGCCTCGCGAACGCCGATTTCGTCACCGCGAACTGTTTCGTCCGCACCGCGATGCTGCGCGCGGTCGGCGGCTTCGACGAGCGCTACCGGATGGCGTGGCGCGAGGATTCGGACCTGTGCTTCGAGCTGCGTCATCGCGGTGCGCGCATCGGCTGCGCGACGCGCGCCGTCGTCGTGCATCCGATCCGACCGGCGAAGTGGGGCGTCAGCATCAAGCAGCAGAAGCGCGTCGTGTTCGACGCGTTGCTGTACAAGAAGTACCCGCGCGATTACCGGCGCTGGATCCGGCCGCAACCGCCATGGCATTACTATCTTGCCGTGTTGACGCTGATCGCGATGGTGTACGCCGCGTGGCGCGGTTACGCGCCCGGTGTGGTTGCGGGTGCGATCGCATGGACGACGGTGACTGCGGCGTTTTGCTGGAAGCGGCTGCGCGCAACTCAGAAGAGCACGCCGCATGTGCTCGAGATGATCGCCACGTCGGCATTGATTCCGCCAGTATCGGTGTTCTGGCGACTCGCTGGCGCGTGGCGCTACCGCGTGTTGTTCCTGTGAGAAAGCGACGAGCGCCTTGCTAGCGCCGGGGGTGATGCGCGCGCGGGCAGACGGCGCGGCGGAGTAGAATGGCAGTGCGCGGTCATGCTCGTGCATCGCCATGCTCTTCAATCTTCCCACCGCCTTTACCTGGCTGCGGATCGTGCTGATCCCGGTCTTCGTGGGCGTGTACTACGTGCCGGACGCGTGGCTGTCGGCCACTGCACGCAACTGGACGGGCATGACGATCTTCGCGATCGCCGCGATCACCGACTGGTTCGACGGCTGGCTCGCGCGACGGTGGGGCCAGACGAGCGCATTCGGCGCGTTCCTCGATCCCGTCGCCGACAAGCTGATGGTAGCCGCCGCGCTGATCGTGCTGGTGATGCTCGACCGCGCGCCGGCGTATCTCGCGATCATCATCATCGGACGCGAGATAGCAATCTCGGCGCTGCGCGAATGGATGGCGCAGCTCGGCCGCACGAAGAGTGTCGGCGTCGCGCTGATCGGCAAGATCAAGACCGCCGCGCAGATGACAGCGTTGATCGCGCTGCTGCTGTGGGAACCGCTGATCCCCGGTGTGTCGACGCCGATCCTCGGTCTCGTCGCGCTGTGGGTCGCCGCGATCCTGACGCTGTGGTCGATGTTCCACTACCTGCGGCTCGCCGCGCCGCATCTGCACGAGTCGCCGCCAACGACGATCATGCGCACAACACAGCGGCCGTCGGTTGACCCGCGCGCTGCCAAAACGCTAAAATAGCGCGCTTTGTCGACCGCCCGTTCGAGTCGCGGCCACCCGTTCCCCGATAGCTCAGTTGGTAGAGCGACGGACTGTTAATCCGCAGGTCCCAGGTTCGAGCCCTGGTCGGGGAGCCAATATTCAATGGTTTAGCGCTCCTTGAGCAGCGGACTTCGGTAATATTCCCGGTAATATTTTTTCCCGCGCCTTGCGCTATCTGAGCATCAATCAAGAAGATACAACACAAAGAGCGGCGGACTTGTGATCCGACGGTAGCGGGCGAGCGTCGACCTGACCGTCGAGGAGTAGGTCGACTGCGAGCCACCGAACGGCAGATCATCATCCCGACATTGCATCATCAAGATCACCACGCGCGCACGCCGCGATCTGAACGCTGCGCCTTTCCTGCGCGGAACGTGAGCTTGGACCAGGGCACTCGCGGATAGTCGTGCCGAGAATGCCGTTGTGCGCATTGACCAGGACGATCGATGGGTTCCAATTGTCGACGTATGCTTCATCGACGGCCAAGAATGCCGCAATGATAACGAGATCGCCCGGCTTAATGAGATGTGCCGCAGCGCCATTGATGCAGATCGTGCCGCTGCTTCGCGCGCCGCGCATGGCGTATGTCGTGATGCGGGCGCCGGAAGTTACGTCCCAGATGTGCACTTGCTCGTGCTCGACGATCGATGCTGCCTCCATGAGGTCTTCGCTGATGGTGACGCTGCCTTCGTAATCGAGGTCGGCTTGCGTCACGGTACAGCGGTGGATCTTTCCCTTCAGCATGGTCAGCTGCGCCATGTGTCACCTCGCGGGTCGTCGCATCGGTCGCTAATACACGGGCCCATCGAGCGTCTCGCTCTTCACGAGAATGGTGCGATTGAAGGAATTCAACATCACGTGGTCCTCGAACGCCACGGTGCGGCCATCGGACAGTGAGAGCGCGCCGTTCGCGGTGCACAGCAGATAGCAGTACATCCGGGTGCCGGCATCGCCATGCCAGAACGAGTACGCGCGTCCATGACACGAGATGTCCAGATCGACGACGCATTCGGTCGATGTCATGGTTAGGTGCCAGCGTATCGGCAAGCACGTCGCGCTGCGCGGATCGTGCCAGTGCTCGGTCGTTTCGAAGCTGATCGCGCCCTGGTTTGCAGCCGGGTTGTACTTGATTGCACGCTCGCCGACGTAGACGGCGCCGATGTCGACGATTCCCGGCCGAAAGAAGTTGATGCCGACATCGTCCTTGGTGAGATAGAGCCAATACATCACTCGCGGCGCGGGAAGATTGCGGATCGGGTCGGCGGACTGCCCGACGAGAATGTGCTCGCGCACGCCGTGACCGTTCCTGATTTCGAACGTGCGTCCAGCGGTCGCGAGCGTGCCGTCGACGTCGGCGAAGACGTCGTAGCCGGCCCGGTCGGACGTTTCGGCATCGGCAAAGTGACCCCAATGCCAGATCGGCTGTCCGACTTGACTAAAGCGCAAATCGAGATCAACGCCGGCGAACAGTCCTTGAGCTTCCCACACCGGCGGCCGCGCGACGAATCGGTGATCTTCGAAATGCCAGACGACGCGATCGTGCGTTCGCTCTATCCGCAGCTTGCGTGGTTGGAGCCGCTCGGTCGGATGCCAGCCCGCGCGCACGAAGTTGTTGTCGGTCATCTTGCCGCGGTTCGCCTTGGGGACGGCAATCAGCATGATGTCGTGCTCGACCGCGTCCTCATCGATCCATACGCGGCGCCCTTGGCCCTTGATTATGTAGCCGGCCGTCCATAGCAGCACGTCGTGATCGCCGCTTTCGGCGACGAGTGCGAAGGCGGTTTCCTCCCAGAGATCCGCGCGCTTGTGACTCAACACCCGATATTGCTCGGTTTCGTCGTCGAGACGAATCGCAGGCGCTTCCGCTGCGTACGTCGTCGTTCCTACGTACTGCCGATCGAACGCATCCTGTGTCTTTCTCATGAGCGTTCCTTATCGATGAGCTACAACGTGGCGCGCGTGCCCAGGATGGCGGTCGCCTGACTCGACAGCACGCCGCCGTTGGCGTGCGCGAGTGCGAGCTGCGCTCCCGCTATTTGCCGCTCGCCCGCCTCGCCGCGCAGTTGACGGGCCGATTCGACCAATGTGAACAGGCCGTACATGCCTGGGTGGCAGCATGAGAGTCCGCCGCCATTCGTGTTGACCGGCAGCTCGCCACCCGGCGCGATACGGCCGCCCTCGACGAACGCGCCGCCTTCGCCCTTCGCGCAGAACGCGAGGTCTTCCAGGAACAGGATCGTATTGATCGTGAACGCATCGTAGAGCTGCACGACGTCGATATCGGATGCGTTGACGCCGGCCTGTGCATAGGCGCGGGCGCCGGATTGCACCGCACCGGTAATCGTCAAGTCGGCCATCGACGAGATGTCCGCGTGGGTCACGGCGGAAGCCGCGCCCAGCACATACACGGGCTCCCGCGGCAGATCGCGCGCGCGGTCGGCGCGCGTCATGACGATCGCGGCCGCGCCGTCGGTCACCAGGCAACAATCGCGAACGCCGAGAGGATCCGAGATCATCCGGGCTGCGACCACGTCCTCGATCGCGAGATCTTCGCGCGCGACTGCCTCGGGATTGCGTTGCGCCCATCGACGCGCGGCGACCGCGACTTCGGCAAGCTGGCGCTTGGTCGTTCCATATTGATGTATGTGGCGCGCGGCGGCGAGTGCATACGACGAGATCGGACGCAGCGGCTTGTACGGCGCCTCGTAGCTCGACGAGCGGCTTGTGCTTACCAACTTTCCGGTCGCGGTCGCCTGATTGCTGCCATACGCGATCAATGCGACGTTGCACAGACCCGCATCGAGCGCGAGCGCGGCATGCGCGACGTGCAACAGGAATGCCGAGCCACCCGTGCGATTGTTGTCGGTAATCGTCGGTGCGATACCGAGATATTCCGAGAAGGTCAAACCGGCGAGCGTATCGTGCGGCTGGGCGATGAACAGCGCATCGACGTCGCCGAGTCCGAGCCCGGCATCTGCGAGCGCGAGCAGCGCGGCCTTCGCAGCGAGATCGACGCTCTCGTAGCCCGGCGCTTTGCCGATGCCGAACGTTGCGGCACCGACGACCGCCGTTTTGCCTCTCGGGAATCCGGGCATTGGCTTGTCCTCTCGCGCGAGCCAGGTCAAGCGGCGGGCTCGAAGACGACCAGCGGCTGATCCTCCTCGACGATGATCCGCGCGGCGACTGCCATCCCGATCTTCACTTCTTCAGGGGCCACGCCGATCACGCGACTCATCATGCGAGGGCCCTCGGCGAGCTCGATCAATGCAACGTTGTAGCTTGGCGCGGGCGGACGCTGCCGTACGACCGTGGTGGAGTAGACGCGTCCTCTTCCTGAGGCTTCGATCCATTCGAGATTGGTCGACCCGGTGGCGGGCTGCGCGACGCGCGGATAGAACAAAAATCGGCCATTGTCGCGGCAGCGCTGAATCATGAATCGGCCTTCGGCGAGGAATTTCTGGTATTCGAGCTCCGGCTTGAAATCGGCCATCGCGCTCCTCCCAACGAATGATCGGATCGTTCAGTTGCCGCTGAACCGCGCGGCGCGTTTTTCCTTGAAGGCGAGCGTGCCTTCCTTGAAGTCCGTCGCCTGCACCGCGAGCGGCAGCATGCTGCCCTCCAGACTCATGAACTCGTCGAGCGTCAACGTGGGCGCCACGTCGAACATCCGCTTGGCGAGGGCCAAGGCGATCGTCGGCGCCTCGGCGTACTCGCGTGCGAGCGCATGGGCTTCGCTGAGGAGCACCTCATCGGGTACGACGCGCGCCACGAGTCCGAGCTCCAAGGCCTCTTTCGCGCTCACCATGCGCGCCGAGAAAACGAGCTCCTTGGCCTTGGCGATGCCGAGGTAGCGGGTCAGGAACCAGACCGCGCCGGCATCGGGCGGCAGCGCGATCTTCTTCTGGATCTGGGAGAAGCGGGCGGTCTCCGAGGCGATCACCACGTCGCTCGCGAGCGCCATGCTGAATCCCATGCCCACCGCCACGCCTCGAACGGCGCAGATCAGCGGCTTCTGGACGCGCGCGATGGCGCAGATCGCCTTGTGCATGTGGCGGGCGCGGTAGAACGAGCCGTTGAGCCCGCCCATGCCCATCTCGCCGATGTCCGCGCCGGCGCAGAAATCGGTGCCGGCGCCGGTCAGCACGACCGCGCGAATCTCCGGCGTGTCGTTGATGTGCTCGCATCCCGCGGCGAGGGCGTCGCGCATCGCGAGCAGCATCGCGTTCTTCTTTTCGGGCCGATTGAGCGTGATCGTGGCCACGCCACCGTCGGTGGTCAGTTCGATCGACATCGCGAATTGCCCTCGTATTCGGCTTGATGAGAAAGTACACTAAGTACACTATATTCGCTAAAACGTCAAGGGCGGCCCCCAGCGGGAGACCCGTTGACGCCGCCGCCGATTCGGCATACAGTTAACTTAGTAATCTATCACCGCCAGAAACAGGGATGCCGATACTGGGCGACATCATCGAGCGTAACGCGAGACATCGGCCGCACTGGCTCGCGCTGGTATACGCGGACCAGCGCGTCAGCCATGCCGAGTACGCGCTGCGCGTACGCAAGCTTGCGAGCGCCTTCCACGCGCGAGGCCTGCGCCGCGGCGATCGCGTCTCGATCCTCGCGATGAATTGCAGCGAGTATCTGGAGACCTACGGCGCGTGCGAATGGGCGGGGTACGTGTTGAACACGGTCAACTTTCGTCTGGCGATCCCGGAGATCGTTGCGATCATGAAGGACTCGGATCCGAAAATCGTGCTTTTCGAGCAACAGTACGCGGACGCGATCGGCGCGTTGCGCGACGAGGTGACGGGCGTCGAGACGTACATCTGCATCGATGCGGCGCCCGAGGGAGCCGAATCGTACGACGCGGTGCTCGAGTCCGGCGCCGACGACGGCGGCCCCAGTCGTGCGTGCGAAGACGACTATCTCTGCATCATCTATACGAGTGGAACCACGGGGCGGCCCAAAGGGGTCGTGCACACGAACCGCTCCTACGCGATGCTCGCCGAGATCCTTTCGAGCGAGCTCCAGCTCGGCGCGGACGATCGTCTGCTCGCGATCGCCCCGTTGTTCCATATCGGCGCGCGCAGCCTGTCGTCTGCCGCGCAATGGCGGGGCGGCACGATCGTGCTGCACCGGGGTTTCGACGCGGAGGAGGTAATCCGCACGATCGAGCGCGAGCGCATCACGGCGGTCCATCTCGTGCCGACGATGGTCCAGGCGATCCTCGACGCGCCGAATTTCGCTCGTCATGATCTGTCGAGCCTCAGGATGCTGATGTACGCCGCGGCACCGATGCCAGTCGCACTGCTGAAGCGCGCGCTCGACGCGTTCGGCCCGATTCTCGTCAACGGTTACGGCCAGACCGAGATCAACCTGCCGACGCTATTGCATGCGCATCAGCATCACGTCGACGGGACGCCCACCCAGGTGAAGCGGCTCGCTTCGGTTGGCCAGCCGCATCCGCGCTCCGCGATCCGCATCGTCGCGGACAACGGCGACGAATGCCCGACGGGCACCGTCGGCGAGATCGTCGCGCGCTCGGAAACCGCGATGGCCGGCTACTGGAACAACTCGGCGGCGACGCTCGCAACGCTGCGCGACGGCTGGGTGCACACCGGAGACGTCGGCTACGTCGACGACGAGGGCTACCTGTTCCTCGTCGATCGCAAGAAAGACATGATCATCTCCGGCGGCGAGAACATCTACAGCCGCGAAGTCGAGGACGCGATCGCGCACCACCCCGCAGTGAAGCAGGTCGCGGTGATCGGCGTGCCCGATGCGTACTGGGGCGAGTCGGTCAAGGCACTCGTCGTGCTCGAGCCGGACGCTGCCGCGAGCGTCGAGGACATCGTCGCCGGGTGCAGGACGTTGATTGCTTCGTACAAGTGTCCAAAGTCGGTGGAGTTCGTGCCGTCGCTTCCGCTGCTGCCCACCGGCAAGGTCAACAAGCGCTCGTTACGCGAACGTCACGCGGCGCCGCGTGCGTGATCGCTTATGCAGACGTTTGCTTTCGAGCCCGTCGACATGTGTCCCCGGATTCCGGAATTCCGATCCGAGGTGCGCGCTTTCCTCGCGCGCACGCTGGACGGCATGCCGGCTGTGAAGCGTGCGCATTCGTGGACGGCGTTCGATGCGGAGTTCAGTCGCAAGCTGGGCGAGCGCGGCTGGATCGGCATGACATGGCCGAAGCAATACGGCGGGCACGAGCGCAGCGCGATCGAGCGCTACGTGCTGCTCGAAGAGCTGCTCGCCGCCGGCGCGCCGGTGGGCGCGCACTGGATCGCCGACCGGCAGAGCGGTCCTCTTTTGCTGCGTTACGGCAGCGAAGCGCAATGCCGCAGGTTTCTGCCGGCGATCGCGCGCGGCGACATGTATTTCTGCATCGGCATGAGCGAACCGAATGCGGGGTCGGATCTCGCTTCGGTGCGGACACGGGCGCGAAAAGCGCGGGACGGCTGGCGCATCAGCGGCCAGAAGATCTGGACGACGCATGCGCATCGCGCGCACATGATGATCGCGCTCGTTCGCACCGGCACCCGCGAGCACAAGCGGCACGAAGGCCTGTCGCAATTCGTGATCGATCTTGCGACGCCTGGCATCACCGTGCGCCCGATCGTCGATCTCGTCGGCGACGTGCACTTCAACGAAGTGTTCCTCGACGATGTGCCGGTCGGTGACGACATGCTGGTCGGCAACGAAGGCGACGGCTGGCGGCAAGTGACGAGCGAGCTGTCGCTCGAGCGCAGCGGTCCGGAGCGCTACCTGTCGAGCTTCCAGCTCTTCATCGAGCTCTTGCGCGTTGCGACCGATGCGCCGGGCGAAGCGGTGCGAAGCGCCATCGGACAGATCAGCGCCGAGCTGTGGACGCTGCGCCAGATGTCGCTGTCGGTCGCCGCACAGCTCGCCGCCGGAAACGACCCGGCGGTCGAGGCGGCGATCGTCAAGGACCTCGGCAACGCGTTCGAGCAGCAGCTGCCGCGCACCGTGCAGGCGATCACGGACGCCGGCTTCGCGTTGGAGGAAGACGAACCGTTCGTCGAGGTGCTCGCGTTTCTGCTGCAGACGTCGCCGTCGTTCTCGTTGCGCGGCGGCACGCGCGAGATCCTGCGCGGCATCATCGCGAGAGGATTGGGATTGCGATGAGCGAGCAACGCACGCTTCTCGCGGACACCGTCGATCGCCTGTTCCGCGATGCGGCTCCGAGTGCACCTTTACAAGCGGATGGCTGGAGCGCATCGCTGTGGCAGCACATCGAGCACCTCGCCTTGCCGCTGCTGCTCGTGCCCGAAGAAGCGGGCGGCATCGGCGGCACGTGGGACGACGCGTTCGTCGTGCTACACGGACTCGGCTATTACGCGGTCGCGCTGCCCGTCGCCGAGGCGATGCTCGCGACTCGCGTCGCGGCGCTCGCCCGTCTCGATCTGCCCGCCGGTGTCGTGAGCCTCGCGACGAGAACCACGGGATACCTCGCGCGCGACGGCCGTGGACGTGCCCGTTTCACCGGCGAGCTATTGGGCGTGCCGTGGGGCCGTCACGCGTCGAGCGTCGTCGGCGTGCTGCGTGACGGCGGCGCGCACGTCGTCGTGGTGTCGCGCAACGACGCGACGTCGCTGCAAGAGCATCACAACCTCGCCGGCGAGCCGCGCGATACGCTGTGCTACGCCGATGCCGACGTGACGATCGCGCGCTGTGACGCCGAGGAAACGACGCACGCGCAATCGTTCGGAGCGCTGCTGCGCATCGGGCAGATCGCAGGCGCGCTCGACGCCGTACTCGCGAGGACGATCCAGTACGCGAAGGAGCGAAGCCAATTCGGAAAGGCGATCGGAAGCTTCCAGGCCGTTCAGCAGCAACTCGCCGTGCTCGCGTCCGAGACGGCAGCCGTTGGTGCCGCCGCGCGCGCCGCGTTTCGAAGCGCCGCGCTGGGTGAGGCGGGCTTCGAGATCGCTTCGGCGAAGCTGCGCGCGAATCGCGCGATCGACGTGGTCACCGCGATCGCGCACCAAGTGCACGGCGCGATCGGCTTCACTCGCGAATACGAGCTGCGTCGTTGCTCGCAACGGCTGTGGTCGTGGCGCACCGAGTTCGGCAACGATCGCTACTGGAGCGGCGTGCTGGGCACTACCGTTGCGGCGGCCGGCGCCGCCGCTTTCTGGAGCGAGCTCACGCGTCGCGGCGATCGCTTCGCACTGAAGGATCAATGATGCAGGACGCAGTCATCGTATCGACGGCCCGGACTGGCATCGGCAAAGCGTTCCGCGGCGCGCTCAACGACACGCACGGCGCGACGATGGCCGGCCACGTGATCGACGCCGCCGTGCGGCGCGCCGGCGCCGCTGCCGAGGAGATCGACGACGTGCTGCTCGGTTGCGCGTGGCAGGAAGGCGCCACCGGCAGCAACATCGCGCGGCAGGCTGCGATTCGCGCGGGCTTGCCCGTCAGCGTGCCGGCGGCAACGCTCGATCGTAAATGCGCATCGGGCCTCGATGCGATCGCGATCGCCGCGAATCGCATCCGCTGCGGCGAAGCTGACATCGCGGTGGCCGGCGGTGTCGAATCGGTGTCGCTCGTGCAGGACCATCGCAATGCGTTTCGCGCGCGCGACGAGTGGGTTGTCGAGCGCTGTCCCGGTCTTTACGCGACGATGATCGAGACGGCGGAGAACGTGGCCAAGCGCTATCGCATCGGTCGCGATGTGCACGACGAGTACGCATTGGAAAGCCAGCGTCGCACGGCGGCGGCGCAGGCGGCCGGTCGGTTCGACACCGAGATCGTGCCGTTCCGCGCGATCCGGAATCTGACCGACAAGAACGGGACAATCAGCGGCCGTGAATCGGTCATGCTCGCGCGCGACGAGGGCAATCGACCGGAGACCACGGCGGACGCTCTCGCGAAGCTGAAGCCGGTGCTGTACGCCGACGGAGCGGTCACCGCCGGCAACTCGAGCCAGCTCTCGGACGGCGCGTCGGCGTGCGTGCTGATGAGCATGCGCGAAGCGCAGCGCCGAAAAGTCGAGCCGCTCGGTCTTTTTCGCGGCTTCGCGGTCGCCGGCTGTGAGCCCGACGAAATGGGTGTCGGGCCCGTGTACGCCGTGCCCAAGCTGCTGCGTCGCCACGGACTCGTGGTGGACGACATCGGGTTGTGGGAGCTGAACGAAGCGTTTGCCGTGCAAGTGGTGTATTGCCGCGATCGGCTGGGCATTCCGGCGGATCGTCTGAACGTGGATGGCGGCGCCATCGCGATCGGGCATCCGTTCGGCATGAGCGGTTCGCGTCTCACCGGTCACGCGTTGATCGAGGGATGCCGCCGCGGCGTTCGCTACGCGGTCGTCACGATGTGCGTCGGCGGCGGCATGGGCGCCGCTGCGCTGTTCGAGCTCGCATAGGATCGGCGAATGGACTATCACGACATCCTGTACGAAGAGATCGGACCGGTCGTGCGCATTTCGCACAATCGGCCGGCGAAGCGCAACGCGCAGAGCGAGAGCCTGCTGGCGGAGCTCGATGACGCGCTCGTGTGCGCCGCGCGTGACGAGCGCGTGCGCGTCGTGATCCTTGCCGCGACCGGCGATCATTTCAGCGCCGGCCACGATCTGCACGACGGCATGGAGAAACGCGGCGCGTTCACGCCCGAGCAGCACTGGGTGTGGGAAGAGCAACACTATCTCGGCAACGCGTTGCGCATCTGGGATTTCCCGAAACCGACGATCGCGCAGGTGCAGGGCGCGTGCATTGCCGCAGGGTTTATGGTCGCCAACATGTGCGACTTGATGGTCGCGTCGGAGGACGCGTTCTTTTCCGATCCGGTCGTGCACAGCCTCGGCGCCGCCGCCGTGGAGACGCTGGTGCATCCGTGGGTGCTCGGAATGCGCAAGGCGAAGGAGTTTCTCTATACCGGCCAGCGCATCACGGCGGCGGAAGCGCACGCGTGGGGCATGATCAATCACGTGGTGCCGCGCACCGACCTCGAAAGCACGACGCTTGCGCTCGCCGAACGGATCGCGGCCGCACCGCCGATCGCGATCCGCATGCTCAAGCGCTCGCTCAACCGCACGCTCGACATGCAGGGCTTCCGCAACTCGATTCATGCGCATTTCGACACGCATCTGCTGAGCTCATCGACGAACGAGTTCCGGGACATGGTCGCGCGCGGCATGGAGCAGTCGATGAAGACGGCCAAATCGGCAGGATGACGATGCGAGCGCTGGAGCTTCGCGATACCGGCTTCGAGCACTTGCGGCTCGTCGATCGCGCGACGCCGCGTGCGGGCGGCGGCGAGGTGCTCCTCGAGATGCGCGCCGCGGCGATCGGCTTGCGCGACTACAAGGTCGTGACGGGGGCTTATGCACAGAACGGGCAGCGCCGCCCGCTCGTCCCGGGCGGCGAGGGCGTCGGCGAAGTGGTCGAGGTCGGCGCCAACGTCGCAACGCTGCGCGTCGGCGACCGCGTGAACCCGCTGTTCGTGCAGCACTGGCGGCATCGTCGTCCGACGCCCGCCGCGCTCGCCACGAGCACGTTGGGTGGACCGTCGATCGACGGTACGTTCGCCGAGTACATGGTCGTGCCCGAGGACGCGGTGGTGCCGATACCGGAGCACCTCACCGATGTCGAGGCCGCGACGTTGCCGTTTGCCGCGCTGACCGCGTGGATGAGCGTCACCGAATACGCGAATGTGCGCGCCGGGGACGTCGTCGTGATGCAGGGAACATCGGGGATCCCGCTCTTCGCGTTGCAGTTCGCGAAGCTCATGGGCGCGACGACCATCGTGACGTCGAAGAGCGACGAAAAGCTCGAGCGGGCGAGGCGGCTGGGAGCCGACCATGGCATCAATTACGTCGCTGCTCCCGAGTGGTCGCGCGTCGTGCTCGAGTTGACGCACGGCGTCGGTGCCGATCTCGTGCTCGATCCCGGCGGCACGGTGACGATGGCGCAGTCGATCCGCGCCGTGCGGCCGGGCGGTACGATCGCCGTGTTCAATGCGCTCGGCAGTGCGGAGCTCGGCGTGCTGCTGCCTTATCTGCTTGCGCACAACATTCGCGTGCAAGGCGTGAACGCCGGCTCGCGCGACAGCCATGCGGCGATGGCACGCGCGATCGCGTCGAGCCGTCTGCGACCGGTGATCGAGAACGTCGTCACGCTCGACGCCGCCGCGCAAGCCGTTGCAGCGATGCCGCGCAGCGAGCAGTTCGGCAAGGTCTGCGTTCAGATCGACCATCCGCGATGAACTTCGCCGATTCCCCGGAAGAAGCCGCGTTCCGTGCCGAAGCGCGCGAATGGTTGCAGCAACATGCGTGCGCGCGCGACGTCGTCAACTCGCTCGTCGTCAATCAGGAAACCGGCGATTTCAGCGAGCAGTTTCCCGTCGCCCGCGCATGGCAGGCGAAGAAGTTCGACGCCGGATTCGGCGCGATCTACTTCCCGAAGGAGTTCGGCGGACGCGGCGGAACGTCGCTGCAGAACATGATCTTCATGGAAGAGGAAGCGAAGTTCGACGTGCCGGCGACGAATCATTTCATGATCGTTAACCGCGGCTGCAGCTCGCTGCTGATGCGGCACGGCAGCGAGGTGCAGAGGCAGCGGCTGATCCGGCCGTCGCTGCGCGGCGATCTGATCTGGTGCCAGCTTTTCTCGGAGCCCGGCGCCGGCTCTGATCTCGCCGGCGTTCGCACGCGTGCCGAGATGATCGACGGCCACGAATGGATCGTGAACGGGCAAAAGATCTGGACCAGCAACGCGCATCTGGCCGACTACGGCGTGATGATCGTGCGCACGGATCCGACGGTGCCCAAGCACAAGGGGCTCACGTTCTTCATCGTCGACATGAAATCGCCGGGGATCGAGCTCCGCCCGATCAAGCAGCTCACCGGCGGCAGCAACTTCAACGAAGTGTTCCTCACCGACGTGCGCATTCCGGATGCGCATCGAATCGGCGCCGTCAACCAGGGCTGGAAGGTCATCGTCTCCTTCCTCGCGGGCGAGCGCTCGAACATCGCGATCAAGGAATTGCAGCCGGTGATCGCCGGGCTGATGCGACTCGCGGCCAACGCCGAGATCGATGGCATGCCGGCGATCGACGATCGCTCGGTGCGCGAGCGCATTGCGTCGTACTACATTCGCGAAGCGGGCGTACGCTATACCGTACAGCGCATGCTGACGGCGCTGTCGCGGCAGCAGGAGCCGGGGCCCGAGATCGCGATCGGCAAGCTTGTGCTGGGATCGCTCGTGCAGGAGATGACCGGTTTCGCACTGGAGCTGATGCAATCGCACGGTGTGGTGATGAATCCTGAGCTCGCGCCTGCAGCCGGCGTCTGGCAGACCGAATGGCTGGGCTCGGTCGTCGACCGCCTCGGCGGAGGCAGCGACGAGATCATGCGCAATGTCATCGGCGAGCGCATCCTCGGCTTGCCGGAGGACATCCGCGTCGACAAGACCGTTGCGTTCAACCGGATATCCGCGCAATAGGCCGCGCACGGGTCGGAGCACCCCATGGACTTCGATTTCTCGCCCGAGCAGAAGGAAATCAA
>WNGB01000914.1_pt1 | contig 47793 bp, 33 predicted proteins | sample 5400681 | NCBI WGS metagenome assembly WNGB01 (sample SAMN13153367, study PRJNA577476) | soil metagenome | isolation source: 115 cm soil or saprolite under grassland replicate 2 | place: USA:California | collected 2016-06-15
ATTGCTGAAGGTGTGCGCCTCGCATATCGCCGCGTCGCTTGATAATGGCCGGATGTACCAGCAGCTGAAGGATCAGAATATCCAGACGATCGCGGCGCTGGCCGCGGCGATCGACGCACGCGACCCGTATACCGCCGGGCATTCCGAGCAGGTGCGGCGCTACGCTGTGCGGCTGGGTGAGGTGCTAGGTCTTTCGCCACAGCGTGTCGAATACATCCACTACGGCGCACTGCTGCACGACATTGGTAAAATTGGCATTCGCGATTACATTCTGCTCAAGCCCGGCCCGCTGACAGAAGAAGAGTACGCGATCATGCAGACGCACCCGACGATCGGAGCGGACATCCTGCGCAAGATCAAGGCACTGCGCGAAGTCATTCCGATCATCGAATGCCACCACGAGCGCATGGATAGCCGTGGCTACCCACGCCGGCTCGGCGGCATCCACATCCGCGAAGAGGCGCGCATTGTCGCGATCTCCGACGCATATGATGCTATGACATCGCACCGTGCTTACCGCCGGGCCATGGAGCCTGAGAAGTCGTTTCAGATATTGATGGATGGCCGTGGCAAGCACTGGGATGGCGCGTTCGTTGAGACGTTTGTCGACATGATGCGCCGCGAGGGGCCGGCGCTGATTATCCCACGGCCGCGCCCGCCGCAGCTCGCGGTATCCGGGCTGCTGGAGCGCCCGTACGTGGCGCAGCTGGATGCGCGGGATTAGACCAATCGGTTCCACATTATTTGTAAAACATAAAACGTGAAACGTAAAGGCTGAATACTTATGTTTCACGTTTTATGTTTTACGAAGAGATAAGAAAAACACTGCGGAAGCTACTTCCCTACCCCATCTCCATCCCCGTTCATGCTGAACAGCACATTCTGGCTGCGCTCATCTTCATCTTCAGGCTCTTCGACCGAGAGCGCCGCCAGGCGATCGTTCTTGCCGACGTTCAGGATCGTGACACCCTGGGTCGAGCGACCGAGCAGCGAGATGTCGGAGACCTGGCAGCGCATGACTGTGCCGCCGGTGGTGATGAACGTCAGCAGCGATGTCTCGTAGACCACCTGGGCCGAGGCGATCTCGTCCTTGGGGCGCAGCTTGATCGTGATCACACCGCCCGTTCCGCGGCCTTTGGTCGGGTACTCCGGCAGTGAGGTGCGCTTACCGAAGCCATGCGCAGTTACAATCAGCAGCGCGGCATGCTCCTGCACCAGGCCCATGCCCACCAAACGGTCTTTGTCGTCGAGATTCATGCCAATCACGCCGCCGGCCGGCCGGCCCATCGGGCGCACCTGATCCTGAATGAAGCGGCTGGTCTGGCCGCGCGCGCTAGTCATCAGCACATCCTCGTGGCCCTGCGTCATCGCCACCCAGCCGAGCAGATCGCCTTCATCCAGGCCGATCGCGATCAGGCCGTTCGAGCGCACCTGGCTGTACTCTTTGAGGAGCGTGCGCTTGATCTTGCCGCGCACAGTCGCCATAATCAAGTACTTGCCCTGATCGAAATCAGGCACGGCCAGCACCGATGTCACCTGTTCGCCCGGCTCCAGCGAGATCAGGTTGACCAGCGGTAACCCCTTGGCGGTGCGGCTGGCATCGGGCACCTCGTGCGTCTTGAGCTGGTAGACTTTGCCGCGATCGGTGAAGAACAGCAGATCATCCATGGTGTTGCTAGTCAGGATATGGCGCACCACATCCTGCTCGCGTGTGACCATGCCCTTGATGCCGCGCCCGCCGCGCCGCTGGGTCTTATAGGTGTCGGCGTTGATGCGCTTGACGTAGCCGCGCTCGGTCAGCGTCACCAGCACCTTGACATCGGGGATCAGATCTTCGTCACTGACCTCGCCATCGGCGTCGGGGATGATCCGCGTGCGCCGCTCATCGCCATACTTATCGCGCAAGTACTTGAGATCCTCGTTGATCATATGCAGCACCCGGCGCGGGTTAGCGAGAATATCTTCCAGCTCGGCGATCAGCTTGATCACCTCTTTATACTCGTCCTCAATCTTTTTGCGCTCCAGCGCAGCCAGGCGGCGCAGCTGCATCTCCAGGATGGCAGTCGCCTGGATCTCGGAAAGCTTGAAGTTGCGCATGAGGTTGTTGCGCGCGCTATCGGCGTTACGCGATTCGCGGATCATGCGGATGACTTCGTCGAGGTTGTCGAGCGCGATCTTGAGCCCTTCGAGGATGTGGGCGCGGGCGCGGGCCTTCTCAAGCTCGAACTCAGTGCGCCGCCTGATCACCACGCGCCGGTGATCGATATGCTCCTGAAGCATGCGCTTGAGCGTCAGCACGCGTGGCTGCAAGCCGCCTTCGACCAGAGCCAGCATATTGACGCCAAAGGTCGTCTGCATCTGGGTGTGCTTGTAGAGCGCGTTGAGCACTTTCTTGGGCTGGGCATCCTGTTTGAGGATGATCACCAGCCGCATACCGCTGCGATCGGACTCGTCGCGCACATCGCGGATGCCTTCGATCTTGCGCTCCTTGGCCATCTCGGCGATCCGCTCTTGCAGGCGGGCCTTGTTGACCTGGTAGGGCAGCTCGCTGACCACGATGTTGTAGGAAGCGCGGGCGGCCTCCTCGATATGCGCCTTGGCGCGCAGGGTGATATGGCCCCTGCCGGTGCTGTAGGCATTCATGATGCCTTCGGTGCCGAGGATCATACCGGCGGTCGGGAAATCCGGGCCGGGGATGATCTTGATCAGATCCTCGACGGTAGCATCCGGGTTTTCGATCAGATAGATGATCGCATTGCACAGCTCGGTCAGGTTGTGCGGCGGGATGTTGGTGGCCATACCCACGGCGATGCCGGCCGCGCCGTTCAGCAGCAGGTTCGGCAGCTTGGCGGGCAGCACGGTCGGCTCGCGGAAGGAGCCATCGAAGTTATCACGGAAATCGACCGTGTTTTTATCGATATCGAAGAGCAGCTCCTCGGCGATCGCTGAGAGGCGCGCCTCGGTGTAGCGCATCGCCGCAGGCGGGTCGCCGTCGACGCTGCCGAAGTTGCCCTGGCCGTCGATCAGCGGGTAGCGCATATTCCAGGGCTGGGCCAGCCGCGCCAGCGCATCATACACGGCCGTGTCGCCATGCGGGTGCATCTTGCCGAGCACATCGCCGACAATACGGGCGCACTTCTTGTAGGGCGTGCTGTGGCGGATGCCCATATCCCACATGCCGTAGAGGATGCGAACCTGAACCGGCTTGAGGCCATCGCGCGAGTCGGGCAGCGCCCTCGACACGATCACGCTCATTGCGTATTCCAGGTAGGCCGTGCGCATCTCATCGTTGATGCTGACAGGCCGGACAATTCCGATCTCCATAGGGCCTCCCAAACGCGATCAGCGGCGGCACATTCGCCGCCGGCTGATAGTTTCTCATGCTTTCATGTACATGCTCGATTATGGCGTATTATACCGCTATATCGCGGTTTTGTCCACTGGAATTAGCACACTGTTTCTAGTCTTTTTGTGGCTTTCGTGGTGAGATACTTCCACACTTCTAGCTGCTCTATAGCCTGCCCTTCGACAGGCTCAGGATGTACGGCAGCACGGTACTTTGCATTTTATGTTCGTTGTGTGGTCGTTGTGCGTTGCAGCGCGCAACGATCACACAACGAACCGATCGATGAAGATTCTGATCCGCTGCCGTAGGAGGTGTAGGCTATTCAGGATTTGGTGGGCTGGAGATGTGAGCTGCTGGGCGATCGAGCCCGCGCACGGCGACCGGCCCGAAGCTCAGGTAATCGCAGGCGGTGAGCTGGTAATACACGCCATCGACCAAGCCCTGGGTGGCCATGCCCCAATCGTAGGGCCGATGGAGGTGGCCATAGACGCAGGCGGCCGCGCCAGCACCGGCGATCCGGCGGGCGAACTCAGTCGGCTTACGATCGAGAAATGGCGGGTAGTGGAACATGACGACGATCGGCTTCACGCTGGCGGCGAGCTTGTGCGCGGCGGCCAGCGCCAGATCGAGCCGTACCAGCTCGCGGTTGTAGACGATCTGATCATCGGGGATTTTGAACCCGGCTGTGTCGGGAGTTACCCAGCCACGCGTGCCGCAGACGACGACCTCGCCCAGATCGATTGCATCGCCCTGAACCACCTCGATCGACGGTGGCAGCTGGCGGCGGACGCGGCCGGAGCTTTCCCACCAATAATCGTGGTTGCCGCGCGAGAGGATTTTGCGCCCCGGTAGCGCGGCGATCCATTCGAGGTCGGGCCGTGCATCAGCCAGCTTGAGCGCCCAGGAGATGTCGCCGGCGATCAGAACGGTATCCTCGGCGCGCACGCGCTCGGTCCATGCGGCAGCGATCCGCCGCGGGTGGTCGCGCCAGCGATCACCGAAAATGTCCATCGGCTTGGGTGCGGCGAAGGAAAGATGTAGGTCAGAGATCGTCCAAATCATCGCGTTATGATACCAGAGCGGCCGGTGGTTGCCAAACCGTGTGACAAGGTGACGAGTGCCGCGTGATGCGTGGCGCGCTACTCGTTACTCGTGACTCCTCACTGGCGGCAGCTGGCGGCAGCTTGCGACGTGTGGCCTACTTCGCACGTCCCTACTACACGTTGTGTTTCGCTTGCTTGCCAGCGTGATATAGATCATAGTGTTGGTGCTAACTGTGCTCTATAATGGCCCCAAGACGGTGATAGTAGCGATGGGGGCGAGCGATGAACAAGCTAGCGCTGCTACAGAAGGTGCCAACATTCGCACGGTTGACCAACGACCAGCTGGCGTTGTTGGCCAGGAGCGTGGGCACACAGACCTTCGAGCGTGATGAGGCGATCTTTCACCAGGGCAGCATCGGTAGCACGCTCTACATCATCGCTCTTGGGCAGGTGCGAATCTTCACCACCAGCGAAGCTGGTCAGGAGCTGACGGTGACGATCTTCCGCGATAGCGATTTCTTTGGCGAGATGGCGCTGCTGGATGGCCAGCCGCGCGCCGCTAGCGCCGAGGCGATGCGCAGAACTACCACGCTGACACTGCACCGCGCCGCGTTCCTGCATACGATCGACGCCTGCCCGCCGATTGCTGCGTCGGTGCTCGAGGTTATGACGGCGCGCCTGCGCCATAGCAACAGTATCGCCGGGCAGCTGGCTAATCTCTCGGCTTCGCAGCGGGTGGTGCGCCAGCTGTGCGATCTGGCCACCTGCTATGGTATCGCCGACGGCGGGGCCATTCGGATCGATCTGCATCTGACGCAGGATGATCTGGCCAGCCTCTCCGGTACCACGCGCGAGACGGTCAATCGGGTGCTATCCAACCTGCGCGATCAAGGGTTGATCCGCGTCGAGCGGGCGCGAGTGAGCGTGCTGAAGATGCAGCAGCTCGAAGACACGTGCGAATAGCATTTAGGTTTTTGTAGTTCTTTTTCACCCTGCGGGGTGAAAAAGAACTACAAGCAGTGAATATCCGCAGTATGTGTACGGCCTACTCTTATCTCCGAGCTGCAATCTCTCGCCGTATTCTATTCGCAACCAGCAACTTTGATAAAGGAGCAATTGTGATGTTTTACCTATTCTTGCTGGCGCATCTGGTGGCCGACTTCGTGTTGCAGCCATACTGGCTGGTTGTTCGCAAACGGCGCTGGGATGGCCTGTTGCTCCACGGCGGCATTGTGCTGGCGTGCATGTTGTTGCTGCCGCTGGCGGATGCCGCGGCACTGGCGCTGTGGCCGACGATGCTGGCGATCACCGCCGTGCATATCGCCGCCGACTGGTGGAAGGTACACTATGGCGCCCATATCCCTGGCCCGCCGATCGGCCCATTTATGCTCGACCAGGTGATTCATGTGACAACGCTGTGCGTGGCGCTGAGCCTGGCGCTGCCGGCGCGACAGATCTGGACGATCGCGGCATCGCCGATGGCGCCGATGGCGCTGTACGCCGCCGCGTATGTCGTGGCCGCCTTCGCCACGCCGATCGGGGTGATGATCTGGCTCGACCCAGCATTTACGAACGCGGCCTTGGCAGGCGGCGCGCGGCTACGCAGCCTGCTGGCCGGCGCAATGATTGTCTCACTGACCCTGTTCGGCGGCCTGCTGGCGCTGCCGGCCACGCTGATTGGAGCAACCCTGATTGTGCGCCACCCGCGCTCGGCGCACCCGCTCGATATGCCGGCGGGCATGCTGGCGGTGCTGTGTGTCGGCGCGGCGGTGGGGACGATGCTGGCGATGATTGGGTGAAGCGGGGTGACGAGTGACGAATGACGAGTCAAGAATTAAAAGTTCGGAGTTGGCCTTGCTCAACTCCGAACTTTTAACTTTGCACTTTTAACTCGGGCTATTCGAGGTAGCCGCGCAGACCACGGCCGTAGTGTGGGTGGCGCAGCTTTCGCAGCACGCGCGCCTCGATCTGGCGGATGCGCTCGCGGGTGATACCGAATTCGCGGCCGACCTCCTCGAGCGTGCGATAGTGACCATCTTGCAGGCCGTAGCGCAGCTGAATGATCCGTCGTTCGCGCTCGGGCAGCTTCTGGAGCACGATCTCGATCTGCTCGCGCAGGATGTGCTGGGCCGCGCTCTCCAGCGGCGCGGCGGCGCCATTATCCTCGATGAAATCGCCTAGCACCGAATCGCCCTCGGCCCCGACCGGCGTTTCGAGCGAGACCGTCTGGCGTGAAGCCTCCAGGGCCCGGCGCACCTTCTCGGGCGGGATGCCTAGCTCGCCTGCTACTTCGTCGGGGGTTGGATCGTGCTCCATCGACTGCTGAAGCCGATTGGTGGTGCGCAGCACGCGGTTGATCGTCTCCCCAACGTGGACGGGCAGGCGAATGGTGCGGCTCTGGTCGGCGATTGCGCGCGTGATCGCCTGGCGGATCCACCAGGTCGCATAGGTCGAAAACTTGAACCCACGATGGTAGTCGAACTTGTCGGCGGCGCGCATCAGGCCGATATTGCCTTCCTGGATCAAATCCAGGAACGACATACCGCGCCCAAGGTATTTCTTGGCGATCGAGACGACCAGCCGTAGGTTGGCATGGATCAGGTGTTCGCGCGCGACCTTGCCCTCGCGGATCCAGCGCACGAGCTGCGTGCGCTCATCTAGCGCGTGATCGCCGGAGTTGATCCGCTCGGTTGAGCGCTCGCCGCGCTCGACCTGTTGGGCTAGCAGCGTCTCCTCTTTCCCTGTCAGCAAGCTGACACGGCCGATTTCGCGCAGGTACAGCCGCACTGGGTCGTCGGCGGCAACCCCTTCTTGATCCAGCTCGGCTGCGAAATCATCGCTCGCGCTCTCATCTTCATCGAAGGCGGGCGGCAGCAAAGCGGGTGGGACATCGCCATCAATGGCGATCGACTCGGCACGGCAGCGGGCATATAATCGTTCGAGCACGTCGGGTGATTGATCGGGCTGTGGGATATACTCGCGGATGTGCGCGGCGGAGAGGTGCCGCTGCTCGCGGGCCGTGGACATCAGCAGATCGAGCGTATCGTTCACTGGGTCCGGCTTTCTATCAGGAGCTTAAGGCATGTTATGCAAAGTGCAATATAGCACAAAATCACCGCATCTTCAAGGGCTATTTTGTGCGAGCGCTCATCCTTTTCCATAGGACTTACGCAAAAGGCAGCTTTAGCCTGCGGCAGCATGGTACTTTTCTTCTTTTACCAGTCGTATTTTCGCCCCGCCGGGCGAAAATACGACTGGTAAGTAGTAAAATCTGTGGTATGCGTAAGCCTTATTCACTCATTGTACAAACCAACCGGAGATCCCCCTTTGCCGGGGCGCACCTCTCCATTATAGCCAGGTTAGAAACTAGTCTTCTGGTGATTTTCATCACGAGGGATGTGGGTTAGACTAGCGAGACCATCTCAACAAGCTACATCGGTCGCATGTTATAATCAAGCGGCGCACTTTCCTTGATTGCACAGCACATGAATGCCGTATGCGGCGGCACGCGCTCTGCTGAACGAAATGAACGCTTGCACTTTAATGTCGCACCGCCGCATCGGCCGCGATGAGATCTCGAGTCGTATGTTAACCAAAGGAGTAGAAAGCCATGCAAATCTATCTCGACACAGCGAACATCAACGAGATTCGTGAGGCCGCGAGCTGGGGTATCCTGAGCGGTGTCACCACCAACCCAAGCCTAATTGCGCGGGAGAAGGGCGCCGATTTCAAGAGCACGATCAGCGAGATTGCGACACTGGTGGATGGGCCGATCAGCGCCGAGACGGTATCGCTGGATGCCGAGGGGATGGTGCGCGAGGGCCGTGAGTACGCGCAGTGGCACCCGAGTGTGATCGTCAAGGTTCCTAGTACGCCCGAGGGTTTGAAGGCGGTCTATCAGCTGGCCAAGAATGGCATTCGCTGCAATGTGACGCTGTGCTTCAACGCTAGCCAGGCGCTGTTCGCTGCGCGGGCGGGCGCCTTCATCATCAGCCCGTTTATCGGCCGCGTGGATGATACCGGCGTGGAGGGCATGCAGCTTATCCGCGAGATCGTGCAGATCTACCGCCAAGATCGTGAGATCACGACCAAGGTGCTGTCGGCCTCGATCCGCCACCCGCGCCATATTATCGATTCGGCGCTAGCCGGCGCCGATATCGCCACATGCCCATTCAAGGTGCTTGAGCAGAGCATGAAGCACCCGCTGACCGATAGCGGGATCGAGAAGTTCCTGGCCGATTGGAAGAGCCGCCAGTAGCAGACGAACGACCAAGGACGAAGGACGAGGGACGAACAACTCAACGCTCGTCTTTCGTCTTTCGTCTTTCGTCCTCGGAAAGGTTAGAATGATGACCGAGACATACACCGACCTTGACCAGCTGGCGATCAATACCATCCGCATCCTGTCGATCGATGGGGTGCAGCAGGCCAACTCGGGCCATCCCGGCTTGCCGCTAGGCGCCGCGCCGATGGCGTATGTGCTGTGGACGCGCTTTCTGCGCTTCAACCCGAAAGACCCGAAGTGGCCGAACCGCGACCGATTTATTCTCTCCGCCGGCCACGGCTCGATGCTGCTGTATAGCCTGCTGTATACGACCGGCTACGATCTCTCGCTCGACGAGCTGAAGCACTTCCGCCAGTGGGGCTCCAAGACACCCGGCCACCCGGAGTACGGGCTGACTGCCGGCATTGAGGTATCGACCGGGCCACTTGGACAGGGCTTCGGCAATGGTGTGGGCATGGCGATCGCCGAGGCGTTCCTGGCCGCGACCTACAATCGGCCCGGCCACAACCTGATCGATCATTACACTTACGCGATCGTCAGCGACGGCGACCTGATGGAGGGCGTGGCCGCCGAGGCAGCCTCGCTGGCCGGGCACTTGCGGCTGGGCAAGCTGATCTATCTGTATGATGACAACGATATCTCGCTCGACGGGCCGACCAGCCTGGCATTCACCGAGGATCGGCTGAAGCGATTCGACGCATATGGCTGGCATACCCAGCGGGTGGAAGACGGCAACGACCTGCCGGCGATCGAGCTGGCGATCCGCGCGGCGCAAGCCGAGACCATGCGTCCCTCGCTGATCGCGGTGCGCACTATTATCGGCTACGGCAGCCCGCAGGAAGGCACCAGCAAAGTTCACGGCACCGCGCTTGGCGCCGAGAATCTGCGCAAGACCAAGGAATTCTATGGCTGGGATCCCGACAAGATGTTTGTGGCGCCAGGCGTGGCGCTGGAGCACCTGCGCGCGCTAGGTGAGCGCGGCGCGACAACACAGGCCGATTGGCAGCGCGCATTCGACGCCTACACCAAAGCCTTTCCCAGTGAGGGCCAGCAACTCAAGCAGGCACTGGCCGGCGAACTGCCGCAGGGCTGGGATGCCGATCTGCCGACGTTCACCCCCTCCGATGGCGAGCTGGCGACGCGCCAGGCCTCCGGCAAGGCGCTGGAGGCGATCAAAGCCAAGGTGCCGTGGGTAATTGGTGGCTCGGCCGATTTGGCATCGTCGAACGAGATGCCGACCAAAGGCGAGCTGAGCTTCCAGCCGGGCGCATACGCCAACCGCAACATCTGGTTTGGCGTGCGCGAGCATGGCATGGGCGCGGCGCTGAACGGCATGTCGGTTCATGGTGGTGTGCGGGTCTACGGCGGCACCTTTTTCACCTTCTCCGATTATATGCGCGGCGCGATCCGGTTGGCGGCGCTATCGGAGTATCCGGTGATCTATGTTTTCACGCACGACAGTATTGGCCTGGGCGAAGATGGGCCGACCCATCAGCCGATCGAGCATCTTGCGGCGATGCGCGCGATTCCGAATATGGTCGTCATTCGGCCCGGCGATGCCAACGAAAGCGTGGTGGCCTGGCACGTGGCGATCGAGCGCGCGCACGGGCCGACGGCAATGGTCTTTAGCCGCCAGAAGCTGCCAGTGTTCGACCAGACCAAGCTCGGCTCAGCGCAGGGCGTGCATCAAGGTGCATACACGCTGCTCGACGCAGCCGGCGGGCCGCCGGAAGTGTTGCTGCTGGCGACTGGATCGGAGGTGGCCCTGGCGCTGGAGGCGCATGCCGAGCTGACGAAGCAGGGTGTGCGCGCGCGGGTGGTCAGCTTCCCCAGCTGGGAGCTGTTCGAGGCGCAGTCGCAGGAGTACCGCGACAGCGTGCTGCCGCCGAGCGTCAGAGCGCGGCTGTCGATCGAGGCCGGCGTGGGTCTCGGCTGGCGGCGCTGGGTTGGCGATCGCGGCGACATCATGAGCATCGAGCACTTTGGCGCGTCAGCGCCGTACAAGGAGATCTACCAGCATTTTGGCCTGACCGTCGAGGACGCTGTGGCGCGGGCGCTGCGGCTGCTTGGGCGCGGCGGGCCGGCCAGCGGCGGCGAGCGTGTGCCGGGGCACGCCAGCGGGGAGGAGGGACATTCATAGAGAACAAAGAACAGAGAACAGAGAACACATAGAGGCACTCGATACCTTTGTTCTCTGTTCTTTGTATTTTCCGCTACAAACTGTCATTTACTTGTCACCACTTAGCTGTTTAAATAAGGGCAAATCTACCGTACAATAGTCTGTATATTGATCCTAGTACAATCGAGCGCCCACCGATGAGCAACGAACCTACCAACGAACCACGGCTCGAAGAATACACTCAATCGCTGCGCGAGGACTCATTTGTCGCGCTGCTGCGCAGCCTGGGAATCGCCGGGATGATCCTGCTGTGCGGCAGCTTGATCTCGAATAGTCGCGGCGCGCTGGCGCTGCCGGTGAGCGGCGTGTTTCTGGCGACCTACTGGCTATCCAACTTCATCCGGGTTCACGGCCCGTATCGATGGGCGGTGGTCGTATTTTTGGCCGGCGCGCTGGCATCGATCATCACGACATTCTTCTTCTACCGGCTCCCAGAAAACCCGTTCATTTTCTTCACCCCGTTGGTGGTGGTGATCGCGGGCATTCTGCTGCGCCCGCGGGTGGGCTTTGTGGTGGCAACCGGCACGTCGCTGCTGCTGGCCGGCGCGGCGGTGGTCGGCGGCGATCAGGCTCAAGTTTTGCAGCTGCCCTTTCTGGCCTCGGTGATGTTGGGCTACCTGAGCGCGACAGTGGCGATGCTTTCGTCGCAAAGCTTCTTCGCGGCAGTCGAGTGGGCGATCGATAGCTACCATAAGGTCGAACGACGCGAGACGCAGCTGTTCGAGAGCGAAAAACAGCTCCAGCGCGCGCTGCATGAGAAGGAATACCTCAACAGCCAGCTGAGCACTTCGAACAAAGAGCTGGAGCGCGCGCGCGCCCTGGCCGAATATGCCAACCGCATGAAATCGCAGTTCGTGGCGAATATGAGCCATGAGCTACGCACGCCACTCAACGCAATCATCGGCTTCTCGTATATCCTGAAACAGGAGCTGAAAGGCCCGCTGTGTGCCGATCAGCAGGATTACATGAGCCGGATCTACGACTCGGGTAACTACCTGCTCAAGCTCTTGAACGATGTGCTGGACGACGCAAAGCTCGAAGCCGGCCGGATCGATTTGCAGTGCGAGCCGACCCCGCTGGAGTCGGTGGTGCTGGATGCGCAGGTGACAGCCAGCAGCCTAACGCTGGGCAAATCGATCGAGCTGCGCCAGGAGTTCGCTGTCGATCTCCCGCTGGTGTATATCGACCGCATGCGCGTGGCGCAGGTGCTGCTGAATTTGCTTTCAAATGCGGTAAAATTCACTGAGCGTGGCGTGATCACGCTGCGGGCCTACCCTACCGCAGCAGCGCTGCGGGCCGCAAATGGCCATGGCTGGGCCGGCGAAGCGTATGTGGTGGTGGAGGTCGAAGATACCGGGATCGGCATCGCCAAAGAGCACCAGACGCTGATCTTCGAAGAATTTCGCCAGGCCGACGAATCACTCTCGCGCCGCTATGGCGGCACCGGATTAGGGCTGCCTATCAGCAAACGCCTGGTTGAATTGCATGGCGGCGAGCTACACGTCTCAAGCATGATCGGGCATGGCTCGACATTTCAATTTACGCTGCCGATCGCGACAGAAGCGCAGATTCTTGCGGCCAATGATCGCCATGGTGAGCTGGTAGCATACGATGAGGAGCTGTAATGACGGTTGTTGAGCGAGCCGAAGACGCCTACATCATCCTGATCGAAGATGATCCAAACTCCTACCTGGTGGTCGAGGAGCTGGTCAAGCACGCCGGCTTCAAGCACTTCTATCATCGCAGCAATGGGACGAAGCTGGTACCGTTGCTCGAAGCGCTGCCACAGGTCGATCTGATTTTGCTCGACATTGGCCTGCCCGGCGAGGATGGCTTCGCGGTGCTGAAGCGGCTGCGCGCACACCCGCAATCGGCGCGCGCGCATATCGCCGCCGTCACAGCCAATATCATGCACCACACCCGGCTACGTGCGAAAGATGCCGGGTTCGACAGCTTCATTAGCAAGCCGATCCGGCCCGACAAGATCTGCGACCAGATCCGCGGCATGCTGAACGGGCACGCGTTCTGGTGGTAGCAGATTGACAGCGCTTCGCCCTGCATGCTATACTGCGTGGCATCAAAGTAAATACTTGCTCATCAAGAGGGGTGGAGGGACCGGCCCAATGAAGCCCCGGCAACCCCAGGCGAGTTTTGAGTAATGAGGACAGAGGACTGAGGAAGTCGCTCGGCCCTCAGTCCTCTGTCCTCAGTCCTGGTAAGGTGCTAACTCCGACAGCGCAAGCTGGGAGATGAGGTGAATCAACAGCACCCTCACGCCAGCGCGTGGGGGCTTTTTTATGCCTAAACTATCTGATCTGGGGCAGCGGCTGCGCCTGTGGGCCGATGAGCTGCGCGCGATCGCGAACGAGGGGCTGCACTGGGATGGTGAGAATCCCTACAATCTGCGGCGCTTCGAGCGCGTCCGCCGGATCGCCGCCGAGCTGTTCGCCACGCAGGATCCGCGCGATGGGGATGCGATAGAGCAGATATTCAGCGCCGACCCGTGGCATCTGGCGCCATACCCCTGCGGCGACGCGGCGATCTTCAACCCGCGCGGCGAGATTCTGCTGATCCAGCGTGCCGACGACCAGCTGTGGGCGATGCCCGGCGGCGCATTCGAGGTCGGCGAGACGCCCGCTGAGGCCACCTGCCGCGAGGCGTGGGAGGAGACCGGGGTGGCGGTCGAGCCGCTGGCGCTGATCGGCGTGTACGACTCGCGCCGATGTGGAACAAAGTCGCGCGCGCATCTGTATCAATTTGTGTTTCTATGCCGCCCGCGCGACCTTGATGCGCGGCCGATCGTGAGCAATGAGACGCTGGACGTGCGTTGGTATGCCGAGGCGGCGCTGCCGCCGCTCTCGCCGGGCCACGCGCACCGCATTGCGGATGCGTTCCGCAGCTGGCGCGGTGAGCAGCGGGAGGCGGTGTTTGACAAAATATAGGCGTTTATTGAAGAGGAACATATGACCGAAAGTAACCACAAACCCAGCTACCTCGAAGCGCTGCGCTCTCGCATCTTGATCTTCGATGGTGCGATGGGCACGAGCATCGACGCGTTCAACCTGACTGCCGAGGATTTTGGCGGCGAGGCCACGAATGGCAACCGCGATTACCTGGTGATCACGCGGCCAGATGTGATCGAGCAGATCCACAGCTCGTTCATGGAGGCCGGCTGCGATGTGCTGGAGACCGATACGTTCCAGGCCACCAGGCTGCGGCTGGAGGAATGGGGACTGGCCGACCGCACCGCCGAGATCAACCACATCGCAGCACAGCTCGCGCGCCGCGTGGCCGATCGCTACCAGGCGAAGGACGGGCGGCCGCGCTATGTCTCCGGCTCGATCGGCCCGACCGGCAAGCTGCCCTCTTCGAATGACCCGGCGCTCTCCGACGTGACTTTCGACCAGCTCTCGGAGATCATCCGCGAGCAGGCGACCGCGCTGATTGAGGGCGGCGTGGATGTGCTGCTGGTCGAGACCAGCGTGGATATTCTGGAGGTCAAGGCGGCGCTCGACGGCATCCGCCGCGCAAAGGCCGAGACCGGCAGCAAGGTCGCCGTGCAGGCGCAGATCTTCCTTGATCTGTCGGGCAAGATGCTGCTAGGCACCGAGATCCCGGCGGTGATCGCGACGCTGGAGGCGATGCCGGTGGACGTGATTGGGCTGAACTGCTCGACTGGGCCAGAGCATATGCGTGAGGCGATCGAGTACCTATGCAAGCACTCGCGCCTGCCGATCTCGTGCATCCCCAACGCCGGCCTGCCGCTCGAAGTTGATGGCGAGACGATCTACCCGATGGAGCCGGAGCCGTTCGCGCGCATCCTGAGCGGGTTTGCCAAGGAGTATGGCGTGAACGTGGTCGGCGGATGCTGCGGGACGCGGCCGGCGCACATGGCGCGGCTGCGCGCGGCGATTGGCTACGATAGCGCGCCGACGCCACGCGAGATCGAGTACATCCCGAGCGTCTCTTCGGGCATCAAGGCCTCGGCGCTGCGGCAGGACGGCACGCTGACGATGATCGGCGAGCGAGTCAGCTCGCTTGGCTCGCGCAAGGTCAAGCGGCTGCTGCTGAAGGACGACTACGACGGCGTGATGGAGGTCGCACGCGAGCAAGTCGATAGCGGCGCGCATATGCTCGATGTGCTGGTGGCGATGACCGAGCGCCCCGACGAGCTGGAGCAGATGGTTGCGCTGACCAAAAAGCTGACCATGAATGTCGAGCTGCCGCTGGTGTTCGACACGACCGAGGCCGATGTGCTCAAGGCCGCGCTGGAAGCCTACCCTGGCCGCGCGCTGGTCAACTCGCTCTCGCTGGAGGGCGGGCGCGGCGATAAGCTCGACCGGACGATGCCACTGGTGGCGCGCTATGGCGCTGCAACGGTGGCGATGACGATCGACGAGGTGGGCATGGCGCGCACGGCCGCCAAGAAGCTAGAGGTCGCAAAGCGGATCGCGCAGATCGCCAACGACGAGTATGGCGTGCCGAACGAGGCGTTGGTTTACGATGTGCTGACGCTGCCGATCTCGACCGGCCAGGCCGAGGAGCGCCGCAACGCAATCGAGACGATCGAGGGCATCCGGCTGGTCAAGCAGCAGATTCCGGGTTGCTTCACCACCTTAGGCGTCTCGAACCTGAGCTTTGGGCTGGCCACACACGCGCGCGCCGCGCTGCACTCGGTGTTCCTCAAGCACGCTGTCGAGGCTGGGCTGGACACCGCGATCGTCAACCCAGCGCATCTGACACCTTACGCCGATCTTTCGCCCGAGGAGATCACGATCTGCGAGGATGTGATCTTCGATCGCGATGAGAACGCGCTATCGCGCCTGATCCAGTTCTTCGAGCAAAATGCGGTGGTCGAGACCGAGAGCAAGGCCGACCCGACCGAGGGTATGACCGTCGAGCAGCGGCTGCACTGGAAGATCGTCCATCGCATGAAGGAGAGTGTCGAGCAAGACATCGACACGCTGATGATGCAGGGGCTTGCGCCGCGCGGCCTGGTGCTTGGCGATGCGGTCTCGCGGGCGCAGGATCCCCAGACGCAGGCATCGCCGCAAGGCGCGGTGGCGGTGGATATTTTGAACGAAGTGCTGCTGCCGGCCATGAAGCATGTCGGCGATCTGTTCGGTTCGGGCCAGCTGATTCTGCCGTTTGTGCTGCAAAGCGCCGAGGTCATGAAGAAATCGGTCGCGTACCTGGAACGCTATCTCGACAAGCTCGAAGGCTCGACGAAGGGCAAAGTTGTGCTGGCGACGGTCTATGGCGACGTGCACGACATCGGTAAGAATCTGGTCAATACGATACTTTCGAACAACGGCTACACCGTGTATGATTTGGGCAAGCAGGTGCCGTTGAACACAATCATCGAGAAGGCGGTGGAGGTTGGCGCCGACGCGATCGGCCTCTCAGCGCTGCTGGTCAGCACGTCGAAGCAGATGCCGCTGTGTGTGCAAGAGCTGCACCGGCGCGGGCTATCGTTCCCGGTGCTGGTGGGTGGTGCGGCGATCAATAAGCAGTACGGCCAGCGGATCTCGTTCGTTGGCGATGAAGAGCCATACGAGCCGGGCGTGTTCTACTGCAAGGACGCGTTCGAGGGCCTGGAGACGATGGACAAGCTTTCCGACCCGCTGGTGCGCGCAGGCTTTGTGCACCAGGCCAAGGCCGATGCCGTGGGCGTGCTGAAGCAAAAACAGCGCGGCCGCACGGCGCTGGCCGAGCTGGGCAAATCGAGCCAGAGCGGCGAGCAGGTGCGCTCGAACGTTCGCCGCGATGTGCCGGTGCCGACGCCGCCGTTCTGGGGCACGCAGGTGGTCACGCGGATCAAGCTCCAGGATGTGGTCGACTGCATGGATCGCAACGCGCTGTACCGCTTGCAGTGGGGCGCGAAGAACGCCAAGGGCGTGGAGTGGGAAAAGCTGAAGGCCGAGTTCGAGATCAAGGTGCGCGAGTATATCCGCGAGGCCGAGCGTGACGGCTGGCTGGAGCCGAAGGTGATCTACGGCTACTTCCCAGTTCAATCCAGCGGGAACGAGCTGATCGTCTACGACCCGGCCTCACTGGTGGAGACCGGTAGCGGCGGCTGGGGACCGGAGGCCGGCAAAGGGCCGCTGCCGAAGCCGCTCTCGCAGGTGCGCGAGCTGACACGCTTCGTGTTCCCGCGCCAGCCTGAGCGCGAGCGCCTCAGCCTGGCCGATTACTTCCGTTCTACAGACGACGGCCAGTTCGATGTGGCGGCGTTCCAGATCGTCACGATGGGCACCAAAGTTGACGATCTGACCGAGCAGCTACAGATCAGCGGCGACTACAGCCGTGGCTACTTCATTCATGGCCTGAGTGTCTCGTTGGCCGAGGGGCTGGCGGAATACAGCAACCGCGTCATTCGGCAGGGGTTGGGATTACGCGGCCAGCAGGGCAAGCGCTATTCGTGGGGCTACCCGGCCTGCCCGGATCTGGATGAGCACACCAAGCTGTTCGCTATCCTGCCGGCCGAACAGATCGATGTCACGCTGACCGAGGCGTTCCAGCTGGTGCCGGAGCAGAGCACGGCGGCGATCGTCATCCATCACCCCGAGGCGAAATACTTCTCGATCGGCTCGGCCAGGGAGCGCGCCGAGGGCGATACGGCGGCTGTGGCCGCCTAAAATGGAACGGGGGTGATTTGAGGTGTGCCAGAGGCACACCTCAAATCACCCCGTATTTTATCTTCATTTCGTGTTTTTGCGCTTTTCGAGCGCAAAAACACGAAACAATAAGATCAACAGTACTGCTTATTGTGTCGCCAGCGAGAACAGTAGAAAGTGATCCTTGCTGACTGGCTCGGTGATCTGGCCGACGGTCAGGCTCTGGCTGCCTTTGGTCCAGACGGTCATCTTGAACATGTCGTTGTCGGGAATGGGCAGGTTCGTGGCCGTCCAGCCGGCGCCGGTCAGCTTGTCGGTATAGAAGCCTTTGACCTTATCCCAGCTGGTATCGCCGGGCAGCGCAAATATCTTCTGGTCGAGCTTGGCTCCCATTGCGCCGGCCTGCTGGACATTCTTGGCCAGCGTATCGGCCATGGCGTTCTCGCCGGGCTTCAGCGCCGTCGCGTTCGGGTAGGCTGGGACATCGTCGAGCGTTGCAGGCGCGCCGCTGCCACCGCAGGCAGCTAGGGCGAGCACAAACAGGGCCGCCAGGGCGACGGCGAAGATGCGGTTGTAGAACTTCATGCGACCTCCTCTGTGATTGCTAGTGATGTTGTCAACGGTCAGAGGAGAATGTAGCACAGCAGGCCGCGCCAGACTTGACATTTCTTGCCAGATTGATCAACGAAAGCCTAGAGGTACCGGGCGGACGCACCTCAAGGATCGGAAGCAGCAAGCGCCTGGTACACTCGCACCCACTCTTCAAGCGTCACTGTCTCGGCGCGGCGGTTGGGGTCAACGCCGGCGGCATCGAGCGCTGCGACGGCGTGCTGCTTGTCGACCCGCACGCCCATCGCGGCCAGGCCGGTCGGTAGGGCGTTGGAGAGCTTCTTGCGCGCCTGGAGAAAGCCGGCTTTGATCAACCGCAGCAGTGGCCGGATCTCGACTTCCACCGCCGGCTGTGGCCGCACGCGCAGGCGCAGCACCGCCGAATCGACCGCTGGCGCTGGCCAAAAGCTACTAGCCGGCACGCGCGCCAGAATCTCGGGCTCGGCGTAGATCTGCACCGAGTGTGCCAGCACGCTCAGGTCGCCAGGGCCGGCCGCGATCCGCTCGGCCACCTCCCATTGCACCAGCACAACCATCAGGTCGGGCTTGTGCGCGGCCTCCAGGAAATGGCGCAGCGCCGCCGAGGTGATCGCGTAGGGCAGATTTGCGACCACCTTGTAGCTTGGGGGATGGGGGATGGGGGATGGGGAGTAGGAGTTGGGAATGCTAGCACCATCCTCCACCCCCCATCCCCCATCCCCTAGGATCTGCTCTGGGTCGAGATTGAGAATGTCACCTTGAACGATCGTGAGCTTTGGGTGGTCGACGAACTCCTGGCGCAGACGATCGGCCAGGCGGCGATCCAGCTCGACGGCGACGACGTGGCCGGCGTGATTGAGCAGCTCCCAGGTCAGGACGCCCAGGCCCGGCCCAACCTCGATCACTGTGTTATCTGAAGTCAGCTCGGCCGCGCCAACGATTGCGCCAAGCGCGTCGGGGTCGATGAGGAAGTTCTGGCCCATGCCACGTGTCGGCCGCAGCTCCAGCGCGCGCAGCGCCGCGCGAACGCGGATGGGAGTGATGTAGGGGTTTTCCATAGTCGATTTTGGATTTTGGATTTTGGATTTACGATTGCCACGTGCAATCCAAAATCGTAAATCCAAAATCCAAAATTTATGTGAGTGGTACGGTCACACGCACCGTTGTTCCATGCCCTGCAGCCGAGATCAGCTCGGAGGTGCCGCCGATCAGCTTAGCGCGCTCCTCAATGTTCAGCAGTCCGAATGAGCCGCGCTTATCGTATGAGTCCAGCACTTTTTGAAGATCGAAGCCGCGGCCATCGTCCTGCACTGTGACCTCCAGCGTGGTTGGTGTCTGCTTCAGGCGAATCCAGATATGCTCGGCCTTGGCATATTTGAGCGAGTTGTTGATCGATTCCTGGATGATGTTGAACAGCGTCCCTTCGCTCTTGGTATCCAGGCTAGCGCTGATCTCGCTCGACTCAATGATGATTTCGGGGCCGTTGCCCTGGAAGCGCTCGAGATACTGGCGCAGCGTGGTGTCGAGCCCTTGCGTCTCGAGCGCTAGCGGCCGCAGCTCGAATAGCATGGTGCGCACCTCGTGGGTGGTGCGCTTGGCCAGCGCGCCGAGCTTATCCAGCTCGGTGATCACGCGCGGCGGGTCGCGCTCCAGCAGCCGCTTAATAAACTCGACATTCATGGTGATCGCCGCCAGCGACTGCGCCGGGCCATCATGGAGATCGCGCGCGAGCTGATGGCGCACCTCCTCCTCCTTGGAGAGCAGCTTGGAGCGCTCCTGACGCAGATCGTAGACCAGTTGGGCATTGTGCAGCGCGATAATCGCATAGTTTGCCAGGGCAATCACCATGCCGAGCTGTTCCTGCTTGAAAGCGTTCGCGCGGTCGCTGGCGATCAGCATCAGGCCGTAGGTGCGCAGCGCGGCCCGCAGTGGCACCAGGCACGCCGATCGGCAGCCCGCCAAGGCGGTAATTGACCGCAGCTCCGGCTCGCCGCTGATATCATCGACGATGCATGATTCGCCTGATCGCAGCGCCTGCCCGATCCTCCCGGTATCGAGCTGGATGCGGCGCTGCTTGTCGGTCTCGCTCAGGCCAGCGGCTGCGGCGATGTACAGCTCATCCGGCGAGCCCGTCGAGAGCAGCACCAGGCCACAGGTGTACGGCACCAGCTTGCGGCTTTCGGATAGCGCGGCATCAAGCACGCTCTGGTAGTTCATGGTGGTCGAGAGCGTGTAGGCTACCTCGTAAAGCGAGCGCATCTGATCGCGATAGGCGTTGGCCTCGCCCAATGCGTCCTGATGCTTCTGTTCGGCCAGCGCTACGCTCAGCCGGTTGCTGCTGGTCCAGCGCTCGGCCAGGCCGCTGGTGAGCCAAGGGATGCAGACCAGCGCGATGGCGCGCAGCAGCAGGCCCACCAGGCTCAGCGTGTCGTACGGTGGCGTGCCGTTACCTGGGCCGATCCGTGCGAGCAGATAGGCCGTGACATACGCCCCCGCCGCCACAACGCCGGCCATCAGGCTGACCGATGGGCGCAGCCGAAACGCGGCGCTGACCAATGGCAGCAGGTACAGCGGGTAAAACAGGTCACGTGGATCTTTGCTGAAGTAGGTAAACAACGAGATAAAGACAATATCGACCAAAAACGCCATATTCAGCAGCACGCCCAGCGCTGGCACAAATAGCGCCAGCGATGCCAGCAGATTGAACAGGGCATAAACCCAGACCAACTGTAGAATAGGGCCCATCGCCAGCGCCGGTGGCCAGAGCGGCTGGCGCGCCAGCAGGCTGCCGATCACCGCCAGCAGCACTAGGATAACCCAGCGCGCCGCGATATAGAATCGATCGCCGCTTAGCATCTGCCAGCGGGCGCGCGACGAAACTGGGGCTACGCTTGTGGTGGGCGATACGCTCATAAGGTAATGAACAGCGAAAGGACTTACGCGGTAGAGGGGTTTGGGGAGGCGAAGCCTCCCCTAGATCTTCTCTTTTCTCGTGGCTTTCGCCGGCTTTGCCGGCGAAAGCCACGAGAAAAGAGGTTTCTTGGAGGGACGCAGTTCCTCCAAACCTGCCTGGAAACGCCTTGCGTAAGTCATGTTAATTAAGTGAAAAGCGAGCAGCGATCACATTGCCTTGAGCGCCTGGGTCGAGGATTTCACCACCTCGGCGCTCTTCTGCACCAGAGCCAGCTCATCCGCGTTCAGTGGCAGCTCGAGCACTTTCTCGACCCCGCCGGCGCCGAGCACCACCGGCACGCCGAAATAGATGTCGCTCAGGCCATATTCGCCGTCGAGATAGGCTGCGCAGGGGATCACGCGCTTCTTGTCGCGCAGCACCGCCTCGACCATCTGAACTGTCGCAGCGCTTGGCGCGTAGTAGGCGCTGCCGGTCTTGAGCAGGTTCACAATCTCGCCGCCACCCTTGCGCGCCCGATCGACGATCGTGTTCAGCCGCTCCTGCGAGATAAATTCGGTCACAGGGATGCCGCTGATGGTGGTAAAGCGCGTCAGCGGAACCATCTCATCGCCGTGGCCGCCCATCAGCATCGCCTGGACATCCTCGACCGATACGCCGGCCTCCTGGGCGATAAAGGTGCGGTAGCGCGCGCTGTCGAGCACGCCAGCCTGGCCGACGACGCGGTTCTTGGGGAAGCCGCTGACCTGCTTGGCCAGGTAGGCCATGGTGTCAAGCGGATTGTTGACCATGATGATCACGGCGTTGGGCGAAAGCGGCGCGGCCTTAGAGATGCAATCGTTGGTAATGTTGGCGTTGATCTTGATCAGATCCTCGCGGCTCATGCCGGGCTTGCGCGGCGCGCCGGATGTGACGACGATCACATCTGAGTTAGCGGTGTCGGCGTAGTCGTTCGTGCCGGTGATGTGCAGATCGAATCCTTCGATCGGGCTGGCCTCCAGTAGATCGAGGCCTTTGCCCTGCGGAATGCCCTCGACGATATCGATCAGAACAATGTCGCCGAGCTCTTTCGCCGCGATCCAGTGCGCCGCCGTCGAGCCGACAAAGCCGGCGCCGACAATCGTAATTTTCGGTCGCATATCTACTCCTTGTATACATAGAATTAGGACGTACGCATCCGATGGGTTTTTCTTTTTGTAGGTTCTTTTTTCTCCCTACGGGGAGAAAAAAGAACCTACAAAAACGTAAAGTACCATGCTGCCGGCTCCCCTGAGCCTGTCGAAGGGCAGGCTAAAGCTGTCTTTTGCGTAAGTTCTTAGAACTTGGAATCAACGTAGTAAGACAGCGGTAGTATAACACCAGTCGCTTCCGATCAATGTTGCGATATCGTCCGCGTGCGTAGCTTCTCCAACGCTATCCGCAAGTCATCCGGCAGCGGCGATTCGAACTCGGCCCACTCACCGCTCGACGGCAGCGCGAACCCCAGCCGGTAGGCGTGCAGGAACTGGCGGGTCAGCCCAAAAGTCGTGCGCGGCTTGCGCGGGCCGTAGAGCGGGTCGCCCAGCACTGGGCGGCTCTTGTAGGCAAAGTGAACCCGGATCTGATGTGTGCGGCCGGTCTCCAGCCGCGCTTCGATCAGCGTATATTCGCCCAGCTCCTCCAGCACACGCCAGTGCGTGCGGGCCTCGCGCCCATCGGCGACGATCGCCTGACGCCGGCGATCGGTCGGGTGGCGCGCGATTGGCGCATCGATCAGCCCCTCCGTCTCTTTGAAGCGTCCTTCGACCACCGCCAGATAGGCTTTGGACATCGTGTGCGCCTGCTGCTGGGCCTGGATGGCATGGAGCGCGCGATCGTTGCGCGTGACCACCAGCAGCCCCGAGGTATCGCGGTCGAGCCGATGGACGATGCCGGGGCGCAGATCGCCGCTGACGGTGATATCGGGATAGCGCGCGAGCAAAGCGTTGACGAGCGTGCCATCGAGATGGCCGGGGGCAGGGTGGACGACCATGCCGGCCGGCTTGTCGATCACCGCGATATCGGCATCTTCATAGACCACGGTCAGCGGAATATCCTGGGCCACCAGGTCAGTCGGCCGCGCGACGGGCAACCGAACGATCACGCTATCGCCGGCACGCACGGGCGAGCTTGGGCGCGCGTCGTGGCCATTGAGCCGGATATGTGCATCTTCAATCAGCTGGCGCGCGTAGGTGCGTGAGAGGTCGGTCACAGCTTCTGCCACATAGCGATCGAGTCGTAGGCCATCGTGTACCTGCTCGACCACGAGCTGTAGCTGTTCTTCGGCCAATCCCTGATCTCCCCTGAAGAGTCTTCTGTGTAAGTTCTCTATGTACACTATACGCGCACTAGCGCCGATCGCCGCGCCACTGATCCTGGCTCAGCAACTCGCCCAGCAGCGCTTCGTCGGCAGGCCGCTGACGCGTAGCGCCGGCCCGGCTCTCACCCATCAGCAACAGGTAGCCCGCCAGCATGAGCACGCCAACCGTGATCGCGCTATCGGCTAAGTTGAAGATACCGGGAAACCAGCTGACATGGACGAAATCGACGACATGGCCGTAGCGGATGCGATCGATAATATTGCCGATCGCGCCGCCGACGATCATGCCGACACTGACCTGGATCCACGGGCGGTTGTTCGGGAGCTGATAGCGGTAGAACAGCAGTGCGCCAATGCTAATCACGATCGATGTGAGCGTGAAAAAATAGGGAATGCCCTGGAACATTCCGAAGGCCACCCCATTGTTCTTGACGAACGTCAGGCTAAGCCACGAGCCGATCAGCGGTATGCTTGTTCCTTCTTTTGGCCCAAGCGTACGCAAAATCCAGGCTTTGCTGACCTGATCGAGCGCAACCACAACCACCCCGACCAGCGCCGGTCGTAACCATCGGCTACGTAGCTCCTCTTGCACGTGTATCTCCGCTAGCTGAAATGTTCGCTACAACAAATCTTATAGAACTTATTCATAGGGCTTCCGCGTGGCGCCTCGTAGGGTGGCCTGGAAGGATGTAGCTCCTTCAAAACCATTCTTTTCCGCCCTGGTCGGCAGCAGAGCCGCCGACCAGGGCGGAAAAGAGAAATATGTGAGACGGCGAAGCCGCCCCACACCCCACCACTAGGAATGATCAGCGCTTATGTTCGACCAGGGATTGGCAGGTAATGCAATAGATCGCATGGGGAAGCGCCTCAAGGCGATCGGGGGCGATCTTCTGGCCGCAGCGGGCGCAGATACCATAGCGGCCCTCATCCATACGCTTGATGGCTGCATTCACTTGCGCTAGCAGATCCTGGGCGTTGCTCCGTAGCGCCAGGTCGCGCTCGCGGGCAAACACCTCAGTCGCGTCATCGGCCATGTGATTGCCGATACCGGAATCATCATGCGGAGCCTGATTATCGGCTGCCAGCGCCTCTATATTGCTGCGTAGCGAAGCACGCTCCTGTTCCAATCGCACGCGAACACCGGCGAAAGCTTCTTTCTGAGCCATTCCCCACTCCTTTCCGACGTGCCACCTTACCACACGACCGGCTATGATAGCACAGCGTAGTATGACGACGGCGTCAGGGCACGGCTAAATTATACCATACTCAGGGCGGCAAAAACCGAGAAACGTAGCATGGACAAGTTTCTTGGCAGCGCGAAAATCTGTGATCGAATAGAACGGTAGGTAGGGTCGCCCTACTCGATCACAGACCAACAGGTGTTTGATGACCTTCCGGGAGCTCGCTATTGACAGGCTCATCTAGCCGGTGCGTGGCGCCGGTGCATAGATCAACTCGACCAGCCGCGCCAGCCCATAAGCGACGAGCGCGTACACGATGATGCCGACCAGCGAGGCCCACTCAAGCACGGATGCGCCCAACGCCGGCTCGCCGAAGATGCCCTGGAAGGGCAACACAAATGGCCGGCTCAGCCCGTAGATCAGCCTGACAAACCCACTCGCCTCGTTGGCGCCGAGTGCAAGCAGAGTAAAACGCACTGCCAGCAGCGCCTCGATCGCTCCAAAGACGAAGTAAATGATCTGTTTCGCGCGCGCCACGCCGGCCGCACGCCGAGCGGCCTCGCTTGGTATGCTTACATGCTCGGAATGCACGACCTGCTCGCCAGCCGGGCCAGAGACGCGCTCCTGATAGATATCGCGGGCCGTATCATCTGGCGGAGCATGGGTAGTATCGATCTCTTGTTCGACATAGACTTCGCGCCGCTTGGCTGCCGGCGCATCCGGATCGGGGTAATATTCACGTTCAGTCATAGCACTCGCCTCCTTGCTGTACTGTAGTAATAAGACATATTGTTAGTAAGCAATCGGCGTGCCAGGATGTTTTTCACGGGACCGAAATAGAGAAAGAACGGATATGACGAGCCGCTGGCGTTCCATCACATCCGCTTTCGCATCGCGGATATCTGTTGAGGAGGAATAGCTCAGGCGGTATCTACTGGCCGGTAGCGGCCCAGCCCGGCCGGCGCGAACGTTTCGCCCAGCGAATGCAGCAGCGCCGCTACGATTATCAGTTCGTCGCGCAGGGCCTCGCGCAGCGCCTCGGGCGAGCGGTCGCTCCACAGATCGCCCAAGTCGGTGACATTGGTGCCGACAAGCTGGACATACGCGAGTACTAACGTCTCAGCGTTGGATCGGTAGCCCCGCCGAACCTCGACGGCAATATACTCCACCGGCGTGGGCATATCCGGCGCCGCGCGGCGCAGCGCCGCACGCACAGACGCATTGAATGCCCGCGTCAGCTCAATATCGCTCCGATCGGCTTGCCCACGAACATCGACCGTATACGTCCAGGCCAGCTCCAGTATGCCCGGCGAGAGCTCGCGCCCTTCGGAGTGCAGCTGATGTGCCGGAGTCCATGTGAAGCTCAGCTCGACCCACGGCGGTGAGATGCCCTCGATCAGTGGCTCGGGATGTTCGGGAAACAGCTCGACGCGATACACGCGCTCGAGCGTATCAGGTAACACGCTCTCAGCGAGCAGATGATCATGCAGGCCAGCCAGCAGCCATGCGTCTTCCAGCCCGGCCGCGAGTTCGTCGTAGTTTATCACGCTAATTCCTTACCAACATAGCGACACGCTGGCGCACCGGCGCTCAACCGCCGGCGCGCGCACATTGTCCGAAGCGCATATTGTACTGCTAAGCGCGGGTGTGGGCAACCTGAGTCCGCGCGCCCGCGCGCAGAAGATTTAGGAGACCAGGAGACAGGGAGTATCCAGTCTCCTGGTCCTCGGTCACCAGCGGGTTGTGGAACGAATCTTGCCGTTTGTACTGACTCGTACGACTGTATCGGAGCTGCGCAGTGCGAAAGTGGCTTTCTAGGGGAGCGGCGGGATGACAGCAACAGCGCAAGAACAGGCGCGCATTTTTGTGGTGCTCAACCCAATGGCTGGCAGCTGCACCGCCGCCGATGTTCGGCAGGCGGTGGATCGGCAGCTGGGTGAGCAGATCCAAACAAATATTTATGAGACCACCGGCGATGAAGATGTTGTGGCGCTCGTGCGTGCTGAGCTGACAAACACCCCCAGTATGGTTGTGGCGGCCGGCGGCGACGGCACGATATCGGATGTAGCCGAGGCGTTGATCGGCACCGACATCCGATTGGGCATTATTCCGGTTGGCACGGCGAATGTCTTCGCGCGTGAGCTCGGCATCCCGCTCGATCTGGAAGCTGCCTGCGCGCTGCTGGGGAGCCAGCCGAACACCACCAGCGTCGATGCGATGAAGGTTGGCGATCAATATTTCGTGCTTCAGATCGGCATTGGCATCGACTCGCTGATGATCCGCGATACCGACCGCCAATCCAAGCGCCGATTCGGTCGCGCGGCCTATCTCTGGACTGCGTTCACGCGGCTGATTGGCTACCAGCCAATGCGCTTCACGATCGTGGCCGATGGTAAGCGCATACGGCCGCGCGCATCGCAGGTGCTGATCGCTAATGGCGGGGTATTGGGCATTCCGCCGTTCCGCTGGGGGCCGAATATTCGACCCGACGATGGCAAGATCGACGTGTGCATTGTCAGCGCCCGCACCGGGCTGGATTACATGGGCTTGATCTGGCATACGCTATTGGGCCAGCAGCGCCGCGATCGAAATGTGCGCTACCTAACTGCCGAACGCAGCATTGCGATCAGTGCTGATCAGCCGCTACCCATCCAGGCCGATGGTGAGATCATCGGTGAGACGCCGATCCAGATCGAAGTCGTCCCCGACGCGCTGAAGGTGATCGTGCCCGTAGCGGTACCGCAAGCTGCGGCAACACAGCCGGACGCCATGCATGCATGATCGATTGATAAACCACTAGGAGTTTCGCTTGCCGGTCATGTTCAACTCCTTGTCGCCCAGGTCGAAGGGCAGGCTGAAGCGCTGTGAGCGAAAATCCTAAACACAATCACAGGTTGCACAATGACACCACCAAAACGCAAATCGAAGCTATCGGAGCGCATCGCTGCCGCAAATGACCAGACCCAGAGCATACCGCACCCGTGGGCCGAGCCATCATCCGAGGCAAAGGCGGCGGCTGAGCCGGCCAAGGTGGCGGTTCAAGAGGCGCTGCGCGAGATCAAAACTCCCACCCAGGCCGATCAAGTTGCCGCCGAAGTGATCGCGGCGGCCGGCGACACGACCGAAAAGCAGGTGCGTGAGGAGGGCGGCGCGGCACCAGACCCGGCGCAGGCGATCCAGGCCACCGCCGCCAGCACGCCGGGCAGCGAGAAAGCCCCCGCAACTTTGATCGAGGCGGCCAAGCAAGTGGCAGGCAGCTCCGGTGAGACGCGTGAGGCGCTTGAGCAGGCGCTGCAAGTGGCGACCAACCCCGAACAGCACGGCGTGACTGCGCCAGAGACCATCCAGCCGTTGGATATGCTGCGCACGGCGATCCTGAAACAGATGAAGCCATACCAGGCGATCGACGCGCGGCTGTTCCTGGCCGTCAACCATCTGCCGCATACGCCGCTGACCAACTGGCTGATGTATTTCGTGACCACAATCATGAATGGCGGCTTCGGCTGGCTGCTTGGCCTGGTTCTCGCTGCGCTGATCGATCGCAAGCGCGGGCGCCAGGCGCTGCTGCAAATCGTCCCGCCGCTCTGGTTCGCCACCATGACAGTCGAATACCCGATCAAGTATTACTTCCGGCGGCGGCGACCGTTTGTGGATGTGATTCAGGCGATCGCTGTCGGCAGGAAACCGGGCACATTCTCATTCCCGTCGGGCCATTCGGCGGCGGCGTTCGCGGGCGCATGGCTGCTGCGGCGGCACTACCCGCGGCTCACACCATTCTGGTACGCGATCGCCGGGCTGGTTGGCTTCTCGCGGATCTATCTGGGCGCGCACTACCCCGGCGATGTCCTGAGCGGCGCGCTTTCTGGCACGGTGATCGCCGAGGCGACGCGCTGGGTGATCGACAAGGGCGACGATGTCGTGTAGCGCGAGCGATGGTATCGCTCGCATGCGTTTTCTCAATGACAGGACGTACGCGGTGCCGCACGCAAACGTCTTTTAGCCTGCCCTTCGACCCTTCGACAAGCTCAGGGCTGGCAGGCTCAGGATGTACGGCAGCACGGTATTTGCCATTGTATCTGTGTTTCGTTTTTGCGCTCGCAGAGCGCAAAAACGAAACACAAAAAGAAGATAAAGTACCGCTGCGAAAGTACCGCTGCAAAAACCACACGCGGGTACCGCATAAGATAAACGAGAACCCTCGCAATGCTCACGGCGATCGGCAATTGACCAAATCGCCGCGATCAACTAGCATGTAGATGCAACCCTGCTCACGCCCCAGATCGCGCCGAAGCTCGCACGTACGGCGATGCCTTGCTTGCCGCCGAGAATGAATGAGAGGATTCGATGCAGACAGCACGCCTCCCAGCCGTCGCCACAATGGAGTTTCATGTTGCCCGTGACGCGCGCGACCGTTATCGTTTCGACGATTCGCTGTATTCGATCACCGGCAATGTCATCCTGGCGAACTTCCACGCCGCGCGCGTCTTCGCCCAGCGTATGAATCAGAAGCGCGATCTGGTGAACTATCCCGAGCAGTCCGTCAAGGCTTCGCAGATCAATGCGATGGGTCTGATTCACGAGCTGAGCCACTATATGTTCCGGGCCTATCGCGAGCAGCACAACCCACAATTGCTGGAGCAGACGCTCGGCTGGCTGAGCGCGCAGATCGGCGCTGATGCGGTCGACGCGGCGCTGATGCGCTTTGCGGTCGAGTTTCCTGCCTTGGCCGTCTATCGCCGTGAGCATAGTGCCGAGGAGTATCTGGCGGGTGAGACCGACGGCACGCCCAATCGCGAGATTGTGCTGGAAGAGATGCTGATGCTGTGGCTGGAAAATGTGAATCCGGCCTTTTCGCCCTTCCAGGAGCTGTTCGACGATAGCCGGCTGGAGAAAGAGACCACCTACCCAACGATGATCTCGTCCATGTACAGCTTCTTTGGCAGCGTGGGCGCGGATGGCGCGGCGGGCGGGCTGGCGGCGCTGTTTGGCGGCCAGAATGTGATCGACGTCTTGCGCGCGCCGGCGCTGGCCGCGCCGCACTCGCTCGAAGCGCAGCTGGAGTTTATTCGCGAGCGCTGGGGCCTTACGCTGGGCAAGTACTTCTATCGCGTGCTGGGTGGCCTTGACCTGATCAAGGAGGAGAGCAAGCCAGTCTTCTTCGGCGGGCCTGGCCCGGCTGAGGCGCCGGTGTACAACTTTGCCGGCCTGGATGTCGAGCCGGAGCGATTCACGCCCGACCGCGAGTGGATGCCGCGGCTGGTGCTGATCGCCAAGAACGCCTATGTCTGGCTGGAGCAGCTGGCGCGCGCCTACGGGCGGCCGATCAGCTCGCTCGATCAGGTGCCCGACGCGGAGCTGGACAAGCTCGCGCGCTGGGGCGTCACTGGCCTGTGGCTGATCGGCCTGTGGGAGCGCAGCGCGGCCTCGCAGCGCGTGAAGCAGATGATGGGCAACCCCGAGGCAGTCGCCTCGGCCTACTCGCTGTTCGATTATCAGATCGCCGCCAAGCTCGGCGGCGAGGCGGCCTGCCAGGATCTGAGATCGCGCGCCTGGCAGCGCGGCATTCGGCTGGCCAGCGACATGGTGCCCAACCATGTCGGCATCGATGGCAAGTGGGTGATCGAGCACCCGGACTGGTTCGTCTCGGTCGATCAGTCGCCATACCCGTCGTACTCCTTCAACGGGCCGGATCTTTCATGGAACCCCGGCGTCGGCATCTACCTGGAGGATCACTACTACGATCGCAGCGACGCGGCGGTGGTGTTCAAGCGTGTCGAGCATTCGAACGGCAGCGCGCGCTACATCTACCACGGCAACGATGGCACCAGTATGCCCTGGAACGACACCGCTCAGCTGAGCTATGTGCGCGCCGATGTGCGCGAGGCGGTGATCCAGACCATTCTGCATGTCGCGCGCCAGTTCCCGGTGATCCGCTTCGACGCGGCTATGACGCTGGCCAAGAAGCATGTCGAGCGGCTGTGGTTCCCCGAGCCGGGCAGCGGCGGCGCGATCCCCTCGCGATCGGAATACGCCATGACCAAAGCCGAATTCGATGCGCTGATGCCCAACGAATTCTGGCGCGAAGTGGTCGATCGCGCGGCGGTCGAGGCGCCCGATACGCTGCTGCTGGCCGAGGCCTTCTGGCTCATGGAGGGCTACTTCGTGCGCACGCTGGGCATGCATCGGGTGTACAACAGCGCCTTCATGCACATGATGCGCGATGAGGATAATGCCAAGTACCGCATCCTGATGAAGAATACACTGGAGTTCGACCCGGAGATCCTGCGGCGCTACGTCAACTTTCAGAACAACCCCGACGAGCGCACCGCCGTGGAGCAGTTCGGCAAGGGCGACAAGTATTTCGGCATCTGCACCGTGATGCTGACGATGCCGGGAGTGCCGATGCTGGGGCACGGCCAGATCGAAGGCTTCGCCGAAAAATATGGCATGGAGTACCAGCGCGCCTACTGGGATGAGGCGCCCGACCAGTACCTGATCGAGCGGCACGAGCGCGAGATCTTCCCGCTAGCGCACAAGCGCTACCTGTTCGCCGGCGTCGAGCACTTCCTGCTGTACGATTTCTTCACCACCGATGGCGTAGTGGCCGAGGATGTGTTCGCCTACTCCAACGGCTCCGGCGATGAGCGCGCGCTGGTGATCTACCACAACAAGTATGCCAGCGTGCGCGGCTGGGTGCGCAGCTCGGTGGCGTTCGCGGTGAAAACCGGTAGCGGCGACTCTTCGAAAGCCTCAGCACAAGGTGCGCGCGGGCTGGTTCAGCGCAGCCTGGGCGAGGGCCTGGGCTTGCGGGCCGGCGCGGATATGTTCTGCATCTTCCGCGATCAGGTCACTGGTATGGAGTACATCCGCGCCAGCAACGAGCTGATCGAGCAAGGGCTCTATGCCGATCTGGGGGCGTACAAGTGCCAGGTGTTCCTGGATCTTCGCCAGGTGCGCGATGACCCACTGCATCAATACGCGCAGCTCACCGGCTTCCTGGCCGGCCGAGGTGTGCCGAGCATCGATGAAGCGCTGAAGGAGCTGTTCCTACAGCCGATCCACTACCCGTTCAAGGATCTGGTCAACGCCGATCTGTTCGGGCGGCTGCTGGATGCGGTGGCGAACGACGACCGACGACCGACGACCGACGACCGGCGACCGACGACCGACGACGGCGACGAGTTGCAAGAACTCGCGGCGCTGGAGGAACAGCCTGACGAAGATTTACTGGACGACGCGCAACTGGCTGGGGCGACGACCGATACGGGCGGTCAGCCGGTGGTCGGTGGTCGGCGGTCAGTGGTCGACAAGGCGCTGCTCGATGAGGTGGAGCAGAAGATGCTGCGCCTGCTACGCGAGATCAAGCAGTTCACCGAGAGCGTGGGCGCTGAAGGCCCGATCGCGCGCGAGGTGCGCGACGAGCTAGAAGTGATCCTACAGCTCCCGGTACTCGATCGGAACTTCACAGAGGACCATGCGGCGATCGCTGAAGTGCAGGCCGGTCTGACCGCCAACCCAGGCAGCTGGGGCTGCCTGTTCGGCTGGGCGTTCATCCATGCCCTGGCCAAAATCACCGGCGGCGCCGACTTCGCCGAGCAGAGCCGCAGCTGGATGGACGAGTGGCTGTTGGGGCGAATCGTCGCCGGTACGCTGCGTGAGCTGGGCGATGACGAGCAGCAGGCCGCCCTGTCGGTGATGGTGATCAAGCGCATGACCAGCCACCAGAGCTGGTTCGAGACGCCCGAGCTGGAGCACGCCTACCAGCTGGTCGAGGCGCTGCTCTCCGACACCGAGGTTCAGCAGCTCCTGCGCGTCAATCGTTACCAGGATATCCTGTGGTTCGACAAGCACGCGTTCGAGCGGCTGCTGTGGTGGATGCTGGCGGTGGCGGTGGTTTCGATCAGCGCCGGCGCCGGGACGGCAGCGACCACTGCGGCCGGAACGATCGACGAGGCGTACCGCACGATCACGCAGCTGCGCGCCGCCGCCGAAGCAGCGGGCTACCAGGTTGAGAAGCTGCTGGCGATCGCGCACGAGTAGCCGTGGGTATTATGCATTCAAAGGGTTTGACCTGCGGCGCTTGCGCTATGGGATGTGGGCGGGCGAGCCATCCCCCAGACCCTCTGGAAGGGCGGCCATTCGTGGCCGGGCGTGGCTCGCCCGCTACCGGTCGTTGCTCGTTGACGGCTTCCTGAATGCGCTCTGCTTATTCTACATCTGGCAAATTGGCCGATCAGCCGAGCCTGGCGTCATGCAACATCCATGCTCCCCCGATCGCCCTCTTCCTCAACTGTTACGCCCAGCAGGCCGGCCAGCTGAATCGCCTGAAGGGGGGTAACGATCGCGCCCTGAAGCTCCTTGATCCCCACCTGCACGCCGGTGATGGTCGAGCCACGCAGGTCGGCACGCTTGAGCTTGGTGTTACGCAGATCGGCCTGGCTCAAGTCGCAATCGCGAAAGACCACGTTCGAGAGATCGCTGCTGTCGAACGATGCCTCGCGCAGCACGCAGTGATCGAAGCGCGCCGCCTTGAATGAGCACGACCAGAAGCGCGCCAGCTCGGCGTTACACCTGACGATCTGAATATCCTCCAGGCTGGAATCGGATAGCCTGATCCCGACCAGGCGGCAGCCGCTTAGCTCGACCCGCCGCAGATGCGCCTTTTCCCACTCCGCCCCAGCCAGGTCGCAGCCTTCCAGGCGCGCATCGAACAGTTGCGCCAGCGTCAGGCTGGTGTGGTTGAACGAGACGCGCTTGCAGCTCACTTGCTCGAACAGCAGATCGTCGGCGCTCTGCTGCGAAAAATTGCAGTCGAGCAGCGCCTGCTGGCTGTAGCCGGACTGATCGGCGAGTGTGTCGAGCTGGCTGACCTCGGCCAACTGCGCCGGCAGCTGCGGCGGCGCGATGGCTGTGCGAGCGGCGCGCTTGCGTTGCATTGGCGCTGGCCTTTCTTTTGTGTATCTCGTACAAGTGTTCGGTAGTATAGCATATGCTCGCTCGATTGTTGGCACCTGACTTGCTTATTTACTTTATGGAACTTTACTCTTAGGCAAATATGATTCTAGCCTGCCCTTCGACCCTTCGACATGCTCAGGGCGGGCAGGCTCAGGGGAACCGGCAGCATGGTACTTTCCTTCTTTTGTAGGTTATTTTTTCGCCCTGCGGGGCGAAAAAATAACCTACAGAGGGTTCAAAATCTGTGGTTTGCGTACGTCCTAAATGCCATGAGGAGAAATTATTTTGGAGAAGCAGCAAAAGAATTCCTCGCCCTCCACATCTCCTCACCCGAGTGAGCTAATGATATATTGACAATCCTCACCTGACTCGCTATAATATGAACAGTTGCTCAATTGATACATTGAAAAGTGTATTCGTCTCAATAATAGCGAATCGAATGTGCTGATTGCCGATTTTACCGCCTTCAGATGCTGCGAGCTCGTCTCAACAGAACGAAAGCGATGCTTGATTATGACGCTACATACGATCACTCTGGCCCGCCCACAGGTGCTGCCACAGAATACCGATTGTGATTGCTGCGCCGGGCATCTCGTCGAGTCGCTGCGCGGGCGCGCCGGCGTGGCGGCGGCTCGGCTCGATGCGGCCGCGCTGATTCTCGAAGTCGATGCGCACGTGGTGGGCGATGCCGAGGCCGAGCAGCTGGCCCGCGAGGCTGGCGCAAGCGTGGCGCGGCGCTACGATCACCCGGTGTTCGCGATCGAAGGCATGGACTGCGCCGATTGCGCCAGGACCCTTGAGCGTGGCGTAGCGCGGATCCAGGGCGTCCATTACGCGATCATCAACTTCACCGCCGCTAAGCTGCGGCTTGAGTACGACCGTGAGCAAACCTCTTCCGAGGCGATCACGGCGCTGGCGCATCGGCTTGGCTACACCTTGCGCTTGCCCGAGCCGCTGATCAGCCCTGCAAGCTATGACTCGACCAGCATGACGCAGTACATCTGCTCGGTGGAGGGTATGTGCTGCGCCGCCGAAGCCGACCCGATCGAGCTGGCGCTGCGCGGGCTGCCGGGTGTCCAGCATGTCGCCGCCGACCCGACGCTGGCGCGGCTGACTGTGCGGTACGATCCACAGTCGCTGAGCGCCGATCGCATTGTCGCGCAGGTCGCGCAGCTCGGTTTTCGTGTGACCGAAGACGAAAGACCAAAGACCAAAGACGAAGGCGGCGATGATTCGTCTTTCGTCCATCGTCTTTCGTCCTTTGTCCAGGGCCGCCCCAGAGACATACTCACGGCGCTCTGTGGCCTGCTGATCGTCCTGGCCTGGGCGGGCGGGCTGCTGGGCGCAGCGGCGGGGGTGACGGCCGGTCTGTATGTGCTGGCGGCGCTGGCGGGCGGTGTGTTCGTGGCGCGCAGCGGCTGGGCCACATTGCGCGCCACCCGTACGCTCGACATCAATCTGCTGATGACTGTGGCGGCGCTGGGTGCGCTGCTGATTGGCGAATACGCCGAGGGCGCGGCGGTGGTGTTTCTGTTCGCGCTGGGCAATGCGCTGGAGGGCTACACGATGAATCGTACGCGCCGCTCCATTCGCGCGCTGCTCAGCCTGGCGCCGGCGATGGCGTTGGTGCTGCGGCCATCGGGGGTTGGGGACTGGGGGTTGGGGACTGGGGATGCGTCTGACTCCTCCCGATCGCCAGTTCCTAATCCCCAATCGCGCGCGGTGGGGACTGACGACCGACCCTTCGATGCCGCTCAGGGCAGGCGATCGACGATCGACGACCATACCAATCTGAAATCTAAAATCCAAAATCTAAAATGGCAAGAGGTCGCCATCCCAATCGAGCAGGTCGCTGTCGGCGAGACGATCGTGATTCGGCCTGGCGACCGTGTGCCGCTGGATGCGCTGGTGCTGGCGGGCGAGAGCGCGGTGGATCAGGCGCCGATCACCGGCGAGAGCGTGCCGGTGGCCAAAGCGGCCGGGGCTGATCTGTTCGCCGGAAGCATCAACGGCGAAGGCGCGCTAGAGGCGCGGGTTACCCGCCCAGCCAGCGATTCAACGCTGGCGCGGATCATTCATATGGTCGAAGAGGCGCAATCGCGAAAATCGCGCGCGCAGCGCTTCATCGACGTGTTCGCGAAATATTACACCCCGGCGGTGATCGCGCTGGCGCTGCTGGTGTTTGTGCTGCCGCCGCTGGCATTGGGCGGCGACTGGGCAACCTGGTTTTACCGCGCGCTGGTGCTGCTGGTGGTCGCCTGCCCTTGCGCGCTAGTGATCTCGACGCCGGTGAGCATCGTCAGCGCGATCAGCGCCGCCGCGCGCGCGGGCGTGCTGTTCAAGGGTGGGGCCGCGCTGGAGGCGGCCGGCGGGCTAAAGGCGATCGCCTTCGACAAGACAGGCACGCTGACGGGTGGGCGGCCGGTAGTAACCGATGTTGGAGCAATTGTAGATTGCAAATTGCAAATTGCAGATTGCAGCGATCAATCTACAATTTACAATCTACAATCTGAAATCTTGCAGCTCGCGGCCGCCGTCGAGCGCCGCTCAACCCACCCGCTGGCGCGCGCGATCGTGCTAGCGGCCGAGCGGCGCGGGCTGAATATCCCGACGGCGACTGGCTTTCAGTTGCGCGGCGGCCGCGGCGCGACGGCGCTGGTGGAAGGGCAGGTGGTGGCGATCGGCAATCGCGCGATGTTCGAGGATCTGCCGCTACCCGCGGAGCTTGCGGCAACCATGCACGAGCTGGAGCAATCCGGCCGGACGGCGATGCTGTTGGGCTGCGATGGCGTGATCTGTGGTCTGATCGCCGTAGCCGACCAAGCGCGCCCCGAGAGCCGGGCGACGCTGGCCGCGCTCAGGCGCCACGGTATCGCCCCTGCCATGCTCACCGGCGATGCGGCTGCGGTGGCCGTGCGGGTCGCCGGCGAGGTCGGCGTGGACGAGTCGTATGCCGAGCTGCTGCCCGATCAGAAGCTGGCCGCGATCGACGAGCTGATCGCGCGCCACGGCAGCGTGGGCATGGTCGGCGACGGCGTGAACGACGCGCCGGCGCTGGCGCGCGCGACTGTGGGCATCGCCATGGGCGTGGCCGGCAGCGACGCGGCGATCGAGACCGCCGACGTGACGCTGATGGCCGATGACCTGGCCAAGCTGCCCTTCGCGATCGGCCTGAGCCGCGCCGCGCGCCGCGTGATTATACAGAACATCGCCTTCGCGCTGGCGGTCAAGGCGGTCTTCCTGATCGCCACGCTGCTGGGCGCCGCAACGCTGTGGATGGCAGTGTTCGCCGACACCGGCGCGGCGCTGATTGTGATCGCCAATGGCATGCGGCTGCTGCGCTATCGCTGATGGCGCGCAGCTGCACATCCCCCCACAAACTGAATCACGCAAAGACGCAAAGGCGCAAAGGTTCTCATTTATGAGCCTTTGCGTTTTTGTGTGAGTAAGCTTAGGATGCTTTATTCTCATAGGAAAAGCATATCGATGCACCAGCGCGAATTTACGATTAGCAACGAATATCACTACGACCGCCGATCCGCGTCACGCTGGGTGGTGGCGCATGTGCTGCGCTACCCACTTATGCCGCTGATCTTTATCATCACTGCGATCGGCATGGCGGCAGCGCAGAGCCTGGGGGCTGTGTTCGTCGGCCAGGCGTTCGATACGCTGCTGGGCGGCGGCGGGTCGCCTGAGCTGGCCCGGGCGGCGCTGCTGGTGATTGCGGCGTATCTGGGGTACGGCGCGTGCGACATCGTCAACAGCCTGGTGCTGCGCGTGCTGGGCCAACGGGTCGAGCGCGACACCCGCGCCGAGCTGTACCTCAGCCTGTTGGGCAAGAGCCAGACCTTCCTGAACCGCCAGTCGGTCGGCGACCTGATGGCGCGCGCGACCTACGATGTCCAGCAGGTGAGCCTGATGATCGCGCCGAACTCGGGCCTGATCATCGAGTCGTTTTTCGCCCTGATCGTGCCGATTGTCACGATCGCTGCGCTGCGCGTCGACCTGCTGTTGGTGCCGCTGCTGTTCCTAATCACATTCGGCATTGCGATCCAGCGCTACAACGGCGCCCTGCGGCCGGTCGCTAGCACAATGAACCAGCGCTTTGGCGTGATGAACGGCGGCCTGGCCGAGACGATCGGCGGCATGGATGTGGTCAAGGGTTTCGCGCAGGAGCCGCAGGAGGAGCGCCGCTTTGGCGATGCGGCGCGCGCCTATCGCGATTCGTTCGTGCGCTCGGGCGCGATCCAGGCGCGCTACGTGCCGCTGCTGCTGTATGGCCTGGCGATCGGGCTGGCCTTTGGGCATGCGGTGTTGTTGGTGCTGCAAGGGCAGATCACAGTCGGCCAGGCGATCACCTACATGACGCTGATCGAGACGCTGCGCTCGCCGACGATGTTTTCGCTGACGACCTTCGCCGCAGTGCAGCTCGGCCTGACCAGCGCGGCGCGAATCCTGTCGGTGATCACGGCCAAAACCGAGCTGGACGAAAACATCGGCGGCTACAGCGCGCCAATGCGCGGCGCGCTTGTTTTTGAGGAGGTGAGCTTCGGCTACGGCGACGAAAGACGAAAGACGAAAGACGAAAGCAGCCCGGCAGTTGACGAGGAGATATCTGAGGATGGTACAGATCCACCCTTCGTCCTTGGTCCTTCGTCCTTGGTCTTAAGGGACATCTCCTTTCACGCGCGGCCGGGCGAGACGATCGCGATCGTCGGGCAGACTGGTGCGGGCAAAACGACCCTGACCAAGCTGGTCAACCGGATCTTCGACACCTCGGCCGGCCGGGTGCTGATCGACGGCGTGGATGTGCGCGAGTGGAGCATGGACAGCCTGCGCTCGCAGATCGCCACGATCGAGCAGGATATCTTTTTGTTCTCGCGCACGATCGGCGAAAACATTGCGTTCGGGGCGCGCACACCAGCCACGCGCGAGCAGATCGAGCAGGCCGCGCAGCTGGCCCAGGCGCATGAGTTCATCACCGCGCTGCCGAATGGCTACGATACCGTGGTGGGCGAGCGCGGCGTGACGCTCTCGGGCGGGCAGCGCCAGCGGATCGCGATCGCGCGCGCGTTTCTGACCGACCCACGCATTCTGATCCTGGATGACTCGACCTCGGCGATCGACAGCGCCACCGAGGATCAGATTCAGCAGGCCATGCGGCATATTCTGGCCGGCCGGACCACGCTGCTGATCACGCATCGTCTGGCCCAGATCCGGCGCGCCGATCGCATTCTGCTGCTCAAAAACGGCACGCTGATCGCCCACGGCACGCACGATGAGCTGCTGGCGACCAGCGCGGCGTATCGGCGGATTTTTGGGCAGTACGAACAGACTGACAAGGTGACAAGGTGACAAGATGACAAGATGATCTGTTGTCACCTGGTCATCTTGTCATCTTGTCAGGAGCAAATATGGGAATCACCGGGGGACTTCAGGCCGAGGCCTACGACCGCACATACGGCGATGCGCAGCTGTTGCGCAGGATCGGCGCATACTTTCGGCCGCACGCCGGCGCCGTTGCGCTGGTGGCGCTGACGGTGGCGCTTGGCTCACTGGCGGCAACTGTCCTGCCGCTGGTGATCTCGCGCGGCATCAACGCGCTCACCGGCAACCCGGCCGCGCAGACCATGCTCGGGCTGGCCGGGCTGGTGACAGTGCTGGGCGCGCTGGGGTGGCTGTTCAACTTCATCCGCCAGTGGCTCGGCGCGCGCGCGGTGGGCGATGTGGTGCTGGCGCTGCGCCAGGATGCCATGGCCGCAGTGCTGCGGCGCGATATGTCATTCTTCGACCAGTACGCCTCGGGCCGGATCGTCAGCCGGGTCAGCTCGGATACACAGGATTTTGCCACAGTGATCACGCTGACGATCGACCTGCTCAGCCAGCTGGTGCTGGTGGGCGTGATCGGCGCAGTAATGCTGGTGGTGAATTGGCGCCTGGCGCTGCTGACGCTGGCCAGCGGGCCGATCGTGCTAGTGGTGGCGATGGTGTTTCGCAGCATCGCGCGCCGTGCGATGCGCCAATCCCAGCGCGCGCAGGCCGAGGTCAACGCGATCGTCCAGGAGACCATCAGCGGCGTGGCGGTGGCAAAGAGCTTCCGGCAAGAGGCGGCGATCTACGCCGATTTCGAGGCGACCAACAACATGGCCTACCGCATCCAGCTGCTGCGTGTGGCAGTGTTCGGCAGCATCTACCCCCTAATGAACACGCTGGCTGGGATTGGCATCGCGATAGTTGTGTATGCCGGCGGGCGCCTGGTGCTCAGCAACACGGTGTCGATCGGCGATTGGTACCTGTTCGTGCAAAGCCTGACGATTTTCTTCTACCCGATCACCAGCATCTCGTCGTTCTGGAGCCAATTTCAGCAAGGGCTGGCGGCCAGCGAGCGGGTCTTCGCACTGATCGACGCCGAGCCGCGTGTGGTGCAGCGGGCGCAGGAGCCGGTTGAGCAGCTAGCGGGCCGGATCACGTTCGAGCAGGTTGGGTTCAGCTACGACCGAGAGGCTAGGGACTTGGGCCTGGAGGCTAGTGGTGGGAGTCAATCCTCCAGCTTCCAGCCTCCAGCCTCCAGCCTCTTGGTTCTGAAGAACTTCTCGCTCGATATTCCAGCCGGCCAAACGCTTGCGGTGGTTGGGCATACTGGCGCGGGCAAATCCAGCCTGATGAAGCTGATCCTGCGTTTCTATGAGTTCCAGAGCGGCCGCCTGCTGATCGATGGGCGCGATATTCGCACGCTCGACCTGGCCCAGTACCGGCGCCGGATCGGGCTGGTGCCACAGGCGCCGTTCCTGTTCTCCGGCAGCGTGGCCGACAATATTCGCTATGGCCGGCCCGACGCGGATGCGGCTGAGGTGGCGGCGGTGGCGCGACAGCTTGGCGATGGAAGCTGGGTCGATGATCTGCCGAATGGGATACAGACGGATGTCGGCGAGCGCGGAGCGCGGCTTTCGCTGGGCCAGCGGCAGCTGGTGGCGTTGGCGCGAGTGTTGTTCCAGAACCCGTCGATTGTGCTGTTGGACGAAGCGACGGCCAGCATCGACCCGTTCACCGAGGCTCAGATCCAGGCCGGGCTCAACGTGGCGCTGCGGAATCGCACCAGCGTGATCATTGCGCACCGATTGTCCACGGTTGTCAATGCCGACCGGATCATTGTGCTGCGCGAAGGCCAGATCATCGAGCAGGGCACCCACACAAGCCTGCTGGCGCTGGGCGGGCACTACGCCGATCTGTACCAGACCTACTTTCGCCATCAGGAGCAGGATTACCAGCCGGAGTAAGTGACGAGCGCTGAGGACTGAGGACTGAGGGACGAGGTTTTCAACGCAAAGACGCGAAGACGCAAAGATTTACGAGTAAACGATCGTTGCATCAAATGCAAACCTCTCCGCGTCTCCGCGTCTCTGCGTCAAGATGCCCGCCTCACTACTCGACTTCGGCCCAGCTCTGGCGGATATCCTCGAATAGGCGCCCGTAGCGGGCCAAGCGCTCGACCACCTCGCCGATCGCCTGCGTGTCCTTTTTGCGCCCGGCTGCTTTGAGGTCGGCCTGCAGCGTGGCGAGGATGTTGTATGCCTCGGCGATCTGCTGCTCGGCCTCTAGGAGCTGCTCGGTCCACTCCGACAGATTGTCCATGATCTCCTCCATACCCACACTGAACACATGTTCGAAAAAACTAGTATAGCATATTGCTAGCGGGCATGTGTCGAGTGATATGGAAGATATTTTTCAGGCCGTGAGCACACCTTGATCAGTCTCAACGTGGCAGTTGGGAGATTTGGCGGGACTGCATCCAGCCAAGATAAAGATTTCCGCGGGGGCGGCGAAGCCGCCCCCGCGCCCCACAGCCGCCTAGAATTCGGCCGTATCCGATTGTAGCGACAGACCTGCCGCGCGTTTGCGCTTATCATCTGGCTTGATTCGGTGGACATTCCACACCAGATTAGTCGCCTCGAGCCCACGGATCAGCCACGATGAGAGATCGAATTGCCACCACTCCATGCCGTGGAAGGCCGAGCGGGGGAAGGCGTGGTGGTTATTATGCCAGCCCTCGCCAAAGGCCAGCAGGCCCACCAGCCAGTTGTTGCGGCTGGCATCTTTAGTAGCATATGGGCGACCGCCAAAGGTGTGGCAGATCGAGTTGACGCTCCAGGTAACATGGTGCGTCAGGCATATGCGCACCAGCCCACCCCACAGCAGGCCGCTCCAGCCGCCAATCGCAAATGGAATAGCGACCCCCAAAACGCCCCAGATCCACCAGGTGCGATCGACCCATACGACCACCGGATCTTTTTTTAGCCACGACCCATAGGTGTCGGGGTCGGCGACCTCGCGAAAGACCCAGCCGACATGGGCGTGAAACAGGTTCACCAGCGGGCTATGCGGGTCATTCTCTTGATCGGAATGCGCGTGGTGCTGGATATGTGTCGATGCCCACGTGATTGGATTGTTCTCCCAGGCCATGCAGCCCATGATCATCAACAGCGCCTTAACAGGCTTCGAGGTCTCGAAGCTCTTATGGGTGAGCATGCGGTGAAACCCGACCGTGATGCCGAGGCCGGAGATCAGGTAGAACGCCAGCATCAGGGCAATATCCGACCAGTTCACGTACCGCTGCCACAGCTGTGTGATCGCATACACGGTCGCGATCAGCGGGCCGACGACTCCCAGGAAGACGATAATCTTCTCGTGGAGCGGCTTGTTGATCTCCGGTTGGGTCGCTGTCATCATTGTCTCCAGTATGGTGCTTTCTAGGTCGCTTGTGCCGCGCTGCGAGCGCAGAGCGCTCGCAGCGCGGCACAAAAAAGAAGTTGTCTTGGAGGGCTTGCAGCCCTCCAAACCTCCCGCTTGCGTACGCTCTAATAACTATAGCTAAAGAAGTTGTCTTGGAGGGCTTGCAGCCCTCCAAACCTCCCGCTTGCGTACGCTCTAATAACTATAGTTAGTGTAGCGCGCCGCGCTCGCGCAGTGAAGTAGCGCAGGTCTAGTCGTGGGTCACACGCTTTTTCTGCAATGCGGTCGGGAGGATGACTGGCGACCTATGTCGGGCGACATGTGATTGGTATCAACGGGGGTTTTGGGGCCGCAGGCCCCCAAGAAATCTCTATTTTGTGGTTATTTTGGCGGCGAAGCCGCCAAAATAATACTTGATCGATGCCCTCGGCTGATCATTCGGCGAGCCCTGCCTGCTGTGCGAACAAGCCGGCCTGCGTGCGATCGCGCACATCGAGCTTGCTGAGGATGTTGCTGATGTGGTTTTTCACAGTGCCGACGCTGAGCGCCAGCCGCTCGCTGATCTCCTGGTTGGTGTGGCCGCCGCCGAGCATTCGTAGGATGGCTAGCTCGCGCTCGGTCAGCAGCGCCAGCCGCGCGTCGCTCAGCGCGGGGCGGGCCGCCGGCGCAGGCGCCGCGAGGCGGCTGAACTCACGCAGCACTTGCGCCGTTATCTCGGGGTGAATCAGAGCGCAGCCGCTGGCGACCACGCGGATAGCCTCGGCCAGCTCTTTGTGGTCGGTATCCTTGAGCAGATACCCGCGCGCACCGGCCGCCAGCGCGCTGAACACATTTGCATCATCGCGAAAGGTGGTGAGGATGATGATGCCCGCGCGCGCCTGGCGTGCGACCAGCCGGCGCGTGGCCTCGACACCATCCATGCCGGGCATGCGGATGTCCATGAGCACGACATCGGGGTCGAGCGCGGCCACCTGGCGCAGCGCCTCCTCGCCATCGCTGGCGTGGCCCACCACCTCAATGTCCGGCTTGCGACTTAACAGCGCCTGGATTCCAACGCGGATCAGGGACTGATCATCGACGATCAATACACGAATGTTTGTAGCCATTACCGTTGCGTATGTTCTATATTGGAATAGTCATAATCAGTTCAAACCCAATCTCCGGCCGCGGCCCGGCCTCCACGCCGCCGCCGAGCAGCTCGGCCCGCTCGCGCAGGCCCACCAATCCGAAGTGACCGTCGGCGCCGGGCACAATGTCTGTGGCGATAGGTGGCCCCGCACCGCAGCCATCGTCGCGTACGCGCACCTGCACCACCACGTCGTCGCAATACACAATCACATCGGCCTGCTGCGCCCGCGCATACTTGTAGGTGTTTGTCAGCCCTTCTTGCACCGCCCGGTAGATCGCGCAGGCCATGGCCGAATCGAAATCGACCAGACCGCCGATGATTCGCAATGTGATCCGCATCGACGTCAGCGCGCGGCATTGCTCAACCAGCCGGCCGAGCGCGGATACCAGGGTCGCGCCATCGAGCGCCAGCGCCAGGTCGGCAGTGCCGAGCACGCTCGACCAGGCTTCGTGCAGCTGCTCGCGGGTCGTGCAGAGCTGATCCAACGCCGCCGCTGGATCTTCCGCGATCAGCTCATCCACCAGCTGGAGCTGGACGTTCAGCAGCACCAGGCGGTGCCCGAGATCATCGTGGATCTCGCGCGCGACGCGGGTGCGCTCGACCGCGACCCCCAAGGCGCTCACCTGGGCAACCTGCTGCTCAAGCTCATCGGTCGAGCGCGCCAGCTGCGCCAGGCGGGTCTCGGCCTGGCGGCGCTGGCTTAGCTGGCGCCGCGCCGGGCCAACCAGCCCGATCACTGCGGCGCATGCCACCCCGAAGATCAGCAGCTGCGTTCGGTCGACTGACGGCGCGGGCAGCACGCGCACAAGCACAAGGCCGATCATGGTCTGTAATCCAACCAGGAAGGTTATGATCTGGCCGGCCGAGAGCCGCAGCGCCATTTGCCACATCACCATCAAGAGCCCGAATGTGAGCGGCAGCGCCTGCGTGGTGAAGACGATTCCCAGCACAGCCACCACTTGCCCAGCCAGCCCAAGCTGTACTAGCAGTGGATGGCGGATGCGCTGGGTGAAGATATAGCCGCCAATCAGGGCCGCGCAGCAAAGCGTGAAAACCGCCGCTAGCGAAGGTGTCACCGGGTGCTGTAGCAGCGTCAGTGGCAGCGCAATCGCGGCAAACGCCAGCGGGAGGCACCAGGTCAGCGTGCGCTGCGAGCGCACGGTCATCAGCTCGGCCAGCGGCAAGGTGAGCGCCGATCGATGTGGTTCCGACACGCGATCATCGCGGGCGCTAAGCCGTAAGGTAGCGACTGCGCTGCGCAGCCGCTCAATCGCAGCGGCGGCGGCGGCGCGGGTCTGCGCCACTGTCGTCTCGAAGCGCGGGAGGTTCGTCTGGGCCTGGCTGATTGCGCTGGCGATGCTCTGCTCGATTTGGGCCAGCGCGACCGTAATATCGCGAGTGATCGTCTGCGTAAGCCGGTGGCGCTCTTCGAGTGTCGCGCGCTGCTGTGCATCGCGAAGGTGCAGCAGCAGTGTGTCGTAGCGCTGCTGCATCTGCTGGAGCACCTGCTGCACGTGCTCGGACCGCTGATGCTGGCGCGCATACACGATCGCAGCGATCAGAATACACAGCACTGGGAAGGCCAGCGCCAGGTTTCCGCGCGTCCAGTCGATCAAGTTGGCCGATGCGATCATCAGTGAGCCGCTCCAGAGAATATAGGCGCCCACGGCGAACACAATCCACAAGAGCGGCTTGAAGAGATATACGGCTTGTAGCACTATGATCAGATAGAGATAGCCAAGCAGCTGCGACGGCACGATCACATATGCCAGCGATATGGCGACCACTTGCAGGCACAGGTAGGCGAGCTGAAGCCAGGCGCTGAACTTTCGCACCGGGATGAGCCAACACACCGCGAGCGCCAGCCCAACCAGCACACACAGCAGCGCGAAGCGCGCCGACAGCACGTAGCCATTTTCGGCCAGCGCGCTCGGCAGAGTCGCCAGCAGCACCAGCGAGATCAAGCTTTGCAGAGCCAGCGGGTACGGCGTACGTATGATCAGCCGGCGGATCAATTGTTGTACTGCTGTCAACACAGCATCAGTGTACCACACGCGCTGATCTGTTGGTGCAAGACAGGTTACAAAACCTTGCGTTACAAACGCTGAACGCCTGATCCTACCCAGGAACGACTTCCGCGACATCTGCCACCGGCGCTGCCCAATCGACGGTGTATGCATAGAGCCAGTCGAGCGCGGGTGAGTTGGCCAAGGATTTCAGGAAGAAGGGCAGCAGCAGGTCGCGGGCCCAGCGCGCGATCGGGTTCGATGCCGCCTTGTTGTTGCCGCGCTCGCGTGAGAATTTGACCACCCGTTCCGCTCGGTCGCGACGGAGCTGTTCGTATGCCGCGAGCGCATCCTCCAGCACCGGCAGATCCCGCACGCATTTCGCCAGTACAATCGCATCCTCCAGCGCGAGCGATGATCCTTGACCCGCGCTGGGCGATGTCGCATGGGCGGCATCGCCCAGCAGCACAATCGGCCCAGTATGCCATATCGGCGTTGACGGAACGTCGTAGATCGGGTATGCGCCGATGGAACTCTCGGTGGCGCGAATAATCTCTTGGATGAAGGCTGGATCGTCCCGATGTACGTCAAGCAGCCTGCGCTGCCATTCCGCAGATGGAATCGCCTCCAGCTCGGCGCGCCGCGGTGTGCCGGGATAGGCCATGTTATTGAACCAGTAGATCTCACCGGACGGTTTCACGAAATAGCCGAAAAAGGCCCGCTTGCCGAAAATGAAATGCTGTGTGGCCGGCGTGGGCGCCAGGGTGGTACTGTGCGCGTACCCGCCGCAACTGATCAGGCCAGTGTAGCCTGGTTTCGGGGCCTTCGGCGCAATGATCTGGCGCGTGCGCGAGTGAATGCCGTCGCTCCCGACCAGGAAATCGCCGCGCGCGGTCGTGCCATCCGCGAAGCGGGCGATCACCTCATCGTCGGCGGTCACGTCGATGTCCGCGAGCGTTTTGCCCCATGTGATCGGCACACCCTGGCGCAGCGCGGCCTCACGCAAGATGCGGTGCAAGGCGCCACGCTTGACGACCACGCTGATCGCCCCTTGGCCCGGCGCCGCGCCGTTGCGAACCTCGCCGAGGCGCTTGCCGCTGCCGCTCCACATAATCATGCGCGGAATGGGAAAGCCTTCCGCCGTCACCTGAGCGTCCAGGCCGAGCGTGTGCAGCACATTCAGGCCGTTGGATGCGACGTTCAGGAAGTAGCCCTGGTCATCATCGGGCGCGGGCTGCGCCTCGTAGATCTGTGCATCGATGCCGGCGCGCTTGAGGAACATGGCGGCAACCGGCCCGCCGATCCCGCCGCCGATGATGATCGCTGTTTTCTTGATCGTATCCATCTTGCCAAAAACTCCCTTCCGAGTTAAAATCTCACGTGCTTAGTCGATTAGTCCTTGGGTATCTTATTCACTAAGATAATGAGAGTATAAGAGATTATGGATGCGTTGTCAAGTCCATCTGAGGGAGTATCTATTGATCCGATCGTCGAGCTGATGGGCTTCCGGCTGAGCACCGCCACGATATTCTTTCACGCGGCGATCGCCGACCGGCTTCGCATGAGCGCGACCGACGTGAAGTGTTACAGCATTCTGCGTCAGATCGGGCCGATCACGGCCGGGCAGCTCGCCGAGCGCACCAGCCTGACGACCGGCGCGATCACGGGAGTGATCGATCGGCTGGAACGCGCGAAGTTAGTGCGGCGCGTGCGTGACCCTCGCGACCGCCGGCGTATCGTCCTGGAATTGGTTCTCAATGCCGAGCGTGAGCGGGAGATCGCCCAGCTCTATGAACCGCTCGGGCGCGCGATCACCGGGCTCGTCGCGCAGTACAGCGCCGCCGAGCGCGCGACGATCTTCGATTTTCTCACCAAGGCCAGCGCCGTGTTGGAAGCCGAAACGACGAGCTTGCGCCAGGGCAGAGAGTAGAGGTACTCGTGGTTTACAAACCACGAGCACCTCGCTAGGGGATCTTCAATTTTTTAATTAGCTCTGTGGATCAGGCTGCCGAGGACGACCGGGCCGTCGTATTGCTGTGGGCCACCAGGTGATCGGCGACCCGCAGGGATTGGGCGGCAATCGTTAATGCTGGATTCACGGCTGTTGACGAGGGGAAGAACGAGCTATCGACCACATACAGATTCGGGATATCGTGGGTGCGGCAGAACGGGTCGAGCACCGATCTGGCCGGATCGTCGCCGAAGCGCAGCGTGCCGCACTGGTGCGAATTGGTTTCGATGCCCATGCGCTGGGTCAGTACGATCGGATAGCCGGCGCGGCGCAGCATCTGGCGGGCGGCCTCTTCGCCAATCTGGCGCGGCGAGATCGCGACGGTGGTCAGCGCCGGCTGTGAGAGCGCCGCTTCGGCGATATCGTCGAACCCCACTACCGCGACATCGCGTCCTGGTATGCGCCCGCTCTTCTGTAAGCCGAGCAGCACGCCGAATGCGACAATATCGTTGTAGCACAGCACCGCCGTTGGTG
>WNGB01000915.1_pt1 | contig 47782 bp, 46 predicted proteins | sample 5400681 | NCBI WGS metagenome assembly WNGB01 (sample SAMN13153367, study PRJNA577476) | soil metagenome | isolation source: 115 cm soil or saprolite under grassland replicate 2 | place: USA:California | collected 2016-06-15
AGCGCGCCCTGCTGAATGCTATGCTGCGTGAGCGTGCCGTACTTCGGCAGCAGGTGGTTGCGCGATGACACGATCGGCAGTCGCGACAATATCATCGTGCCGAACTGCCGGCGCCGATTGACAAGCCGGCCCTCCGCATCACGATAGCTGGCATCCATATCGAGATTGGCGCCGTAGACCCAGTGATGCTCGGGAAGATGCGCCCCAAGCACGGCAGGAGAGTCGACGCAACCGGAGCGCTGCCAATAGCGCTCCACTTCCTGCAAAGCGATGATGTCGGCGTCCGTGATCTCGCGGGCGATGCGGGCGAGGTCGTAGCGGTTGTCTTTGCCGAGCCCGTACTGGATGTTGTAGGTGACGAGCTTCACTGCTCGTTGACTGCGCGAGCTGCCAGCGACAGGTTCATGAGCTTTTCTCTGGCGCTCGCGCGAGTCAGCTCCAGCATGCCGCAATCCGGCGCCAGAATCAGTTGCTCCTTCGGCACGAAGCGCAGCGCTTTGCTGGCGCGTGCCACCAGCGACTCGACACTTTCGACTTCGTTCTCTCCGACATCGATCACGCCCAGCATGACGCTTTTCCTGCCGATGGCGCTCAATATCGACACATCGAGATTGCTCGCCGCCCCTTCGATGGAAACGATGTCCAGCCGGGACTCCGACAGCCAGCTCAGGATATCGCGGTAATAATCCTGATTCGCCTTGTAGCTGATGCCTTTCCGCTCCAGCGGCTTGTTGGGATAGCCGCGGCAAATATGCACGACAAACGTCGCGCGGTCCTCAAGCCCTGCAAAGCAACGTTCGAGTGCCTGCAACCCCCAGGCTTGCGCGGCTTCCGGATAGCGGAGCAGGACCGGATCGTCGAACTGAATAACTTCGCATCCGGCCGCTATCAGCGCCGCGACTTCGTGATGGATGGCGTCGGCGTAGTCGAAGGCAAGCTCTCTTCGATCGCCCAGATAATATTCATCGGCCACGCAGTCGGCAACGGTGCTGGGCCCGGGAAGGCCTATCTTGGCGATGCCCTTGGCATGCCTCTTCGTAAACAGAAACTCCTCCAGAACCAGAGGCTCCTTGTAACCTAGTTTCCCGATTACACGCGGAGCGTTCTGCTGGGCAGTGCCTGCTCGCATCGAGATGGGCTTCCGGTTGCGCGCATCGACGCCCTCCAGACGATTGACGATATGCAGGACATAGTGGCCGCGGCGTTCCTCGCCGTCGGTCACGATGTCGATGCCTGCGCGGTTTTGATCCTTGATGGCCTCGAGCGCAGCCCTGTCCAGCAATCTCGAAAACTCGGCTGGCCCGAGTTCCTGTCGGCGACGGTCGAAGGCAAAGCCGAAGCTGTCGAGCAACGATCGACCATTCTGCCGGTAGACATAACGCGGCTTCGGATAGCTGCCGACAATGGCGGTCAGAACCTTGGTCTGTGTCCGGACGGCCATGTTGAAGATCAAGCGGCAATGCGCACATCGAGCCGGCGGCCGCTTGCCTTGTCGAAGACGAGCGCGCTCTCGCCAGAGAAGGAGAGAGACACGTTGTCCCCTTCACGATGGCGGGGTTCGGCGCCGGCCTCGAGAAAACGAATGACGCCGAACGGGCTGTCGGCCGTGTAGAGCACCTCACGGCCCATCGGCTCGGCAGCGGTGACGCGCGAGGGCGTCCCGCCATCCGCGACCTGCAAGCTCTCCGGTCGAAGCCCCAGCACGACCGGGCCGCGCACGGATTCCGCCAGGGGAATGCTCGCCTCGTGCACCTTGAGCACGCTGCCGTCGACATCGCCGTCGAAGAGGTTGATCGGCGGCGAGCCGATGAAGCTCGCGACGAACAAGGTGTCGGGACGCTCGTAGAGATCATCGGCGGCGCCCTCCTGCTCGACGCGACCGCCGTTCATGACCACCACGCGGTCGGCCATCGTCGTCGCCTCGATCTGGTCGTGGGTGACGAGGATCGTGGTCACGCCAAGCTCGCGCTGGATGCGGCGGATCTCGGTACGCATGGTGAGCCGCAGCCCCGCGTCGAGGTTCGACAGCGGTTCGTCGAGGAGCAGCAGATGTGGCCGCTTGACCAGCGCGCGGGCGAGCGCCACGCGTTGTTGCTGCCCGCCGGAAAGCTGGCTCGGCCGCCGGTCGAGCAGCCCGTCGACGCGCACGAGCGCGGTGATTTCCCGCGCGCGGCGCTCGGCGTCGGGCGGTTCGATCGCCTTGAAGCGCAACGGGAACATGACGTTCTCGAGCACCGACATGTTGGGATAGAGCGCGTAGGACTGGAACACGATGCCGACATTGCGGCCACGCGCTTCGACGTCGTTGACCCGCGCACCATCGAACGTGATGTCGCCGCTGGTCGGCTGATAGATACCCGCGAGCATCATCAGCGTCGTCGTTTTGCCGCAGCCCGACGGACCCAGCACCGCCACGAAGGCGCCATCCTCGATCGCGAGATCGACACCCGCGACCGCCGGCGTCGCGCCGACCCATTCCTTGCGCAGGTTCTTCAATTCGACACGGGCCATGGTTTACCCCTTGATGCCGCCAATGGTCATCTGCGTCAGATATTTCTGGCAGAACACGTAGACCAGAAGACTCGGCAGGACATAGAACACCGCAACGGCCGCGACGATGCCGTAATCGACTCCCATCACGTCGTCGGCCACCCAGAACAGGTACAGGCTCATGACCCAGTTCGTGTTCTCGATCAGGAACGTCCGGACGAAGATGTATTCCTCCCAGGCGCGAATGAACGCGAACACGGCGACGGCGATCAGTCCCACGCGCACCTGCGGCAGCACGACCATGCGAAACGCCTGGCGCCGCGTCGCCCCATCGGTCATCGCGCTCATCTCGATGTCCCAGGGGACGCCGTCGAAGAACCCCTTCATCACGAACACATAAAAGGGAAGCTCGATCGCGGCCAGCACCAGCATGACGCCGACGATCGTGTCGAGCAGGTGGATCCAGTACAGCATCAGGAAGATGGGAATGATGAGCGTCATCGCAGGGAAGGCGTGGAGCACGAGCAACCCCTGGAGAAAGGCGTTGCGCCCGCGGAAGGCGAAGCGCGAGATGTAATAGCCGGCCAGCGACGCCACGGTGAGGATGATCACCGTCTGCGATACCGCCAGCGCGAGCGAGTTGAAAAAGGCGGTCCACACGGACGGAAACTGCGCGCCCGACGTCGCCTTCGAGCGCAGCTCCTCGACGAAATCGGCGCGCCACAGGAATCTGAAATTGTTGAGGTGCAGCCGTTCGCCGACCAGCGCCACGAGCAGCGTGCCGGCAATCGCGAGCAGGATGAGGCCCGTCGCGAGCCGCAGCCCCCTTGACGCCACCGACATGTGGACGAGGCTGTAGATGAGAACGGCGGGCACGATCACCGCGCAGGCCGTCCACAGCACGTCGCTCCCAACGCCGCCGGTGCGGGCGGTGAAGGCGATCACGACCATCCAGAAGTACGGCAGGATGATCGGCACGGAGACGACCACGAGGAACCCGAACAACGCCGATTGCCCGGTGAACCGCGTGCGCCAGGTGCGGCGGGCAAGCGCGCGCCAATCGGCGGGCGCTGCGGGCAGGCTACCTGCGATTGAGTGATCGCTTGCCATCAATGCACCTCGATCCGCGGTGGCTGCAGCAGCCGCCGCATGTCCATCAGCCGCCACAGTACGAGCGCCGCCGCGACACCGATCACAACCAGGATGAGCGACAGTGCCGCGCCATACGCGTATTCGCCGCTCTCGAACGCGCGCCGATAGGCATAGAGCGAGAAGACCGTCGTGTCATAGAACGGCCCCCCGGCGGTGATGAGCAGGATGTACTCGAAGCTCACGAGCAGCGAGAGCGTCTGGTGGATCGTCATGTACGAGATCGGCCAGCGCAACGCGGGCAGCGTCACGTGGCGCACGATGGCAAGCGATCCCGCGCCGTCGACGCGGGCCGCGTGGAAGAGATGCTCCGGAATCGAGCGGATCGCCGACGTGAAGATGAGCATGCCGAGCGAGGCGCCGATGAATCCATTGGCTAGAATGATCACCAGCAACGGATGGTTGTTGCGAAGATCGATCGGCGGCATATCGAACACATGCACGACGATCTGGTTGAGCAGGCCGCGCTCGTTCGGATCGACCACCCACAGCCACAGGAGCGCATAGACGACGGACGGACTCATCCGCGGAAGCAGCCACACCGCGCGAAAGAACGCGCCGAGACGCCGGGGCACGGCGGTGGTAACCAGCGCCAGCAGTAGCGCGAACGTGACGTTGAAGACCCCGAGCGTAGTCAGGACGAAGATGAACGTGACGCCAAGCGCACCGAGCAGCCGCGTGTCGCGCGTTGCCATTCGCTCGAAATTCTCGAGCGTGAACTTGCCGACTGCCAGCGTGCGGCCCATGTCGGTGAACGCAAGGACGACGTCGATGATGACCGGCGCGACAAAAAACACGGCCAGCAGCACCAGCGCCGGCCCGAGGAACAGGCCGAAGTTGATCCGCTGTCGTCGCAACTGGGCGCGCGCGAAGTCGGGCATGGCGAACTCTTGGCCGGACCCGGAAGGGGAGCGGCTCGTTCCAGGCCTCTCCCCGATCCAGGCGCACCGGCGTTCTAGTTTTTGATGACCACGTCCTTGCCGAGCTCATTCGAAAGCTCGTCGACGACGAAATCCGCCGCCGCCTGCGCGGTGAGCCGGCCGGTTTCGACGCCCTGGATGCCCTTGAAAATGACCGCGTTGTACTGGCCGATCTTGGGGTGGTTCGGCATGAAGCTCGCGTATTTGAGCATCGGCGTCGCCGCCACCAGCGCCCATCCTTTATCCACGACCTCCGGCATCGACTGCCCGCCGTAATTGATGGGCGTGTGGTTGGTCGTCACCGAATGGCGCATGTTGGGAACCGGCTGGCTGGCGAGCGCGACGATATAAGCAGCCAGATCCTTGTTCTTCGATTTGGCCGATACCGCATAGGCGATCGGGTGCGACAGATTGGACGGCTTGCCGCCCTTCTTGCCCGCTGGCGCGTTGATCCAGGTGATCTTGCGCTGGTAGTCGTCCTTGCCTTTCAGGTTCCACGCTTTCGTCTGGTCGGTGACGCGCCACACGCCGTGGAAGAAGACCAGCGCCTCTTCGCGGCCAAACGAAGCCTGCTCGATGGCGTCCCACGACATCGCCGTGTTGGTCGCGGAAAGCGCCTTCTTGTCGACGCAGTATTTCACCCAGGTGAAGAAATCCTTGAGCGCGGCCTTCGACGCCTGCAGCTTGGCCGCCTCCTTGTCATAGGGAACAAGGCCGAAGCTTTCCATCAGCATCTGGAAGTCGGGGCCCGCATTGGGCCGGTGCAGGATCCCGTATTTCACGACGCCCTTCTGCACCGCCTGGCCCGCGAGATCGCACAGGTCGTAGGCCGTGAACTCGCCGGCGTCCACCTTGGCCGGCAGTGCGGCAATGTCCTTGTCGGTCTTGCCGAGCTTGCGGAGCTTGTCGTTGTTCAGGAAATACATGCGGACCTCGGAGTCCTGCGGCACGCCGTACCGCGCGCCCTTGTAGCTCACCGACTGCCAGAGGGGCACGATGATGTCGCCGTAGAACTCGGGGTTCTTGGCGATGTGATCCTCGAGATTGAGCGCGTAGCCCGCTTCCGCGAAAGCGCCCGTCCACTCGTGAGCCAGCACGAAGATGTCCGGGCCCTTGTCGACCGCGAAGGCTTTGAGCAGGTCTAGCGCATCGTCGTCATAACCCTTGGCGTTCGTTTCGTTGAGTTCGATCTTCACCCGTTTGTCGCTGCCGGCTGCGACGAGCATCTTGTTCATCGTGTCGCCGGCGGTGACGATGTTGCCCGCGCGCAGCGGTCCGGAGCGGTCGGCCCGAGACCAGACCTTGATTACCACGTCCTCCGCCAGCGCCGGTGCGGTGGCGATGCAAAGCATTGCGCCGGCGAAGATGCCACAAAGTACTGTTTTGCGATCCATGATGTTGCCTCCTCGTTTGCAGCGGCGCTGACCGCCGCATTGGCCTGCCGTCCGACCCAATTCGCGTCGGCGACGCGGTATCTGCTTGCAACTATTCGCGGGTCATCTCCTGTGCGACTCTCTTGGTCGCGTGCCCATCTATGATGCGTCTCAGAAGCGCCGGTGTATTGGTGCAGATCGCATGGGGCTCGAGCGCCACCATCGCGCGCAACTCGTCTTCGCGTTCCTCGTGCCATAGCGTGATCGCCAGCCCGGCGCGCCGCAACCGGTCGATTGCAGTGCGGTCCAGCAATCGATGCGGCTGGGCTGCACGCGTTTCCCAGCAGAGGTGCACGCCGTCAGCGCGAAACGCGGCGGCAAGCCGGATTAGCTCTTCGGGCCCTGCGACGCTGCCCATCATGAAAGAGGTTTGCACGTTGGGCGTAGCCGCCTTGACGGCACTCAGGGCCGGCCCATGGAAACTGCCGACCACGATCCGTTCGGGTCGCGGGCTCGCGGCAATCATCTTTGCTACGGCCTCGGCGGCATTGGGGTCTTTGATCTCGACGAGCAGATCGATCGGAGCACGCTCGGAGAATGCCAAGAGGTCGGCGAGGACAACGGTGCCTGGCGCTCTCGCCTCGAGCTCGGCCAAGTACAGATCGGCCACGAGGCGATCGTCGACCGCGAGATCGTGACGGACGACGATGACACCCTCGCGCGTTGCCTGGACATCGCATTCGATCGCATCCGCACCTTCCCTGACTGCGGCTTCGAACGCCGGCCAGCTGTTGTCCGCGTGGCGTGCGCTGCTGCCTCGATGGGCAACGACCTGCGGTTTTCTCATGCCGCTTCCTTGGCGGCGAGACCGCGGACGGTCGATCGCACGACCAGTTGCACGGGCACGGTCGTCAGCGCGTGCGGCGGCGCGGCGTGTTCCATGCGACGGCGCAACACGTCCATCACGACGCCGGTTAATCTTTCAACCGGCTGCCGGAAAGTCGTGAGCCGATAGGCATCCCAGCTGGCCTGCGGGATGTCGTCGAAGCCGATCACCGAGAGGTCGTCGGGTACGCAGCGGCCGAATTTCGCACGCGCGGCGTCGAGGAAGCCGAGCGCGAGCAGATCGGTGGCGCAAAAGACGCCATCGAAGGGCTCTTCCGCAAGCAGCGCCAGCGCGGCATCCCACCCGCTGCGATAGTCGGTCGGACCGTCTTCCCAGACGCGCACCGGCATGCCGGCTTCGGCCGCGCGAGTGCGAAATGCCTCGATGCGGCCCACCAGGCTCGCGGTGCGCGCCGCGCTCGAGACGACTGCGAGCCGGCGGCAGCCCGCCCCCAGAAGATGCTCCGCGGCGAGTCGCCCGCCCGCGGCGTGATCGGCAAGGACGGTGTCCACCGCCAATCCCGGCAGCAGCTTGTTGACCAGGATCACCGGCACGCTCTTGTTCAGGCATTCCTCGACGATGCGCGCGGGCGGACTGCCGGTTATCACGACGATTGCGAAGACGCGATACTCGAGCACGCGCGCGATCAGCGCACTCATGTCACGCTGTGCGTTGGCTGCGTTAAGCAACATGCATTGAAAGCCGTCCGCCAACAGCGCGGCGGAGAGCGTCGTCAGGAATTCGGCGTGAAAAGGCTGCTGGAGATCGGTGCCCACCAGACCGATCAGGTTCGAGCGGGCATTGATCAGGCTCTGCGCCAGGCGGTTGACGCGATAGCCAAGGTGATCGGCGGCACGCAGGATGCGGACGCGCGCTTTGCTCGATACGCTCGCGCCCGGAGTAAACGCGCGCGACACCGCGGAGCGGGAAACGCCGGCGCGCCTTGCAACATCGGCTGCAGTGACGAATGCTCGACGCACCGATGATTGGCTCACTTCGAACCTCGGGGGTTGCACACGTGTGCAACATGATACGCTGGCACTACGCATGCCTGCAAGGCTCGCTAGCGCTTTCCGTGCAAATATTTCCCGTGATCCGAATGACCGACGCGCGACACCCTATGAGGGTGCCGGAGGTGGCATGATGCCCGCTCCCGGCTTATCCCGGCAGCAGACGGTTGTATTCACGTTTGACGACCGCATAGCACTCGCAAACCCATGCTTCGAGCCCCGGGCGATCGAGCACTTTGATGTGGCCGCGTCGATAGTCGATCAAGCCCGATTTCTGCAGATTTCCGGCCGCCTCCACAACCCCCTGCCGCCGTACGCCGAGCATGTTGGCGATCAATTCCTGCGTCATCGTCAACGGAGCGCAATCGGTCCAGACTCAATAGCAGCCAGCGACACAGTTGCTTGTCCAGCGAATGATGTCGATTGCAGACCGCGGTTTGCGCCATCTGCGCAATCAACGCCTGCGTGTAGAGCAGCAGCAGACGTTGCAGCGGACCGCCCTGATCGAATTCATGTTTGACTAACTTCGCCCCGATCCGATATGCATGTCCACCACTTTGAACGACCGCCTGCTTTGGCGTGGTGTCCCCACCAAGGAATAAGGAAACGCCGAGCAAGCCTTCGTATCCTGTCACGGCGATCATCGGGCAGCGAGTATATGTTGCACAAATTTGATTGCTGCAATGCGGTATCTAACTGAAAAACCTGAGTCTCAATAACTTAAAAATATGTTAGCAAATTGTGTGCTACATTGAATATAACGCTTAAAAAAAATCTTACCGATGTTGCTGCTTCCCTCCCCGGAATTTCACGTCGGGCCCGTGCTACCCCGGATCGAACGTCAGGAAAGTGACCCTGTGAAAGCGATTTCCGCGACCTGCGCGCCGCGTTCATTTCGAGCCACCCTGATCATGAATCACCAAGAGTTTGAAGCCATTCCCTAGCCTGCAGCACCGCCCCGATTGATCAGCGTTCATAGGAGGAATATCGTGACGCATCCACTACGTCGCAAGCGCAGTCGTGAACGCACTGCCACTACGCTTGTCGCGTCATCGGTTCGCTCGATCATATTGAAATCTGTGTGGATCCTCGTACCGGCATGGTGCGTGGTGCCGCTGGCCGCTGCGGAAATCTTCAAGTGTGTCGGAAAGAATGAAACCGACCTTTACCAGAATTTTCCGTGCCAGTTCGACTCGCTCGGTTCCCTGCCATCGAATTCGCTGCCCGGGAGGACGACATTGCCGCCCAGCGATGCGAGCCAGGCAAAGCCGAAGGCTACATCCGGTGACGTCGCATCGAGCGCCCAATCGGCCAAAGCGACCGAGCCTCGCATAGGCATGACGCCCGACGAGGTCAGAGCGATCTGGGGCGAGCCGGTGGAGGCGACTCAGGACGAGCCTAGAGAGGGTCGCATCGAGATCTGGCGCTACGATGAGACCAGATCCATACGGTTTAATCACAAGCAACGCGTAGTGGCAGTACAGCAGTAACGGTATCAACAGTCGTCGTCAGGCAGGGTTTCTTGTAAGCAACAAAGTCACTGGAGGGAGAAGAAAATGTACGCGTCATTCTGTGAGAGCTGCAAAACGCGGCTTACGGTAGTGTCGGCCGCAATTGCACTGGCATTTACCGCCGGCAGTGCGCTGGCAGGCGTAAGTCAAAGCGGCGAAGCGAAGAACATGCATCGCGTGGGACACGTCGACCTGCAAGGGCGCGACTCCTATCAGCCCAACGTCATCGATTATCCCGATGGCAGGACCATCGCATTCGCGGGCACCCACAACGGTTCGGCGCCGAACCCGCTGAAACCTGGCAGTCCGGTGGAACCGAACGGAGTAATGATCATCGACGCCACCAACCCGGAGTCGCCGGTACAGAAATTCCATATTCCGGTCCCAGTCGCAGGAGGCCAATCGCAATCGGTGCGCATGTGCCTGGGCAAGGATCTGCCAAGCGGCCCAGCGGACAAGGCATCAAGGGTCTATCTGATGCGCAACATTCAGGGGAGTAGCGCCGCCGGGTATGAAGTCTGGGACGTGACGGATGTCAGTGCGCCCGTGCTTACGTCATCGGTGCGGCAGCTTCGCTCCACGCACAAGATGTGGTGGGAATGCAACACGGGCATCGCATATTTGCCGGGCAGCAAGAATGCCACGTTTGGCTTACCGCTGTGGCGTCAGTCGCAGTCGATGGTCATCGCCGACTGGTCTAATCCTGTAGCGCCCCCGACGATCCTCCGCACGTACGGTCTGCCGGGTGCACAACCGGGCGCAAGTGGACCGGTACCCCCCTCGCTCCACGGCGCGATCTCCGCGCACGAGCATCCCAATGCGGCCGGCGCACTCGCGCGCGCCGCCACGGCGAGCGACATTATCGGGAACCGTATCTACGCGGCGTGGGGCGTGGGTGACAACGGCGTGATGACGATTTTGGACCGGACGAAGCTGCTACCTCCGCCCTACGGAACGTATGCAGGCCCTGCGGACACCCCCACCGAAGCGGATTTGCTTTCCGCGCAGGCCGGGATTCTCTACATGTCGCCGGACCAAGGCGGCCATACGTCGATGCCGGTGTTCGGGATGAAGCCCCCGAGCTACGAGAACTTTACCGAATTCAAGACGCGCGACATCGTGCTGCTGGCCTCCGAATCGACGTCCGACGCGTGTGACGAGGCGCCTCATTGGAGCTTCATCGTCGATGTGACGGTTGAAAATTCCAAAACCGCTCCACCGGGTACCCGTGTCCAAGTCAATCCCTGGCAGGGACCCATGGTCCTCTCTACGATGTCGGTCGATCCGCGCGCCGGCGAAAAATACCCTCGCGGCAACTATTGCACGCGCGGGGCGCGCTATGGGGTGCACTCGAGCGAGGAGAACTTCCGCAATCCGCTCTACGGCAAGCTGACAGTGCTCGCCTACTTCACGGGAGGCGTGCGTGTGTGGGACATCCGCGAGCCGCAAAGCCCCGTTGAAGTGGCATTCTACGTACCGGAAACTACCAACTTCCGTGATCCCACCGGTTACATGACCAACAATGTTGAAGTCGACAACCGCGGCTTCATCTACGCGACCGACCGTAACGGCTCGGGCCTGGATATCCTGGAGCTGATGGGTCCGGCGAGAAACATCGTCTTCCCGCCGGGACAGTGAGCCGAAGCTAACGCCTAAAGGTGAGAATTACCGCCCGACGCAATAGCTCACGGGCAGCCGAGAATAGACAGGGCGCGTCATTGCGGCGTGCCCTGTTTTTTTATGTCCCGTTTACACTTTGGAGCAGGTCATGAGATTGCGTGCGGTGGAGTTGATCTGTTTCACGGTCCTGGTCGTTACCGCCGCGCCCGCGATGGCACATTGCCGAGGAGTGGTGGGCAACGTGTACCTCAGAGGTGACTATCAAGGCGATTGTGACGACAAAACCGAATTGGCCCAAGGACAAGGCGAGGCAAGAGGAGCCGATAGCTACGTGGGGTATTTCGTTAAAGGAAGACCGGATGGCAAGGGTACGTATACGTGGGAGAACGGCGCGCGCCTCGAGGGAACCTTCAAGGACGGCAAAGCGCATGGACTTGGCATCTATGTCTCGTCCAAGGGTGCACGCTATGAAGGTCGATTCGCCAATGGCAAGCTGGAAACATTGAAGTCGGACGACTGTCCAGCGACGCCCGGTCCTCTCACCTGCTGATCGCGCCGCTGCCGTCGGTGCCACGCGGGTGTTTCACTCGCCAATACTGGTCGAACCTGAGATCGGACAAGATAGCGCCCGATACGCGTGCGTCATGCCGTCCCCCTCTCTCATCAGAAGTCGTTCTTTGTTCTCGGGCACGCTTGGCTTCGCTAGGAATACGCGTTGATTCCAGGCAAGGCGTGCATCAGAGAACACGTGCGTAAGCCCACCACAACAGCACGCTTATCGCGGCATAGAGCAGGAGCGACAGGCCGCCGAGCTTGATGTCCTGGAACGAGGGGAGCGCCGCGAAGAGTGCGGTAGCAGCCAGATAGCCTGCGAGCAGCCACCATCCCCATTGGCCCTCGATCCACAGCGGCACGAGAACGTGGATGAGGCACAGCCATGCAAGGGGCAGGAGCAGCAGCGGAGCGAGCGCGACGAATGCGCCGTTGAGAAGACCGATGTTGCGAAAAGATACGCAACCCAGTATCCAGCCATTGCCGCTCCTGCGCGGCCAGATCGAGAAACCGTGCGGCGTTGCATGAAAGAGAAAACCGACAACAAGATGCGTCAGCTCGTGGGCGATCGTGCCGGGAAGCGAGAGCAACGCGACACGCCACATCGTGTCGCGCACGCCGCGCAGCAGAGCGTAGAAGATAACCACCAACGCCACGCTGGGCACAAAGCCGGCGTGCTGCAGGTAGGTTTGCAGGTATTCCACGCGCCCATTCTGCAATACGGTGGGCGCCGTCGGGTGATCAGGCCGCGCGCTCCATCTCCGGGCTCCATTTGCCTTGGCGCGCCAGGCTGTTCATCTTGATGCGTCGGGCAAAGGCCTGTTGCGCTGCCGGCCTGTTCTCCGGACGACCCGCCCAGGAATGCATTACCGGGTCCTGCAATGCACGCGCATAGGAGAACGACAGCACCCACGGCGCCTGCGGATACGCGACATTGATCGCGTTCAAGTTGGCCGTCGCTTCCTCGGGAGCCTGGCCGCCGGAGAGAAAGTTGATGCTGGGCACCGCGGCGGGCACCGTGCGACGCAGCACCTTGACGGTTGCCGCCGCGACCTCTTCCGAGCTTGCCTTGGGCCGATGTTCCTTGCCGGGGAGCACCATGTTGGGCTTGAGCACGATGTATTCCAGCATGACCTGATGCCGGTACAGCGCGTGGAACACCGCGTGCAACACCGCTTCGGTCACTTCATAGCAGCGTTCGATGCTGTGCTCGCCGTCGATGAGTACCTCCGGCTCGACGATGGGGACGATGCCGTCTGCCTGACATAGTGCAGCGTAACGGGCCAGCACCTCCGCGTTGGCTTCGATGCCGAGCGGCGTCGGATTATGCTCGGTGATGCCGTAGACCTCACGCCATTTGGCAAAGCGCATGCCCTGAGATTTGTAGGCCTTGAGGCGCTCCGCCAAGCCATCCAATCCCTGCGTGATCAGGTCGCCCGGCGCGCCGGGAAGCGCTGTGGTGCCTTTGTCCACCTTGATACCGGGCATGATCCCTCGGCGGGCCAGGACTTGCGGCAGCAGCGTGCCGTCCTCGGCGCTCTGTCCGAGCGTTTCCTCGAACAGAATCACTCCGCTCAGGAATTGTTCGGCGCCCGGGGTTGTTATCAGCAGCGATCGATAGGCGCGGCGGGTTTCGTCGGTGCAATCGATGCCGACGGCCTTGAACCGCTTGCTGATGGTGGGCAGGCTCTCGTCCGCCGCGAGAATGCCCTTGCCGGGTTTCGTCACGTCGGCGATCGTCGCCTGGAGTTCGTCTTCTTGCTTCATGATTGAATTCCTTGAGCGTGGTTGCCGATCCTCGTCCTGCGGTACCGCGCCGGCGTTTCCTCTATCGGGAGCTAGTGAATCCGGTGTGACCTGATCCGATCGAGTTTCGCCGCATACAGGTCATGTTCCTTGCGGGTCGTGCTGTTCTCCAACGCAATAGTCAGTTCTGTGCGTGCCTGCTCGACTTCGCCTAGGCCGAGGTAGGCCGCCGCAAGCCAGAAACGGAACTCGTGGTAGTACGCGTCGCGATCGACTTCCTTCGCGAACAGGTCTCTTGCCGCCTTGAAATCGCCGTTGCGCATGGCTGTCAGGCCGAGGTTGAAGAAATGGAAGGGCGGATAGGGTTGCAGCTGCTCCAGCTTACGGGTCAGAGCCTTGGACTCCGCGACGCGACCTTCGTCGTTGAAAACCAGCGCCAGATTAGACATGACCTCGGTATTCCCGGGTTCGAGCTCGAGAACGTGCTTGAGTATCTGCTCGGCCTCTTGCAGATTGCCGTGATTTCGGTAAATGACGCCCAGCGTGTTGTAGGAGCTCAGAAATCTGGGGTCACGACCGATGGCCCCGCGCGCCCACCAATAACCGTCATTCAGCTTCCCTCGAGCGAGCGATTCGGCCGCCCGGTTGTTCATGTACATCGCGACGATGGTTTCCTCCCCGATCACCCGCATGCGCCGGCCCCTGATACTTTCCGGCTGAAGAAAATCGATCGTCATCGGGGCACTTTCGTAGTCGATGACCCGGTCGCCGATATGCCCTATGCCCAGCGTCAGATTGACATGCGAGCTGGCAAAATACATGTCGCCGCTGCGGCTCCAGGCGTCGTCCACAAACACCCTCTGGTATCGAACCGGCAGACCGATCTCCTTCGCGAACGCGGCGGTCATGATGACCAGGGACAGACAATTTCCGGCTCGTGCCGCGAACGTCTGCGCTGCATCTCGCGTCATCTCCGCGTCGTATTCGAGCTTGAGCTGGCTCTTGTCATACAGGGCATCGATAAGGCCCCGTTGGGGACCTTTGGCGCGCAATTGGCCGGCAATCTCCGCGCTCAGGTAATGCTTCATTTCATCGCTGAGCGCAAATACACGATCCCCACCGATGCGCTCCGACGGAGCGCCGAACAAATGATCTCTGAACAGGTCTTCCGCCCGCTGTGGCACCGGGGCGGTCGCGCAGGCCGCAAGAATCATGGAGAAGAGCAGGACACCCCAGTTTTTCATCTGATGTTTCCTTTCCCGGCGAGGCAACCGCGCCTGCTGCGGAAAGTATCTTCGCCGCTGCGCATGCGGTCAAGCCACCATCGGCGGCGCAGTTCACCGTCCCGAGAGGTTCGCACTTGGCGGCGCGGCTTCCGAGCCGGCCGTGCGTCCGAAATCGGCCAAGCTGACCTGAGGAAAGTACAACCCTTCCAGCCGACGTTCCCACCACCGACGGGTCGCGGCGCGCGTGCTCCGGTCGGCGAAGCGATAGTCGTAGAGCTTGGCTTGGACATACTTCGGGGGGCGATCGGGAAAGGGATTGGAATCCAGCAGCGCGAGGACCGGCGGAGCGCCTTCGAGCAGGCGCAGCAAGAGGCTTTGAAACCAGGGATTCGCTCGGGCGTCGCCGAGCGCGGCGAACCACATCTGCCAGTCGAGCCGCGGCTGGTGCGGGATGTTCCACGGTGGGGGGCGCGTGAGCGGGCCGGGCTTGTAGCGAAAAACGTACTCGCGCCATACCTCGCCGTCGGTCGAGCCCTCGATCACGATCTCCGGGCGCGCGGTCGTCATGACGGCGAACAACCCATAGGGATTGACGATCAGCAGAGGTGATACCGCGTCGGAAATTATCCCGGCAACGGGCAGCTCGGCATGCGTGAAAACCTCCCAGATCCGGTTCAGCCCGGCCGGCACCACGACAAGGGCCACCACGCTTGCGGCCACGGTTGCTGCGCGTCCCGGCTTCGGTGCCCGCCTGTGCGCCCACGATTCAAGCCGCTGCGGAATGAGCCGGCGCAGTGCCGCGTCATCGAAGAGCAGAACGCACATCGACATGCTGAGCAGGTTGAAGAAGTTGTAGTTCCCAGTAAGCAGGATCAGCGCTTGGAAGACCAACAAGCACCAGGCCGCGACGGCTCGCAGGCGCCGCGGTAGAAAAATGAGGACGACGCTCCCGAGCTCGACGGCGAGGGTCGCGGCTGTGCTCGCGACCAGGAGCCAAGGCGGCAGTTGCGCGGCGTACCACGCAAGCGGGGTTGGCAGGGGTTGCGTCCAGAAGTGATATTCGAGCGCCGTCAGATCGTGCCACGTCGGGTCGCCCGAGAGGAGCTTTACAGCGCCTGCCAGGAGAAAATAGCGGAAGACCAACCAGCGATAAAGCCAGACCACGATCCGGGATCCGCCCGTAAGGAATATGGCCAGAAACCCCGTTTCCAACAGCAGAAGATCCCACTGGAAGCTCATGAAGTCCTGTCCGGCGTAAACATAGGACAGGTACAGTGCGAACAAGCCGATGAGCGCAGGCCGCGTGCACCGATCCAGGATGACGAGCAATCCGAGCAGTACGCCGACGATGGTGCCCGCGATTAACGCGGCGTCACTCGCGTTCAGCCAAAACAACGTAGGCACGACCCGATAAGCCGCGCTGCCGAGCGCCTGGTGCGCCGCATCGAGGTAATCATCCAGCGGCAGGATTCCGGCCTGGCCCACCAGCCCCCGTATCTGAACCGCGAGCGACGCGAACGCCGCAACATAGATCGCGCCGAGTAACCGCAGGAACACCCAGCTCACGAGCTCATAGCGCTCCGGCTCGAGTGTGGGTCCCCACAGGAGCCTTGAGACGCGGTTGAGCAAGCCTCTGCGGCGCGCGAAGAACGCGTACGCCCATTCACTTGCCATCGCAAAGCCCGGCAGGTGTGTGTACATCCACCACCAGGCGGCACGCCCCGGAGCATGGCGCAGCACGCGATACGTTGCGGCCGCGCCTGAATACACTTGTCGATCCGGCTCGATCAGCTGGACCGCGTGCGGAAATGCTTCGCGCGGAATCTCGGGGAAATCCGCAGCTGCTTCCTGGTACGGCCGGTAAAGTACGCGCTCGTCCGTCAGCCCCTGCCAATAGTTCACCCAGTAGCGGCAGATGCCGCAGTCGCCGTCGTATACGAATGTGGGGCGCATGTCTGACATTCGGCGTGGCAAAGATGTCGATCGATCGGCAATCTGTCTGTTTCGACTATTGTGAAGGGCAATGCTTGAGGAAAAAAGTGGCGCCGGGGGATCGGGCCGAGAATGGCGGAATCCTTGCTCCGCAAGGCTTCGCCACTGCGTCGCTCGAGCGCCAGCCGGTCGTGGATCAGAGCCACGCGGCGGCGAGAAGCCGTCCTCAGCAAACCTAATGACTACAATCAGGCGCGCGAGAGTCAGTGATCAGCGACGACTGCCCATTTCGCTCGGGCCAGTTGTTTCGGACCCAAGGCCGGCGCGTCGACCGTGCGGTATCGCTACAGCTACTCCGCGGGCATTGGATGGTGCGCGCTCGCTCGGTGTTGGAGGGAATGCAAAAAAAGACGTGTCGCTGGGATAGTTAAACGGAAGTGTCGGCCGCGTTTGCGTCGATGCCTATGGCTGACCGAAGTCCCCGGCGGTGAGACCCACGAGAAACTCCGCGACCCATGCTCTGCCCGGTCCGCCGAGGTAGGTCGCCGTGCGCCCATTGTGAACGTTTTCAACGCGGACAGCGAAAGTAGCCCCTCCTGATGCGGGACCGCTAATGCCGCGTATCCGCTCGACATCGAGCGCGAAATCATCGGGAGCGAATCCAAAGCGTACGACTTCCGCCGCAAATGCGAGCTGGTCTCCGCGGGCCAGCAAGTAATGGCGACGTTCGCCCCGAAGAACTGGCTGTCTTTGCTCGCTGAAACTCAGGTGAACCGGCTCGGTCACCGGCGCGATCTCGCGCTCTTCCCCCATGGCTCTATCCCCTCCCGCGAACACCATATTCGCGACCTTCACTAAAGCAATCGTCGAGCCATCTATGCTTTTTCTTTATTTCCCCGTGTGTTAGCCAATTGCTTGCAGATGGATACCTATGCGATTGTAAGGAATGCTGTCATTTGACTTTACGATCCGCAGCCAGAAAGGCTGGCACGGTCGCCCGGGAGCACCAGACGCGAGGCGCTTGTCGCCGAGCTTCCGCGCTCCAGGCGGAATCCTGAGCACGTGCGGCAGCCGGCGTCCGGCGGTCTCCAGGGCGTTCAGTGGCGCGTTCTTGCAACCTCTTGTGCGAATCGAACGGCGCTAAACAGGGTGCTACGCCGCTACGCGCGCTTTGCGCTGGCCGATTGCCAATACGATGCCTGTGCCAGTATCGCCGGCGTGCGTTCGGGCTTGTCTTTGCTGTTCGCGGCGAATCCTGGCGAAAGTTTTGCGGAGGTCAGTGTCGACGCTCTTCGTGTAGCGGAACGAAGGATCGAGGATAGATTTCATGGAATCTCCTATTCTCGCTTGCGCGATATGCGCTTTCCTCGGCACATTGCATGCAAGAGTCGTTCCTAAGGTGCAATCGTCACGAAGGTTCAGAGGGTTATGCAGGGATGTCGAGCGGCGATAGATCGTAACTGTAAAGTGGATCGACACTTTGAGCGATCGCAGAACTTAGACAAATTGTGCAGCACCGTCGAGCGGACTGCTGCGCGGTTTCGTTGTGGTGACGAATGGTCAGCGACAAAAGATCGCGCTGCGGTATTTCCTGCCACAATTTATCGATGTCAATCTATCGCAGGTTCAAGAGCGCTCCTCGCGACGACCTTCACTATTTTTCGACGCAACGCGCCTCGCATGAACTCGCCTCTCGACCTGAGATCGAATCGCTGGCCCGACGGAAGGCAAATCCGTGCGAAGAGTTCCTCACCACGACCGCGAGGTGGTATGCGAGCTTGCCATTAGTCGTCCAACCGGAGGTACTCCGCGCGCGTTTCCCGCGGATCGCCAATGGCCTGGCGGCTGGATGGCACGATCGCGATACCACGAGGCGCTACCTCGACGATCTCCTCACCGACAGAAGGGGTGGCCGCAGGGGCTTTCCCGCGGATGTGCTCGAAGAGCTGCACAGGCTCAAGACTTTTTACGAAGCGCTGAATCCAGCGCCCGATGATGTCTGGCGCAGCTCGACTTAGATACCGCATTTCGCACGCGCAGCAAGCAAGCGATCGCGATACGCGCGCTTTCACGTCCGGAGGCTGCGCCTGCTAATCGAGGTCTAGACAATTACCGTGATCGGATCGCCGACCTTGATCCCGAGCAGCCGCACCGCGCTCGCTCGATTCGCTGCGAGCTCTACCAGGCCGATGCTGTTTTCGTACCAGAAGGCTCGGCCGACCGGCGCCTCTGCAAAAACGCGCGCGTAGGAGAGACGGTGGTCGCGGACGGCAATCATGGCGCTCTGCGGTACATGACGAGCGCGCGTGCCAGTGAGCGCATTCCCATAATGATCCACGTGAATGACTTCCGACAGATCGTCCGGCCCGAGCCGGACCTGCAATGCTCCGATCCGCTCAATCTTGTCAGCGGGAAACGCTGCATTGGCAATCCAGGCCGCGACCGGGGCGAACAAGTCGCGTCCGTGAAAGGACGCTGCCAACTTCTCTGGACGCCAGATGATTCGCCAGGCCCGCGTTTCCGCGGCGCGGGCGGCGACCACCGACAGCAGGCCGTTATCCGGTCCCACATACCATTTGCCGTCTGCTTGCAGGACTACTGCATCGCGGTCACTACCGACATCCGGATCGACAACCGTCAGAAAAACGCTACCCGCCGGAAACCGGTCCTCGAGCGCGGCCAGCAGATGAGCGCCTGCTCTTATGTGGAAATTGGGTACGCTGTGGAACAGGTCGACAATGTGCGCGCCATGCGGCAGGTGCTCCAGCAGCGTCGCCTTGATCTGCGCCACATAGATGTCATCGGCGCCGAAGTCGGTGAACAGGACAATCATGTTTGGAAAGGCAACGCAATGCGAAAGCCTATACTCATATTGTCTTCACGTTAGCGTGTCCAGCGAAAGGAGTACGGAAATGATCAAGATCCTGGCACTTGTCGTGGTCGCGGCATTAACCGGATACACCTTGCATGTTCTGGCTCAGGCGCGGATAGACACCCGCGCCGCAGTGACACCCATCGTGAGCTCTTCCTCCAACGGTGTCTCATTCGCCTGGTTTTACGATCCGGCGGAGCGCACTGTATACGCCTGCCGTGCGGGGCAGGGTGGAGCAGACACGGTTGAATGCAAGGCGAAAACAGCGCTCCCCTGATCCGACATACGGGTCAGACTCGATGTCGACTTTCGCCGAGAGTCACGCCGCCGGCGATAAGGTGCGCGGTACGCAACGGTTCGGGCATGCTGCTGTGGACGGCAAGGCGCTTCAATACACGCCGCGCATCATCGATGCTGATCCCTGCGCGCTGCACGAACAATCCGGCAGCGGATTCCGTCGGACCGGCCTTTTCGATAAGACGCCATTTGCGCAAGCCGCCGGGCACGTGTTCGAGCAGCGCCGCCTTGATGCGGGGCAGATTGGGACGGCGGCGCACGACGGCCATCACGGGGAGACGCAGCGCTTGATGCAGCATGTCGAGGTCTACGACGTTGAAGCCGGCAAAGGCGATTCCCTGGAGCAGCACGAGATGTGTCTGCGCCACAAAACGTGACGCGCGCAGCGTGCGGGTCAACACTGCCGTCGCGTTGACGCCATCGCGTCGTACCTTTGCGCTCAGCACGCCGTCCAGGCGCAAGCCTGCGTAGACAGCGCCGACAACGAGCACGTCGCCGCGATCGTCGCGGTCGAACGGCGCATCATCGAAGCCGATGACATGAGTGAATCGGCTGGTCATGTTCGATGTTTTCCAGTTCGCTCGCGGGTATGCAGTCTTTTTTTGGCGCGATCGGATGCCATTGTGCTCCCCAAGCCGCAATCGAGAGAACGGCACTCGACGCCAGAGCCCTTTTCCACTACGGTTATCGTCGTGCCTGCGAATCTCTCGCCCGAATACAAGGCGGCCGAGGCTGCCTTCCGCAAGTCCCGCGACCCGCGGGAGCGCCTGGAGGGGTTGCGTGAGATGTTGCGCACCATCCCGAAGCACAAGGGGACTGAGCGCCTTCAGGCTGATATCAAGGCGCGCATCAAGGACCTCTCCGAAGAGCTCGAAGGCGCCAGGAAGGGTGGAGGACACGGTGGCCCGCCGCTGGTGATTCGCCCCGAGGGCGCCGCGCAAATCGCGCTCCTCGGGCCGCCGAACGCGGGAAAATCCTCGCTGCATGCGCGGCTGACGGGCTCGGGGGCGCATGTCGCGCCCTATCCGTTTACGACCCAGTATCCCGAGCCGGGCATGATGCTGCACGAGGATGTCCACTTTCAGCTGATCGACCTGCCGGCGATCGCACCCGAGCATCCCGTGCCGTGGCTCGCCGGAGCCTTGCAGACGGCCGACGCCGCCTTGCTCGTCGTCGATCTCGGCGAGCCCTCGTGCCTCGATGCGCTGGAGGCGGTGCGGTCGGTGCTGGAGAAGAAACGCCTCACGCTCACCGAGCGTTGGGAAGCAACGGGAGCAGCGCGGGGCAGCGCGCCCCAAGGCGACGAGGATCCATTCGCGCTGCGGCTGCCGACACTGATGCTCGCCAACAAGGCTGACCGCATTTCCGACCTGGATGCGGAACTCCAGGCGTTTCGCGAACTGACGAACTTGCGCTATCCCGTGCTCGCCGTTTCCGCAACGACGGGTCGAGGTCTGGGGGAGCTCGGACCGTGGCTTTTCCGGAGCCTCGGCATCGTGCGCGTCTATACCAAGGCCCCGGGCCACCCACCGGAAAAGAACCGGCCATTCACCCTGCGTCGCGGCCAAACCGTGGGAGATGTCGCGCGGCTCGTGCACAAGGATCTGGAGCGCTCACTCCGCTATGCCCGCATCTGGGGCAGCTCCGGATTCGAAGGGCAGCAGGTCGGCCACGAACATTGCGTCGCGGACGGCGACATCGTCGAGCTGCACGCGTAAGTTGCGGGTTAGGCGGCGAGCGCAGCGAACGCCTGCTGCAAACCCTCGACGACTCGGGCCATGGCCGTGTAGTTGACTTTTTCGGGCGTATCCAGCGCCGTGTGATAGTACGCATAACGATAAAATGCCGTATCGGTGACCATCAGGCCGGGATACCCCTGTCGCCAGAACGAGAGTTGATCGCTCCACGCGACGCCGGGAATAAATTCGAACGCAGCGAGCGATGCGGCCGGAAAATCCGAATGAGCGCGAAACGCTGCGACCAGTTGCCGCAATGGCTTGCGCGATCGCAGGTTGGAGACAAACGCGACGAAGTTGCCGCAGTCAGGATAGCAAAATCGCAGCAGCGGGGGGTAGCTTTGACTGCCGGGTGCCTCGCTGTAGCAGCCAAGCATTTCGAGCGAGATCATCAAGCGGATATCGTCGCCCCGCGCCCGTGCGGCCTTCGCGTAAATCATGCTGCCCATCTGGTCCCAATAGAAGAATGGCGGCTCTTCATTCACGAAGGCGACCAGGCGAACGCTGCGCCCGCAGCTGAGACGCGCGAACGCCCGGCTGATCTCGAGCAACGCAGCGATGCCGCTGGCGTTGTCGTCGGCGCCGGGGCTACCCTGGACGGAGTCGTAGTGGGCGCCGATCAGGATGATCTCGCCGGCTTTCCGCGTGCCAAGGCAGGAGATTTCAAGATTTTCGCTTAGAACCCCGTGGACTCGATAACCCTGGGCCGCTACCGTGTAACCCATGGCCGTCCATTCGGCGCGAATGTAGTTGGCCGCGGCCTGCAGGGCTCGTGGCCGGAACACGTTGCGCTCGCCGATGTCTGTCGCTAGTTTGGAGACGTGTTCGCGCAGGCGATTCGCCAACTCGTGCCCTTCGGGTGAGGCTATGTCGAGCGCTGTCACGCTGAAGCGACCAGGAGGCGTGATTGGCCAGGAACGCAGGGGAAATGGAGATCCGGGTGCACTGCTATGCCGGCCATCGCGGTGAGGAGGAGCCACGCAGCTTTGACCTCGGAGAGCGGCACCTCGAGGTGGTCGAAATCATCGACCGCTGGCTCGCCCCCGATCATCGCTACTTCAAGGTGCATGCCGACGACGGCAACGTTTATATCCTGCGCCACGATGAGCTAGCGGGCGAGTGGGAGATGACGTCGTTCGCGGGGCGGCCGTGAGCTAACGGCATCGGGCGCCCGGCGGGTCGGCCCGACGGGCAGCCGCTGCCGCTGCGAGGGATGCCAAGCTTTTCACTCGCTCGGAAACGTATCCACGAGTTCCTTGAGCCGCATTTTGGCGTCGTGGAGAATCGACGCCCCGTCGCCCAACAAAAGCGTTTCGAATTCCAGGTCGAGAAGTTTTCTTACGCTTCGCTTCAGGCGTGTGGGATCGTCCATCACCTTCTCGCGCAGCAGTCCGCAGTGCCCCGGCGGATTGCCGATCACCGCATCACCCACGATGAGGAGCTTGCGCTCGGGCCAGTGCAGCGCAATCTCTCCCGGTGATTTTCCCGGGACGCCCACGATCGTCAAAGGGCCGATCTTCCCACCCACGTTCAAATCCCCATCAATCTCAGCCCCTTGGCTTCGGGCATGGGCAGCGTCGTCCGGGTGAATGAGCGTCGTGGCGCCGGTGCGGGCGCGTACCGCGTTGGCCGCTCGCGAATGGTTGCGATTGGTGACAAGAATTTTCGCACACCCGATCCTCGCGATATCGGCAAGGCACTCGTCGCTCGGCGGTACCGGATCGATGCAAAGATTTCCCTCTTCGTGACGAACGAGGTAACCGTTGAAGTTGTATCCGTGCGGCTCGGAAAACCACGCCCAGGTTAAAACATCGCTGACGATTTCATTCATGCGAGGGTCTCCTTTCAATCGCCTTCCATTTCGTTGCGGACGCGAACATACTGCCGCTGCCGCAGCATCTCGTAAGTACCGGCTACGGCAACACCGAATACCAGATGCGTCACGAGCGTGATCCAGTCACGGGTAGCTTCGAACCAGGGAAAAACGGCAGTAAAGCCGTACATATTGATTCCATACAAGCATAGGCCGAACGCTGCGCCGGCGAGCATGGATGGCGCGGTGCGAAGACGCGATATCAGCGGGGAAAGCGCCAGGCCGTAGGCGATGGAAAGCGCGAAATGGACCAGTGTCGCGACAAGCAACACTGGCCAGTTAAAGCTCGCGGGTGGCGGTAACACCCCGCGGCCCAAGACGATCGCGGCGGCGAAACGTGCGTCCCTGAAAAGGATTGCGGGCAGGGCGTCGGCAAAGACCGACCACAATGCGATCTGCACGACCGTGGCGAGGATGCCAGCGATAACGCCGGCGCACACGGCGGCGCTCAAGTTCGCGGAATTGCGCATCGGCCGTTGGCGGCGTTCAAGGCTGAAATTCGTACGGCGGCAACGTGGACAGCCGATGATCGTCCACAGCGCCGCCCATGGTGAAATGGTACAGGCTTTGCCAGGCATGACCGTTGATTCCAAGTAGCGCGTGCATTTCGTCATCGAAGAAACAGCCGATCCCGGTAGCGCGCACTCCGGCGGCCTCGGCTTCTAGATAAAGGACCTGTCCGAGCATGCCGCACTCCCAGTAAAGGTTGCGGTAAAGCCATGGTTCATGCAAAGCGGCCTCGAAATGCGCCAGCATCCCCAGGGCAAAACACGAGTCTGCGCCGATGTCCTGGTGGCAGCAGATCGCCTTTGCTACCTCGCGTAAGTCGTAAGGCAACAAAAGATACAGTGGCAGATGATCCGGTCCACACTTCTGCCACAACCATTCCGGGCGCATCGCTTGCTTCAGATCGAGTAGGCGAGCCGGATCCCGAAGAAACATGTACAGGCCCGGCTCCAGGTCAGCCACGCGGTGTACCATCAGCGCCGGATGCACGGAAATGGGAGAGGCTAACGCATTCCACGGCGGTGTGTCGTGCCGCACCATCAGACATTCAAGCATAGCGAAGAATGCCGCGGCGCTGATACACGTGCTACCGTCGAAATCCACGGCGCTACGGCGTTGTCGTGCAAGCTTGGCAAAGCTTGGATCGAGAGCGGGAGCAGCAGGGGGTGGCAGCGACGCGGGTACCGGCGCGGCTGGCTCCGGCCCAAGAGGCCTGCGCGTGACACGATGAATCAAAGCAATTTCCGGCCACTGTATCTGCTCTTGGCTCAACCGGTTGGCGTGGCCGTACCAGCTCGCGCTGCGCAGAGGGTCCAATAGGCGTGCGGGATCAGGCTGCGCATCGGGATCACCGACCCACAGCAGGGTATCCGGCGCTTCTGCTTCGGCAGACTCGAAATCCGCGCTGCGATCGAGTCCCAGCAAGCCGGCCACGAGCTCGTCCGCGGCGGGAAGGGCGATTCGACTTTGCCAACCAAGCGCGGCGGCGGCATAGCTCACTGTCGCAATCGCATGGCCACAATCATGCTGGCAGTAGCGCCACGCGCGCATGCCGTATTTCCACGCTTCGCGCCAATAGATCGAGCTGATGCCTATCAGAACGCCGCTGCCGGAAAACGCTTCAGTCCAACGCGGGTCATCGACCGCCGCGCGTTTTTCAAGTACATGATCCCGGCTCAGGTAGTGGTAGACCCCGGCCGCCAAGCCGGGAAGCGGCGGACAGAGAACATAGGCTTCGGTCGGATGCAGGTTTCCGCTCGAAGGGTTGCAGCGAAGCGCCCACCGTTTGCCGCCATAGGATTTCCACGCCGACAGGCCGAGTGAGAGTTCGAAGAGGATTGCCAGCTTGTCAAGATCGAATCGGCTTGGAGGCGGCAGGCTCCCGCGACGCACGTCGTTGTAGCGTGTGACCAAGGAATCCGCGGCTAAAGGCAACTTGATCTGCGGTGCGCCGCGAAACACCCGGAACGGGTCCGGCTGGTTTGCCCAGTCGAGTGCGGTCGGGCCGGGAGCGTAATGGTCGACGCGGTGCTTGCTGCGCTCGTGATACTCGAACAGACCTTGCATAAACCCGGTCATGTTGTGCGCCATGTAAAGCTTACCGCTGATCTTGCGCTGACGCATAATCGCGGAGTCAGATTAATCAATACGTTGCGCGCATTTCCGCACTTCGCCAATGGCTCGCTGGTCATTTGCGTCTGAGCATTTGAGCCAGGGCCGAAGGCTTGATTCCGATGTCGTATGCGGTTTGGTGCACGTCGAGCACCGGCGTAACATGGCTTTTTCAAGCGACTTAGCCGTAATGTCCCCTGGCCTTGCCGAAGAACCGTTGGTGGTAGCCGTCGTCGGCTTTATTGCAGCCGTAGTTGCCCTATTAATGGTGGGCGGGGCAGGCCCGGCATACAAGCTGGGACTTGTCGGCTTGACCGACGCGTTTGTTCTCATGCGTTGGGGCGCGTGGATCGGTCTCGCTGCCCTTTTTGTCGCCCTTATCGGCGCGTGGATCACGCGCCCCGGTGCCCAGCGACGCGGTTTCGCCTTGACGTTGGCCGGCGCGTTGGCAGGAGCGGCCGCGTTTGGCGTACCGTTCGCAATGTTGCAGAGCGCTATGGCATCGCCGCCGATCCATGACATCACGACGGACACGGAGAATCCACCGCGATTCGTAGCAGTGATCGCGCTACGGCAAGGCTCTCCCAACTCCGTTGAATACCAAGGGGAGGCTGTCGCCGGGCAGCAACGCATGGCGTATCCAGACATTCGGACGGTCATGCTTGCCGAACCGCCTGATGCAGCGTTCAAGCGGGCGTTAACTGCTGCCCGCGACAGCGGCTGGCAAATCGTCGCCGCGGTGCCGGCTCAAGGGCGGATCGAAGCAAGCGATACAACACTTTGGTTTGGGTTTAAGGACGATGTCGTGGTTCGCATCACTCCCACCGCCGGGGGCAGCCGTATCGATGTGCGCTCGGTCTCGCGCCTTGGGGAAGGCGACCTCGGCAAGAATGCGGCGCGCATCCGAGCCTACCTACGGCGAGTCCAACAATGAGGCGCCGGACGATCTTTATGCGCCATTCTGAGCACACTGTTCGTACGAAAGTCGTGCCCTGTCGCGAAGGTTGACAGAAAAATTCGAGAGATATCGGATGCACGCTACTTTTCCACTTCTTCGCGATAGTGGTTTCCCAAGCGTACGTCGGCGCGAGCTGGAAACGCTGCAAGTCAATCTCGGCTATCGCTGCAACCAGACGTGTCAGCATTGTCATGTGAATGCGGGTCCAATGCGCAAGGAAATGATGGACGCCGAGACCGCGGCCCTCGTGATCGAGGTCGTGCGTGCGCGCGGCATTCGAGGGGTCGACCTGACCGGCGGCGCGCCCGAATTGAATCCGAATTTCCGGAGCCTGGTGGTCGCGGCACGAGCAACCGGAGCGCGCGTGATCGATCGCTGCAATTTGACCATTCTTTCCGAAGCCGGTCAGGACGGATTGGGTGCGTTTCTCGCGCTCCATCAGGTGGAAGTAGTCGCGTCCTTACCATGCTATTCAAAGGAAAACGTCGATGCGCAGCGCGGAGACGGAGTATTCGAGCGCAGCATCGATGGGCTGCAACGACTGAACGCGCTCGGCTACGGCAAGCCCGACACGCGCCTCGTCCTGAATCTGGTCTATAACCCGCTGGGCCCGTATTTGCCGCCCAGCCAAGACGACCTGGAGCGCGATTATCGGCGAATATTGGGAAAGCGTTTCGGCGTGGTTTTTAATCGGCTTTTCACCCTTGCCAATATGCCCATTCAGCGCTTCGGCAGCCTCTTGATTTCCAAAGGGCAGTTCGGTGCCTACATGCAGTTGCTGCGCGATGCCTATCGGGCGGAGAACCTCGACGGCGTCATGTGTCGGAGCCTGATTTCCGTCGACTGGGAAGGCAATCTGTACGACTGCGATTTCAACCAAATGCTCGGACTCCCGCTCGGGGGAAAGTCTCCGGCATCGCCGCGCCGCCACTTGCGCGATCTACTGAGAGACGACCATCGCTTCGATCATGCCGCAATCGCCGTAGCCGATCACTGTTATGGCTGTACCGCCGGGCAGGGCAGCAGTTGCGGCGGAGCATTGCGCGCAGCATGAAGCCGGTCGTCTGAGCATACCGCCGTGATCACCGAGCCGTAGGCGACGCGACATGCGCGCGAAGCCGATTCTCGCGGGTGTGCTGTTCGCGATCGCGGTAATCGCTTGGTTTGCCCTCGATCTGGGCCGTTTCCTGACGCTGGAAAAGCTGCACGAGCATCAGGAGTGGCTGGTCCAGCAGAAGAATGCGCACCAAGCGCTGTTCGCGGCGGCGTTTTTCGCGGTCTACGTGCTGGTCACCGGCGCATCGATACCCGGCGCAACCGTCCTGACGCTCGCGGCGGGGGCCGTATTTGGTCTGCTTTGGGCTGTCGTACTGGTCTCCTTTGCTTCTGCCTTCGGTGCGACCATCGCATTCCTCCTGGCACGCTACGTCTTGCGCGATTTCGTTCGCCGCCGTTTCGAAAAACAAAGCGCGGCCGTCGATGCGGGCATCAAGAAAGACGGGATCTTCTACCTGCTGGCGCTGCGCCTGGTGCCGATCTTCCCCTTCTTTCTGATCAATCTGGCGATGGGTCTGACCGCGATCCCGGTGACGACTTTCTACTGGGTCAGCCAGCTGGGGATGCTCCCGGGCACGATTGTGTACGTCAATGCCGGCACCCAACTCTCGCAGATCAAGACGCTTGCCGACGTGGCCTCGCCGATGCTGCTCGGATCATTTGCCTTGCTGGGCATTTTTCCGCTGCTGGCGAAGTTCGCACTGGACCGGATCAAGGCGCGCAAGGTTTATCGGCGCTGGGTAAAGCCGCGCCGTTTCGACCGCAACCTGATCGTCATCGGCGGCGGCGCCGCCGGCCTGGTCGCCGCCTATATCGGAGCCGCCGCCAAGGCAAAAGTCACGCTGGTGGAGGGCGGGCTGATGGGGGGCGATTGTCTCAATTTCGGTTGCGTTCCATCGAAGGCTCTCATTAGGGCAGCAAAAATCGTTCATCAAGCGCGTCACGCGGACACGCTTGGATTGCGCAACGCGTGCATGGAATTCGATTTTGGGGATGTGATGGCGCGCATCCGGCGCGTTATCGCGACTATCGCGCCGCACGACTCGGTCGAGCGCTACACCGCGCTGGGCGCCGAGGTGCTGCTCGGTCGCGCAAGAATCGTCTCTCCGTGGTCGGTCGAGATAAGCAATGCAAGCGCAACGCAGACGCTGACCACGCGCGCCATCGTCATCGCGGCGGGTTCGAGCCCGGTCGTCCCGCCGATTCCCGGCCTCTCCGCCGCGAAGTGCCTCACCTCGGACACCATCTGGGACGTGTCCCAGCTGCCCGAGCGGCTCGTCGTGCTGGGCGGTGGTCCGATCGGCTGCGAGCTCGCTCAGGCGCTGGCACGGCTCGGCGCCACGGTGACGGTGGTGGAGATGGCCGACCGTATACTGCTTCGCGAAGATCCTGATGCAGCTGCCGCCGTCGCATCCGCCATGGAGCAGGATGGAGTGCGGCTTCTTACGGCGCACAAGGCAACTCGCGTCGAACAGAGCGAGAATGTAACATCGATAATTGTCGAAGGCCTTGGCCGGCAAGAGCGCATCGAGTGCGATGCCATCCTGTGCGCCGTCGGGCGCGTGCCGCGCGTGGCAGATTTCGGTCTCGAAGACCTTGGCATTCCGCTGCGGGAGAGCCGTACGATCGAAACAGACGCATATCTGCAAACGCTCTACCCGAACATCTATGCCTGCGGCGACGTTGCCGGACCGTTTCAGTTTACCCACACCGCGGCACACCAGGCGTGGTATGCCGCGACCAATGCGCTGCTGGACGGACTCTGGCACATCAAAATGGACGACTCGGTGATTCCATGGGCAACGTTCACCGATCCCGAGGTGGCTCACGTCGGGCTCAACGAAACGGAAGCGACGGGTAAGAAAACCCCCTTCGAAATCACGCGTTATGCGCTGAGCGATCTGGATCGCGCGATCGTCGACGACACGACCTCCGGCTTCATCAAGGTACTCACCCCTCCGGATCAAGATCGTATCCTGGGCGTCACGATTGTCGGCGAACATGCCGCCGACTTGCTGGCGGAATTCGTGCTCGCAATGAAACACGGCATCGGCTTGAAAGGCATTTTCGCGACTATCCACAGTTATCCGACGCTTGCCGAGGCCAACAAATACGCGGCCGGGAGCTGGAGAGCGAGTCATGTATCCACGCGGGCGCTTGCCCTCGCCGAGCGCTATCTGGCTTGGCGCCGCGGGAGCTGAGGCTATGCTGCATACGGCGACCGTGGGCGTGCGACCAAGCCCGCTCCTGACGATCGTCATCCCGGCGCTCAATGAAGGCAGCGTCATCGCGGACCTTTTGGCATCGCTTGCGCCGTTGCGCGTGCGCGGTGTCGAAGTCGTCGTCGTCGATGGCGGCAGCACCGACGGCACGGCCGAAGCCGCCGGCCCCGGCGCGGACCGCGTTATCGTCGCGCCTTGCGGCCGGGCGCGCCAAATGAACGCGGGCGCCGCAGCGGCGCAGGCGCCGGTGCTGTTGTTTCTTCACGCGGATACGCGGCTGCCCGCAAACGCCGAGGCGCTGATCGTGAATGGGCTGGGTGCTGCGGGTCTCGAATGGGGTCGCTTCGACGTGCGCATAGAGGGTGCATCGCGCTGGTTGCGGCTTGTGGCCTCGTTCATGAACCTGCGATCGCGCATCACCGGTATCGCGACGGGCGATCAAGCAATGTTCGTGACTCGACGGGCGTTTGACGCGCTTCGAGGCTTTCCGGATCAAGCGCTCATGGAAGACGTCGAGCTGTCGTCGCGTCTCAAGCAACGCGGGCCGCCGTTGTGTCTCAGACCGCCGGTGGTCACGTCGGGGCGGCGCTGGAGCGCTCGCGGTGTCGCACGGACCATTCTTTTGATGTGGTGGATACGGCTGCTGTACTTTTTCGGAGTCGCACCCGACCGTCTTGCGCGGCTTTATCACTAGGCTCCTAGCCGCAGCCCGTGAGCTCGACGACGGTCATGATCTTTGCCCGAGCTCCGATTCCGGGCGCCGTGAAGACACGCTTGATCCCCGCGCTTGGACCGATAGGAGCCGCGCAGCTGGCGGTCCACATGCTTGCGCATGCGTTGCAGAGCGCAGCCGACGCAAGGCTGGGCCCGGTCCAATTGCATGGCGCGCCCGATGTGCAGCATCCGGTGCTTCAATCGGCAGCCGCGCGGGCGGGTGCGACCTGTCTTGCGCAAGGACCTGGCGATCTGGGGGAACGGATGCGCCTGGCGCTGGCGGCAGCGCTGCAGCTCACGCCGCGAGCGTTGCTCTATGGAACGGATTGCCCTGCGCTCGACGTCAAGGCGCTGCGCGAAGCCGACGCCGCGCTTGTCGCCGGTGCCGATTGTGTCCTCGTGCCGACCGCCGACGGCGGCTTTGCCCTGATCGGATTCCGGCGCGAGGCGCTCGCCGCCCTTGACGAAGTCTTCGGCGCGATTGCCTGGGGCTCGTCCACCGTCATGTCCTCGACCCGGGATCAGCTTTCGCGCGCGGGCCTGCGCTGGACGGAATTGGCCACCCTCGTGGACATCGACGAGCCGGCTGACCTCGAACACGTCCCGAAGGAATGGCTCGTGCTACCTGCGCCCGGAGACAGCGCGGCCACCGAAAGGACTTAAGGAACCTCTGAACAAGTCCCACACGGATTGCGTTGCGGGCAAAATGCGGATGAGTGCGAGGCGCGCGACGAAGGTCGTAGCTTGGGCTACGATGCCGAGGAGCGCGACGAAGCAGGCGCCGCATTTTGCCGCAACCCGGATGGGACGGGGCTTTTAAAAGCCGCCGTCGTAACCGTGCGGGACTTGTTCAGAGGTTCCCTAATGCAATTCGCGTTGTACGGGCTGCCCGTTGCCTTCCTGGTATTGCTCGCCTTGGAACAGGCATTCCCCTTGCGCAAGGCGAAACGGCCGCTTTTGCCCCGCCTCGGGGTCAACTTCTGCGTGGGGATTCTGGCGCTGACCGTCGCCGCGATCCTGGTCAAGCCCGTGGCATCGGCGCTCCTGGAGCAGGCGTCGCGGCAATCTTTCGGCTTGGTGCCTCTGTTGCCTCTGCCCGAGGCCATGCAGTGGGTAATCGGCTTTTTATTGCTGGATGTATCGTTTTACTACTGGCATCGCGCCAATCACGCTTGGCGCTTCTTGTGGCGATTTCACAATGCGCACCATATCGATCCGGATCTCGATGTGTCCACTGCGTACCGGTTTCATCTTGTCGAAATTGGATTTTCGGCCGGGTTTCGCGTCATCCAGATTGTGCTTATCGGCGGGCAGCCATGGGTCTTCGTCGCCTACGAGTTGGTCTTCCAGCTGAACACGCTCTTTCAGCACAGCAATGTACGCCTGCCCATTGCCGTCGAGCGTTGGCTAAGCCTGGTTCTGGTGACGCCGCGCATGCACGGAATACACCATTCGCAGATCCGGGAAGAGAATAATTCCAACTGGTCGTCGGTATTTTCCTGCTGGGATCGGCTGCATGGCAGCTTGTGCTTGAATATTCCGCAAGCGCAGGTCAGGATCGGGATTCCGGGCTATTCGCTGTCCGAAGACAACCGGGTGATCAACATTCTCGTCATGCCGTTCCGGAAGCAACGCGATTATTGGCGCGGCCCGAGCGGCAGGAGTGCGGGAAGGCCGTCGAGGCCAGGCGGATCAAGCGCATCGCGCATGGCGCAATGAACGGGGCATTCCGTAGCAGATCGGTTCATGGCCGGCGACCCTGATGCTCCGACGCCCTTGCAGCCGCAGCTCGCAGCCCTAGATTAGCTAAAGTTGCTGTTCCGGAACGAACGGGGCGAGCAGCATGTTCTGGAAGCGCATGAGGGGAGTGACGTCGGGTTCCTCGGACAGCACGACATCTCCTTCGTCGTCCATGGTGAGCCATTCGAGCTTCTGGCCGTCGGGCCCGAATCGCAACCGGTACGCACTTTGCAGCTTGCTGATATGGATGACGCGGATCACTTCCCTGGCGAGCTGCGGGGCTTCAGCGATGATTCCCAGTTCAGTATTCTTGCTCGCCGAGCGCGGATCGAGATTCATCGAGCCGATGAAGACCTTCGACCGATCGAAGACCGCGGTCTTGGCGTGCAGGCGGCCGACCGACATGCCGGGAAACATGAGCCGCTTGTTGCGCAGGATCCGCGTCGGGCTCAGCTCGTAGAGGTCGACGCCCGATTTCAACAGCTCGGACCGGTAGCGCGCGTAGCCGGTATGCACGAGAGGCTCGTCGTTCGATGCCAGCGAGTTGGTGAGGATCGTGACCTTGACGTCGCGCTTTCGCAACTCGCCGAAGGCCGCAACACCCCTCGGCCCCGGAATGAAGTACGGCGACGAGATCACGACCTCGGTCCGCGCAGCCATGACCATATCCATGATGTTCATCGAGACGCTCATGGAGCGCGCCATTTCATCGGAGGTTGCGGTGACCTTCGCGGGCGAATCGGCAAAAGCAGTCGCCTTGCCCCAGATCAGGCCCAGGCGTCCGGCATCCAGATCTTCGTTGATCGGGCCGTAACCTAGAATATCGACCGGCGGCAATGTGAGCGACATCATCTGCTCGCCCTCGTCGACCAGGCTGTTGAAGCTGCGCTGCAGCTGCTCGCGATTGAGATCGGTATGGATGATGGACTGCACCGGATACACCTGCGCGCTATTCCAGTAGGTGTCGTAGATGACCGCGAGCTGCGGCACGACCGCGCCGACGATGAACGCGTCCATGTCGACGAAGTTGTCGGTCATGCTGCGCATGAAATACTCGTCGGCGATATTCCGCCCGCCGGCGACGACCATCGCGCCGTCGGCGATGAAGAGCTTGTTGTGCATGCGATGGTTGAGCCGACCGAAATCGGCGAGCGAGGCTGTGTACTTGTTGATCAGACTCTCCCGGCCGCAGCAGAACGGATTGAACAGGCGCACCTCGACGTTCGGGAACGCGGAGATGCCGATGAACAGCGGATCGCCGCCCGTGGTATAGAGGTCGTCGACGAGGAGCCGCACGCGCACGCCGCGCAGCGCGGCGTCGCGGACGTTGCGCAGCAGCAGGCGGCCGGTGGCGTCGTTCTGGATCAGGTAATACTGAAGATCGAGCGAATGCTTCGCCCGGCGCGCGAGCTGAATCCGCGTGTCTAGCGCGTAGACGCCTACCGGCATCAACCGGAATCCCGACAACTCCGGTGACGGAATCGAGGCTTGGGCGATCCGGACCAGCGGGCTGTCGGGCGAAGGCTTCAGCGCCGTCGACTCAGCGCGCTCGACCTGTTGCGGGAGGGTGCCGCAACCGGCCAGGAGAAGCGCCGCCAGGTACGCAGGCGCCGCCCGTCGCCACCCCAATTTGAGCCGAGGAGACGGCGCGCGCGGTCGCAGCGCCGCCGGGCATGTCAGCCGGGATAGAATGTGTGCTTGTGCTGCGCCGGAGATCGCCATGAAACGCTGCCTCGCCTGTGCCGTATTCTCGCTCGCCCTGTCCGGCGCCGCCTATGCCGCCCTGGACATCGGGGAGCGCGCGCCGGACTTCACTGCGCCGGCCGCGCTCGGTGGAAAAGTGTACAAGTTTTCCCTGGCCGAGTCTTTGCGGAAGGGGCCCGTCGTGCTCTATTTCTTTCCGGCCGCGTTTTCCGAAGGCTGCTCGGTCGAAGCGCACGAGTTCGCCGAGGCCAATGCGCAGTTCGCGGCGCTCGGGGCATCGCTGATCGGCGTTTCCGGCGACGACATCGATACGCTCGCCAAATTCTCGGTCCAGGCTTGTCAAAGCAAGTTCCCGGTGGCCTCGGACGAGACGCAGGCCGTCATGAAATCGTTCGACGCCGTGATGCAGACACGGCCGGAATACGCCAACCGCATCACTTACGTGATCGCGCCCAACGGCTCGATCGTCTACCACTACATGAGCCTGAATCCAATGAAACACGTGGAAAAGACGCTTGCGGCGTTGCGGAGCTGGTCCGAGAACAAGGCCAAGAAATAGCGTCCGCCGCCGGAGACGCGCTGACCCTTCGCGAACGACGGCGTGCCGGCGCAAGTATTCGATAAGGTCGCGCTCGCGGCGATCTAAGGAGATCCGGTCGCGATCGCCAATCGCGAATGGGGAACCTGTGGACACCTCGCGAATTTACGATGTCCTGATATTGGGCGGCGGCAACGCGGCGCTGTGCGCGGCCATCACCGCCCGGCGCGCCGGGAGAAGCGTGCTCTTGCTGGAGTGTGCGCCCAAGCACTTTCGCGGCGGCAACAGCCGGCACACGCGCAATCTGCGCTGCATGCACGACGGCCCCGCCGATGTGCTGACGGGTGCCTATCCGGAAGAAGAGTACTGGCACGACCTGCTGCAGGTGACCGGAGGGGAAACCGACGAGCGGCTCGCCCGCATCACCATCCGGCATACGGCCACGTGCCGCGACTGGATGGTCCGGCACGGCGTGCGCTTTCAACCCTCGCTGGGCGGCACGCTGCATGTCGCGCGCACGAACGCATTCTTTCTCGGCGGCGGCAAGGCATTGGTCAACGCCTATTACCGCGCCGCGGAGGCGCTTGGCGTCGAGATCAGTTACGACACCGAGGTGACCAATCTCAACATCAAGGACGGGCAGTTCACCTCCGCGATCACGGCGCGCGACGGCGTTCAGCAGGAGATTCGCGCGAAGAGCGTCGTCGCGGCCGCAGGTGGCTTCGAGTCGAACTTGGCCTGGCTGAAAGAGGCATGGGGCCCGGTGGCCGACCATTTCCTCGTTCGCGGCACACCCTACAACACGGGGCGCGTGCTGCGCATCCTGCTCGACTACGGGGCGAAGCCCGTCGGCGACCCGGCACAGGGGCACTGCGTCGCGATAGATGCTCGCTCACCAAAGTTCGATGGCGGCATTTGCACTCGAGTGGACTGTGTCTCGCTCGGCATCGTGGTGAACGAAAACGCGCTGCGTTTCCATGACGAGGGCGAGGATTTCTGGCCGAAGCGCTACGCGATCTGGGGCCGCCTCGTGGCCGACCAGCCAAGCCAGATCGCCTTCGCGATCATCGATGCCAAGGCGATGGGCAAGTTCATTCCCCCTGTATTCCCGCCGGTCAAGGCCGGCTCGATCCGGGAGCTTGCCGCAGCGCTGAAGCTCGACGCGGCGGCGCTCGAGGCTACGCTGGCGAAGTTCAACGCGGCGGTGCGTCCCGGAAACTTCGATCACAGCGTGCTCGACGATTGCCGGACGGAGGGAGTCTCGCCGCCCAAGACGCATTGGGCGCGGGCGATCGATACGCCGCCGTTTTTTGGCTACCCATTGCGACCCGGTATCACGTTCACCTACCTCGGCGTTACGGTCAACGAGCGCGCGCAGATGATCCTGCAGGACGATCGTCCGGCCCATAACATTTTTGCCGCAGGCGAGATCATGGCCGGCAACGTGCTCGGCAAGGGTTACATCGCCGGAATCGGCATGGCCATCGGCACCGCGTTCGGTCGCATCGCAGGCGAGGAGGCCGCACGCCATGTCGCCGCTTGAGGGGATTCCGTTGGAGCTCGTCGACGAAGGGCGGCGCATGGCGAGTATTTGCAACGCGTGCCGCTATTGCGAGGGCTACTGCGCGGTCTTTCCGGCGCTGGAGCGGCGGCTCTCCTTCGCCGAAGGCGACCTCGCTTATCTCGCCAATCTCTGCCACGACTGCGGCTCGTGCTACTACGCCTGCCAATACGCGCCGCCGCACGAGTTCCAGCTCAACTTCCCGAAGATGCTCGCGCAGCTGCGGGGCGAGACCTACAAGAGATACGCCTGGCCCGGCGCCCTTGCCCGGGCATTCGAGCGCAACGGTCTTGTCGTCAGCCTGATCACCGCGGCAAGCCTGGCGCTTTTTCTGCTGGCGATGACCATCGCGATCGATCGTTCGGTGCTGTTCGCGGCCCACCCGGACCGCGAAGGCTCGTTCTATGCGGTCATTCCACATGCCGTGATGGCGTATGCGTTCGGAGCGGTCTTTTTATTCGCCATCTTTGCGCTCTTCATCGGTTCGACGCGGTTCTGGCGCGACACGAAAGAGGAAGCACGGGATCTCCTGAGCCCCGGTCCGTTCGGGCACTCGGTAGCCGACGCGTTGCAGCTCAGCTACCTCGGGGGCGGGGGCGAGGGCTGCACGTATCCCGACGAGAAGCCTTCGCATCTGCGCAGTTGGTTACATCACTTCTCGTTTTATGGCTTCATGCTTTGCTTCGCAGCCACCTGCGTTGCCACGATCTACCACTACGTCCTGGGCTGGAAAGCACCTTATCCGTTCTGGAGCCTGCCTGTTCTGCTGGGCACGGTCGGTGGTGTCGGTTTGCTGATCGGCCCGGCGGGTCTGTTGTGGCTGAAGGGGATACGGGATCCCGCGTTGTCCGACGCTACGCAGACCGGCATGGACGTGGGATTCCTGGTGCTGCTGCTTCTGGTGAGCGCCACCGGCCTGATGCTGCTCGCGCTGCGCGAGACGGCAGCGATGGGCGTGCTGCTCGCGGCGCATCTCGGCGCGGTGATGGCGCTTTTCATCACGCTGCCGTACGGAAAGTTCGTGCACGCCGTTTATCGCTTCGCCGCGCTCGTCCGTTATCACCTCGAACGCAAGCGCCCGTTGCCGGAAATAGGCACGGAATGAATTCGTGCCTTTCATAGGGCCGGATTCATCCGGCCGCGGCGTCTTTCGTAGGGCCGGATCCATCCGGCCGCGGCGCCTATCGTAGGGCCGGATTCATCCGGCCGCGGCGTCGCGGGGCAAGAGCGCGCGCGGATGAATTTGGTGTCAAGCGCTGGGCCCTCCGTCCGGAATGACCGCCGTGGCCTCGATCTCGATTTTTGCGCCGTCTTCGATCAGGCCGTTTACTTCGACGGCGGTCATTGCCGGGAAATGACGCCCGATGACTTCGCGATAAACCGCGCCGAGCCTGCCGTACGCATCACGATACTCGCGCTTGTCGATCACGTACCAGGTCATTCGAACGATGTGCTCGGGACGCGCGCCGGCTTCGGCGAGCACGGCGACGATGTTCGCAAGCGCCTGGCGCGCTTGCGCCACCAGGTCGGTCGACTCAAGCTCTTGCGCAGCATTCCAGCCGATCTGGCCCGCGACAAACACCAGCTGGCCGCGAGCCGCGATGCCGTTCGCATAGCCCTTGGGCGACGCCCAGTCCGCCGGCTGCAATATCTTCATGACGAAGCGACTTTTGCGTGCGTGGACTGGCGCAGCTTGAAGCGCTGCAGCTTTCCGGTCTCCGTGCGTGGCAGCGACGAGACATATTCGATCGCACGAGGATACTTGTACGGCGCGATCGTCTCCTTGACGAAATCCTGCAGAGCGTGCGTGGTCGCCTCGTCTGCGGTATATCCGGCCTTGAGCACGACGTACGCCTTGACGATCTGCCCGCGTTGCTCGTCCGAGGCACCCACGACGCCGCATTCCGCGACGGCCGGGTGCAGCAACAATGCGCCTTCCACTTCGGGGCCGGCAATGTTGTAGCCTGCGCTCACGATCATGTCGTCGGTACGCGCCTGGAAAACGAAGTAACCAGCCTCGTCAATCAGATACGCGTCTCCGGTGTAATTCCAGCCGTCCTTCACGTATTGCGTCTGCCGCGGATCGGCGAGGTAACGGCAGCCGGTTGGGCCCTTTACCGCGAGCCGCCCGACGACACCCGCGGGCACCGGCCGGCCCGAGTCATTCGCGACGCAGGCGGTGTAACCCGGAACGGGCAAACCCGTCGCACCGGGACGCGCGTGCGCTTCGTCGTGTGAAATGAAAATGTGAAAAAGCTCGGTCGAGCCGATGCCGTCGATAATCTCGATGCCGGTCGCCGTTTTCCACAGCTGCCGCGTTGCGGCGGGCAACGCTTCGCCGGCCGATACACACTTGCGCAGCGTGTGCAGATCATGCTCCGCCGTCATGCCGGCCATCGCGCGGTAGGACGTCGGTGCGGTAAAGAGCACGGTTGCCTTGTGCTCGGCAATCGCGGCTAGCAGCGCGTCGGGCGCCGGTCTTTCGAGCAGCAGCGTCGCCGCCCCGATGCGCAGGGGAAACAGCAGCAGGCCGCCCAGCCCGAACGTGAAGGCGAGCGGTGGGCTGCCGGTGAACAGATCATCGGCCGTCGCACGAAGGATTGCGCGCGGCCAGCAATCGCAGGCCGCCAGCAGGTCGCGATGAAAGTGCATCGTGCCCTTGGGCTTTCCCGTCGTGCCCGAAGTAAACGCAATCACCGCCGTGTCGTCGGCGGCCGTGCGGACGTTGGCGAAGCTTGGAGACTTGCCTCGGGCAAGAGCCTCGAGCCCGTCGGCGGCATCGGTCGCGCACCACGCGATCGTTCGCAGCGAAGGACATGCGCCGCGCGCGTTGTCGAGCTCGACCGCCAGGCGGGCATCGCAGAGCGCGTGCGAGACTTCCGCCTTGACGATGACGTCGGTCAGCTCCCTTGCCCGTAGAAGCGGCATCGTCGGAACCGTGATTGCGCCCGCTTTGAGGACCGCGAACCAGCACGCAGCGATCAGCGGTGTGTTCGGCGCGCGCAGCAGCACGCGATTGCCTGGAACGACGCCGAGATCCTCGACGAGTACGCGCGCGATGCGGTTCGCCTGTTGCAGCAGCTCCGCGTAGGTCCAGCGCAGCCCGGACGGCGCGACGATCGCCGTGCGTTCGCCAAACCCGCGTTCGAGCGCGCGGTCGAGAAGCTCGTCCGCAGCGTTCAACTGCGCGGAGTAGTGCAGATGCGGCAAATCGAAGACGAGATCGGGCCACTGGTCGCGCGGCGGCAGGTTGTCGCGCGCAAACGTGTCGACGTGGGCGGTCGAAGTCATCGTGTTTCTCCTGCTGCAGTCAGCATCGCCTTGCCGATGTGGTGCGAACATTCTGCACATCGCGCAGCCATGCCGCCCGATAGACCGGCAGGCTCATCGCTTGCCCTCCTCGGTATGTCCCACTGCGCTTTCGCCGAGCACCGCTTTCATCCGGCCGAGAAGCGCATGCAGGCGTTCGCGATCCGCCGCCGGCATTCCGGACAGCAACTTGATGATCCAGCGCTCATGCTCGGCGGCCATGGCGTCAAATGCGCGCTTGCCTTTGGCGGTCAGTCGCACCGCGTAAGCGCGGCGATCGCCGGGAATGCCATTGCGCTCGACCAGCCCTTCGGCCACGAGTTGATCGGTCAACCCCGTCACATTGCCACCGGTCACCATCAGCCGCCGCGACAGCTCACCCATCTTGAGCCCTTCCGGCGCGCGCTCCAGCTGTGCCATGAGGTCGAACCGCGCCAGAGTCATCCCGAATTGCCGGTGCAGCCCGGCACGGATACGCCTCTCGATCAGCGTCGTGCAGGTCAAGAGACGCAACCACAACTTGAGCGCAGCGTGATCGGCGTCGTTGAGCCGCGATTCGGGATCGCTGCTCGATGAAGCGGGCTTGCGGAACGCGGTCGAGGTCATACCCAACGCTCCTAGCCGTTGGCCTCGGGGCGCTCGGCCGCCAGCTGCACGGCCCGCGCAAGATTGCGCTCGAGCTGCGCCTTGCCCTGGAGGTACTGCACCGGCCACTCGACGTCGCCGTAGCCCAACGCTGCGGCCGCGTGCAGCGCCCAGTAGGGATCCGCGAGATGCGGTCGCGCGAGCGCACAGAGATCGGCGCGCCCGGCCATCAGAATGCTGTTGACGTGATCCGGCTCGAAGATCGCTCCGACCGCCATCGCGGCGATGCCGACCTCGTTGCGAATGCGATCCGCGAACGGCGTTTGATACATCCGCCCGTACACCGGGCTTGCGATGCGTGTCGTCTGTCCCGATGACACGTCGATCAGATCGGCACCGGCTTCCTTGAACGCACGCGCCATGACCACCGCGTCGTCCGCCGTGTTGCCGCCCGGCGCCCAGTCGTGAGCGGAGATCCGCACCGACATCGGTTTGTCGGCGGGCCATACTGCGCGCAGCGCGCGGAAGACTTCGAGCGGGTAGCGCAGCCGATTCTCGAGGCTGCCGCCGTATTCGTCGGTACGCAGATTGGTCAGCGGACATAGAAACGCCGATAGCAGGTAACCGTGCGCGCAATGGAGCTCCAGCCAGTCGAACCCGCATTCCGCACCCCAGCGCGCGGCGCGCACGAACTCGGCGGTTACCCGCCCCATGTCCGCGCGCGTCATCGCGCGCGGCAGCTGATTGCGCGGTCCATACGCGATCGCGGACGGCGCAATGAGCGGCCAGTTGCCTTGGGCGAGCGGCTCGTCGGCCTCTTCCCAACCGAGCTGCGTCGAGCCCTTCGGCCCGGCATGCCCGAGCTGGAGGGCGATCTTGGCGGATGTTCGATCATGCACGTAGCCGACGATCCGCTTCCACGCGCTGCGATGCTCGTCGCGATAGAAACCGGCGCATCCGGGGCTGATGCGTGCATCGGCGGCCACGCACACCATTTCGGTGAACACGAGCCCTGCGCCGCCGTGCGCGCGGCTGCCGAGGTGCACGAGGTAGTAGTCGTCCGGCGTGCCGTCGACACACGAGTACTGTGCCATCGGCGAGACGACGACGCGATTCTTCAAGGTCACGCCACGCAGGGTGAACGGCGTGAACATCGGAGGCACCGGCTTCGGGGGGAGATGCGATCGCGCGGCGTACCAGCTCTCGAGCCCGGCGACGAAGCCGCGATCGCGCAGGCGCAGATTCTCGTGCGAGATGCGCTGGCTGCGGGTCAACAAGCTGTACGCGAACTGCTCGGCGTCGAACGCCGTGTAGCGGTCGACGTTCTCGAACCATTCGGTAGAATTGCGTGCGGCATTCTGGATCTTCAGCACCTCGATGCTGCGCTCGGCTTCGTAGTCCGGGAGCGCGGTGCGCATAACGGCCGTGCGTTGCAGCGCGCCGGCGAGGGCAATTGCGTCCTCGAGCGCGAGCTTGGTGCCGGAGCCCACGGAGAAATGGGCCGTATGCGCCGCATCGCCCATCAGCACAATCGGCACCGTGCCGCCGTTGGCACGGCCCCAATACGTCCAGGTCTTGCAGATCACGCGCGGGAACTTGATCCAGATTGCCGAGCCGCGCAGGTGCGCCGCATTGGTCATCAGCCGATGACCATCGAGGTAGCGCGCGAAGAGCTGCTCGCAGAACGCGATGCCGTCCTGCTGCGACATGCGGTCCAGACCCGCTTGCCGCCAGACGCTTTCCGGCGTCTCGACAATGAAGGTCGACGTGTCGCCGTCGTACTGATACGCGTGCGCCTGGAACCAACCGTGAACCGTAGGCTCGAATGCGAAGGTGAAAGCGCGGAACAGCTTGTTCGTGCCGAACCAGACGAAGCGGCAGCGGCGAAGCTCGACATCGGGAAGGTACGCGTCGGCGTACTTGCTGCGCAGACGGCTATTGCTCCCATCCGCTGCGATCACGATGTCGGCGCCGAAGTCGCGCGCTGCGCGCTCATCGTCGACGACTTCCGTCTCGAATACGAGCTCGACGCCGAGCTCGTCGCATCGCCGCTGCAGGATGTTCAGCAATCGCTTGCGACCGATGCCGCAGAAACCGTGGCCGCTCGATGTGATCGTGCGGCCCTTGAAGTCTACGTCGATGTCGTCCCAACGATTGAATGCCGCGACGATCTGGCCTGCCGTCTCCGGGTCGGCTTGTTCCAGGTTGCCCAACGTCTGATCCGAAAAGACCACGCCCCAGCCGAACGTGTCGTAGGGACGATTGCGCTCGACGACGCGGACGGCGTGGCGCGGATCGGCGCGCTTCATCAGCAACGCGAAGTACAGCCCAGCCGGCCCACCGCCGATGCAGAGGATGCGCATGATGCTCGCCGCAATGCCGGTCCAAGACCGGCCGATTCATTGGTACTGAATATATTAGAACTAAACAATCTAGTCAAGCGTCCTTTCCGCCTGCGAAAATGCCCGGGACGGAAACGGATGTACGATTTGCAGCACGGCTAGAATAACGGATGGCTTCGCTGACTTGTGCGGACATTCTTGCGGGCCGCGCGCCCGACAACAGCCCCGTCACCGTGAAGGGCTGGGTACGGACGCGGCGCGACTCGAAAGCCGGTATTTCCTTCGTGCACGTGTCGGATGGCTCCTGCTTCCATCCGGTTCAGGTCGTAACGCCCAACACGCTTCCCAATTACGCGGGCGAAGTTCTGCGTCTGACGGCCGGCTGCGCGATCGAAGCCACCGGCACAATCGTTCCCTCGCCGGCGAAGGGGCAACCCTTCGAGATGCAAGCCAGCGCGGTCAAGGTACTCGGCTGGGTGGAGGACCCCGACTCCTACCCGATTCAACCGAAACCGCACACGCTTGAGTTTCTGCGCGAGGTCGCGCATCTGCGGCCGCGCACCAACGTCATCGGCGCGGTGACGCGCGTACGTCACACCATCGCGCAGGCTATCCATCGCTTCTTTCACGACCGTGGCTTCGTCTGGGTGAACACGCCCATCATCACCTCGTCGGACGCGGAGGGCGCGGGCGAGCTGTTTCGCGTCTCGACCTTGGACCTGATGAACTTGCCTCGTTCACCCGACGGCACGGTGGACTTCACGCAGGATTTCTTCGGACACGAAGCTTTCCTCACCGTCTCGGGACAACTGAACGTCGAGACGTACTGCCTCGCGCTGTCCAAGGTCTATACGTTCGGCCCCACGTTCCGCGCGGAGAATTCCAACACCAGCAGGCATCTGGCGGAGTTCTGGATGATCGAGCCCGAAATCGCTTTCGCAAATCTGGCCGACAATGCCACGCTGGCCGAGGCGCTGTTGAAGCACATCTTCCGGACGGTGCTCTCCGAACGCGTCGACGACATGGCCTTCTTCGAGGAACGCATCGAGAAGGGAGTGATCGCCAAGCTGCAGGGCATCGTCGATTCCGAGTTCGTGCGCATGGATTACACCGAAGCCATTCGCATCCTGGAGCAGGCGAAACAGAAGTTCGAATTCCCGGTCAAGTGGGGCATGGACCTGCAATCAGAGCACGAACGCTACGTCACCGAAAAGCACGCCGGCAAGCCGGTGATCCTGATGAACTACCCGAAGGAGATCAAGGCGTTCTACATGCGGGTCAACGACGACGGAAAAACGGTTGCGGCGATGGATGTGCTCGCGCCGGGCATCGGCGAGATCATCGGCGGCAGCCAGCGCGAAGAGCGGCTCGACGTGCTCGACGCCCGCATGGCCGGGACCAGGCTCGACAAGGAGCACTACGGCTGGTATCGCGACCTCCGCCGCTACGGGACGGTCCCGCACGCGGGATTCGGGCTCGGCTTCGAGCGCACCGTGGCTTACGCGACGGGGCTTTCCAATGTGCGCGACGTGATCCCCTTTCCCAGGACTCCCGGGAACGCCCGGTACTAACCAGTCGGCGATCGAGGCGCGGCGGTCGGTGGGGAATTGGCCGGTACGTCGGCCACGGATTGTACGGCGCGCCGGAATTCAAGCGGTGACTGGATACGCGAAAACGCCTCTTTGGTCCCGCCGCTTCCCGTGATCACGATGTCGCCATAGCCGAACATCCGCCCGAGGAGAGTCTGTTCGACCGCGATCGCCTCGATCTTGTTGAGCAAAAGCTCGATGGAGCGCGTGCTGAAGACGCCGACTTTCATCATGACGCGCTTGTTGGTCACGGCAAAGTCAGAGCTCTGTCGCTTGATGAATGTTGCGACCAGAATGAGCGCGGCAAGTCCAATCGGCACCCAGGCATAGCCGCCCCATGTACCGCTGGCGAGAAACCATGTACCGCTGCTGAGCAACCAGGCGACGGGCAACAAGACGATCACGATAAAAAGAACGGGCCCCATGAAAAGAAGCCAGTGCAATCGGGTGCGAAAGACAACGTGCTCCCCGTCGAGAAGATTGCTGTCGATATAGCTCATGATTGGCGCGGTTACCTGCCGCGCAAGCCCTGACCCGACCGCGGCGGAAACAAGCATACCCTGACGTTGCGTGCCTGGTAGTCACTATGTCACTTTGCGCCGTGGAGCGGCACCGTCGCTGGCCGCACCGGTCCAGGACAGACGCAGTTCCCCCGGATGTGGCCACCATTATGCCGGCTCGTTTCTTGCTTGAAACTTACGATTCCATTCACCGCCGAGCTGCCGCTTACGATGAACCGGCCCGATCCAGCAAGCCTGGCTTTGAGTCCCCATGGCGCGAGGGGCACGTCTAGCCAAGCCGATTCGAGCTGCATCGTAGAGTCCGCCGCGCACCGAGGAGCATCATGACCCATCTCCTTATCGTCGACGACGAGCCCCACGTTCTGAGCGCACTGCGGCGGATGTTGCTCAACACCGCGGCGCCCCCCGTGTTGCCCGATCCCCAGCTGACAGCGTGCACGTCGCCGGTCAAGGCGCTCGAACACGTGGCCAACTATCACGTCGATCTCGTGATCTCCGATTACCGCATGCCGGTAATGGACGGCGTGTCGTTTCTGACGCGGGTGAAGGAGCTGCAGCCGGATACGGCGCGGATCATCCTGAGCGCGTGCGCAGACATGGAAGGAATCGTCCGTGCCATCAACGAGGCAGGCATCTTCCGGTTCGTAAGCAAACCATGGTCGGACGCCGAGTTGAAAGCAATTGTGGCGCAGGTGCTCGCGCATCGCGAGTTGCTGGTCGAGAACCGCCGGCTCGCCGATCAGCTGCGCTGCCAGGAGGGTGTCATCTCGCGGCAGCAACTGGAGCTCGCGCGACTCGAAGCAGAAAGTCCGGGGATCACGCGAGTGCGCTGGACCGAAGACGGCGGCGTACTGCTCGAGGACTAACGTGCGCACGTCCCCGCGCGGGCTCGCACTCGGCCCCACCGGATTCCTCCCGCGGTCCGCGCCTCCAAGCCGGCGATGAGCGCGCCTCCTCTCGGTTCGGACACTGGCAAGCTGGGCGACTATGGGTGGATTTACGCGCTCTATGAGCTCGGCCAGACGGCCGCCAGCGGGGCGGCGCCGCTGCAAGTGCAGCAGGACATCCTCGAGCACATCGTCTCGGGCTTCGATGCGCAAAGCGGATCGATTGCCCTCTGTGTCGAGGGGACCGAAGACCTGCTCGAAATCGCTGCCGGCATCGATCTGCCGCCCGGCGTGGTCGGCAGCCGCCTCCCGCGCGGCGCGGGCGTATTCGGCCACGTCGTGGCGACCGGCGAACCGCTGCTGATCAATGGCGATGTCGCCGAGACCGGGCTGCCGCTGCGCACGCACGAGCGCCGCGATCGCCTGACGCACTCGGCAATGTGCTGGCCGCTGCGCGTCTCCGAGCGAATCATCGGCGCGGTCGCGGTCAACAGGGCTCCTGGGCATCCCAAATACAAGATCGACGACCTCGATCGCGGGCAGACGATGACGAGCCTCCTCGCGCTGGTCATCGCCAATCACCGGATGCACGTCGAACGAGCCAACCGGATTGTCGAGTTGTCGACGCTCAACGCGACGATGCAACGGATGAACGAGGCGCTCGAGGAAGCGCAAGACCAGTTGGTCCAGTCGGAGAAGATGGCTTCGATCGGGCAGATCGCAGCGGGAGTCGCCCACGAAATCAACAATCCGATCGGCTACGTGCTGTCGAACCTCGGCACGCTCGACTCGTATCTCGCGAGTCTGTTCGGGTTGCTCGAAGCCTACATTGAATCCGAATGTCCGTCGTCGGTCCCGCCGCAGGCTTCGCTAGCTCGCGCACGTGCGCTGCGCGAGAGCATTGATTTCGATTTCCTGCGCAGCGATGTCGTCGCGCTGCTCGCCGAGTCGCGCGACGGCATCCTGCGCGTCAAGCATATCGTGCAGGACCTCAAGGACTTCTCGCGCGGCGGCGTGGACGACGTGTGGGAGGTCGTCAATCTGCACGACGCCCTGGATCGCACGCTCAACATCGTGCGCAACGAAGTCAAATACAAAGCGCGCATCGAGACAAACTACGGCAGCTTGCCCCACGTCGAGTGCCTGCCGTCGCGGCTGCATCAAGTGTTCCTCAATCTTATCGTCAACGCCGGCCAGGCAATCGAGGCGAGCGGCACGATCACGATTTCGACTGGCGCCAGCGCGAGCGAAGTCTGGATCCGGTTCGAGGACACCGGCTGCGGCATTCCAAAAGAGCACCTCCATCGCATCTTCGAGCCGTTTTTCACGACCAAGCCGGTCGGGCAGGGGACCGGCCTGGGCCTGTCGGTGTCCTACTCGATCGTGCGCAGGCACGGAGGATCGATCGATGTCGAGAGCGAAGTGGGCCGCGGATCGCGGTTCACCCTCCATTTACCAATGCGGCAACTGCGCACGCAGGTTGCGAAAACCGAGGCGGTCGGCGTGGCGGAGCCGATATAGGGCACGCCAGCTAGAGAGCTCAACGGCGCCGGCCGCCGCAGCCTGAGCGCACTCGCTTCGCGACCGCACGCGGATGCGGGGGGCCGGGACGGCGGCGGCAAAAGCTTGAATCGCCTCGATTTGCCCTCATAGTTCGCGTATGTGGATATTTGAGGGGACTCAGGTTGTCACATCGTTCGGGCGACTTTCGATAGGTCGAAAGGCTAAGCCGTGAACGACAACCTGCACGTCGTCTGTCCCCACTGTCATACGATCAACCGGCTGCCGCGCGCTCGCCTCGACCAGGGAGCGAAATGCGGCCATTGCAAGCAGCCGCTGCTCGAAGGCCGGCCGGTCGAGCTCACCAAAGCGGGCTTCGACCGCCATCTTACGAAGCACGATCTGCCGCTGGTGGTTGATTTCTGGGCGCCATGGTGTGCGCCGTGCCGGTCGATGGCTCCCGCCTACGAGGAGGCAGCAGCGCGGCTCGCGCCCGGCGTGCAGCTCGCCAAGCTCGATACCGAGGCCGAGCCGGAGATTGCCGCTCGCTTCGGCATCCGCAGCATACCGACGCTGATCGCATTCAAAAACGGCCGCGAAGTCGCGCGCCGATCGGGCGCAAGCGATGTGTCCGGGCTGCTTGGGTGGATCAAGGCCAGTGTCTAACCATATGGAGCCGCATGTCCTCGCGTAATCCCACCGACTGGATGTGGACGCAGGCCATCGAGTTGCTGGAGCAAGCCGAGCGCATGCACCGGCAGTTCTTCCGCCTGGCTTCTTCCGAGCGGACTCAGGCTGTCTGGGAACCGCCCGTGGACATGTTCGAGGACGAACGCGAGGTCATCATCGTCGTCGCGCTTCCGGGCGTGCCCGCGGATCGCATTCAGGTTACGACCGAGGCGGGTCTGCTGGTGATCCGCGCCGAAAGCCCGCTTCCGTTTTGCGGCTCACGTCGCGCGGTGCGGCAGCTCGAGATCCCCTACGGCTACTTCGAGCGGCGCATCCCGCTGCCCGAAGCGCGGCTCGACTCCGGCACGCGCGAGTTGATCGATGGCTGCCTGATCCTGAGGCTGCGCAAGACGGGCTAACGAGAACCATGAACGAAGAGACACGACCCAACACCGATCCCGTCGCCGCCGATGCGGCTACGCGTGTCGACGGCTCGGCGACTGGGGGACAACCGGGGCGCGAAGCAACGTCGCGCCCGCTGCCCGAGGATGCGCTGATCATCGTGCCGGTGCGCAA